>Ga0136601_1000010_pt1 | contig 108397 bp, 117 predicted proteins | sample AntRauMFilla2699_FD_181020 | JGI IMG/M metagenome (GOLD analysis project Ga0136601, IMG submission 181020) | Saline lake microbial communities from Rauer Islands, Antarctica - Metagenome Filla 2 #699 | ecosystem: Environmental > Aquatic > Non-marine Saline and Alkaline > Saline | place...
AGAGAGAAATATTCATCTTTATTTTCTTGAAAGTAGATCGCAGAAGAATTGGGCAACGACTACCTACAGAACCTATTACATGACCCTTATTGTATTTTTCAGACGTTAAGCAAGGACCGTCCTTGCTTAATTAAAAGAAAAAACCTCTCATTAAGGTTTTTATAGACATTTTGATTTAGGAAAAGACTAACAGGTTTTGTCAGGAGTATCTCGATTTAGTGATCCAGATTGATTTACTTTTGCTGTACCTGAAGAATCAACGCAGAACCAATCTCCCGTACTGAGAGGTAGATTTGCTGCCCAAAAATTTCCATTACTATCTACTGGGCCACCTACACCAGGAAAGTGATTGGGGGTTTCATTATTAGCAAAAACCTGTGTTCGGCTATCCTCATCTATGCATATAAAAGCAAGAACTTCATTAGGTTCTCTATTAATCTTTGAATACGCATCTAAAAACATAGCTCCACTCTTGGTATTAGGATCACAGACCTGATCAAAGTCTCCATCATACTGCAATTCTGCTTGAGCTCTCATGTTAGAGAGTATTGATTTGATAGCAGCGTCTTTTGCTCTATCTCGTGCTGTACCGAGACTTGATAGTACTACGGTAGCGAGTATTCCTATGATGGCTACGACTACGAGGAGTTCTATTAAGGTGAATCCACTCTTTTTGTGGAGAGAGGATGCCCTGGGGTAGAGGGTGAAACTTTTTGATTTGATATTCATAGGTTTAGTATAGCAAAAGGTAAAAATGGGTGCAACTGTTTCTTTAAGGATTCAATATCTACATAGGCTTTTGTTTTGAAAGATTTAGAAATTATGTTCAAGGCTTTTTTAAAATTACAACACGTTTTTTGTTATATTGATCTTTTAAATACAAGTGACTCCATTTATTATTTTTATCTAAGTAAGTATTGATAAGTTTTGTTTGCCAAGGATCAAATTCAATCCAAATTTCTCCTTTGTCAGTTAGATACTGATAGCCTTGATCGATAAGTCTATATACATATTCTAGACCCATTTCTTTTGCAAAAAGAGCATGGTGATCTTCGTTTTGTAGAACAGAATTTTGGACCTGAGATATTTTATCGCTATCTATATAGGGTGGATTTGCCAAAATATAATCATATTTTTTTGGAGGAATATTTAAAAATACGTTTGTTGTATAAACATTACTCTTTATTTCAGGTATGTTTATTTTAATATTTTTTTTAATTTGCTTAATGTTCTTTGGATCAATATCACCAAAATCAACATCAGCCTGGAGATGTTTCCCTGTAGCTATACCAATACATCCTGACCCTGAGAATACGTCCAATATTTTCAGATTTTTTTTTCTTTTGTTTTTCCTTATGAAAATATCAGTCCAGAATTCAGTTTCAGATCGAGGAATAAGGGGTTGATATTCTAAATCAATAGTACAACTTAAAAATTCAATATTTCCAATCAAATAGGCAACAGGCATACCCCTTTCGATAAGGCAGCACTCACGGAGGTACTCTGGAGTTTCTTGCCCTTTATATTTTTCATCACGTAACCATTTTTTTTCTTGTACTATTATTGAATCCATTAGACCTAGTATATCAGTTCATCATTCTTTTTCTATACAATTTTTCCAAAACCCGTATACTCGGAATATGAAAACAAAAGGAGATTCATTTTATATTTATGGTAAAAAACCAGTAGAGGAACAGTTGATGAGAAACCCAGAAAACGTCATGCGAGTATTTGTTTCGGACAAAATGGCTGCAAAAGATGGAGGTTTTCAAGAGCTGCGTGCTTATGCTAAAAACAATAGAATACCTATTAATCCTGTTACAAAAAATAAGATTGAAGATTACGTTGGAGATGTCAATGATCAAGGAGTTATTGCTTTGTTAAAACGTCCTGAATATGTTGAATTTGACGATTGGTTTGAGGGGGTTGATGTAGAAAAACTACCTTGTGTATTGGTACTCGATCATATCGAAGATACTCATAATTTTGGCGCAATCTTACGAACAGCTGCTGCAGCCGGTGTAGCCGGAGTAATTGTTTCAAAGGATAGGCAAGCCCCTATAAATGGAACGGTATATAAAACATCAGCAGGTAATTTGACGCATGTACCTGTTGTTCGTGTAGCAAATATTAACCAAGCTATTTCTAAATTAAAAGAAGCTCACTTTTGGGTATCAGCTGTCGATATAGACGAAAAATTCAAAAAACCCTTAACTTTATGGGATCAAAAATTTGATACCGCTACAGTCATTGTAATCGGAGGTGAGGGAAAAGGTATTTCTGAGAAAGTTAGAGAAAACTGCGACTTTATTGTTTCAATTCCTATGGAAAATGATGTTGAATCATTAAATGTTTCTGTTGCAGCCGCCATTATACTCTACGAATGGAAGCGACAAATAAAAGCTCTTATTAAAAAATAACCTGATATTTCTGGTTATTTTGTGTTGAAAATATGCTAGAATGTCCACATGAATAGTAGTATGGAAAATATAAGCATTGATATTGTTAATTGGTTTCAGGACCAGGGACCTATAATTTTATTTGTCTTTATTGGTACTTGGGTTATTTCTAAATTCATAAATAAACTGATTACCAGAGTTATTCGAAAAGTTGTACCAAGAGGTTTTTTTGTTTCAGAAATGGAAGAAAAAAAACGTGAAAATACCCTTATTAATATAACTCAAAATTTCCTTGGAATTTTTATATGGATAGTCGCATTTCTAGTTGCCTTGCATATTGCAGGTGTCCCTATTGCTCCATTATTAACAGGTGCGGGTATATTAGGAGTAGCTATTGGTTTTGGTTCACAGTCATTAGTGAAAGACCTTATAAATGGTTTATTTATTATCGTAGAAAATCAATTCCGTATAGGAGACGTTGTTTATGTAGATCATGATCATTATGGAACAGTAGAAGGTATGACCTTGCGTGTTACAAGATTACGTCAGCTTGATGGAACTATTCATTATGTTCCTAATGGAGAAATTAAGATTGCATCAAATAGATCAAAAGATTATTCAATGGTAGATCTTAAAATTAATGTTGGTTACAACACAAAGATAGATCACCTCAAGGAGGTTATTGACGAAGTTGGTGAAGAATTAATGAATGATCCAGAATTTAGCCAACATATTATTGAACAACCTAAGTTTCTACGTATCGACGACCTTTCAGATTATGCAATTACGGCTAGAATTCTTGCGAAAGTCTATCCTAAAGAACAGTATCTTATTTCTGGAGAATTGCGAAAGAGACTTAAAAAGGCTTTTGAAGAAAAAGAAATTGATATTCCTTATCCAACTCGCGTTATTTATAACATAGAAAAAAAATATGATAAAAAAAAGTGATAAAAAAATAGGGCTCTCTGGTATGCAACCCAGCGGAACACCTCATATAGGGAATTATTTTGGAGCTATGAAACAATTTGTTGATTTACAGTCTGAATTCGACATGCATATTTTTATTGCTGATTATCATGCCATGAATAGCGTTCATGATGCTGTTCAACTGAAATCAAGTATAGATAACCTTATCTTAGATTATCTAGCAATAGGTCTTGATCCAGAAAAAGTCGTTCTTTATAGACAATCAGCAATTCCTGAGGTGACAGAACTGACATGGATATTCAATTGCCTTGTTACCGTTCCATGGCTTGAACGTGCTCATGCTTTTAAAGATAAGTTATCACATGGGCAGGAACCAAACGTTGGGTTATTTGATTATCCTGTATTAATGGCTGCTGATATTTTGTTATCTGGAGGAGAGATTATCCCCGTTGGGAAAGACCAAATCCAACACATCGAAATGACACGCGAGATTGCTCGCAAATTTAATAACACCTATGGTGATACTTTTCTAGAACCTCAAGAACATATCATGGACAATGTTGCTGTTGTTCCTGGAACGGATGGAAAAAAAATGTCCAAATCATATGGAAATACTATTCCATTTTTTGGAACAGACAAAGAGATCAAAAAAGCCATTATGAGTATCGTGACCGATAGTAAGTTACCTGAAGATATCAAAAATCCAGACGAATGTAATATTTTTTCATTGCATAAACTTATCACAACCGAACCCCAATTATCTGAAATTAAGGAAGGATATCTAAAGGGAGGTCTAGGTTATGGAGATTCTAAAAAGATTCTCTTAGAAAATTATTTAAAATTTATTGATCCTATGCGAGAAAAACGAAAATATTTTGAAGAAAATCCAGGTATTGTTCGTCAAATACTTGACGAAGGTAAGACCAAAATTCAAAAAATTGTCCAAGCTAAAATGAAAGAAGTACGCGAAAAAGTAGGGTTATAAATTTATAAATCAAATAATAAATTAGATTATGTCAGATAAAAAACAATGGATTACTAAACTTGTCCCAGCTCTCGCCTTTGCCGCGGGAATTATTATTACTTCAGTCGGAGGGATAATGGTTACTAGTTCTAGCTTGAAATTAGCTGTTTTTGACACAGAACCATATTCATATATTACAAAGGAATCATGTAGATATAATTATTCTGTGCCAACCCTCAGCGGTGATTATCTTCCGCAAACTTCAAAAGATATTCTGTCTTGTGTAGAAGAGAGAAAGCAAGAAGAAAAGAATCGTTTTCAAAATGAACAACAAGAAGATATTATAGACGGGCTATCCGCATTAATTGTTGGTGGGATCCTCTTATTGGCATTCAGAAAACGTAAATAAACTGATTTAGTTTTTTATTTTTTTTAATTTGGTAAAATAAAATTATGAATACACATACGAACACAATCACATTTTCTCAATCAGAAGGGCTTCGATCTTTCTTTGGAAAAATTTACTCAAAAATGGCAATAGGAGTATTAATTACGGCTATTGTTTCATTTACCTTGGTCTATACAGCATCAGGAAATCAGTTATTATCTTCTATCTTCCAATCACAGACAATCTATTATGGAATTATTGGTATTCAACTTGCTCTTTTGTTTGGGGTACAGTGGGGAATAAATAAACTATCTAAACAGCAAGCTTTGGGATTATTTTATATCTATTCTGCTGTAAGTGGATTAACATTGAGCTCTATTCTAATAATGTATACAGGAAGCACCTTGATATCAACATTTATTGCTGCAGTTGCGATATTCGCAGCACTAGCAACTATTGGTAAAAATATGAAATATAATATGTCAGGATGGCGTGTATTTCTCTATACGGGAATGTGGGGAGTGTTCGTAGCATCAATTGCGAATATTTTCTTAGCATCTAGTCGTCTTGATTGGATTGTGACTATTTTGGCAGTATTAGTATTTGCTGGGCTCACAGTATACGATGCACAGAGCTATAAAAAGCTCTATCTACAAAGCGAACAGGGGCAAGACTTATCAAAAATGATTACCCTCGGAGCATTACATATGTATATTAATTTTTTAATGATATTTGTTAATCTGTTAAAAATAGTAGGAGGACGAAATTAATTTCGTCTTTTTTGTTATAGTGTAACTATGCATAAGAATTTTATTATTGGAATTTCACACCTTATCTTTATTCTTCATATTGGAGTTATCTTGATTATCTTTTTTGGGTCTTTTATTCCAGAGATAAGACTTGTATACCAAGTGACGCTACTTTTTACGATTATGAGCTGGCTGAGTTCAACTGGGTGTTTTCTAACAATATGGGAATATAAGTTAAGGAAAAAAATAAATTCTAAACTAGAAATATACGAGTACGGATTTATTGATTACTATTTACGGAAATATTTTATTGGAACAGCACGACCAAAATTTGTTTACAGAATTGGGATGTTTTTTCTTGTTGTAAGCCTCTTTATTAATATTGTCTTCTATGAATTTATTCTTTTTTCATATCTCTAAATTAATTTTTTTTCAAGGTATAAAATTAATTCTTGTCTTTTCTTATGCGAGAGTTATACTCTGTATACCAACGAAGCTTTGACACAGCGGAGGTAAAATATTTTTGTCATTCTCTCAAATAGGGGATTTCAAAGAATTATATAAAAGAGCCCTTAAATCCTGAAATATTCGGAATAAAAAACAAGGGAATCAGGGTGGCACCGCGGTACTGTAATCTACAAATCGTCCCTGCATTATTAGAGATAATTATGCATACGATTTTTTAAATGGATAAAACATCAGACCCATTTTATGCAAAATAAATACATGGAAAGAACCTATATAAAAAACTTACATACATGTCCTGGAGAAACTGTAAAAATTAAATGTTGGGTAGATGTTGCTCGTGACCAAGGAAAAATGGCTTTTTTTGACTTTCGCGATGCCTCAGGAAAAATTCAAGGGGTTGTCTTTGGAAAACCAGAGGTTTTGGAAATAGCCAAAACACTGCGACCAGAGTGGGTTGTTGCTGTTACAGGAATCGTGAACGATCGAAAAGATAAAAATGCCAAAGAATTCAAGACTATATTAGAAGAGACAGGGACGAGAGATTTTTTTGTAAAAGATGTTGAATTGGAAGTTACTGGATTTGAAATTTTGAATACAGCTGAAACACCTGTATTTGAAATAACAGAATCAACTGTCGATACCAATGAAGAGGTCCGCTTAAAAAATCGTTACTTAGATTTGCGAACCGAACGTATGCAAAACAACATGAAAATGCGACACAAGGTAGCTAAGCTATGTCGTGACTATTTAGATCAGCATGACTTTTTAGAGCTAGAAACACCAATCTTAACAAAATCAACGCCTGAAGGTGCTCGAGATTTTATGGTACCATCACGATTATCACCTCATCATTTTTATGCATTGCCACAATCACCTCAACAATATAAACAACTATTGATGACTTCTGGAATGGAACGATATTTTCAATTTGCACGATGTATGAGAGATGAAGATTTACGTGGAGACCGGCAGCCGGAATTTACTCAACTAGATATTGAAATCTCATTTGCTACAGAAGAAGATATTATGCAAATGAACGAAGCATTGTTTATTAAAATTGTGGCTGAGTTATACCCTGAAAAACGAATCCAACAAATTCCATTTCCACGTATTTCTTATGCCGAGGCAATGAAAAAATATGGAAATGACCGACCTGATATTCGAGAGGATAAGGATGATAAGAATCTGTTAGCATTCTGCTGGGTTGTTGATTTTCCATTCTTCGAGAAAACAGCGACTTCAGACGACCCCAAGGCTACAGGAGAGTGGACCTTTACTCATAATCCATTTTCATTATCAAAACCTGAATATACTCAAAATCTTAAAAACAAAGAAAATATTGGTGATATTAAGGCGGCTCAATATGATATTTGTCTTAATGGATATGAAATTGGAGGAGGTTCAATTCGAGCTCATGATCCAGAAATTTTGAAGTCAATCCTTAGTATTCTTGGCCACACGGATGAGAAAATAGAAGAGAACTTTGGTCATATGTTAAAAGCATTGGCTTCAGGAACACCGCCCCATGGAGGTATTGCTTGGGGATTTGATCGGTTAATGATGGTTCTTCAAAATGAAAAAACTATTCGTGAAGTTATTGCATTCCCAAAGAATGGGGAAGGGCGAGACCCAATGATGGAATCACCATCACGAGTTACAGATGAACAACTTGAGGAACTACATATTCAGCTAAAAGATCTTTAAAAACCTGTATAAGGTTTTTAAATTAAAGGAATAACCAAGAATAGTTTTTTATTTATCATCCAAAGCTGATATAATAATATTAGTCATGTCTGCATTCAAAGTAACAATAGAAAATTTCGAAGGACCTATTGATGCTCTCTTGCAGATGATAGAAAAAAGAAAATTACCTATAAACGACATCTCCTTAATCGATATTGCTGATGATTATATTCAGTTTATTTCTAGTATCAATGAAATATCAATCTCTGAGAGGACCCAATTTATTTTTATTGCCTCGACTCTTACTTTAATAAAATCTAAGTCTCTCCTGCCTAGTCTTGATTTAAGTGATGATGAAGAAGGCGATATCGAAGAACTTAAAAAGAGAATTGCCATTCTTAAGCAATACCAAGAGGCGGGAGATAGCTTAAAAAAATACATGCGTCCAAAACCTCTTTGGTATTTTGCTCGAGCACCAAAGAGAAAAATTATATTTACCCCACATAGTGATCTCAATAAGGGAAATCTGCTTTCATCAATACAAAGTGTTTTCAGTACATTACCCGAAGTTGCTCAAAAGAAAAAAGAGGGAAGTGTCACTATTGCTGTTCATATCGAACAGATGATGGAATCACTGGAAAGGAGGATCAAGCAAGCAATTAAAATTGATTTTAAAAGTTTTGTTGGTCAACATATACAGCCAAATATGCCAGCTAAAGAAATACGTGTTTACAAGGTTGTCAGCTTTCTGGCAATGTTAGAATTAGTCAGAAACGGTGCATTGCATGTTATGCAAAAAAAGAATTTCAGTAATATAGATATCGAGCATATATGAAAATCCTAGAACAAAAAATTGAATCACTCTTGTTTTTTAAAAACGAACCTCTTTCTTTTTCCTGGCTATCAAAGATACTGCAGACGCCTCTAGAAGTTATAAAAGAAACAATTTTATCTATGTATCCATATTATGAAAACAGAGGTATTTCTCTTGTTGTGACAAAAGAATCAGTAGCTCTTATGACGGGAGAGGTATCCTCTGATATTATAAGAGAAATGAAAGGAACCAAGGATGAACGCGATTTGAGTAAACAAGCTATGGAGACCTTATCCATTATTGTGTACAAGGAAAAGGTAACGAAACCTGAAATTGATTATATTCGTGGCGTTAATTCTGTTTTTATTTTGCGAAACCTTTTGATAAGAGGTCTCGTTAATAAAAAACAAAATACAATCGATCGCCGTTCACCATTTTACGTACCAACCCATGACCTTATGTCATTCCTAGGGATTGCTAATATTGAAGACCTACCTCATTTTGCAACTGTTGGTGAAAAAATACGTGAAATTGATAGAGAGTTCCAAAAAGAGAAATCTGAAGTCAAAGAAACTAAATTAGAAATTAACCACGATATACGTTCTCACTCCGATGACGATGTCGATAACGATTAAATCGTATGATTGAAACTGTTCTTGTCTTTAAAATTCTATTGCCTACTGTTGCTGCATTCATTATTGGTATCGCATTGACGCCACTTTTTAGTCATATTTTTTACAAATATAAATTATGGAAACGATCGTCTCGTATTTCAGAGGTAAATACCGGCAATCTACCTATGACAGATGACTTTAAAAAAATTCATAACCATGCGGAAACAAGTACTCCACGTGTTGGAGGCATTATTGTGTGGTTTTCCGTTGTTCTGACTGTATTTCTTTCCATTGTGACATCGCGTCTTCTTGCTGGATTTGGTCTAGAAAATATTGAGTTTATTAGTCGGAATCAAACACTAATCCCATTTCTCTCCATGTTATTAGGTGCTGGACTTGGTTTGATAGATGATTTATTGCAGATTTTTGGTACTGATCGACAATTAGCTATTGGCGTACCACGTAGAATTAGAATAGCCTGTGTCTTATTAGCTGGAGCTATTATAGGGTTTTGGTTTTACTCACGTCTTGGATATGATTCAATTAATATACCTTTTAGTGATGCAAGCTTATTTTTAGGTTATGGTTCAATTCTATTTATTATGTTCGTAATACTCGCTTTATTTTCAAGTAGTGTCATCGATGGTGTGGATGGCTTGGCAGCAGGAGTATTGGCAACTATTTTTGCAGCCTATGGATTTATTGGATTAATACAGATTCAATATGATATCGCTACCTTTTCATTTGTTGTAATGGGTGCGCTTTTAGCTTTCCTTTGGTTTAATATTCCACCAGCACGTTTTATATTAGGGGAAACAGGAATTCTTAGCTTAACTCTATCTTTGGCTGTTGTTATATTTCTTACTAACACAGTAATTCCTTTTATAATTATTGGACTACCTCTTGTTATAACATCTGCTTCTTCGGTTATCCAAATAGTTTCGCGTAGGCTCTTTAATAAAAAAGTATTTAAGGTTGCACCCTTTCACCATCATTTGGAGGCAATTGGTTGGACCAGAGCAAAAATAACTATGCGTTACTGGGTCTTTTCAGTAATGTGTAGCGCTGTGGGTATTATTATTGTTATAATCGGATAAGTTATGAAGAAAAGGATAAAAAAACACAAACTGGATAAGAAATTTTTATGGATAATACTTACACTCCTTGGTGTTGGATTGATAACCTTTATTTCAACATCATTAGGAGTCTATACTGAAGATAAATCTCAGTTTTATGCAATGATGATTAGACATGTTGGTCTTGGGGTTATTGGTGGTACTGGAGTTATGTTTATTATGTCAAACATTCACTATTCTTTTTGGAAAAAGATGTCTCCTTACATTTTTGTGGCTGGAATTATAATTACTCTTTTGGTATTTAGTCCCTTAGGTTTTAGTCATGGTGGTGCACGTAGATGGATCTCTTTGGGATTTATTTCATTCCAACCAGCTGAATTATTAAAATTCGCGGTTATTGTTTTACTCTCTGCTTGGTTCGCAAAATATAAAGATAATATAAAAAGCTGGAAATATGGACTTCTTCCGTTTTTAGTATTTGTTGGACTTGCTATTTTTATACTGATTAAGCAACCAGATTCAGGTACGGTAGCTTTAATTGGAATAGTTTCATTTATTTTATTTTGGATCAGAGGAGCTCCGTGGAGACACATACTTGCTATTATTGCCTTAGGGTCAATATTCATAGGGAGCTATGTTGCTATGAATCCCTATATTATTGAACGAATAAAGACTTTTGCTGATCCAAACAGAGATCCTTTTGGTTCCTCATACCAAATCAGACAATCAAGAATTGCCATAGGATCAGGCAAACTTTATGGAAGAGGTTTGGGGCAAAGTGTTCATAAATTTGGAACATATTTACCAGAAGCTAATAGTGATTCAATCTTTGCAATTTTTGCAGAAGAATACGGCTTTGTTGGTGGATTTGTTTTAATATTCCTCTACGGTGTCTTTACTTTCTTTGGGTTTAGGGTGGCTCGTTATGCACCGAGTGAGTTTGCACAGAATTTAACTATTGGGATAATCTTATTAGTTGTTATTCAGGTATTTTTTAATATTGCAGCTATTTCTGGTTTGGTGCCACTTTCTGGTCTCCCATTAATTTTTATGAGTAACGGGGGAACGGCGCTTTTGGTGACATTGGCTGGTTTAGGAATTGTTTTGAATATTTCAAAGTATACCCTCAAGAGAAACATAGAGAAAAAAAGCGTCTAACCCACTTTTTTATTTCTATGCTATAATTTAGATATGAAAATTGTAATGACTGGAGGTGGAACAGGTGGGCATTTCTATCCCATAATTGCTGTTGCAGAGGAGCTTATAAATATTATCGATTCAAAGAATTTGGCAGATACAAGTATTTATTATATTTCTGATACTCCTTATGATAAAAAAGCTTTATATGAAAATGGTATTATTTATAAAAAAGTAAGTGCTGGAAAAATGAGGATATCACCTTCATTAAAATCAATAAGTGATATAGTAAAAACTATGATAGGTATTTTACAAGGTTTTTTCACTTTGTTTTCTATTTATCCTGATATTGTTTTTTCAAAAGGTGGTTACTCAGCGTTTCCAACTGTATTTGCTGCCAAAATTTTAGGTATTCCTGTAATTATTCACGAATCTGATTCTATTCCTGGCAGAGTAAATAAGTGGACTGGCTCATTTGCCCGATCCGTTGCTGTTTCTTATAAGCAAGAAATTAATTATTTCCCAAAAAATAAAATTATTCATACGGGTCAACCGATTAGGAGAGACTACTTAGAGCCAACGGCTGTAGGTGCTCATGAATTTATGAATCTAGAAAAAGAGATACCTATTATTTGGATACTCGGTGGTTCTCAAGGTTCGCGATCAATAAATATAGCGATGGAGGAGACTTTTGACACACTATTACAGGACTATCAAATTGTTCATCAAGTAGGAAAATCAAATTTCGAGAGTATGAAAAAACTCACTGATGCAACGCTGCATAATCATGATTTCAAATACCGCTATCACATATTTGATCATCTTAATACACTATCAATGAAAATGATGGCCGGGGTAGCCAGTATAGTTATAACAAGAGGAGGTTCAACACTATTTGAAATAGCTCACTGGAGAATACCTTCAATAGTTATTCCCTTACGTAATTCTCATGCCAATCATCAAATAAAAAATGCCTATAATTATGCTCGTGAGGGTGCGTGTATTGTTATTGAAGAAAATAATATGAGTGACCAGTTATTAATATTTGAAATCAACAGAATCGTTAATGAGGAAAAGATCAGGGATAGGATGATTGAGGGCACAAAGCGATTTGATATAGAAAATGCTTCTGTGAAAATAGCTAAGGAAATAATTAATATTGCTCTAGCTCATGAAAAATAAACCAGCTTTTATAAAAAACATAAGATCTTTTCTTTATTGATTGGGTCTTTTTTGATAGAATACATTTATGAATATAAAAAATGTAGTAACACGAATGGCTCCATCACCAACAGGAAAGTTCCATATTGGATCAGTACGAACAGCTCTTTTCAATTACCTATTTGCTCGACATAATAAAGGTAAATTTATTATACGTTCAGAAGATACTGACAAAGAACGATCAAAGCCTGAATATGAAAAAAACATGCTAGATTCTTTAGCATGGATCGGACTTGAGCATGATGAATTCTATCGTCAATCAGAACGTACTGAAATTTACAAAGAACATATTGCAAAACTGATTAGTTCAGGAAATGCCTATGAGGCAGAGGCTTCAACTGATAATCCTGATATGAAGGTAATTCGTTTCAAAAATCCCAATACAGTAGTAAAATTTTCCGACATTGTTTTAGGTGAGATTGAATTTGATACAACTGAATTAGGTGATTTTGTTATTGCAAGAAACATTGAAACACCTATATACCATCTAACGGTCGTTGTTGATGATGGATTAATGGAGGTGACTCACGTTATTCGTGGACAAGAACACATCAATAATACACCACGGCAAATTCTTATATTAGAGGCTCTAGGCTTTATAAGGCCTCAGTATGCACATATTCCATTAATTATGAGCCCACGAGGTGGAAAACTTTCAAAAAGAGATCCTGAAGTTGTTCCTACCTTAGATTATTCTAATCAAGGTATACTTCCTGAAGCCTTAATTAATTTCATGGCATTTATCGGATGGAATCCTGGAGATGAGAAAGAAATTATGAGCAAAGAAGATTTAATCAATGAATTTAATCTACCCAAGGTCCAAAAGGGGAGTAGTGTGTTCAATATTGAAAAGCTCCACTGGATTAATAAACAATATTTAGGGAAACTAAGCGATAGCCAGTTTGGAGTGTATATTGAGAATTTATTTAAAAATTTCAAAAAGTCACCAGATTATAATCAAAGAATAATGAATGCAATTATCCCAATAATTAGAGAACGAACAAATTATCTTGGAGATGTTCAATCAATGATAGATGAAGGGGGCTTAGATTTTTATTTCACCCATCCAGAAATCGATACTATAAAAATTATTTGGAAAAAGGGAACAGCAAAAGATGCTCTGAGGCATCTTGAGAAAATTTCTGAAATGATCAATAGTTATTCAGATGACTGGAGTAAGGAAATATTAAAAGACCGTATTTTCCCTTATGCCGATGAAGTAGGAAGAGGTGATGTATTATGGCCGCTACGATTCAGCTTGTCAGGTAGAAATAAATCACCTGATCCATTTACTCTTTTAGAAATTCTTGGTAAAGAAATTTCGTTAGAGCGAATTCAAAACAATATCAAGGCATTAAAAGAAACCACTGTTTAAGCAGTGTTTTTTAGTCATAATCTAATTAATTATTAAGACTGAGTATCCAATAGGTATAGTGTTTTCACTGAAAATATCAATTATGCTATAATTTGTTTATGAAAAAAGTAGCATTATATTTCCTTATGTTTTCCCTTACTATATTGGCAACAGTATCAATACAATCTTTTGTTGCATCTGCACAAAATATTGATGAATTAGAGCAACAAATAGAAGATAAAGCCTCCGAACGAGAGAATTTGGAGATAGAGGCACAGAGAATCAGATTGGAATTAACAAAAGTTGGGGCAGAGAAAGGATCACTTACAAGAGATCTTAATAGAATAAATGCCGAGAAAAAAGACCTGGAGAATACTATTAATAAAACCCAAAATAAGATAAGTTCTCTTAGTCTAACTATCAATAAAAATTCACAACAAATAAGTCGCTATACCTCTGATATCAACAGCTATGCTGGGGCAATGGCGTCTATGTTACGTGGAATTAATCAGTACAACAACTTAACCGTTTTAGAAATATTAAGTTCTGATGGTCAACTATCAGATATTTTTGAGCTACGAGACGGATATGCTCAATTACAGAAACCTCTTATTCAAGTAACAGATGATCTTAATAAAAAGAAAGTTGCCTTACGTAAAACAAGTTACGAACTTGAGGTACAACAAGATGAACTAAGTGAGGAAAAAGAAATTCTTGACGATCAACGTTCAATTGTAGAATTACAAGAAGATGAAAAAAATAAGGTCTTAAGCGCTACTGAAGAAAAAGAATCTAAGGCTCAAAATGACTTAAGGGGAACCCTGGCTACAATCCTTGCTTTGGATAAAGAAATTAGAGACTTTGAATCTAAATTAAAATTCGCACTGAACCCTAGTAGTATTCCACAAAGAGGATCTGTGGTGTTTGATTGGCCACTTGATAATGTCTTAATTACACAAAGATTTGGAAAAACCGTCTCTTCAGAGCGTCTGTACGTGTCAGGTTCTCATAGCGGAATGGATTTCAGAGCATCCGTAGGGACACCTGTGTATGCCGTTGCTGATGGAGTGGTTAAAGGTGTTGGGAATACAGATGATCAGTGTTTTAGGGCTTCATTTGGAAAGTGGATTTTTATAGATCACGATATCGGTCTCTCAACAACTTCTGCTCATTTATCTTCATTCAAAGTAGCTGAAGGCCAACGTATCAGCAAGGGAGATATTATTGGATATTCTGGTAACACGGGAAGAAGTACCGCCCCACACTTGCACTTAACGGTATATGCCACCAAAGGAATTAATGGTGGTCAGGGTGCACGAGTGACGAATAGACCAAGCTCTGCATGTCCAGGAACAGACTATCGGATGCCTCTCGCGCCAACGGCTGCATATCTTGATCCAATAGAGTTTCTTCCAGAAACTACATTGGCCAATTTCAAGCACTCGTCGTTGGCTAATTAAAATATTTAATGTTATAAATAAGTTATGAAATTTACAAACAGAACAGGGGAGAGTGGTTCTATAAAATGGATTATTCTTTTAATCATCGGTATTGTTATTGCTTCATATTTTTTTGACTTTAGTGTACAGGATGCTATTGAAGCTGAGCAAACGCAGTCAAATTATCAGTACATAAGAACTCATTTAATTGAATTTTACAATGCATTTCTTAGGACTCCCTTGGAATTCTTTTGGGAAAATATTATTATTAATATTCTTTGGAATAATATATCGGAGTTTATTTTACATGATTAATCTAAAAAAATTAAACCCTTGCAGCGGTTTTACTTTTTATACAAAGGATCTACACTTAGAATTATGAAGAATGCCATAAAAACAGCTAAATTTATAAAAGGAGTTGTCGGAGAAGAAGCAATATTATATGATGGCACACCACATATCGCATTCATTGGACGATCTAATGTAGGAAAATCTAGCACTCTCAATGCGATTCTAGGGAGAAATAAACTGGTCAAGGTAGGAAGAACACCTGGTAAGACTAAAGAAATAAACTTTTTTGATGTTGTCAGTCTTGATAATCTAAAAAGTTACTTTGTGGATCTACCAGGGTACGGCTATGCAAAATTATCAAAAAAACAACGTGGAGAACTGCGAGAATTAATTCAGTGGTATATTACTCACCCTGAAGCAGATACAGCCTTAATATGCTTAATTATTGATGCAAAGGTTGGCTTAACACCGGCTGATAAGGAATTTATCATGATGATGGATACCGCTGGTAAAAATTACATTATTGCTGTTAATAAGATAGATAAAATTAATCAAAAATCCCAGAGCAAACTTAAAAAAGAAATACAACAAGATCTAAGGCCTGATACACCGGTATTTTATTATTCAGCGTCTAAAGGTAAGAATGTTAATTTACTACAAGACTATCTATTTAATGACGAGACAAAGAGGGCCTCCTAATATAGATTTTCTGAATAGTACCTTTTACAATATTTAATGTCGTAAAATATATGTTGTACGACGTTAAATACTATTCAGTTATGCTACCCTATTTACAATGACAAGGAATTATTCCTCGTCTCATGAAGTAGAGGACCTGCAAAAACCCTAACTCTTAATTAAGAGTTAGGGTTTTTTATCCTTCACAGGATATACAAATATTTGGTTCTTCTTCTTTACTTCTCTCTCCCACTAATTTTTCGCTTGTGAATGGGTCCTCTTGATTATTTTCTGACATAATTTATTGATGAGTATTTAATGGATCACTTCAAATAAGATTTCTACTTTGATTCAATAGAGAGATTAAAAGTGGCTTTTTTATCGTGCGATTCTAATTCAAGTGAATAATCACCAGAATCTTTTAATGCATATTTTTCTGTATACATAATCTCAGGTATAGTAATGGTTAATTGTTCATATATTGCCCTTGTAATATCTTTTAATCCAATTGAGTGATATAAAGAACCTTTTTCATTTAATTTCTCCTTAAGGACGATACACTTGCCACTGATGATATCAAGTATCTTGTGAGCATGCTCTCTGTCTCTATTTATTTTTAGTTTATGCGATTTTTCTGCCTGTTTTATTTTGTTTATCTCTGATGTTGTTGCAACCTTTGCAATTCCTTTTGGTAAAAGTGCATTTTGAGCATAACCATCTGGTACCTCAATTATGTCACCCTTTTCTCCTTTTCCCTTTACGTTTCGTAGTAAAATGACTTTCATATTTTAGTTAAATAGTTTTAATGTTTCTTGTAATTGTATATCCTCTATTGAATCATAATCGGGGTCTATTTCAACGTCAGGAGTAATTCCTATTTTAGAGATTTGGTTATTTTTTGGCGTAAGCCATCTTGCAATTGTTACCTTTAATGCAGTATCTTCTGATAAACCAATTAATTGTTGTACTGAACCCTTGCCAAAACTCTGCTCACCAACTATAGATGCGACGCCATTATCACGCAGAGCGCCCGCAATAATTTCTGAGGCAGATGCTGAACCGCCATTTTGTAAAATAATGATCTCGGGATTGAGACCCCTTAAAAGATCATAACCCTTACTTCTATAGATTTTATCTTCAATAGTATCCCCTAGTTCCTCTATTAAAATGACTGAACCCTGAGGCAAGAAATAACTTGCTATATTTATAGATGTCTCAAGAAATCCACCTGGATTGTTCCTCAGGTCCAGAACAAGCTTATTCAAACCAGATTCTTTGAATTCGATCATTGCTTTTTCGAACTCTGACTCTGCAGAATTATTAAAATTATACAAATGAACAATAAAAACATCTTCTTTTATTTCTGTTTCTAAAACAGGTATAATCACCGTATCTCTAGTTATTGAAATATCAATGGTTTTATTATTATCCTCCCCTATCCTGTATATCGTTAAGGTGACATCTGTATCTATTGGACCTCTTATTTTTGAGATTGCTTGATCAAGCGTATCTCCAGAAATATCAATTCCATCAACGTGTGTTATAATGTCACCTGTTTTGACCCCAGCTTTTTCGGAAGGAGAATTTTTTAGTGGTGCTACTATCATAAGGAAACCCTTACGTGTTATTATTTCTGCACCAATACCAGCAAATGTTCCCGCTATTGTTTGGGCAAAAAATTCTGATTCAACGGGCGGATAGAAACGAGAGTAATCGTCACCATAACTCTGAACTAACCCCTCTATTGCAGAATACATTTTATCTTTATTTTGAGGCTCTTCAAAGGGGTAGTATTCCTCCATGCTTTGCCATACCTCCCAAAATAACGTCAAGTCTCTTCCTGGACTCTTCCCATTATCATGAATAAATATTGTAAATTTACTGAAAATAAACCCTATTGCGAAAAATAATATGGCAATAACTATATTTTTAATGTGTATTTTATTTTTTGATGTTGTTTCCATAATTAATCAATATTACCAGTATACGCTTCTTTTGTATATTTATTTTTAGGGTCCCAAACCATATACGAATCAAGTCCTGAATCATATATTGCTCTAATTTGATCTTTAACTTCTTTTTGACCATACGGTAAACCGAGGCTAAAATCTTGTATCCAGGGTCGTAGTTTTTGTGGATCCTCACCCATCGACACGGCCCTTGTGTAGCCAGAATTCATCGCGGTATATACCACTTCGTAAGGGTGAGCCTCTGGATTATTGAAACCAAAAAATCCAGAAGAATAATGCGATGGATACACCATAGGTGCCACTGCATCAAAATAAGGAAGTATGTCTTCAAAAATCTGACCTATTCCAAGATCATCTTGAGCTGTAGTTGTCAATCCAAAAACATCTGCAGAAATTGGTATATTTTGTTCTCTTAAATTTTTATCTAAGTATTGATAAAACTTCTTCATGATGTCTGATCGTTTTTCACCATCATCTAGGTCATAATTAATATTACTAATATTCCCATCTGATGGATATCTAATGTAGTCAAAATTTATTTCGTTAAACCCCATCTTATATGATTCTTTAGCAATAGCTACGAGGTATTCCCACGCTGCTTCTTTTTTAGGGTTAATAAAAGCTAACCCTTTCTTATCTTTCCATATCTCACCATTATCAATCCTCTTTAGTGCAAGCTCTGGATGTTTTTTTGCAAGAGCAGGATCTTGGAATGCCGTTAACCTACCAATTACATAGATATTTTTTTCATGAAGCTCTTTCAAAAGAGCTTCAATATCTCTAATACGTATTGACGGAGAATGATACTGGTTAACTAATGGTTCATTAAGGGGAAATGAGATAACACCCGTTGAATCTTTGATATCAATAATTACTGAATTTATTTCAGAATTTTCTATAAATGAAATAAGATTATTCCTTAGAGATGGTGTTCCAGCTATCCAACTAGAAATATAAATTGCCCGAATAGCATCAGGCATTTCCCTGTATTTAATATTGTTATCTTCTTGTTGTTGCTGTTTCAATTCTAAAACCTGTCGAGTACCCTCATAAATAGTGCGAGAAGTAGATGCTGATAGTATCTCATTCTGATCTGCCTGAAGATCATAGTTAAGTACAATAACTAACAGTGCCATAGAACTGATGATTATAAGTAATGGAATTGTGTAATATGACTTAGTCATGATTCACTGTTACTTCAGAAATTCTTGATTTTGTATGAGTAGTATCCTCGGTTGATTCTTTCGTTTGATCTTTAAAGCGATCCTTGAGTTCCTGAATGTACTCTTGTAGTGAACTTTCTTCGTCTTGTTCCTTAACCAGTCCTGATTTATGATGCAGTAAAATAGCAGAAGTTCCCACAATAAAACCAAAAATAATAACATAAATGTTTTCCCATAATTCTGGAAAACCAAGAAAAGGAAATAATAATAAGAACGCTGCGCTGATTTTAATAGTATTAAGATATTTCTTCATATCCATCTATTATAGCAAAAAATCACCAAGGCTCCACCCTTGCTGATTTTTTATTTATCTATCGTAATAACACACTCTCCTCTTATTTTTTCTAGATTCTGACTATAATAATTAAACATATCCAATGTCGATAAAACGGGAGTTTCTTCGAATATCTTGGTCAACTCTCTGCCTACTGACATCATACGTTTTGGGATACGTAGAGAGAGTTCTTCTAGCGTTTTCAACAGCCTATGTGGGGATTCATAAAAAACCGCAACGCGTGAACTCGATTCTATTTCATCAAAGATTTTGTTCCTTCCTTTCTTATGAGGAAGGAATCCATAAAAAGTAAATTGATTACCTGAAAATCCAGTAACACTAAGAGCGGTAATCAATGCTGATGCTCCAGGAATTGAGACAATTTTAGTTTCAGGCAATTGTCTTCTTATCTCATTAATCAACTTTACTCCTGGATCAGATATAGTCGGTGTACCAGCATCTGAAACCAAAGCGAAGGCATGCCCTATTCGTATTCTCCTTATAATGGAATCTTCCTTTGATTGTGAAGCTTGAGCATGGTAGCTTTCAGTATGAGAATCAATAGAGTAATGGTTAAGAAGTTTTCTTGTTACACGAGTGTCCTCGCAAAGAACCGTCTCTACTTCAGAAAGTATTCTCAATCCACGATGGCTAATATCTTCAAGATTTCCGATAGGCGTCGCAACAATATAAAAGATACTATCCATTTGTTACTTCTTCTGCTACTAAATCAAAATTGATTTCTAATTGATCATTTATGGCACTGTCACCTAGGTTAGCAAAAAAACTATTTGAATTATATCGAATATCCCACAGAGCACGATCTATTTCAGTTGCACCCAATATACGCACCATAGTTTCTTCTTGAATCAATGTAGCAGGAACCAAAATATTTAGTGTTGTTCCTTTTATAGTTAAATCAATATCGAGATTATTATTACTATAACCATTAATTAATATTCTTGCTGTAGGATATTGGATGATATTAAAGAAGTCATCGCTTTTTAAATGCCCATCCAAGCCCCCACCTGCCCCAGACTGTATTGAATTCATATTTAGTACAACATCTCCTATAACTGAATTATCTTCAATTACGAGGGACCCATTGGCGATATCAATAGTTCCACTATGTGATCTTATAGGCGAAGAACCCTTCCATCCTAGTGTTGAAGCGGTGCTAATAACAATATATTCATTATTCTTCAAATCTGCATTCTCTTGGAATGATGCTGTTTCTTGTATGTCATTTCTAAATTCCTGTACAGTCTTTACTTCTAGAGTTTCTACAGTTTCTACAGTTTCTGTTGTTTCCTTGTTACTTGCGCTGATTGCAATAATTACAATAGCGACAACAGCAATAATTCCAATGACTTTTTTCATACTTATTTTAAACATATTAACTTTAAACATATTAACCTTTTAATAATTTCTATTTTACCTCAAATCCATCGACTTCGATAGTATTTTTCTCATTGATCTGATTACGCACCCCATTTGTTACTTTTGTACTGATATTTTGAACAATTTTTTTAATAAATTGGTATATTGCAATATCAATAATCAATATGATTAAAAACAGTACACCAAAAACTACCATCAGATTATAACCAAAACTTATACCGAAATATAATAATGCACCGGATACGATTCCTAACACAAAAAAACTGATAATAAAGAATCCTTCGATCAGACCAAAAGAGGTATCAGCAATCAATTCATCTGGTGCATTATATCCCTCTTTTCCCTTTATTCCATAGTCGATAATTTTAAAAATATTTAACATAGTAAAAGTATATCAAAGTTCATGTAATTTTCACTCTTTTGTGATACTATTTTTATATTGCCCAGATGGTGGAATTGGTATACACACATGATTGAGGGTCATGGCTCTTAGAGCATGCGGGTTCGAGCCCCGCTTTGGGCACATGAAAAGACTTATTTATTGTTTTATAACAAAAGATATCTTAAATATTATCATGCCTTAATTATGTTATTCATTTTAGTTATAAAAATTTGAGCTAAATCATATGCTTCTTTTAGTGCCTGTGACTCGGTATAAATTCGCAATATTGGCTCAGTGTTTGATGCTCTAATATGCACCCAAGAGTCCTTAAAATCAATTTTAAGACCATCTATTTCTGAAATAGATTCATTACTATACTCTTTAGAAAGAGTATCAAAAATGAGCTGTATTTTATCCCGATTAGGTAATGCTACTTTTTCTTTTACCATGTAATGATCTGTATACTGTGATCTTATTTCGCTGGCTGTCTTTTCTAATTTTGCCATAGAGGTAATAAACAAAGCAATGCCAACCAAGGCATCTCGCCCGTAATGTAATTTAGGGTAAATAACTCCACCACTTCCCTCTCCTCCAATGACCGCATTTACTTCTTTCATTTTTTCAACAACATTTTTCTCACCGACTGCTGATGCAAAATATCTTCGATTATATTTTTTTGTAACATTGGAGAGTGCTCGTGATGAAGATAAATTAGAAACGGTATTTCCTGGGGTTTGCGATAATACGTAATCAGCAACCATAACAATGGTATATTCTTCATTGATCATTTCACCTCTCTCATTAACTAATACCAAACGGTCAACATCAGGGTCAACAGCAATACCAAAATCAGATTCAGTTTTAATAACTAATGATTTTAATTCACCAAGATTTTTCTCTAAAGGCTCTGGTTCATGTTGAAAATCACCATTACATTCACAATATAATCCGACAACTTCTACACCCAATTTTTCTAATAACATCGGTACAGCTATCCCACCAACGGAATTAATAGCATCAACACAAACCTTGAATTTCTTAGATGTAACCAAATGAGCATCCACCAAATCCAAATTAAGGATTTTTTGAATATGGTCCTTGGTATGATTGTATGATTTTGTTTCAGTACCTAAGAATTCAATATCGGAATACATATATTTCCTTTTTTCCTTGATCTGTAAAATTTCGTAGCCTTCGTCTTCAGAAAGAAATTCACCATAACTATTAAGCATTTTTAATCCATTGTATTCTTTCGAATTATGGCTGGCAGTTATTATAATGGCACCTTGGGCATTGTGAGCAATAACTGACATTTCAACTGTTGGAGTTGTTGCGTAATCTAAATTAATGACATTAATGCCTAATCCAATTAATGTTTGAATCGTAATATCTAAAATCATCTTTCCTGATTTTCGACCATCACGCCCTACAATAATGGTAGGTTTTTTCTTTGTATTTAATACCCATGTTCCATAGGCAGATATAAATTCAACAACATCAAGAGGTGTTAAATTTTCACTGGGGATTCCTCCAATAGTTCCACGAATTCCTGAGATAGAAGTAATTAACATAATTATTTTCGTCTAGATATTTTAGTGATATTAATGCCAAAATACTGCAAAACCGCAATTAAAATCCCTGTAACTAATGCCTCGTCAATATTTCCAACAATGGGTAAATTATCAGGCAGAAGTTCGACTACACCAAAGGTGATATTTAATAGGTATAGCACTAATACGATTCCCAATGCCAGCATACCAAAGTCTTTGGGTTGTGTGAAAAAATTTTGTTTTTTTAGATTAGCTTTCATTCCTTTCATTATAGCTTATTTTTAATCCAGTATAAAAATAAATCCTTAAAAGAAATATTTTCAACCAATAATTCTTTTGGTATAAGAGAGTTTTCTGTCATACCAGGAATTGTATTCACTTCCAAGAAATATATTGTGTCATCACGCACAATAAAATCAGATCGCGAAATATCTTTGCAATTAAATACTGTATGAATAGATAAAGCTGCATCCTGAAGTCGCATTTTTATATCATCAGGAATATCAGCTGGACAGATTTCTTTGGCAAGGGTTTCTGTATTATATTTTGAATTGTAATCAAAAAAATCTCCTTTTGGAATTATTTCAATTATTGGCAAGGGTTGAGTACCATTAATATAATCAATTACGCCAACAGAAAATTCACGTCCTATGATTCTTTCTTCGGCTAAAATTTCAATCGTTGGATTTTGTCTAATAAATTCTTCAAGTTTCTGCGACGAATTAATAATTGCAGTTCCAATAGACGATCCTCCTGAAATTGGTTTTACAAAAATAGAATAAATAAAGGTATCGCCAATGCAGAACTCTTTTGCTACTGATATTTTATCAGTAGCTATAGTATTTTTTGCGATTCTTTTATTAAACGTTTGCTGATGTGATTTAGGCCCAGAAAATACATAGGGTAGCCCTATTTCTTGGAGCAGTAACTGAATTTCTCCGTCTTCCCCACCTTTACCATGAATAATAGGAATACATACATCAATGTTTTTTCTTTTTCTTAGTAGCAATTCTCTATCTGTAGGGTAGTCAAAAATATGACTATTGGGAATTGAAAGTATTTTCTGTACATGTGCAGCAGATTCTAAGGATATTTTACGTTCTGAATTATTTCCTCCTGTGATAATAGCTATATTCATATTTTAAATTATAACAGTTATTTTCGCTCGCTAATACGCTTGGAAAGTGAAGCCCTTTTGAATGATGCTTTTGGATAAATTGCCGTCAGTTCATCGTGAACTTCTTTAGCATGTGCTGGTGCATGATATCGTCCATAAAGAACTAAATAATGATTCATATTTCCCCATTCTGACTGAGGTGTTAACTCCATCAAATCTCGTTCTATGGAAACAGGTGTGTATGGTGGGTCGACGAGGTCAAACTTGCGTGCAATACGGATGGCATGCGTATCAATAGCTATTCCTTCAAATATTCCGTACAGATTAGAGAGAACAACACAGGCTGTCTTGTGACCTGCCCCTGGTATCATTTCTAATTCATGTAGTGTTCGCGGTAATTCTCCATTCCATTTATTTAAAACTATTTTTGCTGCTGCTATAACATTTTTTGATTTGTTACGATAGAATCCTGTAGAGAAAATATCTTGCTCGAATACAGATAGATTTGCATTAGCATAATCAATAATGTTTGGATATTTCTTGAATAGTTTTCGCGTGACAACATTAACTTGTTTATCAGTACATTGTGCCGATAATATGACCGCAATTAAAAATTCGAAATCTGTTTCATATAATAAATCAGAAATAGGATTAGGGTATTTCTGGCTGAAAACCTTAATCATTTTATTCATGCGTACTTGGCGTATTTTTTTCATGTACGGAGTCATATAAAAATATTACCATAAAAAAATAGTATTTCTGTATTTATTAATCTGTGAAAAGTAAGGTTTTTGTATCAATTAATTTCATTTTAAGAAGGTTATTATTTCTGTGTTATTTAGTTAAAGGTAATTGATATTTTATTTATTTATATACTTATACATAAAAAACACCTATTTAGTTTTTACCTTATAGTCGCTATTGGTTACTAATCCATCCTCAAGATAGATAATACGATCACAATATTTAGTGTATTCAGGTTCGTGCGTCACCATTACAATGGTCTGACCTTTTTTGTGCAAATCATGCATAAGATCAATCACTTGATTTGATGAAGCAGCATCCAAGTTTGCTGTAGGTTCATCAGCAAAAAGAATTTCTGGTTGCTGCACAATTGCCCGTGCAATTGATACACGCTGTTGTTGTCCACCAGAGAGTTGATTTGGCCTATTATTATATTTACCCACCATATCGATATCATCAATAATTTTGCGTGCTTGTTCTCGTGCCTTTTGCGGATCTATCCCTTGCATTAACAAGGGAATCGCTACGTTTTCTTCGGCGGTCAATTCTGGTACCAAGGCATAATCTTGAAAAATATATCCTAGCTTACGCAATCTGAAATCAGTTCGTGCCGTTTCAGATAATTGCAAGATATCAACATCACCCACTAAAACGTTACCTGTTGTTGGTTTATCCAAAAGACTAATTTGATATAACAGTGTAGATTTACCCGCACCAGATTTACCCATAATAGCTACAAATTCACCTTTTTTAATATGTAAATCAATACCCTTTAATACATGGGTTACTATTTCTCCATTGATATATGTTTTTGTTAAGTTTGTTGCTTTAATCATATTTTTTAGATTCAGAATTAAATTTAGAGTTATAATTATTATCGTTGAAGAATACTATCAAGAGTATTTTGACGAACAATAATTCTCGCTGGTAAAAAACCAGCTATCATTGTAATCACGACCAAAATTAGACCCCTTGCTACTGTTGGAATAAATTTAGCCACCAGTATTCCATCACTGAATGGGAAATCAATGGGATTAGCAGCAAAGAATGGAACCAACAACCCATAAAGGATACCCATTCCAATACCTATCCCTATAACAGCATAGAATAAGGATTGAATAGTATAAGCAAATTCAATAGCACCTTCTGAAATTCCAATCCCCTTGAGAATTCCTATGAATTTTCTTCGTGTTAATGCATTTATGTAAATAACAATAAACACCGTAATTGAAGATACAACAATTCCAATAGCTCCAATTAGATTACCTAGCAAGCCAAAGGTTCTCTGTATTTCAGATAAGAACTGTGGGATGGCTTCGGTTGCTGTTCGTACCTTTGCATAATCATCAAAACCATAGCTCAAGGCTATTTCCTTGAATTGATCATCACTGATCTGTCCATTATGTTTAATAACGATTTCCTGAGCCTGAAGACTACGTTTTTTTGCTATGCGGCGGTAATCTTGTTCAGTAATAAATATTGATGATGACAATTCACCTACTTTTGAATCAATAATACCTCGAACAATAAATTCACTCGTCTGACCAATTTCTGTATTTCCGTCGACTAATTGTTGATCTCGTTCTAATCCTTCAGCAACTTCACCTTGCAGCGTTATCTTCACTGCTTGTCCTACCTCAACATCCTCAAGAGGTTCAAAAAGATCGGCAAATCCTGAATATTTAGCTAACAAGTTGGCACCAATAATTACCTCGCCTGATCTGTTAGATGAAAGCATTTCTCCCTCTACAAGAAATTCAGATATTCCCGTAGTAGCTTCTTCTTGTTCTGGATTAATAACAAAAGCACTGACGCTAAGACTCTCTGCATCTTCTGAAAAATCATCACGTCGTATATATCCTGTCTCTACGGTTGAGCCAATCTTGGATCGCACACTGTAATTCTCGACTTCAGGTAACATATCGAGAACACGTACGATATCTTGCGTATTGACGATAGTTTCTTCACCAGGAAGCGTTGTCAAATATAAATCGCCGGTTAGATATTCTCTGTTTTGTTCAAAACTCCCTTCGGTTAATCCAATGAGAATTCCAGGAATAACCACAAGAGAAAGAAAAGTCAGCATCATAATTGAAATAATTAAAAGATTAATCCAAATACTTCCACGAACGATTTGCCTAATACCAAGAAAAGAACCTACTTTCCAAAATCGAGAATATTTATTTAAAATTCGAATAATTTTCATAACTATTTTTCAGCCAATAAAATAATATCGTTTTCTAGTAGTCCTGAAATAATTTCGATCAAACCATCATTGCCCTTGAACCCAAGTTCTATCTCACGTTTTTCCATTTCTATCGGTCGTGCACTAAGTTGCAATAACACCGTTGATACTCCATCTTTTGTTGTAATATAATGAGCTGGAATAGCGATTACAGATTCTTTTTTATCGGCAACGATACTAGCCTTTGCATTCATACCTACACGAATTCGTTCATCTTGAGATGACAAGATAATATCTGTTTGATAAACAGGTACCCCATCAACCTCGGTATCAATAACATCAATAAAATCTACGATTCCTTCAAAAATTTCATCAGGATACGCATCTAATTCGATACTAACAATATCACCTATCGCAATTTTATTTATATAGATCTCGGGTGTATTTAGCTGAAGTTTTTTAATATTATTACCAAACATTGTTATCTCTGGTGCAAATGCTGAGATTATTTCACCCACTTCTAAATCATTTTTTACAATAATACCATCAAAAGGAGCTCGTATTTTTCCATCTCCTAATTGTGCAGAAACAGCATTTACCTGCGCTGCAGCCTGAGACCTTCGTGCTTGGCCGATTGAGATATTTGATTCTGCATCAATACCATTAGTTCTATTTAAATTATTTTGTGCCTCAGTAAGAACTCGTGCACGTGTAGCCAGAGCATTTTCGTAAGCTTTTTTTCTTGTTATATACGATGATGATCGACTATTTGGAACTGGAACTACCCATTGGGTATTGCTATATGAACTTGAAGAATCAATTAACATAAACAAACCCAAAGAACCTAGTGAACCTGCCTGAAATTCCTCTGCTGTAAAAGTACCGCTCTCAAGTCCTGATAATCTAAAAGAATAACCAGAATTTGCAGCAGATGAATAAATATCTATAACATACTCACCTTCTCTTGTTCCTTGATATGACCCTGAAATACGAGGAGCTACCTTATCTCTTGGTTCATCATCTAGATCATAGGCTTGTAAATCTCCTGATAAATATTCACGGTAAAAGCTCTCTACAATAGCATCTTGTTCTTGTTCTAACGATTCTATTGAATTTTGCGCTGAATTAATGTCAGTTGATGTATTTGCCCTGGTGAGGTTCAAGTTAGCTTGGGCTTGTGTGAACTCTGCAGCTAGTCTGTTTTGTTCTATCTCTGCAATAATTTGACCCTCCTTAACAGTCTCACCAGTTTCAAAGTTTACGCTTTTTACTCTTCCTGAAGATCCAAACCCTAAATCAACACGTTTTAGAGAATCGATTCTTCCCGCAAGTAATAACTCATCGGAAACATCTTGACGCTCTACAGTATATGCCAAATAATTATCAGCATTTCCTTTTCTAAAAATAATAAATCCTGCGATAACCACAATGATTACGATTATTATCCAATATATTTTTTTCATAGTTTTTAATTTAAGCTTCTAATCTCTAATAGTATATGTATTCGTTACTTGAGTAATAACGTACTAATATTACACCAATTAATATTGCCTACACCTATTATACCAAAATACTCATGATTCTTGTATCTTTTTAAATATATTTGTATTTCTTTTTTTGTATCCATGTACCAAAATAGCAACGGAGATAATTACAGCACATACCAGAGCAAGGTCAGCAATGGAGCTAAATTCAGTATTAGTATGTCTTATATAAATTGCTACCAAAGACCATACTCCTACCAACCCGAACTCCCTCATATTCCGATAATAAATCATTAACACATTTATAATTGTTGCAATAACAATCATGGTAACCGTATATTGATAATCAGTTACCGCTACCGTATTGAATCCTGAACGAGATAAATGAGACGCAACGTTTGCAATTGCAGCAACGCTAATCCAACCTATATAAAAACTAATTGGCCACCAAATAAATATTATTGTTTTAGGATCAGCGTCAAATTTTTCCATTCTAAGACCTACGATACAAATAATTAGTGCTAAAAGGATTCCAAACATAAAAACAATTGAAATGCCTGTTTGTTGACTGATAAAAAAATATGACCACAGTCCATTAAGAATATTGGCTATGATTAAGTACTTTAATATTTTAGGATTGTGCTCTTTTTCTTTTAAATTTTTAGAAAAAGCTAAATAACAATAATAAAGACTTAGTGCAATAAGTCCTAGGAAAATAATTCCCCAAATAGAAAAAGCATAACTTGCAGGGGTAAATAGATTTTCGTATTGACGACTCAGATCAGAAATAACGAGCCCATTAATACCTACAGCATTTATATAATAATTCCACGAAATGACTGCCATCGTTGTAACGAGATTTATAATTGAGAGTATTTTATATTTCATATTTTATATTAATTAGTGTGTTCACTTAACTGTGCCCAATCGGCCAATTGCTTTACCCACTGAATATCTGATGTCCTAACGACATAACTAAGAATCGTTATTATTATTCCAAAAATAATAGTGGCACCTACAGCATATCCAATACCTTTTACGATACCAACGCTGAAACCTCGCCAAAACGAGTTTCTTTTATGCATTTCGTCGGTGAGTTCTTTAATTTCTTGACTTAGTTTTTTTTCGATAGGAATTTTATCTTTTGACATAAATATATACTACCACAACAAGTGCAAGGTTTTCACACTGCTTTATCGTCAATTAGATTAAAAATAAATAAGCATAAATAAAATCTCGTTTGATTAATCAAGATTTTTTTTCTGTTCTAAGAACAATTTTAGTTTTGTTATAGCCTTTGACCGCATACTGAATTTCTCTTTTTCTTGATCGTTCATTTCAATAAAGTTTTTGTTTGAATCCTTCGCTTGAAACAATGGATTCCATCCGAAACCAACTCCGCGTGGTTTGACAATATGACCCTCTACTAACCCCTCGAAATAGTAACTATTTGAATCTTTATCAATATATCCAATAATAGTTTTTGCGTAGGCTTCTCTGGAATCAAATTTTTAAACAATATTCCAAATACCATCGACACCCAGGCTCTGGAGAAACCACTTGATAAGTGGACCAGGGAGAAGCTTCATTTATTTTATATACAACGAAGTATCTTCAACAATGATTTCAGTTCCTTTTTCTATAAATTTTCGTGCTTCTACTAATTTTACCTCAATAACTTTTTTTGCATCTAATTCTTGAATCTCGGGAAGATCAATTTTTAATTGCTCTAGTTCAGGTATAAATCTTTTAATTTCTTTAAATTTTTCAATATTCCCTGTAATGAATTTCATATCTTTAGTACAACAAAAGGTCATCTAAATCACAGTCTTCAATCATAAGCTAAATTACTTTAAATATTTTTGTGCAATTTCAACATCATCAAAATGTTTTTTTTCAGTTCCTATTATTTGATAATTTTCATGCCCCTTGCCTGCTACTAAAACAATATCATGGGCTTTTGCTTTTTGAATAGCTGTTTTAATTGCTGTTTCTCGCGAATCAATAAATTCATAATTATTTTCTACCAAAGATAAACCTTGTTTCATATCATCAAAGATATTTTGTAAATTCTCAGTTCTTGGATTGTCTGATGTAAAAATGCTGTAGTCAGATAGTTTTTGTGTTATTTTTGCCATGGGTGCTCTTTTTGTCGCATCTCTGTCTCCTCCACAGCCTACAATAGATATAATATTATTATGAGGGATAATTTTAAGAGTACGCAATACATTATCCAAAGCATCTCTACTATGAGCATAATCAACTAAGACTAATATATTTTCATTATTTGCGACTGATTGCATGCGTCCAGGGACTCCCTGTACATGTTCCATAGCTGATTTTATTTCTGCTGGATTGATATCAAGAGTTTCTAAACAGGCATAGGTCATAGAACCGTTATAGGCATTAAACTCACCAATCAAAGGTATTCTCATAGATGTATTATTAATAGTTAGATACATTCCAGAAATACTCATTTCTTTCAAGTCAAAAACATAATTTCCTTTTTCCTTAGATACTGTTTTGGTTAGGGCCTGAGTGTCACTTACCATGTAGTCTCCATAGTCATCATCACTATTTGTAATAGCTATAGCCTCAGAATCTAGATTATCAAAAAGACGTTTTTTAGCTTCAGCATATTTATTCATTGTTCCATGGTAATCTAAGTGATCTTCGGCAAGATTAGTAAAGAGTGCTCTGTGAATACGAATTCCAGAGAGTCTGTTCTGATCCAAGGCTTGTGATGTTGCTTCTAAAACACAGTATTCCGCACCATATCCAACATATTCCTTGAGGACTTTTTGTAGTTCAATAACCTCAAGTGATGAAGGGGCATTTCTCTGTAGATCAATTTCTGTACCATTATAATAATCACCAGCAGTAGAAAGAAGGATATTATTTTTTTGTAGATGCGATAGCGACTGAGAAATAAATGTCGCAACACTACTCTTACCATTGGTTCCCGTTATTGCGATAATTTTAATTTTTTGCGAAGGATCACCATAGAATCGTGATGCTATTTGTCCAATAGTTTTTGAAACATCTTCAACAAGTACATACGTAACGTCAGTTTTCAGCTCCCTTGGTACAACACTGCATACAATACAATTTGCATTTTTATTAATAACCTCATCAATAAATTTGTGACCATCAACCTGAGTACCTATAACAGCAAAGTATAGTCCCTGTAAAAAATCCTTATCTCGCGAGTCTTGACTTATTCGTGAAATATTGATTTCTGTACTTCCTATGATGTTAGTAACTGAAATATTTTTTAATAGTGTTTTTAAATTCATATTATTATTATACAAAAAAAAGACCTTTTGGTCTTCTTTTTGTATAATAATAATATGAAATTACTAAAAAAGTTTAATAATATCATTAGCTGTAACCAGCAACATTAACCCAACTAAGATAAAGAACCCTATAACATTAACCCAACTGACTATCGTAGGCTTTAAACGTTTACCAATGATTGATTCAATAAAGATGATAAATATTCGACCTCCATCAAGTGCAGGAAAAGGAATTAAATTAAGGACAGCAAGATTAATAGACAGTAATGCCGTAAATCCTAGTAAATAAGAAAATCCAACAGCGCTTGCATCGCCTATTTGTTTTACAATTCCAACAGGACCAGAAACATTATCTGCCGATATTTGACCTGTTACCAGCTGCCCAAACCCAGCGGTAATGAGTTTAGTAAATTCCCATGTATTTCTAGCTCCATAGATTAAAGCTTGACCAGCTGGTAACCGTAGCTCACCAACTCGGTCAACATTAATACCTACACCGTACTTACCCTCTACGACACCTTCTTTTGGAATAATTTCAATTGTTTCTAAGGTACCATCTCTTAGGACAATAAAACCTACTGATTGACCCTGTTGACCTTGATTATTTACAAATTCTGAGACTTCAATTATTGTTTCATCTATTATTGTTATTTGTTCTCCTTCAGGGGAAAATAACTCAACGATTTCGTCACCTGAGATCAAACCTGCCTCATCAGCAGGAGCTCCAACGAGAACACCGCCAACAACCAGTCGTGATTCATTAAACGAATAATTCTCAGGTGCCGATTCAATGGGGGCTGTAACTCCTGACATATAGATACCTGAGAATAGTATCCAAGCAAAAATAATATTGAACAAAATTCCACCGAACATGACAAGAAATTGTTGCCACCTTGGCTTATGAACCAATGAGACTTTTTTTTCTTCTTCAGTCAATTCACTACCATCATCTGATTCACCAAAAATTTTAACAAAACCCCCAAAAGGGATCCAATTCATAGTAAAATTTGTACCTCTCCACGAAAACATTTTGAACATTTTTGGTGGATATCCGAATCCAAATTCATCTACACGGACCTTAAATAACTTTGCAAAAAGAAAATGACCTAATTCATGAACGAAAACTAAAACACCTAATACAAGAATAAAAATAATTATATTCATATTACACTGACATTATATCTATTTGTTTTTTATCAAAAATCTCTTCAAGTTTTTTATTAGAGGCATCAACTTTTTTTTGTAATTCTTCTTTATAATTAGACTCTGCATCTTTGGAAAAGTCTCCATTGGATTCACCTGTTTCGATAGTTCGCATTACCTCTTGACGAACATTTCGGATTCTCACACGTGCATCTTCAAGTTTTTCTTTTACTAATCTAAGAATTTTTGTCTTTGATTCTTCTGTCATTTGAGGAATATGTACACGAACCCCGGCATCACCGGTTGATAATGAAAAAGGTAAATTTGAACCCGTAATAGCCTTTTCTATATCTTTTATTTGACTCTTATCCCAAGGCGCAACCATCATTGTTCGAGCATCTTCCAAGGTAATTGATGCGATATTTTTGACCGGTTGAAATGATCCGTAGGATTCAACATTGATACCGTCTAATAATGCTGGATTGGCTCTTCCAGTCGAAATTTGTAAATATTCTTGTTTGAGATGATTCTCAGTATCTGAAAATCCCTCCATAGCCTTTGTAAAATCAAAATTCATATACAAAGTATATCAAAGGTAAACAAAAAGAAAACAAATTAATTTGTTTTCTTTTTGTTTATAATAAGTAATGAGTCATCTACTCTCGCTATACCTTATTTTTCTACGGCTAGGATTTCTTATATTTCTCAAAAATATCTAGAATTTTTCGAGCATATTCTCTATCTAACTCTTTGATGTCTTCATCTAGATTTGAATACGGCACAAAATATTGTGACCATCTTGATTTTACATGATCGGGAACACTTCCCTGTTCTATCGCATGCTGTGCCCATTTCTTCCATTGTTGGTGCTCCAATTTTGCAAGATCTTCTAGGAGGTTATTTTGTATCATATATGAAGTGCCATAAGGTCTAATATCATTTTGTGTGAGGCACCATTGGCGTGTAATGAGGTCCGTGCTGTATAAATGATTTCTAATAATAAAGTATTTTTTTTATCTTTTTTTGATTCATATACTTCATAACTATCCAAGAATTGTAATATATCTGATTTACTCAGAAAGATGTCCTTTTTTTTATCATTATTTTCTTTTATTATTTCGAATCTTTTTAACAGAGACATAAGCTCAAATTCTTTTGGACTTACAAAAGGATTTTCAGTATCAATATCTATACGAATATCTCCCTCCAGAATAAATAAACGTGAACGTAAGGTTGGTAATAACTTACTTGCATCAGGAAAAACTAATATAAAATAGGTTTGAGAAGATGGTTCTTCGAGAACTTTTAATAAGGTATTCTGAGCCAAAATATTAATAAGAGAAAATTCCAGAATAAAAACTGAAGGTTTTTCTGTTTTTTCTATGTGTAATGATTTTATTTCTCGAGCATCATCAATCTTTAAGGTGTCATATTTTTTATGCACGACATAAGAAAAATTCTCTTTAGGAAACATTTTTTTCACATCATTAATATTAATATGTGAACTCATAATACCGTATGAATGATGTGAAAATGGTAATTGAGAAAATTGTTGCTGAATCTTGTTCATGAAATTATTATAACAAAAAAAATCAAAAAATAACTGAAGCTATCTTTTGAATTTAGTTTTAATTTTTTGGAATACACGAGAAAAGTTTCTAAAAGGAATGGTAAAAGAATATTGGGACTTTTATAAAAAAAATTATTTCTAACCCTATTGATATAAACACGAGGAAAGGCAGTCAAGATATAAGAAAATTAACTAAGAAGGTGAGATTTCTGATTATAAAAATCTAAAATATCTTTACCCATAGCAGATCTCTTGAATGAATCTGTTTCGCTAAAATAATTTAATATTTTTGATTGAAGTAACAGATTATCTTCTTCTAAATCTAAATGATCCAGTAACGATAATATCTGCAAAGAACCTGATCCAAAGGATTGTTCAATAACCTTTAGGTTAAGAATTGTAGATTCAAATTGTCCTTTTTCGAATATTTCAAAAACCTCTGCTAGAGTTTTATTGTTATCAACTGCAACTTTTTTTAGGATTGAATCTAAAATAGGTGCCTTATCCATATATGAAAAGATTGGTCCATTTAGTTCTTCTTTAGTAATTCCAAATTCTTGATTTAGATACTCTTGGTTATTCATCAGAATTTTAAACGTAGTCGCATCTACCATTACCTCATTAAATCCTCGAAATCTATTTTTTCTATCATCTTTTTTCCACTCAGAATTAATACGATACCCAACACGTGAATCAAAAATACCTTGGTCTTTATTTATATAAAACTTTTGAGTAGACGCTTGGTGAATATTCTCATGAATCAGTATTGAAAATAGACGAGCATCATTCTGTGAAATTTCTTTATCAATTATAATACTATCCAAGGTGGAAGAGTATTCCCCTTTAGAATTTTTATCTCCAATATACTCTTGATATTCCTTGGTATTAAATATATGAATTTTATTACTATCAAAGGATCGGTTTGGCATAATTCCCAGTGTACGCAATTCAGTTTCTATCATAGTACCTACAGCATTAATTATTTTAATTTCTTTAGGTGTTTTTTCACTTTCACCAGAAATACGTTGAATAGAATCTCTTGACCATTCTTGCAATGCAGATTGTGCGTTTTCTATTTCTGCTTTTTCATATTTTCTCCCAATGAAATTAAAATTTTCTTTCATCTAGTTATTATAGCAAAAAAAACCAAAACCGTTGTTTTTTTCTATATAGAAATATATATTAAATGTAGTTGAGATAAACTAAAGAGCTCTTTCCTTTGGTGTTTAAATATAAACAGAGGAAGATGTATCTAGCCAGAGCTTAGTTAAGCAAGGACCGTCCTTGCTTAACTAGGACCGTCCTTGCTTAACTAGTCCTTGCTTAACTAGAAATAAGGTGATTTTTTAATTATTGAACGTCTGGGATGATGTTCGAACTTTTGTGAATTGAATTTACCAAGTTTAAATGTAAATTAACAATAATTTATTGTGATAACTTTCTTGTGTTTGAAAATATGAAATAAGTAAATAAAAGACCAACGATAAGAAAGACAATTGGTAAATTGTTATGAAATAGTAATGCTATTACAAATAAAATTTGACGTCCTAATATTGTAGGAATTTCTCTTAAAACTAGAAATTGTGCATCGTCTTTTCTAGCACGATTATATAAAAGAGATCCATATGGAATCAAGAATGTTTTCATAGCCAGAGATACAAAAATTGTACCCACATAAAATATCCAAGGAACAGTCGTGTAAGTTCCTATAAAAAAAATAAGAGTCCAAGCTAGTGTCAGACTGATTGCCCCTATTGTAATTAGTTTATGTTTATTCCAATTATCTGTAAGATTACCAAGTAAAATTGTGAAAATAATTGAGGTAACAGCAACCGTTGAGGCAATTGCTCCAACATGAAATACACTGGATAAAGAAAGGAACACTAGTATTGACCAAAAAACCATTGCATCCTCGGCAAGGTTATCAATAACTTCTGGAATAAAAAACTTCTTATTTTCTGAGTAGATTTCTCGTGCTCTCTTCCATGTAAAAATGAAGTTTGTCTTTTCTGACTCTAGTGGCAATAAAGGTAATGTCGAAAATATAAAAATTCCTATAGCGATAGCAAAAAGAGCTGAAAATCCATATTGAAGAATCACAAAAGCAGTGACAATAGGGGCAGCAAATGAGATAATTTTTGGGATAACCAAAAAACGACTAAAGGATTTTCCCATTGTATTTTCTTCTGTATTGCGCACCATTAGAATATTTAATGGAGTCCAATAAAAGGCTGATTCTAGCCCACTAAGAACTGGAATTATAAAAAATAATATAGGAAGTGTTGGTAGAAAGAACAAAAGTAATAAATATCCTATTAGAAAAAATAGTCTAAGTATGAAGACTCTTACTAAACCAATTTTATTTGAAATAAAAACAGCCAAAAATGCACCTAACAATAGTACGGCATGGTGAATCATCAAATAATAAATAACCCATTGAAGTGAATACCCTATTTCAAGTAAATAAATAGCAACGAATACAGATATCAAGCCCGTAGCAAAATTATTACTACTTACCATTGATAGTATTCTGTTAAAACCAGAAGAGAGACTCGTTTTTTCATAAAAATTAGTATAGCAAGGAATCTTTAAATAAAGAACCTCTATGTATAGAGGTTCTTTATTTAACTAACGCTAGTTACTTTTTTGAAGCCGATGAACTTGTTATTTTATTTTGGGTCTCCTGATAAGTCTGGTGTAGTGAATGAACCGTCTGCATTCATTCCAACGACGAATGCGTTGCCGTAATTATAGCTTGGGTTACAGAATGTTACTCCATCATTATCCCCATCACCTTTTTTTCCCTCTAGATTGAAAACAAGCATATATGCTCTACCAGAACAATAATTTGAAGCAGGATGGCCGAAATAACTATAGACGTAATTACCATCATCTGCAGAGCGAGGATTGGTGTCAGCGGAAGTGTTTATGGGATCTACAGGAAGTGTTGTTCCTAGTAGATTTTCCAGGTTAGCCCAAGAGCTATGGTGACTTCCTGCCCAACTGGTCACTGGATACCTCCCATTATTATCATTAGCATACATCTCCAGTGCTGTTTGTATTGTTTTAACATCGTTTAGTCGTTTAGCGTCTCGCGCGCTTTCTCTAGCACTAGAGAGACTTGATAGTACTACGGTAGCGAGTATTCCTATGATAGCTACGACTACGAGAAGTTCAATTAAGGTGAAACCTTTTGGTTTGGTATTCATAGGTTTAGTATAGCAAGTTATTTCTGATTTAAAAAGAATAAATAGAAAATATTTTTTGGTGGATGATTTCTTTTGATGTCTGATTAAGTTCGAACATCTAAAAATTAGTCCAGACAAAAATAATTATTTACTAATAATTGCTTTTTTGTACGTATCCAAATGCTCTAATGCTACACCTGTTCCGCGTGCTACACAAAACAATGGATCTTCGACTAAACGAGCCTCTACCCCTGTTCTGCGGTGAATGAGATCAGTCAGGTTACGTAATTGAGATGTTCCTCCTGTCATCGTAATACCATTATCAATAATATCAGAGGCTAGTTCTGGCGGAACCTCAGCCAAAACGTCTTTGATGGCTTGGATGATAATTTTTAATTCTTCATCTATGGCTCGAGTGATTTCATTTGTTGATACCTTTACTGAACGGGGTAACCCTGTGACGTAGTCACGACCCTTGATTAAAACTTCTAATTCTTCATCTAATGGAATCGCAGATGCAATTTTTATCTTAATTTTTTCAGCCGTTCTGTCCCCTATGGCAAGATTATAGGTCTTTTTGATGTAATCTATGATAGATCCATCTAATTTTCTTCCTGCACATTTGACTGAATTAGAGGCGACAATTCCTCCGAGAGAAATCACAGCGGCATCGATAGTTCCACCTCCAATATCTACAATCATATATCCATTAGGTTGTTGAATAGAAATTCCAGCTCCAATAGCAGCCAAGATAGGTTCTTTGATAACATAAGCATTTTTAGCACCTGCACGCAACGCAGCTTCGATAACCGCACGCCTTTCTGTTGAAGTGATTCCAGCAGGGACCGACAATAAAACATCAGGTTTCCAAATATTCCATTTACCAAGGGCTTTTTGAAAATAATGACGAAGCATTTTTTCAGTTATTCTATAATCAGCAATAACACCGTCTTTCATTGGTCGGTACGCAACAATCTCCTCGGGCGTTCGACCGATCATTTGTTTTGCCTCTGAACCAATGGCGAGTACCTTGTTATCTTGGACCGAAATAGCGACAACTGAGGGTTCGTCTAAAATAACTCCTCGACCGGGCACATAAACCAAAATATTTGTTGTACCTAAATCGATACCAAGTTTTTTGCTGAAAATTGACATAGCTGAATAATACCATTATTTGATTCCTTGAAAAGATGCGTAAGTGATAAATATATATGTTTAAAAAAAAGATATAGTAACTTGTAGTATTGTAATCACTGATAGAGAAGAAAAATAACAACACAAAAGCAACTGACCACAAATTATTTAAAAACAATCAAGTATATTAATGAGTGTGTCTATATTAGTATAAAATACCAAGAGTAGTTATTACATGATAATTAGCAATTTTATTGTCAAAATATAACATATAGGTTATATTTTATCTATGGAAAATAAAGAATTCACAAAAGACCAATTACGCATTGGTAAATTTATTCGTTCTATTAGAAAAGAAAGAGGGTTAACACAGGCTCAGTTTGCAAAAAAACTAGGCACGGCACAATCTGCCGTAGCACGTATGGAAAAAGGTGGGCAAAATTTTTCAACTCAAGAACTCATTAAAATTGGAAACGTTTTAGACCATCAATTGATCAAACTTCATCGTGAAGAACGAGATGATTTTATTATTCATGGTGGGCAAAAACTTTCTGGTTCAATCATTACTAATACTTCAAAAAACGGTGCAATGGGATTAATGCATGCTGCTCTTTTGAATAAAGGTATCACAACATTACATGGGATTCCAAAGATTCAAGAAGTTCATCGCATTATTGAGATATTTCAAAGCATTGGTGTAAAGATTGAATGGGTGAAAGACCATTCAATTAAAATTACGCCACCAAAGAAATTTAAATTTAATGAGATTAATAAAAAATCTGCACGACGAGTTCGATCATTTATAATGTCTATTGGTGCTCTTATTCATCATATAAAATCATTTGAAATTCCAACAGCAGGAGGATGTAAGATGGGTGAACGAACCATTGCAGCTCACAAACATGGAATTGAACAATTTGGTGTCGATATTACGACACGAAACTCTGGATATCTAGTTGAAAGAAAAAGACTCAAGCCGGCTGAGATTGTTATGTATGAGGCCTCTGATACGGCCACAGAAAATATTCTTATTGCTGCTGCTGGTATTCCTGGAAAAACTATTATTCATTTTGCACAACAAAATTATATGGTTCAGGATGTATGCTTTTACCTTCAGAAGCTAGGGATTAAAATAGAAGGAATAGGCTCATTGAAATTAATAATCCATGGTATTAAAAACATCAATGTTGATGTTGAATATCACAACAGCGAAGACCCTATTGAATCAATGATGTTTATTGCTTCTGCTATTGCGACTGATTCAAAATTGACTATAACACGATGCCCTATTGATTTTTTAAAGTTAGAAATTCTTAAGTTAGAAAAAATGGGAGTTACTATTAAAAAATCAAAAGTTTACAAATCTAAAAATAAAAAAACTGATCTTGTCGATGTAACGGTATTAGAATCAGAGAATCTCTTGGCACTCAGTGATAAAATTCATGCACAGCCGTATCCAGGAATTAATACAGACAATCTCCCCTTTTTTGTTCCCGTTGCGCTCAAGGCAAAGGGAACAACTCTCATTCATGATTGGATGTGGGAGAATAGAGCAATTTATTTTACAGAGCTCAATAAACTTGGAGCTTTAATAAAAATTGCTGATCCACATCGAGTATATATAGAGGGTGGAGAAAAAATGTTCGCTGGTGAACTGGTTTGTCCACCAGCGCTGCGACCATCAACAATGCTATTAGTAACGATGTTAGGTATAGAAGGACGTTCTATTTTGCGAAATGTCTATTCAATAAAACGTGGATATGAAAATATTGTAGAGCGACTAAATTCTATTGGAGCAAATATTGAAGTTATTAAGGAAATTTAAGAATAAAAAAGCGAACAGTTAGTTCGCTTTTGTTTTTATAATATACTCTATTTATATATTAAAGGTGCCTCCAGCATTATTTCATTTGATAATTTTGGTCGCTTGTATTCTAGAGTGGTAATAATTTACTCTATCTCTTTTTTCGAGTTTATCTACATCTATACATTAGGTTTTTTATTTAATTTTCAATCATCATATATTTATTCGTGATTGGGTCTTTTAGTTTTGTGCTTACTTGTTAAATGTTTTAATTAATATTCATTAATTTATTAAATAATAAATTAAAAATAAAACAATATATTGCTGGTCTGGACTCTTACCCGTACACTGTATCTATGCAAATTCTTCATGTGACGCCTATCGCGCGATCAATAACAACTGAAGTACTCACTTATTTTTCAGTCAAAGCAGTAGAACCTGGGACCATCGTAACGGTCCCTTTGCGAAAACAAAAAATAAAAGCCTTGGTTGTTTCGGGTACCGAAGTCACCAACATGAAAATACTCCTCAAGAGTTCGTCATATCAAATTAGAAACATTCATGAAATTCACGATGAACAGGTTTTTTCTCCACATTTTTTGAACACCTGCAACATCATCAAAGATTTTTATGCTACAAACACTGGTAAATTAATTAATCTTATTTCACCAAGTTTTATTTTAAAAAACATTGGATCATTTAATCGCCCAAAAGATATCCTTGTTAAAAGAGAACTAGGGATTTCATTAATGCAAAAAAATTATAGCGATAGAGTCAGTTATTATAAAACACTTTTGAGAGAGAAAATGTTACGCGAAGAGTCTTTGCATATTATTTGCCCAACACAACAAAACGCTGCTGATTTATTTAATGAACTTGAAAAAAATAATGAAAATACAGTGCATGTATTGCACAGCAAAATCACCAAGAAAAAAACAAAAGAGACTTTTGAAATCCTCCACAATAAAGAAAAAAGCTCCTGCATCATCTCTACTCCTGGTTATATTGATACGTATTTGTACAAAAAATCGGTTATTATTATTGAAAATGAAAATTCAGAATTCTATAGACCAGTAGCTAAACCCTTTATTGACATGAGAGAATTCATTACTGAATACGCAAAACAAATAGGCATTGAATGCGTAATAGCGACAAGTGTTTTGCGTCCAGAATCGTGGTATCGATTTACAAAAAATACAGCTAACACTATTGAACCTCTCAATAAAAAAATATTTAAGTCTCATGAAGTTATTATTAACAATCAACATCAAAGAAAACCAGGTAAACAAACTGACCTTCAACGCATTCAAGAACTCGATGATGCAAAATCTTTTAGTTGTATATCAAGAGACAGTATCGAGAGTATTAAAATAGCTCTTAAAAACAATGAAAGGATTTTTATTTTTAGTCATAAAAAATCTTTAGCTCCAAGTATTATATGTAAGCATTGTGGAAATATGGCACGTTCTTCTGAATCTGGTTTTCCGTACTCGTTGTATATAAAACAAAACCACCAAACAAAAATTAAAGAGCGTATATTTATTTGCCAAAATAGTGGTGAAAAAATTCCGGCTTTTGATGTCTGTCAATTTTGTGATGGACATCATTTAATTACTTTTGGAATAGGTACGGAAAGAATCTATGAGGAATTATGCGAACTATTTCCAGATACACAAATTCAGATACTCGATGCAAATAGTGCAAAAACAAAAAAATCACTGACTTCGATTGTTGAAAATCATGCCAAGAGCACCTTAGGATCTATTCTTGTTGGAACACAAAAAGCATTACCATATATTAAAGGTACCGATACCAGTATCATTACCTCTTTGGATTCATATTTCATGCGAATGAGTCATAATACTCTTCCACAGGTAATATCTCTTGTTAAGGAAATAACTGAGAAAACATCTCACCCCGTTATTATTCAGTCACGTAATATTCTAGAGTCATATTTACCAATCCTAAAAAATGGCTTATTCTCAGAGTATATAGATAACGAATTAGAAGAAAGGAAGAAATTTAATTACCCCCCTTTCTCGACGCTTATCGTTATCAAGAGATATACTAAAAAAGAATTCGTTAAGAAAAACTATTATGCTTTGAATAATTTACTAGATTATTTTAATCCACAGATACTGATTCAACCTGGAAACAAAAGAGATTTTGTTGAATTAGTCTGTGTAATCCAGCTTGATATTAAGGAATGGAATAATAAATATCAGAATCCAAAATTGCAAGAAATTATTTTTTCTTTTGATCGCAGCACAGATATCTTTGTAAATCCAAAAGATATTATTTAAAGGACTTGAGTATTTGTAAGGCTATGATACTATTTTCATTATATGGCTACAAATGTTGATATTAAAAGAACAAAAAATGATAATAATCTAGGACTTCTTAGAAAATTTTCACGTAAAGTAAAAGTTTCTGCAGTACTTCCAGAAAAAAGAAGACGGCGATATTTCGAACGTACATTTTCAGATTTTAAGAAAAAAGCTAACGCATTAGTAAAAATCGATAAACGTAAGGAATATGAAAAACTTGAAAAAATGGGACTTCTAAAACCTAAAAAAGGACGACGGCGATAGATTATGCACATGGCTGAATACGAAAATTTTACAATTATTCGCCAGAGCAAAGGCAGGATCCCGATCCTGCCTTTTCTTAATATAAAAGACACCATACTCGGAAAAAAATATGAGCTTTCTTTGGTGTTTCCCTTAATCTCTGAATCAAAAAAACTTCACACACAGTGGAAAAATAAGTCTGGACCAGTAAATGCTCTATCCTTTCCTTATGATGAGGGTTCAGGAGAAATTATTATTACGCTCTCTGAGGCACGTAAAGAAGCTAAAAATTACAACCGAAAATATAATGAACATTTAGTCTTTTTATTTATTCACAGTTGTTTACATTTGAAAGGCTTTGATCATGGTGCTAAAATGGAAGAGCGAGAAGATTATTATATGAAAGAATTCATCAGATAGAATCTCTACCCTTAATTATGAACAATGACCTAACAATAGGAATAGACTTTGGAACCAGCACCATCAAAATTATTGTTGCTGAATCAGTACCCAATCAACCTCCGCGAATTATTTCGAACATTGAATCTCCGTCACATGGTTTTCGTCATGGATATATTGTAGATCAAGACAAGGCTACCGAGTCTCTTAATCAAGCTCTTGTGAAATTAGCAACGACAGGTCATAAAGTTTCAAAGGCTCGTATTGCTTTTGGCGGTGTAGGATTGAAATCACAATATGTAAGAACCTCAATAGAAAGTATCAAGAATAACGAGGTCGCAGAACGGCATGTCCATGAAGTTATACAAAAAGCCGAAGATCTCTTTGTAGAAAAATATCCCAACAAAAAAGTCCTTCACATAATCCCTACTAAGTATCGCGTAGATGGTCGTGATGTGTTAGGTACGCCAACAGGAATGTATGGAAATTCTATTGAAGTTAAGGTTGTCTTTATTACAACACTTGAGCATCATTATGATGCCATTATGGCAATGCTTGAAAAAAATAATATTGATGTCGTCGACACCATAGCAGCCCCTATTGCTGATGCTGCAACAAGCCTCAGCTATACGCAACAAAATCAGGGTTGTATGTTGGCGAATATAGGAGCAGAAACAACATCATTATCTACCTTTGAGAATGGAATAATTACATCGCTTGATGTACTTCCTATTGGCTCGAATGATATAACCAATGATATAGCTCTAGGTCTACAAATTCCATTGAATGAAGCTGACGCAATAAAAAAAGGTTCAAAAAATGATCACCCAAAAAGAAAAGTCGATGAAATTATCCATGCACGTATTGCTGATATACTAGAATTGACTGATAAGCATTTAGCCAAAATAAAGAAAAGTCGACTTCTTCCAGCAGGTATCGTCTTCTCTGGTGGAGGTTCACATATTGCTAATATTAATGAATATGCAAAACAAGAGCTCAGGCTTCCTTCAGAAGAGGTCAGTTTAAATAAAATATCAAAAAAAACAAAACGATCACTACGTGTTCCCAATCAATTTTCTGTTGCCTACGGACTCTGTAGTAGTGATTCAGGAAGAAATATTTCACGACGCAAGTTCTCTTTTAAAAAGTTAAGAATGAACATTAGCGATTTTATCAGTCAAATAATGCCGTAGATACTTGCAGGAGAGTATCTTTTTGCTAGAATACTATCATCAAACTAATAACAAATTATTATGCCCAAAGTAAACCCAGAGATAGAAACATTTGCACGAATTAAAGTCATCGGAGTCGGTGGTGGAGGTACAAACGCGATTAATCATATGATTGACGCGAAACTTAGTGGAGTTGAATTTATTGCGATAAATACTGACACTCAAGATTTGCATCATTCACAAGCAACTAAAAAGATTCACATTGGCAAAAATCTTACCAAAGGTCTTGGCTCAGGAATGAATCCAGAAATTGGACAAGCCGCAGCAGAAGAAACAAAAGCTGAAATTCAAGAATCAATAAAAGGTGCTGATATGGTATTCGTAGCAGCGGGAATGGGAGGAGGAACAGGGACAGGTGCTTCGCCTATTGTTGCAAAAATTGCAAAAGAACAAGGAATATTGACTATTGGTGTTGTAACAAAACCATTTTCATTCGAAGGAGCACAACGCCAAAAATTGGCAGAGTCAGGGATAGAGAGTCTCGAAAAAGAAGTAGATGCTTTAATTACTATTCCAAACGATCGCCTTTTATCAATAGCTGGCAGTGATATGAGTTTCAGAGATGCCTTTAGTATTTCTGATGGCATTTTGAGACAAGCCGTTGAAGGTATTTCTGAATTGATTACTACTCCAGGGATTATTAATATTGATTATGCAGATATCAAAACAACTCTCTCTGGTGCAGGAGCCGCATTCATGGGTATTGGGCGAGCAACAGGTGAAAACCGAGGTAAAGACGCAGCACTAGAGGCTATTAATTCCCCACTCTTAGATATTGCTATTGATGGAGCAAAAGGAGTTCTCTTTGCGATATCAGGTGGAGATGATCTTACTATGAGCGAGGTTAATGATATTGCCTCAATAATAACTGAATCAATCGATTCAAGTGCACGTGTTATTTTCGGAACCATTCGCGATAATAAATTGAAAAATGGTGAAATAAAAGTGACCGTTATTGCTACAGGATTTGATGGTGTTCAACCTATTAAAAAACCAGTCTTCTCTGCCTTCAAAAAAAATGAAACAGAACCAATTTCTTCGGAAGAAAAAGCACCCCTTAAACATAAAATAAAAAAAGAACTTGAGGAAATAGAAGAAATAGAAGAAATAGATGACAACGATGATGACTGGTCAGCAGTACCAGCATTCTTGCGTAGAGGTAAAAAATAAGAAATTAAAAAACCCATGTAAAACATGGGTTTTTGATTATTTTAATTTATAGAGTAGAGTTAGAATCGTTTAACGACAATTGCTCCACCCTGAGGGCAAGGAATTATTTTTCCTTCCTCTTTTTTTGCAACCTGTTGAACAATTTTTAATTTAGCTGAAACAGGAACGCTTGGGCGCACTAGATCAAAATCTATATTATAGAATTCTCTAACACTTCCGTTCGCAATTGTTTTCTTCATAATAATAGCAGATACCTTATAGCTATTATTTCTTTTAAGCCTCTTCAGGTATTTTGATTCGCCGAATACAGTAATATTTACAACTACGCCTTTTCCACAAGGAAGACTAAATCTACGGTAAAACCTACCATCATCTAACTGTGATATTTCATCACTGAGATTATTCATTTTGAAATTAACAATTCCAACATGATATTTTTCTTTGTACGAAACGACATAATTACCTGATTGATTGGATACATCTGACATTTTTTGCATAATAAAAATATTTTATTTTTAGTTTTTGGATACAGCCAAAAAATACCTGACTTGTTAATATTAACAAGATTTGATTTAATTAAATATTATCATACTTAAATTTATTGTCAATGCCTATACACTAATTTCCTATCAGATATACTTAATGCATACATTCAAGTATTTAATAAACATAATCAAAAATAATTATTATGTACGATTTAATTATCATTGGCGCAGGCCCAGCCGGAACAGCCGCGGGGGTCTATGCTGCACGAAAAAAACTAAAGACACTCTTAATAGCTGAAGAATTTGGTGGTCAATCGGTTGTCTCAGAAACTATTTACAACTGGATTGGAAGCCCAGAAATCAGTGGTAGAAAACTTGCACAAGATTTCAAAGATCATCTAGAATATTATAATGATGGCAAGGCGCTTACCCTGCAAACAGGATCAAGGGTTAAATCTATTAACAAAAATGATGATGGTACCTTTACGATTATCGACCACAATAACCAGGAACAACAAACTAGAACAATTTTTATTGGTACAGGATCAAAGAGACGAAAGCTTCCCGCAAAAGGAGCAGACAAATTAGAGCATAAGGGTCTCACCTATTGTGCCTCGTGTGATGGTCCCCTATTCTCAGGAATGGATGTTGTTGTTATTGGTGGTGGAAACGCTGGATTTGAATCAGCAGCTCAATTATTAGCTTACTGCAAATCGGTAACACTTTTGCAACGGAGTAGTGAATACCGTGCCGATGCCATAACCGTTGAAAAGGTTCTCGCCCACCCTAATATGACAGGTATTTTAAATGCCAGTATCGTCGAAGTCACAGGTGATGCTTTTGTTGACGGGATTATTTACCAAAATAATACAACAAACGAAAATATTAAACTTGACGTCAAAGGTATTTTTGTTGAAATTGGTCAGATACCAAATTCGAGTATTGTAAAAGATATGGTTGAATTAACACCTAATAATCAAATTGTTGCTAATCCATACACACAGAAAACTTCAGTCCCAGGAATTTGGGCTGCAGGTGATGTAACTGATGTACGATATCATCAAAATAATATCTCGGCTGGAGATGCTGTTAAAGCACTGGAAGATATTTATAATTACTTGCACACATAAAAACACCCAAATTTGGGTGTTTTTATTTTCTCCTATTCGCAAACCAAAGTAATGAGAATAATGTCTTAAAGATATGATTTCAATACGTCCAATTGTTCGGGGGTGTTTGCTCCCAAGGCTTCTTTTTCATTAATTTGAATTGAATGAATAGGGTGCTGTTGATCAAATGATATTTTTACCAAATCAGTTAAATAATATTCTCCCTGTGCATTATTGTTTTTTAATGATGCTAATGAATGGAACATCCAATATCGATCACAACAAAAATAAGCAGGATTTACTTCATGAATACCTAATTCACTATCTAAGGCATCTTTCTTTTCTACAATTTTCGTAATATCACCACTATTATCCCTAACGATACGTCCAAAATTATAAAATTGATTCATAAAAAGATTTTCATCGTCAATGATCGCTGTTGCAATAGAGAGCGGAGTAAGAGAGTTTTCTTTATTTAAAATGATTTTATTTATTGTTTCTTTTGAAATAAAGGGTTGGTCTGCATAGAGAATCAAAACACGCTCTGTAGATAGTCTTATAAGGCTCTGTGCGCTCATTACTGCATGCCCTGTACCCTTTTGTTCATCTTGGGTTGCATAGATGGCTCTATCGCCTAATACTGAGGTAATCATTTCTGACTTGTAACCGACGACAACAATGGGTGGTTTTGAATATTCACCAATGGATTCAAGGGTATCCATAACATGTTCAATCATTGATTGATTTCCTAGTTGAGTTAAGGCTTTTGGGATATCACCTCCCATACGAGACCCCTTTCCTGCTGCTAATATAATTATTTGAGTATTTTCCATAAATGCAAAATAAAAACACGCCTACGTGTTATTCATTACTAAAAGTATAGAAAACATCAATAAAAAAGCAATAGGATTATCTAACGAATACTCTTTGCAAATAGAGGACCCTATGCTATACTTTTTTTCGTTGTAGAAATAAATTTAACTACTACCTCATTTATAGGTCCCATCGTCTAACGGTTAGGACGCCAGGTTTTCATCCTGGAAATCGGAGTTCGATTCTCCGTGGGATCACCATCACGAGCGCTAGTTCGAGCGCTCGAGAGGGGTTGAAAAACTTCTCCCAAAAATACACCTTTAATTAGGTGTATTTTTGTGTAAAATAGGATAATGAATAGAGCTTACTACAAAAACAATATTTCAAATTTCCTAATCGAAGATAGTAACTCAATCTTAGGTCAGCTGAGTTTAAATCATAGCAATAGAACCCTAGAAGATTTACAAAAAAATGCCTGGGTTAGTCAAATAGAAATTCTAAAAAATCAATTGAAAAATATCGATGGTCATATTTATTTTGAGTTTGCTATTCCAAGAATGGGAAAGCGCGTAGATAATATTGTAGTAACTAGAGACTGTATTTTTGTGATTGAGTTTAAGGTTGGAGATGGTGGCTTTGAAAAATATGCACAAGAACAGGTTATTGATTACACTCTAGATTTACGTAACTTTCATGAAGGAAGTCACGCTGCAAAACTTATTCCTATTCTGGTTGCAACTAACGCAGAGTCAGCTAAAAATAATATAGAAGAAATTCTTGAATTAAATGAGGTAGCAAAGAGTAATAAAGAAAATTTGTCGGAAATTATGAATCAATTTCTTAAGAATTCTTCTCCTGTAAAAATAAATGCCGCAGAATGGGAGTCATCTATTTATAAACCCACACCCACAATTGTAGAAGCTGCTCAGGCACTTTATAAGGGCCATAATGTGAAGGAAATTTCAAGATCTGATTCAGGAGCAATTAATTTATCTAAAACTGCAAGTTGTCTTAACAGAATTATTGAAAGTTCTAAGACAAATAATAAAAAGTCTATTTGTTTTGTTACTGGAGTTCCTGGAGCAGGAAAAACACTTGCAGGTTTAAATATTGCCAATGAAAGAATGAAGTCTCACGAAGATGAGCATGCGGTTTTTCTATCAGGGAATGGTCCATTAGTTGATGTTTTAAGGGAGGCATTAACAAGAGATCTTGTAAAAATTAGTAAGGAGAACGGAGAGACTATCAAAAAAGATGACGCTAAAAGAAAGACAAATACGTTTATTCAAAACATTCACCATTTCAGAGATGAGTATTTAAAATATAATGTAGCACCAACAGAAAAAGTAGTTGTCTTTGATGAGGCCCAAAGAGCTTGGGATCAACAGCAGGTTGGATCTTTTATGAAAAGAAAAAAAGGCATTGAAGATTTTAATATGTCAGAACCAGAATTTCTGATAGATGTTATGAACAGACATGAAGATTGGTGTACTGTTGTTTGTCTTATTGGAGGTGGTCAAGAAATCAATACGGGTGAGGCTGGTCTTGAGGAATGGATAAATGCATTCAAAGAAAAATATAGAGATTGGAATATTCATTATTCTAGCTCCATATCTGATAGTAAAGATTATGTTAAATCAAAAGACCAAAAAGAATGGCTAACAGAGAATGCTCAATCTGAAGATGAGTTACACTTAGCGGTATCATTAAGGTCTTTTAGGTCTGAAAAGTTATCAGAATTTGTACTTAATCTATTGGATCTAAATATTGATAAAACTAAGGAATTATTTGTTCAAATAAAAGAAGATTTTCCGATATATCTAACACGCGATCTATCTTCAGCTAAAAATTGGTTAAAAAATAAAGCTAAGGGAACGGAACGAATTGGATTAGTAGCATCCTCTGGCGCTCGAAGATTAAGACCTCTTGGAATTGATGTTAAGAATGAAATTAAAGCAGCAAATTGGTTCTTAAATTCAGATGATGATGTTCGGTCTTCATATTTTTTAGAAGATATTGCTACTGAATTTGATATCCAGGGGTTAGAAATAGATTGGACCTGTGTTGCATGGGGTGCAAATTTCTATATCAAGGATGATGATTGGAAACACCAAAATTTCAAAGGTTCAAAGTGGATGAATATAAACAAGGATGTTAGTAGAGAGTATTTGAAAAACACGTATAGAGTCTTACTGACAAGGGCAAGACAAGGAATGATTATCTATTTACCGAATGGTACTGATGGAGATCATACCCGGCCAAAAGAATTTTATGATGGAACTTATGATTATTTAAAAACTATTGGTATTAAGGAAATCTAACTAAAATATAGTGTATAAAAGGAGTCGGTTAAGCAAGGACCGTTCTTGCTTAACCCAAATAGAAAAATCTTTCCTTAGAATAAATTCACGTGATTCAAACTTGAGAAAGCTCACCTAAATAAGAAATAGCCCTTTGCCTATTTTTTTATTTAAATAATCAACAAACTATCCGCCATACGTATGCCTAAGTGTATCTTCAGGGGAATGCGAAGAAGTTTTAAGATAAGCAAAGAAGTGTTCACCAGCATCAAAAGGACCATAATAAATTTTTACTATTACCCAACAAATAATAAAAGGATTCATATAAAATATCTTTTATGTATAATAATTGTATGTTAAAAAATTATTTTACTAATATTGAACGTAGGATAGTGTTTATTGTTAAAAATATAATCTCATGGCTCAAAATCTCAGATCATGTTTTTGAATTAGGACTCGTTTTATTGGTTCTCGTAATTACTGCGTTATTTTCAAATAAAGGATTAATTGAATGGTTGGGTGTTATTGGTGTAATCCTTACTTTTGAATATACCCTTGTTGCTACCAGACTCGGGGAAAATGAAAAAAAAGGCACTAAAGAAGAAAAAAATTACTATGGAAGATTACTCTTTTTCTACTACTTTAAGGAGGTAATATGGCTTGTCTATTTTATAGCATTAGGCGCTTTCTCTGCAATCATTGGTGTATTTATCTTTTTGATATATGGATGGTGGAGATTAGCATGGAATAAGCATTCATAATAAAATAATCTCATGTGGTGATATCAACTATTAATATAGAGGAATACAGTGAATTCCCTACAAAATTAGAAATGAATAGCTCGAAATAGTAAAAAGATTTGATATATAAATATATCAAATCTTTTTAAATAATAATCGTACCTGTGGTTAATATTTTATTAGTTAATGTTGGTAGATTCATAATGAAATGAATTTACCTAGCTCAATATCAAGAGATTACGTAAATTAACATTTGTCTTAAGCCTAACCCTGTATACCTCTTCCTCTTGGTTGATCGCCCTTATGTAATACGGCATCTGAATGTAGTTGCTCTACGGCAATCGCTGAATCCAAGACCTTGGAAGCCGTTCGGTCCAACATTTCTTTTTCAAATTTATTTAATACAATTTTTCTGAGTCCAATTTTTCGCCAATCTATATCAGGTTGGCATTCTTTTGAAATCATTCGTGCCAGATTCAGAGCGTCGAGAATCGCTTGGTTTGCCCCTTGACCTTTGAACGGACTCATAGGGTGTGCAGCGTCTCCAATCAATGTTGCATTACCAGAGTGTTCGAGTAATTTAGGTTCGAGTAATTTTCGATCATACACAGGATATCCTGTAATTTTTGATTCTGGAGTTAATGCTAGTATTTGAGGAATAGGGTCATGCCACTGCCCTAACCTGGTGATTACCTCTTTCTTCATAAATCTTGGTCCTTTTTTATGTAATTCTTTTGCCTTTTTTTCTGAAAGAGGAAAACTGATTTGCCACATAATTGAGTCATCATCATACGGCATCATATATACTCTTTCGTGACCGTTCACGGTTTGAAATACAGTAGCAGAATCTAACAATAAACTATTGCTGTTGTTAATTGACTTCAAAGAACAAATACCCAAAATAACGATGCACCCTAAATAATGAAGAGGCGTATTGTTTTCACCTATTAAATGAGACCGAACTAGACTGCGAATACCATCGGCTCCAACAATAAGATCGGCTGTTGCCATTTCTTTTTTTTCGTTTTTCTGAAAATCAAGACCAAGAGTTCCCTCTTTATTTAATGAAATTTTTTTTAATGTATGCCCCCATTTTATTGATTCAGTATTTTGCAATTGACCCAATAAGGCTGATCGTAGTGTTTGCCGAGCAATATGTATATTTTTACGTTTTGAGTTTTTCTCTGGAAGTGTTTGCAACCATTTTTTTATTCCCCATTCACCAATAATTTTTCCTTCTGTATTATGGACAATATGCCTCATAGAGGTGATAGCTCCATCAAGGGATACAATTCCTAGTCCGGCTATTGCCTTGCTGGACTGTTGCAGGGTTAGTCCGTATCCCTGAGATCGTGTGTCAAAATCTTGATCTCGTTCATAGAGTGTAAAAGGAATTCCGCGATGCAAACAAGCCACCGCCAAGGCCGTACCTCCAATACCGCCACCAATAATAGCAATATGAGGATAATTTGAATCTATCTGGGTAAGGCTATCAGAAGCCATCAATCCAGATCCAGTGCAGATCAAGCAAATATCCTTATTACTACTAAGAGCTTGCGGATACAGTTCCTTGTCATTGTTAATTTTGAAGGCTTTTAATTCTCTTTGGTAACGGCGACGTCTTTTTTTCGAAGGACCTCTGGTTATCTTTCCTTGACCCTTACAGTTACAACAGAGCGCCCAGTTTATTTTTTTATTATCATTTAATTCCATAGTATAAGAGAGTTAACTCAACACATTGCAGTACTAATTATTTTTATGTATTTCAGAAACCAACCATAGAATTGTTTTTCTCTATTGAGAACTCTTTGCCTTATAGAATCTCTTGTATCCTGCCTACGTCTCCGTTTTCAAGCATCACTTTTATACCATGATGATGTTGCGCTGAATTTGTAAGTAATTTAGAGACTATACCACCAGTTAATTTCCCAGTTCTCTGGTCTTGTTTTAAAATAATATTCACTTTGTTGCCGACAACCACATCTTCTCGATATCTTCCATCTTTATTCATAAATAGTATTTTAGTTAATTTTTAAATATTTTTAAGATTTTTTATAAGATTTTCTTTATCTGTGCGTGTAAATTTTTTGATTCTGGACTCTTCAATGCAGGCAGATGAACGGTTAAGAAAATATGCTGAGTAAACTAATGAAACAGGAGATCGAGCTGCGGTATATTTTGCGCCTCTAGGTAATTCGCCATTATGTTCTTTAATACGGCGATCCACGTCGGTAGTAATTCCTGTATAGAAGGTATTATCACTACACCTTAAAATATAAACATAATACATTAAACAGGTTCTTCTTGGTCTAATTTTGGGTCATAACCACCCAAATTAGTAACATTGATAAAACCATTTTTTTGTAATATTTCTCTAGCTCGTTCTGCTCGGGCTCCTGTTTTGCAATACACATAGATTGCAGAATCTTTTTGATACTCTGGTAATAATTCATCTTCGAGCAATAATAATTCATGACTTACTGCTCCTCTATAATGCCCGTCTGAAAACTCTTCGGGTGTACGTACGTCAATTAAATATTCCATAGGCTCATTATAAATAAAAAATACCTTTTTGGGTACTTTTTATTTATTGTTTTTAATTTGCAGAATAAATATTTTTTAAGACAAGGACAGGTCTAGTTATCTGTTTCAAAGTCTTCAACATTACCACATTCCAAGGTGTCATCATTATCATCATCCTCGTATTCAACACAAATTCTGAAATAGTGACGTGTATCATTATCAAGATTGAAGACATCTATTTCAAAATTATCATTACCATCAAAGCCTGAAGCAACTGACTGTTTCTGGATATCTTCGTCATCTTCATCAATATTTGAAAATCTGTTTTCATTTTCAACATCTTCGATATCGTCTTCATCTTCACCCCAAACAAAGAAAACGCGACCATTGTTAAAATCATTCATATCAACACTTCCACGTAATTCAGCTGAATCATCGTCAATGTCATTAGCCGAATCAGTTTCTACTTCTGGTTCGTCATCGTTATTATTATTGTTGTCATCATCAGTCGTGAAATCTTCAACATTTCCACACTCAAGAGATTCATCTCCATCTCTATCTTCATATTCAACACAGAGAACAAAATAATAATCCTCATCTTCATCAAGGTTATTTACTTGTTCATCAAAATCATCTCGATCATCAAAATTCGTTTCAACTCGTTCAACTTCAAAATCATCAGATTCTTCGTCATTTTTTACCTCGTCATATTCATCATAGTCGTCTTCAACATCTTCGATTTGACTTTTATCTTGACCGTAAACAAAGAACACAACTCCATTATTTGTGTTATTCATATCAACAGAACCTCGCAGTTCAGCCGAGTCGTCTTGGATATCTCGAGCACTATGTGTTCGAACATCAGGTCGTGAGCTGTTGTTTGAATTGCTATTAAATCTATTATTGCCCAATGAATATGATGGTACATTCATATAAGTGTATCTTGGTGATCCTCCTGCGAAATTGTTATTTACATAGCCAGGGCTTGAGAAGTTAACGTTATTATCACCAAAGGAATTTTGAGGTTGGAAACCAAAATAGAGATTTAAGATGTATTCAAAAAATGCCCTCTCGTTTGAAAATCCAGAGATAGGTGATATTCCATTTTGCTGAAATGGCTGAGTAGATGATAATTCGTTCCAAGTATTGCCTTGATTATAACCATAGTTATAATTACCAACAACCATTTGTGCCGACGCATTCGTTGCAAGAGCAAAACTCATACCAATAACTACTACTATTAAATTTTTAAATAATATTTTCATAATGTTTGTAGAGATTAATTAAAATAGTTCTATACCTATATTAAAACAAAAATAATAAAAAAAACAAGCCATGACCCTGTTGATTATTCTGATATAGTGAGTCTTATGAATATTCTTGCTATAGAAACAAGTTGCGATGAAACAGCTCTTTCCGTTATCCATACAGAAACTTTTGATACTGAAAACCCTAATTTCGCGGTTCTCTCTGACCTCATAATATCTCAGATTGAAATCCATGCAAAATATGGGGGTGTCTTCCCTGCCATGGCAAAACGTGAACATGCAAAAAATTTGAGCCCATTATTGAAACAATCCTTACAGCAATCTGGACTGTATCAAGAGTCAATGAGCACTATTGAAAAAATAGATTATGTAAAAGAGATATTAGAAAGAGAGCCTGAATTATTTACTGAATTAACAGAACTCCTCTCAACAATAAAAAAACCTAATATTGATATGATCATGGTTACTTATGGACCAGGACTTGCTCCAGCTCTATGGGTAGGTGTAAATTTTGCCAGAGCCTTATCTGTTTTGTGGAATATTCCAATTATTCCCGTAAATCATATGGAAGGACATATTACCTCTATCTTACTGAAAAAAAACTATCTCAATGAACAAAATGCTCTTTTAGATATTCATTTGTTTTCGTTTCCCTACCTAGCTCTCCTCATCTCTGGAGGACACACGCAACTAGTTTGTGTAAAAGATTGGGGTGACTATAAAATTATAGGAGAAAGTATTGATGATGCTGTAGGTGAAGCCTTTGATAAGGTTGGACGGATGCTAGGTTTTTCATACCCTGGGGGTCCCAAGGTCTCAAAAGCAGCAATGCAGGGTAAGGAAAATAACCGCGTAAATTTGCCTCGTCCTATGGTGCATACAAAAGATTATCGTTTTTCTTTTTCAGGGCTCAAGACGGCAGCACGTTATCTAATCAAAGATTTAGAGGAAGAAGAACTCTTGGATGAACAAATGATTGCTGATATTGCTTATGAGTTTGAGAATGCTGTTACAGATGTCTTGGTCAAAAAGACCATGGCTGCAATGGAAGAATATTCAGCACAAGGCTTAATCATTGCTGGAGGAGTTTCAGCAAACAATTTTATCACCGAAGCATTTAAAAAAGAGCTGCATGAATATGGTGCAGAACTCTATTTACCTGAAAAAAAACTCTGCGGTGATAATAGCCTTATGATTGCCACTGCGGGATTTATTCAATACTGGAAACACAAAAAAATAACACATCATTCAAAACTGTCAGCTCTTGGAAATTTGCGATTATAAAAACGCTTTTTTAGGAGCGCTTTTTGTTACCCAAGATACCATAACTGCGGTTTCTTTTCAGGAATTAAAAGATATTCTATTTCAATTAGAAAACTTCCGTTTCCAGTAAAAAAGAGATGTTCGAAAAAGATTTCGTCATTAAGTATCGGAAATAATTCGATCAGACCCTTTATTTTTCTACCTGGAAATTTTATTTTTGATGTATTAATACCTAACAACGAGAGAACATGAATCCTGTCTCCAGTTGGATACAAATTAAAATCTAAATATTTTTCTATTTCTATTTTTTTGTGTTGGGGTATTTTCCTATAAAAATATAAGAGAATATCACCCAAGTCTTTTTTATTTAAAGTATCGATAACTAACGTACCCCTACTAGAAACAATAATTTGATCTTGAAAATACTTTATTTTTTTAGATACATCCATGATGTCAGGTTTAAGTGTTTATTTCTTCTTATTAAATCACAAATAAATATTAATTCAACAATTCAAATTCTTTAAAAAGCGGACCGTTATGATACTATTAAATTATGAACGAAAAATATTTACATCCATATAATGCTCAAAAAATCGAAGATAGGATCTCAAAGAAATGGGAAGACTCTGGATTCTATAATCCAGACGAAATGATTGCCGCAGGACTAACGTCACCTGATGCAGAGCCTTTTTCCATAGTCCTACCTCCTCCCAATGTTACAGGAATATTACATACGGGACACGCTTCTATGTTAGCTATCGAAGATATCATGGTGCGTTACCAACGTATGCTTGGTAAACGAACATTATGGGTACCAGGAACTGATCATGCAGCGATAGCAACTCAATCAAAAGTTGAAAAAATTCTCGCAAAAGAAAAAATTCGTAAACATGACCTTGGTCGTGAAGGTTTTTTGGAGCGCGTTCATGCTTTTGCCCGCGATTCACATGATACTATTGTCTCCCAGGCCAAAAAAATGGGCGCATCATTAGATTGGTCTCGTGAAGCTTTTACTCTCGATAAAAAAAGAGAAGATGCTGTGTATACCGCATTTAAGAAAATGTATGAGGATGATCTTATTTACCGCAAGGAACGTATCGTAAATTGGGATCCAAAGGGTCAAACTACTATTTCAGATGATGAGGTCGTAAGAGAAGAACGAAAAGGAACAATGTATACCTTTAAATACTCTCATGATTTTCCTTTTCCTATTGCCTCAACGAGACCTGAGACCAAACTTGGAGATACAGCTGTTGCTGTGCACCCAGAGGATATACGTTATGCAAAATATATTGGTAAGGAGTATTCATTTTATTTTGCAGGCGAAGAAGTTACGGTAAAAATTATTGCCGATGAACACGTTGATCCAGCATTTGGTGTTGGTGCATTAGGAGTTACGCCTGCACATTCAATGACTGATTGGGAAATTGCCCAGCGTCATGATCTACCACTAAAACAAGTCATCAATGAATATGGAAAAATGACGTGTGGAATGGAAGGTGTTATTGATGCTAAGGTTGAACCAGCACGAGCTGCGGTTACACAATGGTTAAGATCTGAAGGATTGATGATTTCAGAAGAAGAAATCATGCAGAGTATAGGAACCGCAGAACGAACAGGAGCAATCATTGAACCCTTACCCAAGCTACAATGGTGGATTAATGTAAATAAAGAATTTAAATTCGGAGAATCTAAAATAATAGGCATTGAATCTGGATCAATAGTGACGCTCAAACAACTCATGCTACAGGTTGTAGAAAATGATCAGATAGATATTCTTCCTGAGCGATTCGAAAAAGTATATATGCACTGGATTAGAAACTTGCGTGATTGGAATATTTCACGTCAAATCTGGTACGGACACCAAATTCCTGCTTGGTACAAGGGTGAAGAAATTCATATTGGAGATACTGCACCAGATGATTCAGACTGGTTCAGAGACGATGATACACTCGACACTTGGTTCTCTTCTGGTTTGTGGACATTCTCGACACTTGGATGGCCAAACACCGATAACGAGGATTTTAAAACCTATCATCCTACACAAATACTTGAAACAGGTTATGACATTTTACCATTTTGGGTTGCTAGAATGATTCTTATGACGACATATCTTTTAGGAGATATTCCTTTTGAAACGGTTTATTTACATGGCTTAGTTCGCGATTCTAAGGGACGAAAGATGTCAAAATCACTTGGGAATATAGTTAATCCTGTTGATCTGATTGAGAAATATGGAACTGATGCATTACGTATGGCGTTGATTGTTGGGAATGGTCCAGGTAATGACGTGAATCTAGATGAAAATAAAATTAAGGCTTATTCAAAATTTGGAAATAAATTATGGAACATCACTCGCTTTGTATTAAGCGAAACTGAGGGTCACAAATATGATGAAGATATAAATTATTCAAGTAATATAAATAATGATGACTTAAATGAGTTTAATGAATTCATAAAAAATATAACAAAAGAAATGAATGAATTTAGGTATTATCTTGTCTCTGAAAAAATATATCATTATATTTGGCATACTTTTGCAGATAGAATTATTGAAGATTCAAAAAGAATTTTTGCAGAACCTGAATGGAATAAAGAACAAATATTTGAGAGGAAAAATCTTTTATTAAAAATACTTAGAGACACTCTAATAGTACTGCACCCATTCATGCCATTTATTACCGAAGAAATTTGGCAAAATATAAAAAATGATAACGATCGTGAAATACTAATGACTGTATTATGGCCGAAACCATAACAATACAGGTAATCTGGACCTTATTCCTCACAGCAGTCCTTCCTGCCCTACTGTGGTTGTTTTTTTGGCTACGAGAAGACAGATTCCATCCAGAACCCAGAGGGTTATTAATTCTGACTTTCTTAGCTGGTGGTTTAGTTGTATTTTTAATTACCCCTCTGGAACAACTTGCAGTTTTATTGGGAATACAGGGAACTCCCAGAATACTTTTTTTTGCAGCTATCGAGGAAATAGCTAAATTTGGTGTCGTGTTCTTGGTTTGTTTTAACTCTTCTTATTTAGATGAACCAATAGATTACGCGATATATCTTATTACAGGGGCTATTGGATTTGCTGCTGTTGAGAATGTTTTATTTCTACTAGAGCCTAGTCTTCAACAAAATATCTCTTTTGTTATTGAAACAGGAACACTGCGTTTTCTTGGTGCAACTATTTTGCACAGTATTTTAGCTGCTTTGTTAGGACTCATTATTGGTTTTGTTTTTTACAAAAAGAAAAGTACACAAATAAGATTTGCTCTTGCTGGACTGGGAATTGTTATTATATTGCATACCTTATTCAACTACTTTATAATAAAGTATGTAGAAATTGATGGACTGCTGACATTATCAATACTGTGGATCATTACATTATTTATCATTGCCATGTTTGAAAAAGTAAGGCGTATAAAACACTAAATCATATGAACAAAAAATCATTTTTTGAAAAATTAACAGGAAGTATAAAATTTAATTCAGAAGAGGAAGAATTTGATACCGTAGATGGTGAATATCTTGAGTCTGAAGAGGATCTATATAAAGAGATTGAAGACGAAGATGAAGACGAGAATAGTTACGAAGAAGAAATTGGTGAACTATCAATAGATATGTATCAGATTAATGGTTCAATTATTATTAAGACAATGGTTGCTGGAATTCAAAAATCAGAAATCGATATCACTTTAACTCGTGATCAAATAATCATTGAAGGATCTCGAAAAGATGACCCTGAAGGAAAAATTGATGAATCCTATTATGAAGAACTATTCTGGGGATCATTTGAACGAACAATTAATTTACCTGAAGAAATTGATATCGAATTAGCCGAGGCTCATGAGTCACATGGGTTATTGACGCTTGTACTTCCTTTGGTGGATAGAAATCGCCAAGCGAGACTAAAAATTAAATAAGATATTAGTAATATAAAAAAACGCGTAAGCGTTTTTTTGTTTATTAATGTGCTCAGGGGCAGATTTGAACTGCCGACCCCTTGTGCTTCAAACAAGTGCTCTAACCAACTGAGCTACCTGAGCATTAGTCCATTATGAACCAAAGACTCTTTGAATAATATTAACTTCATGGAAAAGATTCCCTGGATTGTTAAATATTTCCGAAGACTGGTCAACGGTTGACCGAAAATTGTTATACGTATCTATCACCTCATTTATATACGGTTTTGATAAGTATAAGGCACTAACAGTGACTCCAATTAGAATAATCCAATATACATATTTTGCAACCATAGTACGTCGAATATGTGATTGAATTTTCTTAATCTTTTTTTCATTTGAACGAGAAATCTCTAAATTTTTTCTCAATAAAGATTGATTTTTTTCGAGCATTTTTCGAACATCTTTGTCCATAAAAAAATTATATCATAACCATGAAGCCTCGCAATTAAAAAATAAATAATATTATGTAATTAAATTATTTATTGCTAAAAATAATAGTGTCTCTATAATTACCTTATTGTCCTTATAGTTCAATTGGATAGAACAGCTCTCTCCTAAGGAGCAAATCCAGGTTCGATTCCTGGTGAGGACACATAGTATCAAGGGTTATCTTTTAATGTAATGAATGTATATAAAAAAACACCAAAAGGTGTATTTTATTATGCAGCGAGAAGTTCTTTTATTTTTGATTCATTAAAACCAATAATGAATTCTTCTCCAATTTCTATGACAGGAACTCCCATTTGACCTGTTTTCTCCATCATTTCAGTTCTTTTATCTGCATCTTCAGCAACATTGAATTCAATATATTCAATGTTATTTTCTTTGAAATAATCTTTTGCCATATGGCAGAAATGACACGAAGGTGTCGAATAAATTTTTACGTTTTTCATATTTTTTTACGTTAATGCTAGTAAGTATACACTTATTATAGCACACTCAGAAAAAGGCAAATAGTTATTCTTGATTTTCAATAATCTTAATTATTTGCTCCCCTTCTCGGGTTATATTAAAACGTTTTCGCAATTCTTCTTCGATACCTCTATCAGTTTTTAAATGTTCAATCTTATTTTCAAGATGTAACTTTTTTTCCTCTAAATTATTTAATAGTAATTCGTATTTATCTTTTTCCAAGGTTGTATTTCTCTTTTTAGAAAATGAGGAATACGCACTTTTCAAAAGAAAACAAAGAATAATAACCAAAATAAGGAGAAAAAACCATGAGTACTGGAAGGGTCTTTTGTTTGATTTTCTTGTTTTGAAGTCTTTCATAGTATATGATGCATTATACTATGAATTTATTTAGTAAAAAAGGACGCAAACGAACCAAGAATTTTATGATTGTTATTGGAATTCTAGTTTCAGTCAGTATGGTTTTGCTGTACTCAGTTGGACCAACAGGGTTCTAGTTCAAATCCGCTTTTGCGGATTTTTTATATTCTTCTGAATTTATAATCGTAATTATCTAAATTTGATCTGAAAGTCTTTCTAATTCTTTTATACTTTTTTTAATTACACTGCTATCAAAAATAACCCGATGGTGTCCATGAACATCAACATAGATATTTTTTGCACCATCAAGATGGCTTCCTTTTTCTGCCAATATATGATTATCGTAGTTAGGGATAATTGATACTATCTTATTGTTTATTTCCGAATGTCTTTGAAGGTCATTTATTATTTCTGAATCAATTGATAATTCCTTGAAAGAATCATGTACTACTAGATTTGTCATTGCTGATCCAGAAAATGGACTAGCAATAGCAACCATACCTAGCGCTGAGTTGTTTTTATTACAATGTACTAAAAAATATTTACCGATAAGCCCTCCCTTACTGTGAGTAATAAATACAAATTTTTTAATTTTATTTTTATCTAGAATCTCTTGAATATAGTCAACCGATTTTGGAATACTGTAAATATTATATTTAAGGTTTTGAACAACATAGACTGGGTGACCAGCCAATGAAATATTATCTACCATATTTTTCATAGAACTCCATTTTTCAAGAATGCCTGGAACAAGAACAACAGGAACCTTATTGTGGATAATATGTTCCAGATAATGTTTAGGTGGATTTTTATAGAATAAGGACTGTAACGCACCTTGTACCATGTATCTATAATCAATAATCCAGTGCTTGAGTTTTCTAGATGAATTCATGGACCTTAGTATATCATTATCAATACCTATAAAGAATTCTATTATCGATAATTTGATTCATGAATAAAAGTTTCTCATTACAAAATTACATCACAAAAAACTTAAGTAAGATCAAGCTACTATTTTTTCATCATTTTTAAAAATACATCGTGAGAAATATTAACCTTTCCCATCGCTGCCATTTTCTTTTTTCCTTTCTTTTGTTTTTCTCGTAATTTCATTTTTCGTGTAATATCTCCACCATATAGCTTGGCGGTTACATCTTTTTTCATAGCAGAGAGTTTACGTGATGCAACAATTTTGCCAAGGATTCTTGCTTGAATTTTTACTACAAACATTTGCCGAGAAAGTGCCTTTGAGAGTTTCTCTACGGTCTCGTCGGCTTCTACCTCAGCCCTACGTGTTGAAACAATACGAGCAAATGCCGCGATAGGTTCTTCGGCAACGAGTATATCTAGGCGTGTTACTTCGGCCGTTCGCATCTCGCTAATTTTATATGAAATAGATGCATACCCTGAAGATACAGATTTTAGATTATCAAAGAAATTTCGCATTAATTCACGCAGAGGCATCGTAACCAAGATTTGAGTTCTACCATCACCAAAAGTCATTGTATCCCCTGTCTCTCCTTCATGTTCGTATAACAAAGTTATAATACTTCCTAAATATTCTGAAGGAGTAATAATTTTTATCTCAACCCAAGATTCCTCCACAATAGCAACATCACCGTGATCAGGAAATAATGCTGCAGAATAAACCGTTACCATGTCTCCATTTTTCTTCATAACCTCATAAGTCACTGATGGAGATGTAACGATAAGATCCAAATCAAATTCGCGACGCAAGCGTTCCGAAATTATTTCCAAGTGCAACATACCTAAACAACCGGTACGAAAACCTCGCCCTAGAGTCCCAGAAACTTCTTCTTCATATGACAATGATGAATCTGATAACTGTAATCTTCCTAGAGCTGTTTTTAGTAGCTCAAAATCATCGGTTGACTCTGGGTAAACCGAAGCCCAAACAACAGGGGATGGCTCCATATAACCAGGAAGTGTCTCTAGTTGATTTTTAAAAAGTGTTACAGTGTCTCCTACTTGGGCGACTTTTGCTTCCTTAATTCCAGTAACAACATAGCCGATTTCACCAGCAGATAAGATCTCGGTAGATTGTGCATCTGGTCTAAAAACACCGACATCTAATGCAAAGAATTTACGTTTTGAGGTACCAAATATAAGCTGGTCTCCTTTTTTAATTTCTCCATCAATCAAACGAATATAAACAATAACACCCTTGTGATTCGAATATTCAAAATCAAAAACTATTGCTCGTGAACTGGTTGTATCTGGAATAATCTCTGATGGTGGCTCGACCTGTTCAATGACTCTTTGTAGAAGCTGAGCAACCCCTTCCCCTGTTTTACCCGAAACAAGTAATATCTCATCAGGATCAATATCAAGGAGGTTCATAACCTCCTCTTTGATCTCATCGACACGTGCTAGTGGAGAATCAACCTTTGATAATGCTGGAATAATTTTCAAGCCAGATTTTTTAGCTAATTCTAAGGTTGTAAAAGTTTGCGCTTGTACTCCCTGTGTTGCATCAATCAACAAAATAGAACCCTCAACCGCCCTGAGAGCGCGCGAAACTTCATATGAAAAATCAATATGTCCAGGAGTATCTATGAGATTTAATATATATTTCTCATTATTATATTGATATTCCATCCGAACAGGCTGCATTTTTATAGTTATTCCACGCTCTTGTTCCAGCTCCATGGTATCAAGCATTTGGTCACGCATTTTTCGTTCTGGGATAGTATTTGTAACATCTAGCATCCGATCAGCCAAGGTTGATTTACCATGGTCAATATGGGCAATAATTGAGAAATTTCTAATATGAGATAAATTCATGAACTTTATTTTAACAGATTAATTAAAAGTATAAAGAATAGTATCCTATGATTCATTAGTAGTATAAAATATTATGCCATGGATCATAGAAACAACTATTACACTTAACCCACTTTCGCTAGGGGTTATTATTTTAGGTGGAATAGCTCTCGGATGGACTATTTATGCACTGCGTGGATATAAATATTGGTTGAAAAGGTTTCATCATTACAATCTGCCAAGAACACGCAGAATGAAAAAAAATTATGGTTACGTTGAATATGTTCCGGGTGTGGCAAATATGAACGCTAGACAATTACCAAGATATCAGGGACCTCAGGTTATTCAAAAAAACGCCTTACCACCTTTGATAAACAGAAAAACACAAAATAATGAGTCACAGGTTAATTACTCAACCAAAGATAATCTACAGGTCATAGAAGGTATTGGCCCTAAAATAGAAGTAATATTAAATACTAATGGTGTTTATACATGGCGTGAACTTGCCAATACTCCAATATCAAATTTACAAAATATACTCGAACGAGCAGGAAACAGATTCAAAATGCATGACCCAAATTCTTGGCCAGAGCAAGCCATCATGGCTCATACTGGAAAATGGGATGATTTAAGAAAATGGCAAGATGAATTACATAAAGGTATTGAGATTAGAAAAACTTAGCATATGCTAAGTTTTTTATTATTATGTTATTAATTCATCAATTTGAGAATTCCACAATTGAGCATAGTGACCATTAATAATTAGTAATTCCTTGTGAGAACCATCCTCAACAATGTTACCCTTATCTAAAACAAGGATTCTATCCATTTTTTGAATGGTAGATAATCGATGTGCGATTACAATTGTGGTTCTTCCCTGTGATAGAGATGCGAAAGATTCTTGGATATATTGTTCGCTAATAGTATCCAAGGGACTGGTTGCTTCATCCATAACAAGAACAGGAGCATCTTTTTTTAACATAGCACGAGCAATACCGATACGTTGGCGTTGTCCGCCTGATAATTTTACCCCTCGCTCTCCTACCATCGTTTTGTAGCCATCATTAAACCCTGAGACAAACTCATCAACATGTGCCATTTTTGCAGCATGAAGAACTTCTTCTTTGCTTGCGTGTAGATTTCCATAGGCAATATTTTCATAGATAGTTCTATGAAATAGGACGGTATCCTGAGGCACATAGGCAATAGATTTTCTTAAATATTTTTGTCTCATTGTTCCTATCGCAGATCCATCAAAAGTTATTTCCCCAGAATCAATATCATACAAACGCAATAACAGTTTTGTTATTGTTGTTTTTCCTGAACCAGATTTTCCCACAATTCCAATTGATTGTTGATGTGGTATTTTAAGCGTAAAATTATTAAAAACATGATCACCTTCAGGATAAGTAAAACTAATATTTTTAAAATTAATTTCACCTGATTTTGGTATGAAGGTGGTTGGATTTGGAACATCTTGAACACTGGGTTCTTGTTCTATTATTTCGATTGATTCAATACAATCCGAGATCATAGATACAAAATCCTTGACGGCATGATTTATTCTCCATATTTGATCGCCAAAATTATTTCCCAAAAGAAAAATTAAGACCACTGAACCGGTAGACATTGAGCCAATTGATGCTAAATAAACAGCATACATGGTAACACCCGAGGTAAATAACGATGGTAAGAATCCAAGGGTCTCATGATAATTTATCGCTGCCCTCCATGCACGATAACGTTTTTTGTGAAAATTTTGATTTGATTTCTTGAAGGTATCACGTTCATTGGCATGTGAGCTAAAAAATAGCACGGTCTGCATATTGGTTAAAATATCTGAAAGAGTAGAGTTTACTGCGGTTTTTGATAATGATCGCTCTATATAAAGAGGTGCCATTTTCTTGCTCATCCATCGTACGAGTAAAGAATATATCAAGAGAAAACCTAAAAAGATAAATCCCATAGTCACGTTTTCAATAAATAAGAGTACCAATATACTGATAACAGAAACGGTGATACTAAAAAAATTAAACAACATAGTATCGATAATACCTATAACATTTGATCCCAATCTTTTTGATTTCTCAACCAATGACCCCATAAATTCGTTAGCATAGAAATTATAGGAATGACTGGTAAAATAATCAAAACTACTGGCATATAAATCTCGCGCCAACAATGATTGAAAATATGACAAGGCATGCATCGAGCAAAAAAGTAATATTCGCTGCAAAAAATATACTCCTATCAATATCCACATTAACGAGAATGCGCTGGTAAATTCACCAACTCCCAAGACATCAATAATTTTTTTAATGTACAAAGGAACAATAGCATCGCCAATAACAATCATTCCTCCAAAAAGGATAACGGTCACCAAGGCATACCATCGGTATTTTTTCATTTCAATCCAAATAATGGAAAGGACTTTTTTTGTATTTTTCATAGAATATTTTTAATTTATAACTTATTTCACCTTATATAACGTTAGAGATCTTATTTTATTACAAAATATCTGTGTTATAATAAATATTAATAATTATGGACTAAAAATCTTCTTGTGTTTTTAACCTTGTTTTCCAGAATTTCTTTTTAATTAATGTAATAAAAATCATAATCTCCTGATTTTTGATAATTCTTAAAAAAGCAGCCCCAACAATAATTCCTAAAATACCAGAAATGGCACCATGTCCGAATACACCCAAGCTGGTCTCTTGACTAAAATAAGGATCAAATATTTGTAATCCGAAATAAGAGACACCACCAATTAACATGGAGGCAACAAGTGATTCCACAAACGATCGAGAGAATCCATAGCGACCTGAATAATTAAAATCTTTCTTGAATCCTCTCCACAACAAACCTACATTAATAAACACCCCAATAGAGTAGGCCAAAGGCAACATAATAACACTTGAACCTTGAACACTTGAAATACGCAAGAACTCTTCAAAGAAAGATTTCAATAGAGGTAGACTATTATAGGCTGTGATAAATACATATCCAAAAACAACCGTTAATACTGATGAAACGACCGTTATCCAAAGAGGTTTCCAGGTCTTACCTGCTGCATAATAGGCTCTGATTAATAACAAAACGATACTTTGTGCGACAACAGAAATAATAAATAACGCCAATGCGGCTGCTGTTAAACGTGTATCAGACCAGTCAAAATTTCCAGTACCTAAAATAACCCGTACGATTTGTGCGCGTAAAATAACAAAAAGAGCAATAATAGGTAATGACCAGAAAACAATTTGTCTAATAGGTCCCATAACGTGCGCCATAAATTTTTCATGTTTTTGACTATTATAAAAATCAACTAAAATTGGAAACGCCGCAACAGAATACGAGACTCCTATGATCGCCAGAGGAACTGATTGGAGGTTATATGACAAATTGAATACAGAGATACTTCCCTCAACCAAGGTAGAAGCTATGGCAACAAAAATAAGGAAAACAATCTTAGACATTGATAAGGTAATTGTGCGCGGTAATGAATGTTTCACAACTTGGGCGATGTTTTTCCAATCAATAGTTGACGTAAAACGAGGGGTCAAACCATGATTTATAATTACAGGTAACTGAATCAGTACGTGCAATAATGCTCCAATAACAACACCATACCCGAGACCTCTAATTCCGAAAGAGGGAAACAAGAACACAATACCTAAAATAATTCCTAGATTATAAAAAACAGGAGCGAGAGCATACACAAAGAATTTCTTGTGGGCTTGAGTAATAGTTGCAAAGAGATTTGAAATTCCAAGAATAATTGGCGAAAGCAACATGATACGAGAAAGCATGATGGTTTCTTGTATCTGATATTGGTCAAATCCTGGGAAAAAATAGTTTGCCAATGTTGGCATAAATATCATACACAGAACTGCTGAAAAAGTTATAAAAATAAAGAAAACAGTAAAAATCTCATGGATAAATCGCTTGCCATCTTGTTTTGATTTTTTTAATTTAGATTTAAAAAAAGGCATCAAAATTGAGACCGAAACGAGCGATGCCCCGAGTGTAAAAAGAAGGTCCGGGATTCTAAATGCTGAATAATAAATATCTAGAGTTCCCTCGGCTCCTATGTTCCCTGCCAATAATCTATCGCGAAAGATTGCGAGTATCTGAGACATCAAGGTAAAAGACCCAAGGACCATTGCTGCCTCAGATATCTTTGAGAATTCAGTATTAAAGATTTTTTTAATACGTTCCATAATGCTTAACCTTAGTGTACACGAGAATATTTTGAAATCAAAAACTACCAAAAGATAGTTTTTTAAAGCTAGCTACTTAATTTATCAATTAGCCAATTAACCAGAGTTAATGCCAAGGCTCCCCAAAAGGCAGACATAAAATCAACGACAGTAAATCCAGTAATAATCGAAGCTACAAACCAAAATAATAATACATTGACGATTAAGCCAAATAATCCAAAAGTGAGAAGATTTAAAGGCAAGGTAACAACGCGCAAGATAGGCTTTACCGCAAAATTAATCACCGCAAAAAGAACCGCAGCGATAATCGCTGTTCGTGGTTCATCAATATTAATGCCTGCGATAAATTCTGGCAGTAAATAATAAACCGAAAGGGTTAATACGATAATCTGAAGTAGAAATTTTTTCATATAATAAATTTTCTCATAATTAGTCTTTTTTTGCAAAATAAAAAAGCATATTGCTTTGTTAATTGTATTACCTACGAGACTAGCAGCTCATCAATAACTGATTTCACATCATTTCCATCAGCCTTTCCTTTTAATTCTCCCATCAAATTACCCATTAATTGACCCTTGTTTACTCCTTCACCTAGTTCAGTAATTTTTGCCGTAACAATAGTTTTGATTTCTTCTACTGACATTAATTCAGGAAGGAATTTTTCAATAATAGCTAATTCTGTTCTTTCGTCTTCAGCTAATTCTGGACGATCCGCATCCATAAATTGTTTAATTGAATCTTTTCGTTTTTTAGATTCTTTGGTCAGGACCTCTAATGCCATTTCATCAACAACAGGTGTATCTGGTGATTTACCCGAGGCAACAATAGCGTTGGTCATAGCTGCCATTAAGCCGCGATAAGTTGTTACAGCTAAGATATTACGCTCTCGCATGGCTGATTTCATATTTTCTTTCATTTGTTGTTGTAGTGTCATATACATATAGTATAGACCAAATAGTCTCATATTCAAACTTTTGTTATACTTAAGACATGACACATACATTGATTTTTATAGATACTGAAACCACAGGAACAGCAGTTGAAGACCGGTTAATTCAGGTTGGCTATCGGACAACCGATGGAACTGATGTTAATGAACTCTATTGCGCATCAAAGAGAATTGAAATTGCAGCAATGGCGGTCCATCACGTCACTGAAAAAATGATTGCGAATAAACCATTATTTATTAATAGTCCTGCCTATAATGATTTACAGGATAGGTTTTCAAAAGACCATATATTCATTGCCCATAATGCACCCTTTGATCAAGCGATGTTCGAAAAAGAAGGACTAAACGTTGGTCCAGTAATAGATACTCTAAAAATTGCACGCGTATTAGATCCAAATGAAAAAATTGATTCCTATGCGATGCAATATTTACGTTACTTCTTGGGAATTGACGTGGAGGCCAATGCCCATGATGCCTGGGGTGATATTTTGGTGCTGGAGCAGTTGTTCTATCGATTACTTAAAAAGGTCGTTGAGGAAAAAAAGATGACTCAAGACGAAGCCGTTAATTGGATGATTAATGAATCTAAAAAACCAAGTCTCTTTCGAAGTATTAAATTTGGCAAACATGCTGGCAAGAAATTTGTAGACATCGCAAATGAGGATCCAGGATATTTACGCTGGCTATTAAGTCAAAAAGAAGCCGAAGATGAACCTGATGAAAATTGGATATATACCTTAAAACACTACCTGCATGTGTAGTGTTTTTTATTAAATCAAAATATTTTTAATTTTTAACATTTTTCTAAGAGTACCTCTGTTTTTGAAGAATTTTATAGGTTTAGTACCATAAGGGGAAAAAATGGGTTCAGCCATTTTTTTTAAACAATTATGTAGATTTTTGATTTTAAAAGGGTAAATAGAAAATAGTTCTTTGGGAGGTGATTTCTATTGCTGGACGTCTGAGATGATATTCGAACTCATTTCTTATTTAAATATTATTTATAGGCCTAGTTAATTCAAAAAATGAAATAATGTGTCTGATGTTTTTAAGTATTTACGACTTATTTTCTTCACTTCTTGGTAATTTCTAATATCTTTAATTGACAGGACCTTAAGGTTTTTATTGCCTCTAGTGGGTAAAATAGTTTCAAAGATAAGAGTCCTTTTATTACCCAAGATAAAACTATTGCGAGTATTAATGTTGCCTGTAAATTTATCCCAAGTATACATTTTAATATTATTGTTTTTTAAAACAGCTATTCCAACTTGAGAAATTCCAAAATATATTTTTTCATTTCTATAATACCAATATGAAATAATTGTGAAAAAAAATACTATAAATAAAATTATTCCAGTAATTAATATTTCTGGCTGTATATAAAAAAATTTTCCAAAAATTGAAAATGTATTTTTTTCACTAGATATAAATCCAAATAATACAACAATAAAGAAAATAGAAGGTATCATTAAGTTACCTACAAGAGTGAGTGATCCAAATTTTGCACCACCTATTATTTTTTCTAATTTAATATTTGGGTCTAATGTTGATTCAAATTTCTTCTGTAAATAAGATAGATTTTTATTCATATTTAAAGTATATCAGAATGGAATGATGTTAGAACTTTTATAAGTTTTGAGTCTTTTGAAAGATAGCGGGAATAGCATCATGAATAGTATCAATTGTTTCGAATATGAAATCTTTTCTCTCTACATACTCCCCTTCTGCTTCTTTATCATCTTTAAGATCAGTAGATTCATTTTTTGCTAATTCATTAAATAAATAACTTTCATTAGAAAAATTTTCTAATACAAATTTTTTATGAACATGAGTCATTGAAATAATAACATCTGCATCATTAACGATGCTTTGATTTAGAACTCTATATTGATGTTTTGAAATATCTATATTATAACGATTCATTGCCTCAATTGTTTCAGGAAAGATGCCACCCTGATTACCTCGTGTTCCTGCAGAAAAAACAGAAAAATTAGTTATAGTATTCTTTTTTAAATAATCTTTTAAAAGATATTCAGCGCTAGCACTTCGAAAGGTATTTCCTGTACAAACAAATAAAATATTTTTCATACCCCAAGTATACCATACCGAGACCATTTCGAACCAAAATGACCTTACATAATAAGGTGATTTCTTTGTATAATATAGTTACTGGAGGTCTGGGATGATGTTCGAACTTTTGTATTTCATAATTATATAAAAAATTATGTTATATATTTTTTTTCGCAAAAGCCATCTCTGTTCCCTACCAATAACGCAAAGCCTAAACTCTGTGACTACACTAATCAATGTCGTATTTTTATTTTAGATATCTTTTACGTTGTAATGATGGGCATACCTTATTGCATCTAATGATATTATCTTTTACAAATTAAAATATGTCATATTAATTTTTCCTTCTCTTATTAAATAATGTTAAAATTAGCTAATGCTAAATATTACCTTAATTATCGTTGGAGTTATTGTTATTGGATTATTGATATTTCTTATTTTAGAAATAAAGAAAAACCAAAAACCCAAAGAAGACACAAGCTCAATGCAGATATTGCTGCAACAAATGAACGACCTACGTTCAAACATGGACGAAAAAATAACAGGATCAAATCGTGATATGTCTCGTGCTGTAGAAAATCAATTCTCTGAGTCTCAAAAGCTGATTCAGAATATTAATGAACAAATGTCCAAGAGTTTACTCAACGTCACACGTGAAATTACGGAAACTAAAGAAACTAACAAACAGGTTTTTGAATTGGCTGGACAATTATCAGACTTAGAGAAAGTTCTGAAAAACCAAAAGACGCGAGGAAATTTGGGTGAGATGGGTCTCGAGCTCATTCTTTCAAATATACTCTCCCCTACTAATTATCAAATGCAATATTTGTTCAAAGATGGGAAAATTGTAGATGCGATTATCAAAACAGAAAATGATAAATTTATACCTATCGATGCAAAATTTTCTTTAGATAACTATCGAAGACTAATAAATGAAACAGATGAGGATAAAAAAAATGAATTAGAAAAAGCTTTCAAGGCTGATTTGAAAAAAAGAATAGATGAGACCGCTCAGTACATAAGACCATCGGAGGGAACCCTTCCCTTTGCGTTTATGTTTATTCCTGCAGAAGGAATATATTACGACTTATTGGTGAATGAGGTTGGTTCGGTCAAGGCAAATACACGAAATTTAATTGATTATGCCTACAAGGATAAAAAGGTTATTATTGTCTCTCCAACGACTTTTTCGGCTTACTTGCAATCAGTTCTCTATGGATTCAAGGCATTTCAAATTGAAAAATCAGCCGTTGAAATCCAAAAGAATGTACAAAAACTGGGACGACATTTATCAGCCTACAACGAGGTCTTTACTAAAATGGGAAATACTCTTGGAACCACGGTTAATCATTTTAATAGTGCTTCAAAGGAATTAAACAAAATCGATAAAGATGTCACAAAGATCACAGGTGAATCGCCAGAGTTAGAAATAAATATTCTAGACAAACCGAGCAATGACTAGTATTTTTTGACAATTTAATATATTTTGATATAGTTGTATTAAATCTTAAATATTTGAAAATGAAAAAAAATACTATTCTGATTTTAAGTGTGTCACTTGTACTTTGTTGTATTCAACATAGACAAAAAATGATCAAGCTCAAAAAAATGATGAAAGCCTTATTTCCGAGTGAACTATCACCCGGCGAATATAAAAATCATGGATTTGAGTGTAATCCTAATGGAGACAAATTAATGATAATGTCTCAATTAGAAAAGCCCTACATAAAATTTTATGTGAAAACAACTCGGGAACTTATTGTCCCAGAAGGTAATTCAATTACTTTAGTTTCAAAATAAATTAATATAAACAGAAATAAATCCACCATAATAGGTGGATTTTTAAATACAGCCAAGAACTCCTTCAAGATATTCTCGACTATTTGAAAGTCGTGGGACTTTATTTTGACCTCCTAATTTACCACGTGAATTCATCCATTTTTTAAAGGTTCCCCTCGGAACGATTTTTAAGATTAGTTCCTGCAGAGCAATATCATTTTGGCGTTTTGCCTTGTAATCTGAGTTTAAATTTTGTAATTCAAGATCTAAATCTGACATAAATTCTTGAATATTAACGGGTGGTGTATTAAATTCTACTACCCATTCGTGACCTCCCTTTCCTTGTTCATTCATGAAAATAGGTCCTGCCGTATATTCAGAGATGTTGACGTGGTGTTTTTTAGAAATTTCTTCAATAGCCATATCGGTATTTCCTACCATTAACTCTTCTCCAAAAACATTGATAAAATGTTTTGTTCTTCCAGAAATTTTTATTCGGTACGGAGAGGTGGACGTAAAACGAACAGTATCTCCAATATCATACCTCCATAAACCACTATTGGTTGAAATTATCATCGCATAATCAATATCAATAATTACATCCCCAAGCCTCAGAGGTTCAGCATTAAGCATTCCGTATTGTGACATTTCTATGAATTCATAGAAAATACCATGATCGGTTAACAAGACCATTTCTCCAGATTTTGATTGATCATCTTGAATACCAAAAAAACCTTCAGAAGCATTATAAACCTCAAGATATTTCATATCATCAAAGGGCAGTAATTTTTTAAATATTTCTCGATATGGTCCAAAAGCCACAGCTCCATGGATAAACAATTCAAGATTTGGCCATATCTCACGCAAGGTAGTGAATGACTTTACCTTTTGCATTTCTTCAAAAATGCTTATGAACCATGTTGGAACACCACTGAGATGGGTGATATTTTTATCTAAACTGTCGTTTATAATTGCAGGAATTTTCTCTTTCCATGATTTTATCATAGCAACCTCAAGCGATGGTTCTCGATATTCTTGTGCCCATATAGGTGCTTCTGAAATCAAAATAGCCGAGACATCACCAATTTTTGAACCTTGATCATTTATATCGAAACTTCCCCCAAGAGAAAGCATTGATCCTTTATTCAAAAAAAGATCACTTTCTGGGAAACTAGAAAAAAAGATTGAGTACAGATCTCTTCCTGCTTTATAGTTATTTTGATACAACGCATCATGAGAAACAGGAATATATTTACTAGAGTCATTAGTCGTACCCGAAGACTTAGAGAAACGCGTTACGGTTCCTGGCCATAATATATCCTTTTCGCCCAAGGTCATCCTTATAATATAAGGCTCTAATTTTTTCATAATTAACGATGGGTACATTTGAAATAAAACCAGCATAATCAACAATATGATCAAAGGAGTGCTCTTTTCCGTATTCTGTGTTTCGTGCCTTGTGCAAGAGGTCATAAAAAAGAAACTCTTGAGATAATAGTTGATTTTTCTTCCAAAATTCTATTTGATATTTTCGTGAGCGAAAATATATTTTCATTGATGTTTCAATAAAAGATTTCACCTTAAAATTATACTACAGATACATTTGTTTGTTAGATGGTTGTAATTTTTAATATTTATGTCATTATTATATTAAACATAAAAATTAAACATCATGAAAAATATATTATTAATTGCTCTCGTGTTGCTTCAAGCACACGGGTATTCGCAACAGCTTCCTCCCCTTCAATTACGAGGGACAGTCCAAGAAGAAAGAGCTCAGAGAGCAAATGCTTCTTTAAAAATCCGCGAAACGAATACACGAAGTCAAAATAAAACTAATAATTATTCACCTCAAAGGATAGATAAAAATATCTATGTAGGTAACGATATTCCAATCGTCGGAAATAATTTTTCAACCTTTGAGAATAATAGTTATCAAGGTAATAATAATTATCGTAATAGAAATAGAAGACTGATAGACGTAGCAACGGCCATTGCTCTACCCCTTGCGGTCGGGCAAACAATATTACAAGAAAGTGGTTGGCTTGCTAATCAATATCTATGGCCAGCTGCCGTACGTTACAGACCTCAATGGTATTACAACATACCAACCTACAGAGATCCTCTGTTAAATCAGTTTGATAGAGCAAGATATCTTAATAATTATAACGGAGGTCAACGCCTTAATTCATTAAGAGGAAATCCACCATTAAATTGGGGATTTTTAGGACTCAATAATCTCTTTTTACGTTAGTATTTCTAAAATTTAATACCCCCTTGTATATCAAGGGGTTTTTTGTTGCAGAAAATCTATTAAATAGATTGTTTAATATGTGAGCCTTCTCGAGCTCGAACTAAATGAAATCATTGTAGACAATGTTTATTTACTATTTATTCATTTTATTAAATGACCCTTCTCGAGTGGTTAAGCAGGTTGGGTTAATGTTAAGCAAGGACGGTTCTTGCTTAACCCGAGATGGTGACCCTACGGAGAATTGGCCACCTCTATGGCTCACGCCTAGAATCAAAGATTCGCCTTAGCGCTCATCGTCTCGGCCCCGCCAGCTTCTACGTGGTTTTTCTGAAGAAAAACCACGGCTTCCGCAGAAGCTTCTTTTCAATTCCCTAGGTATCATTATAACAAATAGCTCCAACGCTTTCGCATTGGAACTATTTATTTTATGTGACCCTACGGAGAATTGAACTCCGATCTTGAGAATGAGAATCTCACGTCCTAGCCGTTAGACGATAGGGCCTTGTTTATGTTAATTGGTGTAAAAATGTTTTTAATTCTAGCCTGTGTTAATCAGTCTAACGGAACCGTATGGTCAAGAACTCATAATTTATACTTGCGTTGCTCGTTAAATTTTGGTTCTGACATATATTCATAATAGTCGTTTTGCAAACTCCTTTATTCATACAACGATAGTGGCTCCTAACATATTACCTTGTAATGTATTTTTTTCAATAAAAAAAATTGTGTGAACAAGTTTTTTATAAAAATATTGGATTATCTATCAGGAGCAATAGTATAGTAATTAATAAGATATTTTGCCGTCTCGATAAATGGATCTATTAATGTTTGTGAGGCAAACCTCACCTCTTTTGGATGTACGGTATATAGCAATACTATAAATTCAGGATTATAGGCAGGAAGATATCCAAAAAAAGAGTGTAAATTTCTGTCGCTATAGTAACCACCGCTTGGATCAGGGATTTGGGCAGTACCTGTTTTAGCAGCAATACTATAATTATCGAATTTAATGGTTCCATTGCGGTAATCATCAAATGCGTTAACTAACATCCTAGAAACTTCGGCTGCTGTTTCTGGTTTTAATACCTGTTCTTGATCATCAATATGATTAATCGTCCTTGAAAAACCGTTAGTATATTCAATCTTACTTACCACATGAGGCGCTACAGACTTACCGTTATTCGCTAGAATCGATATGGCACTTATCATAGAGATTGGTGACACGGCAATACCTTGACCAAATGAAATATTAGCAAATTCAATATCACGTTTACTTTTTAGGTTCGACGTTAGATTATTTCCCTCATTAGGTAAATCAATACCTGTTTTTTGGGTGAATCCAAAACGATCAAAGTAATCTCTAAAATCTGATTTGGGTACTTGTTTAGCTATATGAACCATTCCTGTATTTAATGATTGAGTCAAGATTTCTTGTACACCCACCCATCCTCTTCCCTTGTTATCAAAGTTTTTAATAGTTCTATTTTCTACCTGTATTGATCCTTCATCAAAAAATTTTAAAGTATCGATATCAATATTATTATTATCCATAGCCATTGCAACCACAAGGGGTTTTAAGGTAGAGCCAAATTCATAAACATTCTCGACAATAGGATTTCTAAATACTGATGTTTTTTCTTTTGAAAAATCGTTATTATCAAAATTTGGGAACGCACTCATAGAATATATTTCACCCGTTTTAGGATTCATTATTATTCCTCCTACTGATTCAGAATCCCAGGTATCTTTGATACTTTGTAATTGTGCTTCAAAAAATAATTGTACCTGTGGATCAATCGTTGCAACGATATCTCCATCAGGAAGAGAATCAGGATCAACGAGGCCTTGAACATTATGAAATACGCGTGCAAAAAAATTAGTATAGACATCAACATTTTCACGTTTCAAAATATCTTCATATTGTCGCTCTAATCCATAACGGCCTGCATATTCATCTCCTCTGAACCCTAAAAACCCTAGTAGATGGGCTGCTGAACCTCTCAGTGGGTATACACGCCATTTTTCTTCGTGTAATTGTACGGCGGAGCCTACAAGGTCTTTTATAGCTCGGCCATCGTCTCTATTTATTTGATTAGCAATCTCTACATAGGTTCTATTTTTTCTTGAGATTGCATTATAAAAACGCTCATTATCAATGTCAATAATGCTCGAAATATTTTCAAAAACTTCGTCTTCGTCTGCAACAAAACGTGACGGATTTACAGAAATTTTATAGCCAGATCGTTGTCCTGCTGCGCTGATGCGTGTACCATCTACTTGTTCGAAGAAAATTGAACCACGTTCAAATGAATTATACGTCGATACTACGTATTGCCCATCGGCCTGAGAACGAAATGAATCTCCATTAGAAATTTGAATATAAAACAGATTCGCAATTAATACGAATCCAAAAGAAACGACACAGGCGAAAATAAGTCGTAAACGAAAAAGAAATTGTTTTTCTACTCGTTTTTTCATAATTATTAGAAATTATATGCTACTGACTTAACTTCGTCTACATATGCGTAGAAGACTTTTCCCTTTTCGGTCATCCCATGGATTGATGCTTCTTCAATTGAAAGAGTATTTACTCTTTCAAAATATTCGATTTCAAGTTCGGCTATTTCAGTTTGTAGCTCTGTAATACCTTGGTTATCGTTTTTTGCATCTGCAATATTTAAGGTCGCCCCTGTAATACCAAACCCATACAGCAAAAATGACAAACAAATACCCCCAAGAAGAATACGAAAAATACTCTTTCGGCTATTACCTTTGTTTATCTTTGTTGCTGCTTTTTTCATAGTTTTTTTAAGATACGAAGTTTCGCACTGCGCGACCTCCTATTGGTTAATAATTCTCCTTTTGTTGCAATAATTGGTTTTTTTGTAAGGACTTCTGCAAATCCTTCTTGTTTTTTATTTCGAAAGAAATTTTTTACGATACGATCTTCAATACTATGGAAAGAGATAATCACCATTCTTCCCTTTGGACTCATATTATTAAATGCACTCTCCATGATTTCTTTCAGTGCCCCCATTTCATCATTTACCGCAATACGTAAGGCTTGGAATGTCTGAGTTGCTGGATGAGTCTTGCCATTTTTAAATTTAGTAGGTACTGCATTTTTAATAATTTCTGCCAACTCTAATGTACGTTCTATTGGTTTATCTTTTCGTGATTCTACGATTGATCTGACGATTCTTCCAGTGAATTTCTCTTCTCCATATCCCTTGATAATGTCAAAGAGTGATTCTTCACTCCAGGTATTAACAATATCGTATGCTGTAAAGACCACCGTTGACGGATCATCCGAGAGCGTCATCGTCAAAGGTCCATCATGCATAAATGAAAATCCTCTTTTTGGGTTCTCAAATTGATTAGAGCTCCAACCAAGGTCAAGCAGTATTTTATCAATATGATTAATCTTTAGGTCTTTCAAGATAGTATCAAGATTTCTTGTATTATCATGAATCAAGGAAACATCGCAGTGTGCTTGTTTTAGTTTTTCTGATGACACATCGAGACCGTATTGATCTTGATCAATACCAATCAGTTTGCCTTCTTGTGAAAGTTGCTTACTTATTTCATAGGCATGACCACCTCCATTAATAGTGCCATCAACAATAATATCGTCTTTGTTAATATTTAGCCCAGAAATGACTTCATCCATGAGTACTGAAATATGAACTGACATATTTTTTAAATCATACCAATGTCACCTAATTTTTCAGCGACAAGGTCTGCTTTTGTTTCAAGCTCTATTTGATAATTGTTCCAACGTTCTTCGTCCCATAATTCAACACGGTTTCCTAAACCAACAACCATAACTTTTGTTTGTAAATGTGCTAAATCTTTCAAGAAATCAGGAATAAGGATTCTTCCTGCTGAGTCAATATCGACTTCAACAGCCCCTCCGAGAAAGTAACGTGAGAATGCCCGCGTATCTCCTTGACCCATGGACAGTTCGTTTAATTTCCCTGCAAAATTTTTCCATTCTTTTGTTGAATAGAGAAAAATACACGAATCTAGACCCTTGGTAATAACCACGGTCTTTCCAAGCTCTTTACGGAATTTTGAAGGTAATGATAACCTTTTTTTCGTATCAAGCGTATGTGTGTGTTCTCCTATTAACATAAAATTAAATAAATTTAGATAACCAGATCTCGCGAATTAGATCGTACCGATAAATCGGTAGATAACAGTGAAACCAATGAATTAATTGCTACATGAATGCATGTGAGTAAGTTTCACTGTTATCTACCACTTCATCCCACTTATATTCTATATCATCCCACATGAGTTTGCAACACGAGAAAAGGTATCTCTAAAAATCTTTGTGGATAACTTTGACATTCAAGATATCTATATGATAAGAAAAAATAGTCTTTGTGGGTATGTTTTGATATAACTAATACATGAACTTGATCACGTCTCTTTTTAAAATTAAATCCAAAGTCATCGTTATTTGTGGACCAACCGCAACGGGTAAAACAAATCTCTCTCTTCGTTTGGCCAAAAGATACCATGCCGAGATTGTATCCGCAGACTCACGACAGATATATCGTGGACTGGATATTGGGTCAGCAAAGGTAACCATGGAAGAAATGGATGGTGTACCTCATCATATGATTGATATTGCTGATCCAGAAAGTGTTTTCTCAGTCCAGCAATATGCAAAATTAGGAACACAAGTTATCAGTGACATTATCTCTCGTAGTAATACCGTCATTATCTGTGGTGGTTCGGGTATGTATATTGATTCATTGATTTCAGGAACAGAGTTTCCTAATGTTTCCCCTAATCCAAAATTACGACTGGAACTAGAGCGGAAATCTACTCTCGAGCTCTATTCTCTATTACAATCAAAAGATCCTCGTCGTGCTAAAACCATCGACCCAGATAACCCTGTCCGACTAGTTCGAGCATTAGAGGTCATCAACGCATTAGGTGTTGTACCTAAAGTAAAGAGAAAGTCAAAATATCAAACACTCTATATAGGACTCGATCTCCCAAAAGAAGAACTCAATAAACACATTAAAAAACGAATTATTGAAAGGTTCGAAAACCAAGGCATGTTAGATGAAGCCATAAGTCTATATACCAATGGGCTCAGTTATAAACGTATGAATTCTTTGGGCCTTGAATATCGATGCATGGCGCGTCATCTTCAGGAAAAAATTTCATACGACGAAATGGTTTTAGAATTAACCACCAAAACTATTCAATTCGCAAAACGGCAAAGGACGTGGTTCAAACGTAATAAAAAGATTCATTGGTTTCATTCAACAATCGATGTTAAAGAAATTGATAGTCTTGCTTCAAAGTTTCTGAAAAAATAAACACCTTAGGGTGTTTATTTTTAGATTCTTTCAATTCCCTCATAGCACCCCTTACACAAATAAAAAAACCATTTCAGATTGTTTTTATGTGCTCGCGGGCGATGAGGGAATTGGTCAGGAATAGTTATAAATTAAATAATTTATAACTTTCACGACCCTGACTCGGTCACGTCTTCCCTGTGGTCAGCCGGCTTCGCGACCTCCGTCTTTCAATTCCCTCATAGCACCCCTTACACAAATAAAAAAACCATTTCAGATTGTTTTTATGTGCTCGCGGGCGATGAGGGAATTGAACCCCCGACTAAGGTGTTGGAGACCTCTATTATACCATTTAACTAATCGCCCAGATGACCCAAATTGGTCGTGAGAAAAAGGAAGCATTACCTCCCTTTTCTTTTACAAAAAGGAAATAAATTATTTCTTTTTGTGCATTTTTTTTGTTTCTGTGTAATCTACTCGCTTTTTTAATTTTATACTAAATTTTCGCAAAGAAAGCTTTGATGCGTTAGCAAATTTCTTTTTGTTACGAGACGTAACAACGTGTTCGTTTGCTTCTTTTGAATACAATGTAATTAGGTTATCTTGTGACATAATGATTTTAGTTTACGACTAATTGTCTGTAATAAACATTACATTACTCTATCTCTTCAAAAAAATCAACTAACATTTCAAATTTCCTTACACGCATAGCCGCTATGAATATAGCCGGCAACTTCACAGGTGACACCAGAGGAGTCTACACAATAATAATTCCGATTTTTTAATAGCGCACACGTCATCATTTTTGAAAATAATGGTGAATTTGTTTTACATATCATTTTTGATACATCATTTTTTATCAAATCAATAACAATCCCATTCACATTACCTGTTATACATGAATTCTTAAATGTTCCCTCTTTTGTTTTAGTTAACAACATCTCTGATTGTAGTCGATTAAGTTGGGATATGACATAACTATCTGAAACATCAGCAAAGGAGTTTCTCATGAATGGAATTGCCGAAAATGCCATTGCTGAAATAGCAATAAATATAATAAAAAATTTAGATTCAAATATATAGTAATTCATATTTATAGTATATCAAATAATACTATAAATAAATTAATAATGTTAAAAATTATTTTTCCTTTGTGGCAATAAGTAATAATGAGCCATTAGCTCTTTATACTTTTATTGAATTCATATAGGTCTAATAATCATAGAAAAATGCTTTCCCGTCACATACAAAAAATCTCACAGTCGTGAGATTTTTTATTTGTGCGTCGAGAGGGATTCGAACCCCCGTAGACTAGTGTCGCAGGATTTACAGTCCCGTGCATTTGACCGCTCTGCCACCGACGCATATCGTTTCATTCAATTGAACGAAACGAGTATAGCATATGCTTATTTTTTTGCCAAAGACTTGGATTTTGTCGTTATTTGTGATCGTATTGCTTTCTTTTTGATAATCACTTTATCTTGTGAATCTATATCAATAATTATTTTTGCGCCTGTTTCAATATCTTTTTTAATCATCTGCATTGCTAATTGATTGAGAATATCGTTTTGAATCAATCGCTTTAATGGTCGTGCCCCATACTGAGGATCAAAACCTTTTTTAGCCAAATGAGTGATAAGTTTCTTTGAGTAAGAAATATCAATATTTTTTTGAACAAGTCGTTTTGTAACCAATGATAGTTGGTTTATAACGATATCCTTAATAACTGATTCAGGAAGTGTATCAAAAATAACAATATCATCTAACCTATTAAGGAACTCTGGTTTGAAAAAGTCTTTTAATGACTCCATGACTTTTTTCTTTGTGTCGGTATAGGTCTGAGTATCTGAATTATCAGAAAAACCAATTGACTGCATTTTTTGTAAATGATGTGATCCCAAGTTAGAGGTCATAATAATGATAGTATTTTTGAAATCAATACGTCTCCCTTTCCCATCAGTTAAATGACCATCGTCAAGTACTTGCAAAAGAATATTAAATACATCTGGGTGAGCTTTTTCTATTTCATCAAAGAGAATGACTGAATAGGGTCGATGCCTTACCGATTCAGTAAATTGAGCAGAATCTTCGTGTCCAACATACCCAGGAGGAGAACCAATCAATTTTGAAATAGAATGCTTCTCCATAAATTCTGACATGTCAACGCGAATAAGAGCCTTTTCATCGTCAAACATAAACTCAGTTAAGGCCTTGGTTAATTCTGTTTTTCCAACCCCTGTAGGTCCTAGGAAAATAAATGAACCAATGGGCCTATTTGGATCTCCAATACCTACACGCGAACGCCTCGTTGCATGAGAAATCTTTTCAATAGCTACGTCTTGACCCTTTACTCTATTTTTTAGAGCTTCTTCCATGCGAGAAAGTTTATCAGTCTCTTCTTCTATCATTCGCTGAACAGGAACACCTGTCCAGCGAGCAACAACATGAGCAATATCTTCTTCAACAACTTCCTCACGTAATATACGTGATTTCTTTTGCAGACGTGTTAGTTTTTTAGATTCTTTTTCTAATCTTTTTTCTGTAATTGGAATAATTCCATAAATAATTTCAGCTACCTTACCAATATCACCTTCTAACTCAGCAGTCTCTGCTTCTCGTTTATATTTCTCTAATTGTTCTTTAAATTCGGCAATGGTCACGAGAATAGTTTTTTCATTTTTCCATTTTAATTCTAATTCTCGAGTACCCTCTTTATGGTCTGCAATTTCTTTATCAATATTAGCACTTCTCTCTTTGGCAACTTTTTGGTCTTTTTGTACATCTTTCAAGAGAGACTCTTTTTCAATTTCAAGTCGCGTGATTTTTCTATGAGCATCTTCTAGTTCAGGTGGTTTATTTTCCAATGAAATTTTCAAGGCCGAAGCTGCTTCATCAATTAAATCAACTGCCTTATCAGGAAGATATCTGCTGGTAATATATCGTGAAGACAAGGAAACAGCTGAAATAATAGCATCATCAGAAATCTGTACACCATGATAAAGCTCGTATTTTGACTTGAGACCTCTTAAAATAGCAACAGCATCTTTTACTGACGGCTCGTTTACCGTTATTGGTTGAAATCGTCGAACCAAGGCTGCGTCCTTTTCAAAATGCTTTTGATACTCGGCAGGTGTTGTTGCTCCAATGGCCCTGAATTCTCCTTGAGCTAATGCTGGTTTTAACATATTAGCTGCATCCATTGAGCCTTCGGATGCTCCAGCACCAATCATGGTATGAATTTCGTCAATAAATAAAATGACTTGACCTTGTGATGCTTCTATTTCTTTCATTATTTTTTTCAATCGATCTTCGAATTCACCGCGATATTTAGTTCCTGCAACTAATAATCCTAAATCAAGAAGTACAAGCTCCTTGTCTTTGAGTGACTCTGGAACATCTCCTTTTGCCATTCTCTGAGCTAATCCTTCTACAACAGCAGTCTTCCCTGTTCCTGGTTCACCAATTAATATTGGATTATTTTTTGTACGCCTTGAGAGAATTTGAATTAAACGCATTATTTCTTTATCTCGCCCTATAACTGGATCGAGTTTATCCTGCGTTGCCATCTCGGTCAGATTACGTGAGAACTTTGAAAGACTTCTAAATTTTCTATTAAAACTTTTGTTTAATTGTTTTTCATCCTCACGTATTTGAATCATGGCTCGATATACTTCTTTTCTTTCTATTCCTGCATCCCTTAAAAAGCTCTGTGCAGAATTATCAACATCGAAAAGTGTTAAAAAGACGTGTTCTGTCGAAATAACTTCATCTTTCATTTCTTTAGCTAATTTCATTGAACTTTCAATAATTTGAGCAAGATCAGGAGTCAAGTACATTTGTACAGATGCATCGAGAGTGGCTTCTTTAACCTCATTTTCATCTTCGTCTAACTCATCTAATAAATCATTAGTAAAATCTTGAGCGTTAATATTTAATTTCTCAAGAATTGAAACAACGAGACTGTCATCTTGGACCAAAAGCCCAGTCAGTAGATGGGTTGCATTCACGTGATTTTGCCCACGTTCAATAGCCAACTCGTGAGAGCGGCGAATGACTTCTTTTGCTTTTTTTGTAAAATTTTGAAATGGTGGCATTGACATACGATTATTTTAGGTGTATATACCTCATTACCTGTCGCTAAACAGTATTTTTAATATATTAACAGTATATACTTCTCTGCATTTTTCACAAGATTTGACACATTTTTCATATATATGAATTTATGGTAAATATTATTTAATTATAAATGGTTGATAGTTTTCATTTAATTGTATAGGAATAGGTCGAACATCATAAACTTTTCCATTTTGAATTCTTATTTCAGCAAGAATTCCTTCCATAGTATTTTTTGACCACGATTGGTCAAAAATGAAATTTCCTAATGAATAGATAATCCAACCATCGCCATAGCGTTCTATTTCCTGATCTACGTGTGGATGATGTCCAATAATCACATCTGCACCCATATCGATAATTTTTTGTCCTATTGAAACCTGTGCAGCAGTTGCGCGATCTTTGTACTCGGCACCCCAATGCATTGAAACGATAACGATGTCTACCTCTTTTTCTAAATCAGAAATTCTCTCTGCTATTTTTTCTAAATCATATTCACTCATTCCTGGAGTTTCACCTACCGCATGAGCTCCTTTATAAAATTCAGTATATGCCAAGAATCCAATAAAAGTATTTCCAAATTGTTTTATTAAGGGTCGCTCGGCTATTTCTGAATTACACCCACCACCAACATAATCAATACCAACGATATCAAGGTGTTTTGTGGTTTCACACAACGATGCTCTTCCCCAATCTAACATATGATTATTTGCCAAGGATACTCCATCAATACTACCTCCAGCCAAGGCGCCAGCAACCTCAGGTTCGAATCGGAATGAATAAGGTTTACCTGTATCAGCACCAACATCACTGATAGAGCCTTCAAGATTTGCAAAGACATAATCTGCTTTTTCTAGATCAGCACGAATTAAATCAAATGAGAAATTATAATCTTCTCCTAATTTCTTGATTCTCCCCTCTACTCCTCTATCCATCATAATATCGCCACCAGCTATGATAGTATAAATATTTTCTTTTTCTTGTTGTTGTTGAAGGTCAGATTGTAATCCCTTAATATTATTTTCTAACCCTAAAATATGCTTGGCATTGATAGAATTATTTTTTACCTCATTGCGTAAGGCAAGAATTGATTGATTCATGTCTTGATAATGCTGGTATCCAAACCAAGAGCCTGTGATCAATACTAATACCAATAAAAAACTGAGAGTATATTTCATATACTTATTATAACATTATAAAAACAACTATAGAGATTATTTTTTACATATATTCAAAAAGATTCTACCCTCTCTTATAAGGTATCTTTCTTGATAAATTTTATATAGGTCTGTTTCATCTCATCGACTATTTCAATGAATGATTTCATAAATCGCTTGAGATCTTTTTTGTTTGTTTCTCTTCCTAGAGAAATGCGTAGTGACCCTGTGGTATTATTTCGCAGTGCCATAATAACATGTGAATCACCATCTTCTCCTACCTTACAGGCAGATTTGACGCTGCACATAAATCCTACCGCATCCAATCTAATAACTATTTCCTCGTGAGATAAATTTGGAATACTGATATTTATTATATTTGGAATTTTATATTTAGCAGATGAGTTAATAATAATTTCAGAATCATAATTGATTAACTCCTGATGGAGAAATTTCTGCAAGGTACCCAATCGCAGTATCTCAGATTTAAATATATTTCGCGTCTCAGAAAGAGATTTTGCAAAACCAATAATATAAGGCACGTTTTCCGTTCCTGATCGTAATCCGTGTTCTTGATTACCTCCAAATATAATGGGTTCGATATTAATAGAATTTTTAATATACAAGGCTGCAATTTTTTTAGGACCATATATTTTTGATGCATTTATTGTCATCAGATCAACACCTAGTTTAAGTACTCCTAATACTTCAACATAGTTTACTGCCTGAACAGCATCAGTATGTACATAGGGATACGGACTGGAAATTATATCACTGTGGTTTTTCTGTTTTTTATTTTTACGATAATGTCGAATTGTTTTCATTATAGAGCGAATATCTTGGATTGTTCCGATTTCCCCATTTACATATCCAATAGAAATAACAACAGTATTCTCAGTTAAAGATTCTTTTAATTCCTTAAGAGAAATAAGTCCATAGGAATCTACTTTGAGGTAAGTTACAAAAACACCTTCTCTCTCAAGAAATTTGGTAGTTTCTAAAACAGCCGCATGTTCGATAACTGTCGTTATAACATGGGGTATTTCTCCTGGGTTGTTATTTTTCCAAGATTTGACGCTGCCGATGATAGCAAGGTTATTAGCCTCTGTCGCACCATCCATGAAATAAATTTCCTTGGCTTGTGCTTTTAAAATGGCAGCAATATCATTTCGTGCACCAGAGAGAACCTTGTTTACTTTTACTGACTCTTTATATATTCCTCCTGGATTAAAAGCCATCTCTGTGAAATATGGAGTCATCACATCCATTACCTTTTTTGAACATGCTGTTCCAGAGGCATGGTCCAAATAAATTCTTTTTTTTGTAAAACAAAACATATAGGCGGATTGTATCATAAGTTGTATACATTCTTCTACATATAGTATAATTAAATGAGTTGAAAATAAGGTCATCATAGGCTAGTATATTATCTATATGAACGCACTTGTATTAGTCATTGGAATATTGGGAGCTCTTTTATTTGCTCTTTTTGTTTTCGTAGTTATTCTGTCTCAAAGAATATCTCGATTAACAAAAGGAAAGTCTGTAGAGAGTTTAGAAAATATCATTATAGAGAATAACAAACTCGCACACGAGATAGAAAAAGCCCATAAGAAACAAAATCTTGAAATTGATGCCCTGCAAAAAGATGCAGTGCATAATATTCAAAATATTGGTGTTGTTCGTTTTAATCCCTTTAAAGAAACAGGAGGTGGTCAGAGTTTTGCAATTGCAATGACCGACAAGGAAGAAAATGGAGTCATTATTTCTTCTTTTTACACCAGAGATCGCGTTAATGTCTTTGCAAAACCTCTTACTCAAGGATTATCTGAATATACCCTAACCAAAGAAGAACAAGCAGCTATTAAAAAAACACGTAACTAAACATTATTATGAGCACACAAAAACAAACAGAACGATCACCTGTCGTAGCTATTATGGGGCATGTTGATCATGGTAAATCTAGTCTTTTGGATTATATTCGAAAGACAAATATCGTTGAGGGAGAAGCTGGTGGAATTACGCAGCATATTTCAACCTATGAGGTTCAATTAGAAGACAATAAACGAATTACCTTTTTAGATACACCTGGACATGCAGCCTTTGATAATATGCGCCATCGTGGTGGAACTATTGCGGATATTGCTATCCTCATTATCTCTGCGGAAGATGGCGTTAAAATGCAAACAAAACATGCAATTGAGGTTATCAAAAAAAATAAGATTCCGTTTATTGTTGCGATTAATAAAATTGATAAACCAGCGGCAAATCCAGAGAAAGTTAAAACAGATCTTTTAGAAGAAGGAATCTATGTTCAAGGATATGGAGGAGATATTCCTTTTAACCTTATCTCTGCAAAAACAGGACATGGGGTTGATGATCTATTAGAATCATTAATTATTCTAGCTGAAATGGAAGAGATGGTAGGAGATACTGATAAACTAGCAACAGGATACGTTGTTGAGTCTCATCGTGATCCAAAACAAGGAATTTCTGCAACAATGGTTATAAAAAATGGTGTCATTTCAAAAGGTCAATTCGTTGTTGTGGATGACAGTATTACACCAACACGAATGTTACGTAATTTTATGGGTAAAAATATTGATAAAGCGGAGTTCTCTTCACCGATTCAATTAATTGGCTTTGATAAAATTCCCCACGTAGGAAGTCGATTTACAACCTTTGAAACAAAAAAAGATGCGGAACAGGCAATCTCTGAATTCAAAGAAATTGAACAAGAATTCTCTGGGAAAATTGATATGTTAAATATTCCAGAAGGAACAGCTCTTATTCCGATTATCCTCAAAACTGATGTTGCTGGAACCGGAGAAGCTATCGCAGAGCAAATTGAAAATATGACCAGCGATGACGTTATCTTTAAAATTCTTAAAATGGAAACAGGTAATATTAATGAATCTGATGTCAAAATTGCTCTTTCAGATCCACATACGGTAATTATAGGTTTCCATGTAAATGAAGACACCAATATAAAGAATATTAATGACTATGAATCTTTGACGATTAAAAATTTTGATATCATATATAAATTGACCGAATGGGTACAAGAACTCTATGACCAAAGGCGTATCAGAAAAGAGATCGACACTACACAAGGACAGTTAAAGGTTCTCAAAAACTTTTCCTCGCAGCAAGGACAGAGCTTGATTGGTGGGTCAATTATTACGGGTATTATTTCAAAAAATCAGAGTTGTAAAATTATAAGAAAAGATGAAGTAATAGGAAGAGGAAAGTTAATCGCACTACAGCAAGGAAAAACTACTACTGATCGCGTAATGGATACAGGGACTGAATGTGGCGTGATGATTGAAACTAAAAGTGAAATCATGCAAGGAGACATTATAGAAACCTATGAAACAGAAACTAAATAAAATTAATATATGAAAGGAGACCGATTACAAAAATTAAACAAAGAGATGAGAAAAGCATTCAGTGAGTTCATCGAGCGTGAGTCAAACAAAGAATCATTAGTAACCGTCACACGTTGTGATACTTCTCCTGACCTTGCTAATGTTATTGTCTATGTTTCTGTGCTTCCTGTACTTTTAGAAGAAAAAGTCATTGCCTTCTTAAACAGAAGGCAAGTTGACGCACGTAGCTATATGAAAAAGCGTGTTGTTTGCAGACGTATTCCCAAGGTAAAATTTATGATTGACCTTGGGGAGAAAAATAGGCAACATATTGACCAGCTCTTGAGAGATGATATCCTTAATAGCAATAAAGAAGATTAATCTTCTTTTCAGGCGTGTTGGCGAAGTGGTTAACGCAGGAGTTTGCAAAACTTCCACGCGTGGGTTCAAATCCCACACACGCCTCTATTCTGAGAATAATTTGAGCCATTTCCAAGAACAATCTACCTAAGAACGTACGACGAAGCAGGTTGAGAGATAATACCCACTCAGTTTAAATACATAAAAGCCGAATTACTTATGATTCGGCTTTTATCATATAAAAACAATAGATAGAGCCCAAGGACTATTCGTATAGGAATTCAAAGGCTCGTTGTATTCATGCATGATAAACACAAACCAACGCAAACCTGCCAGTGTCGTTAATAAATACATAGTATTTCATTTATAACCAAATCTCTACATGCCTAAACCTCAATAATAACAATATCTTTAATAGAAAGAGAACCTTTATATAAAATATGGGGAATCTTATTAAAAACCAGGGGTCGCTTATTTTTACGATATGATTCTTTATAATATTCTTTTGTCTCTTTTGGAATATGTGAATATTTAATTATTTTACCTGGAACATAATCAGAAAAATTTCTTAATTTCATTCTGTTTCGTGGGATATCTCCTGAGAAATAAATAGTCGTTTTTTCTGGTTCTAATAATTCTGCTGGAATCTGATAACACGTCATCTTGATATTATTTGGCATACCAGCATCAACCAAGGCGTCTTTTATCTCTTGAGGGTGTACAGCTGAAAAATGTAGCACGTCATTCCATAAACAATCGAGGGTTGGAATACGCTGATACATAATCGATTCTCTTTCTTGATATTTTTTCACATGATCACGATATAAATCTGGTTCTTGTATTTTTAAGGTATTCAAGGGTTTCAAAATATTTCCTTTCATATTTTTCGGTACCCAGTGGTAAATATAGTTCATACTTCAATTATATAATATTCCAAAAAATAAAAAAATGTGTATAATACTTTTTGTGCCATACGTGTACAAAAATCACCGTGCCGGGGTGGTGGAATAGGTAGACACGAGGGACTTAAAATCCCTTGCTTTCGGGCGTGCGGGTTCAATTCCCGCCCTCGGCACATAAATAAAATCCTTTTTAGGGTTTTTTATTTATGTGCCGAGGAAAAATATCCGCTGGATATTTTGTGCGGAATTGAAAGACGTAGTCATGTTCGATGGATGAGCGTTAGCGAAGACCAGAACAGACGAGTCGGGGTCGCGAAGAAATACGTAGTATTTCATTTGTGACCAATTTTCTAACTCTTGAAATATCCAAAGCGGTGACCACTTCTCTTTTCTTCTATTGAAAAAAATATGTATATTTTATCTATAACTAATTTCTCTTTTATATTAAAATACTTATAAAGATATATTTACAAATACACTCTGAACTTGCACAAAAGACCTTATCATATATAATTATTTCTGTTACCGCTTATAGCTCAGCTGGTAGAGCAGCTCGCTCTTAACGAGACGGTCCTAGGTTCGAGCCCTAGTAAGCGGACACGCTTGAGACAGATTCTCAGGTAGATATTCACATTGAAATATCACCTGCCCAGGTGGTGGAATTGGTAGACACGCTGGTCTTAGGAACCAGTGCGGCAACGCGTGGAGGTTCGAGCCCTCTCTTGGGCACAAAAGCAAAAAACACTCATATGAGTGTTTTTTGCTTTTGTACCCAAGAAGAAATCTCCAATGGAGATTTTATGAGGACTCGAAAGGCGCAGTCATGTTCGATAAATAAGCGATAGCGAAGACCAAAACAGACGAGTCGGAGTCGCGAGGAAATACGCAATATTTCATTTATGACCGAGCTAAATATGTATAAACAAAAAAACACTCACGTGAGTGTTTTCTTTGATCTCTCTTCTTATCTACCTAAAAGGTTTCCTCCTGCAAACAATCCAAATGAATTACCAACAACAGCAACCAATCCCCAAATCGATGTAATAACAAAGAGACCTATAATACCCCAAAATATTTGTTGTTTTTTTTCTTCTCGTTTTTGTGTATCATCCTGTGCTGCAATAAATTGAACAACTGAATAAATGGTATACATCAGAGCGAGCGCAATAAATACAGGAATCAAACGTGTATTAATTACATCACGAATTGAATCAAATAATGTAGTGGCTGTTGATGGATCAAACTGAGCAAATACACCTACAGGTAAGGAAATCGATGAAATTGTAATGATCGTTTTTCTGAACATAATAATTATTGATTATTAAATAACTGAGGTAATGCGGCATTGCTGCCAAAGAGTGAGCTCGTAAAAATAGACGTCAAGGCGAAATATCCCACCATAACCGTCAGGGCAATAATTCCCCAAAGTATTTGTTGTTTACCTTTTTCTCGATCGTCAGGGTTATCAGCACTGCGTATAAAATTAGCCACCCCCCAAATGAAATAGGCTAATGCCGCAGCAAATAATAAGGGAATAAGAGACTCAGTTGCAATAACAGTAGTATTTCTCACCGCATCACGAAATGTCACGGGTTGTGCAAATGTGATGCGAGGGATTAATCCTATGACAACCATAAATATTGTGTAGTAGTATTTTTTCATATTAGTTTCCTCGAATATCAACAATAGTAGCCTTGATCCCTTGGGCAATAGCATAGGCTGATAATAATATTGCAGCCCCTACGAGAATCCAAAGAAAAGTTTTTTTGGCTTCTTCTAATTTATCAGGTTTTCCTTGGGCCGTTACAAATTTGAATCCAGCATAAATAATTGCCAGTACTATCAAAGGAACGCCAATAGTTAGCACAATCCCCAGCAACCTCTCTACAAGAGTTGGAATATCATTAATATTTCCACCGGCCAAAGGATTGGTTAATTTCGCCCCTTCGTAGGGAGTAGGATGAATACAGTCTTCTGGGTCGATACCATCTGGACAATGTTCTGCAACTACATAGCTAGGTATTAAAAAAGAACTTAAGAAAATGACACTTACAAAAAATTTGATAATATTTTTATTCATAAACAAAGTATACCAAAAAATGAACTAAATTTATATAGTTGTTTATTGACAAAGATAATGAATATGCTATATTAATTAAGAAGTTTTCTCATTTTGAAGAAAATAAATGTACCTTAAAAATTTAATAATATGGAAAAAAATAAACACATAGATCCAGTTTGGTATATGTATAGTGTATTTGGTTTAATTGTAATATCACTTCTTGTTTTTATTTTTTTTGTTGATACTAATTATTCTTCAAATAAAATAACAAAGAAGAGCCAGGAATCAACAATAGATAATATATTTAAAAACTCTGGCGTTAATGTCATTGAATATAAACTTATTACTCTGAGTGATACCCCAAAAGAATACCAATATAAAATCCCTGGTGCAAAGCCAGTATGGGATGACGGAAAGGAAGGTAAACCTTTGTTTTATATTCAATTATCCCCTAATGGAAAAAAAATTCTTTCAACAGAATTTAATGATTGGAATAATTCACAACAAACCCTTTGGGTTTCAAAATCACAAAATAATAATCAAACAATAGCCTTTGGCTATTATATTAAAACTAAATAATTATGAAGACAGAAATTCACGAAGACGTCACAAATCAAAAAGGACCATATAGGTTCTTGGCAATTTTATGTCATTTTCTACTTCCTTTCCTTATCGGAGTTGCAATTGGACATGCCTTTAATAGTGAGACACTTGCTATAACAGCAAGTATTATTCTATTTATATGGAGTATGATACTTTTTAAAAAATCATACTACACAACAAAAGCCAGTATCATTTCCTTAATGTTTGTATTTGGGAAGTGTATAGGTGTTCTTAAAGAGGGTCTTGGTTATGTACCCTTTGGATTCTTAAAAGGTGCTACCCAAGAATACACCACAGCGGAGATGAGTTTTGAAGAATTAATCACTGTTGAAAAAATGAAAACGATAGAAAAAGATAAAGAAAAATCCAATAAGTATACATTTGACAAGGGTAATATTCTGGAATATCTTTTAAGAATCGAACTCGTAGGATCTTTTGAAATTTTTAATGCATATCGTTTTTTTAAATCTACAGGGTTAGAAACATTTAAAGATGTAGAGTTAACAAAAAAACAACATCCTTTTTTCAAAATTCTTATGGGTGATATAAAATCAGATTTCGATATTATCGCTCAAGATAAGGGGTATAGTGATTTTAGAGAAATTACTGATTGGAACATTGATACTATTATGAATCATAGTGGCAAAAATAATGGTGGTACATTAAGCCTTGCAAACAGATTAGACGATTTCGGCTTACGTTTCAAAAAAGTTGCGACTAACACGAAATTTGATGAAGATACAGAGAAAATTCTTACAGACCAATTACGAGCTGATGCTGAACAGGGACCAGATCTTAAAAGAGCTAAGACTAAACGCAAAGCTGCACAAATTGCAGCTAAGGCTGAGGCATTCAGAATCAAAAAAATTAAGAAAGCTGAGGCAAAGGGTGAAGCCTATAAGGTTACAACCGTAGGAAATGCAACAACAGCTGCTGTTAAAAAATCAATTAATACATACATTAATATTGGAAAAGACGGTGGATACTCTCTTGATGCATCAATGCAGCAAGCTGCATTGGATAACAACAGTTATACTAATGAAAGTATAAATGTTCTTGCTGGACCTGGTGGTAAGGCTATCTCTGGACTTCTTACTGGTGCAGGCCTTCCTGATAAGGATCACGTTACTGTACTTGCTGGACTTGCAAAGCAATTTGGCTTAAGCGATAAATTAGAAGACTTTTTTGTTAAACTTGAGAAAAAAAGCAATGATGAAAAAAAAGATTTTCTCATCAAAGCACTCACAACCAAATAGACTTTATTCAAAAGAATAAAGCAAACAAAACCCAATCATACGTGATTTGGGTTTTTTTATTGAGCTAAAATATTAACAAGAGATTTAATTAAAAAGATTTGAAACATCACCGTTTCCCGAAGGATCTACCGTCTGTCCAATCGTTGTATTAGTGATGAAATTCATAATACCAAACACCGAAACCATAATAGCCATACCAATAATACCCCAGAGAATATGTTGTTTTCCTTTTTCTATATCTTCGGTATTGTCTTTACGACCAAAAAAAGAAAACATTCCCCATACAAACGTAACCAAGGCAATAGCAAACATCAACACAATCAAAGGATTAAGAAAATATTGGTTTATTCTCCCCATCAATTGAAGAACACTCTCTGGTGCAGATTGAGCGTGCGCCACGGGTACCAAAATATATTCATCTATAAAATTAATTAGATTTTGCATAATTAGATAATATCACAGGACCAAACAAAAAACAGCCTAGGCTGTTTTTTGTTTATGGTAATAGAACTCCTGGTAGTTGATTTTGGTTTAGAGATCCTCCTGTCCCTATACCAAAGGTAGTCTGGACAACTCCAACTAATCCCCATACAGAAACAATCACAAATAATCCAATAATTCCCTGTACGACAACTTTTCGTGCAGATTCTTTGTCGTCTGAATCTGTTGAAATAACAAATTTGATAACACCATAGATAAAGTATGCCAAAGCTCCTGCAATCAAAATTGGAATAATTTGATTGATTAATCCTCCAATAGTTAAGAGGATTGTTCCTGCTGATGTTTGTGCGACTGCCTGGAATGATCCTGCAACAGCAGTACCAAAGACAAGTGCCTTGAAAGTATTTTTCATGATAAATTTTTGTTTTAGATAATTAAGTAATAATCGATTATTATCTTCCCTCCGCGTGTATACCCTTCAAGAAGTTATCACTATTATACCATAGGGTTTTGTAATACTGCAAACAAAAAAGAAGTAATAACTTCTTTTTTAGAGATCCAAGAATTGCGTTGTTGCGGTGGTAGCACCAAGAGTCGTGACAATCAGGGTCACCACTAGCCATGCAGACATAACAACAGCGATACCAATAACGACCTTTATCATGGCATTTTTTGCATCTTCTCTTTTCTTAGGATTTTCTCCACTGGTAATAAAGAGGAATCCAGCATAGGCAAAAACAATAGCCGTAATAGGAACGGTAAGTATGAATATATATTCGATGACTTTTTGGATCAGTCCAATAAGGTCGTTGAAACCACATATCCTGCCATTACCATCACCACCTAAATTATAACCACAATCTGGAACAATTCCTCCTCCTAATAGGGCGCGTTGTTCCGGCGTAAATATCTGTGTATTGTTAATACTCGCTGAATTAGTTCCCGAAGGATTCAATGTCATCGGTGGTAATTCTTTCGGACTTTGAATCTGTGTATTATCGGCACTGCTCTTAATTAATAATTGATAACTTCCTGGTGCTAGGCTGGTAAAATTGGCCAATGCTTGATTATTGGGGATTGTAGGTAAAAGACCTGAAACATAAGGAACCTGAGCCAAGACTTGACCAGAAGTCTCGCCAGAGGGGACGATAACAAAATCAAGTGTTGTTCCTGCTGCTGGTGCAGGAATAGGTAACGCAATTGTTCCTGTAATCTCGTAGTATCCCTTGCCTCCCTGTTGTTTAGGTGTCGCGATGATATTCGATACGATTTCATTTTGATTCGTGGTTGCTGACGGAACCATAGGAAGAACGCTGCGTGTACCTGAGAGAGCCACGGGTTCTACATCTGGAGAGAAATCAGCAGAAAGAAATACGGCATAGGTCTGTCCTGGATCTAAATATGCGGCAGGAGGAATATCAGAAATATCTATCTCTGTTGAAGTAAGAAAATTAATATTAAAATTATTCGATCCCTCAGGTATTAGTTCTAATACACCGAATCTTTGATCTGTGGGAAGGGCTTCATTAGTATTTTCTATTACAAGATAGATAGGAACATCACTTGGCGTACGCGTTATTGTCGTATCACCATTCACGGTTTGATTTGATTTTAGAACTGGATGATATTTACCATCACTATTTGGAATTAATTTAAATCTAGATGGCGTTGGTATATGCTGCCAGTCAGGAAAATTGAGCGTTAGCGTTGGTGGGGTATCTTCATTTGGTGGATTATTGGGATTTTGAGTTATGGGTGGCGAATCTCCTTCATTTAAAATATCTTCTATATTAAATTCTATACTAAGAGGATTTCCACTATCTTCATTTTCAGAATAAGAAAATAATAGTCGACTATAAACACCGTAACTAGGGTCGCTTGGATCAAGCGTAAGAGAAATAGTACCTACAGCCCAATCAATATTTCCAATATTTTCAAAAGATGGCGGTGACGTTTCATCATTTACAAGGGAAATCTCGACAAGAGAAGAATCCTGCGAAGGGCTCTCGTTAAGAATCTCTGCATTAAGTCTATTATTACCAAGATAAATACGTACAGAATCGTTATCAAGTTGTAGTTCTTGCGCAAAAGAATGTTGAACCAAGAAAGCAGAAAACAAGAAAAGACTGGTTATAAAAATTTTAATGAGTTTTAACATGAATCTATTATAACAAAAAAAACAAGAAAATATTCTTGTTTTAGTTTCCTAAGGTTGTATTAATTGTTCTATTTAAAATAGTGTTTAAATCTGCATTAGCTCGAGAAATGGCATCTCGAGTAGAGAGTGCTCCTGTATTTATATTTCGTACTAATTCACTAAACAATTCATTTGTTGCATCTGGGTCGGCGTCTATCCAGCCGCGAGAAATAATAGCAGAATTATAAATAAGTGTCCGAAAAGCATCATCTGGTTTATCACGCAATAAATCTTTACGAGCTGGTGCGACGTTCAAATCATTAGCAAGTCCATCAGCAATAACAGACCCTGCTATTTTTGATGCAACATTTATTGATGCTGGAATATTCTTTGACTGCTTTGCTATGGCAATACCCGTCATAGCCCCATGAGTTGATCTCAAGGTGTTATCTCTGACCTGAGGGAAGAGAGCCACTCCAAAATCTAAATTAGGATTTTTTCTTCTAATGTCTTGCGCCTCTGACCCTAAACCAAAATGAATAGCGAGGTCTCCTGAAATAAATTTATTTTTCGAATCGACGAGGGCTTCGTTCCATGAATAGGTATTACTTCCAAATCGAGCAAATGAAGTATAAAAATCCATTGCTTGAATCGTCCGTTGAATTTGATCTTCATCAAAAGAAAGAATCGATCTATTTTTCTTAGTCGTTGGGTCAACACTAATGATATTATTTTTGTTTTGCATAATCAATGCAGTGATAATATTTTTTGCTGAGGGTATATTATCAAAGGTACCTAATGCAGCAGCACTAATTATTATTTCTCCTGTACCACTGTATTGAGTTACTTGATTTGCAAAACTTGGAAATTCATCCCAGTATTCCGGAACATCAAGAACAAAGGCAGAGGAAATAAGGGCCTTATTATAGTACATAATCATTGGATCAACGGTTATAGGAAATGCCCTGACACCCGTATCACTGAGAAATAAACGTGCTTCGTCAACGTACGCTTGTTCGTATGAAGATCTCGGAAAACTCTCGTAAGGTATTTCTAGAATCTTGTCACTGTGGCGTAATATTCCTTCATGAGACATGATAAATAGATCAGGTCCTGTTCCTGAAGCAAATGAATTAATTAATTCATCTTCATAGGTTAAGGGTTTTTTCTCTACATAATTAATAGTTAAATTTTGTTCTTTTGCTTGATCAATATATTGTTGAATAGTGCTAAAAGGAATTGTTCCCCATACGGTTACTTGACCAGAGACTTGAGCAGATTGACTTCCTATATTAATAACACCAGAGAAAACCATAAATGCCGCAATAGCAGCAATAACGAAAATTCCTGTGATGATGTTTTTTATTCCTATATCTTTCATAATAATTATCCTTTACTTACAATAAATGCATAATGGTGCTCACCCGCTTCAATCTTTTTTCTGAAAATAAATTGGGCTTCTTCGCAAATATTTTTTGCAACAGATTCAGTAATTACGTGGTCTTTTTTTGGTCCAATGCTGCCAAAGGATTCTGACCAATCAATAATAACTAATTTACCTTCAGGTTTTAATATACGCCTAACCTCCTGTATAAGTCCTTTTTTGTGTTCAACCTGAAACAAAGTATTTGCGATAATAGCTAAATCAATAGAGGATTTACGCAGACGTGTACCTTCTGGAGTCTCTATATCACCCCAAATACCGTGTACTGATTTTAGCCCTCTATCTTTGGCTAATGATTCTATTCGGGATAATAAATCTTTTTGTATATCAATAGCAAAGATTTTTGTATCATTATTATTTTTAAAATTTTCAGCAAGCGCCAAGGTATACGCTCCAGAACCGGCACCTACATCTGCAATATGGTGACCTCCTATAATATCTAATTGTTCAATAATTTTTTTTGGATCAGAAAATGTATTCATACAAATAGTATAACAAAAAACAACACATATTGTATTGTTTTAATATTAAATAAGAGTAAATGAGGCAACAGAATCTCCATCTCTCATTTTCATTAACCGCACACCCTGTGTGGCACGACCTAATGTTGAAACGGAATCTATTGTTGTTCTGATAACTTGGGACTTTTGACTCATAGCAATAATTTCTGTTTCATTACTTACGACTCGTGAACCCACAATATTTCCCGTCTTTTCGGTAACGTTTAACGTTTTGATACCAGAGCCTCCACGTCCTTGAATTTTATATTCTGAAAGAGGTGTTTTTTTACCGTAACCTTTTTTAGTAACCACGAGAAGTTCTAGGTTTTCTTGATCAGATTTTACTACACCAGTTCCTATGACCACATCTTGACCCTTGAGACTAATTCCGCGGACACCCCCAGCGGTTCTCCCCATGGTTCTAATGTCAGCGACATTAAATCTGATAGATTGACCTAATTCAGTAACAATCATAATTTGATCATTTTCTTTCGCAAAGCGTACTGACCATAATTGATCATCGTCCTTGAGGTTAATAGCAATCAACCCATTGGCCTGAACCTTTTTAAAGGCATCAGCAGCGACACGTTTAACGGTTCCTTTTTTAGTTGTAAAAAACAGAGTAAATTTATCCATTTCTTTTCCCTTAGGAACCGTTAATATTGAAGTTATTTTTTCATCGCCAGTTAATGGTAAGAAGTTTTTAATAGATTTACCTTTTGTTGAACGTCGGCCTTCCGGCAAATCATACATTTTTGTTTGATATACTTTTCCTGTATCAGAAAAGAAAAGAACATCGCTATGGGAATCGCCCGTCAAGAAATGAGTAACGATATCTTCGTCGTTAGTATTTAAATCAATAACCCCTACCCCGCCGCGTTTCTGAGATTTGTATTCTTCAGGGTCGGTACGCTTGATATATCCATTCTCTGTATAGACCATAGCAAATTCTTTTTGCGGAATAAGATCCTCGTCTTTAATAGAATCAACAGCACCATCTATAATACGCGTTCGACGCTCATCCCCATATTTATTCTTAATTTCCAAAAGTTCAGTCTTGATAACCTCTAGCATTGCGGACACACTTGATAGTAATGTTTTGAGTTCTTCAATATATTTTAAAATTTCTTGTAATTCATTTTCAATTTTTTTGCGTTCAAGACCGGCGAGTTTCTGTAATTTCATTTCAAGAATTGCACTTGCTTGGATTTCTGAAAATTTAAATTTTTTGATAAGATTTAATTTCGCCTCTACTCCGTCTTTTGATTTTTTAATCAAAGCAATAACCTCATCAATATGATCCAGAGCCTTGTTTAGACCTTCTAAAATATGAGCTCGTGCTTCGGTCTTTTTCAAATCGAATTCTGTTCGCCTTCGTACGACTTCTTGTCGGTGCAATATAAAATATTTGAGAATCTCTTTTAATCCTAATGTCTGGGGTACTCCATCAACCAAACACACCATATTGTAGTTAAAGTTTTCTTGTAGCTGTGTATGCTTGTAGATATAGTTTAGTACCCGACGTGGTTGGGCTGATGTTTTTAAATCAATAGCAATACGAATATCTTTGGTTGACTCGTCACGTAAACCTTTAATTCCCTTGATTTTTTTTTCACGAACAAGATCCGCAATCTTTACAATAAGATTTTGTTTATTAACCCGAAAAGGAATAGAGGTAATAATAATTTGATGACCTCCCTTATCTGTTTCAATTATTTCTGCTTCGCCACGGACGGTTACTCTGCCTCTTCCTGTCGCATAAGCACTTCTTATATCCTCGGTATTATAGGCAACTGCACCAAGAGGAAAATCTGGTCCCTTTATATGATCTAGTAATTCATCACTTGAAGTTTTTGGGTCATCAATCAGGGCTACTGTTGCATCAATGACTTCACTAAGGTTATGAGGAGGAATATTAGTTGCCATACCAACCGCAATACCTAATCCTCCATTTAATAGTAATGTAGGAACAGCTGTTGGAAGAACAGTTGGTTCCTGTTGCGAATCATCGTAGTTACCTCTAAAATCAACTGTGTCTTTTTCGATATCACGCAACATCTCGCCTGCAATTTTTTGCATTTTAGCCTCGGTATAACGCATAGCCGCAGCTGAGTCACCATCGATAGAACCAAAGTTTCCTTGTCCCCAGACCATAGGATAACGTGTAGAGAAATCTTGAGATAAGTTAACCATTGCATCATATACAGAGGTATCTCCATGAGGATGATATTTAGCCAAAACCTCTCCAACAACAGCTGCAGATTTCTTAAATCGAGCTGATGCCGTTAAACCGATATCGTTCATGGCATAAAGAATACGACGATGTACGGGCTTTAATCCATCACGTACATCAGGTAATGCACGCGAAGTAATCACACTCATTGCATAGGCAATAAATGATTCCTTCATTTCTGAGGTAATGCTCATCGGTATAATGCTATCTCTTTTTTGTTCGTTTTCCATATTAATTAGTTTGTTGATTATCTAATGATTCGGTTTCGATTTCGGTTGTATTTTGCTGCTGAGGACTATCAATTATGTCTTCTTGAGGATTATTTTCTAGGTTTGACTCTTGCTCAAATTGTTCCTCAAGAAGCTGTAGGTTTTCGGGACGTATATCTAGTTGATCAGATTGCTCTTGAATTTGATTTCCTATACCTCCGAGCTGATCAATCCCACCACCAAGAACATCCGAGAATGCGTTCAATGCATCTTGTTGTGTACTTTCCACTGGGGACGGTCCTTGTGGAAGAAAAGCTAATATTAATAAATATATAATAAAAATTATACCTGTTGTAATGAGAGCAGAAGTTCGCACAATATATTTTTTTTCTTCATCAGTTCGTTCGCGTAATTTCTTTAGATATTTTTTCATAAACAATAATATTATTGCTGCTCTAAAACAACAACATGCCCTGTCAAGGTTTCTAGATCGCTTTTCTTGAAGACATATTTTGTCTCAGGTTCGGCTTTTGATGAGACTTCCTTTAGGAATGTTTGTAGTGATCCTACTTCTCTATCGGATCCATAATCCATAGGAATAACAATTTTTGGTGAAAAATATTTAATAACCTTTGATGCCTGTATAGGGTCTAATGTTCCCGCTCCACCAATGGGTACGAAAACAACATCTACATCTTCAATATATTCTCTGGTTCTTTGGTCAATATCAGGACTTGCCAAATCTCCAAGAAAACAAAATGAGATTCCCTCAAGCTCAAAGAAATAAATTGTATTAATATAATCTTTGTCTTTTATTTTTGCATGTGACTGAAATCCAACATATAGATTTCCGTCAACTTCATAGCTTCCTGGTCCATAGATTTTAAAGGGTTCTTTACCGTTGTATTCTGTATTATCGAACCCTTCGTAGTCAGGATGCCGAACACAACACAAGGCAACATCAGATCCAAACTTAGCAGATTTTATATCGAGTGTATTATTTTTGGATAGTGGGTTAATTGCAATCGTTGTATCACCCTGAGAGAGTTTAAAAAATTGTTTTCCATGGTATGTAATAATCATAGCTAGATTATACCATATATAGACCACAACCCTTATTTTTTCCAATGAAATAAAAAAGTCTCTTAGGATTCAAATTAGAGAGGTTTTCATGGGTTTTTTAAAAGAAAAATTATATAGAGTAATTTTTAAAAAAAATAAGTGGGTTAAATTAAAAAATAGAAGTGAATTATACAAAAGTCTATCCAATTTATGCTAATGCGCAAAATACCATTTACCTAATGACTAGATAGGCATATATATATATATATTTGTGTATATTTGCAAAAATACCAAATATACGTAATATATTACCTATCCTAATATTATTAGCGGTTATCTGCGTAAACCCTTCCTTCTGAACACTGACGGATATTGATGAATGGAAGATCGCAGCAACTATTTAGGAATAACCGCAACTTTTTAGTTGCGGAATTTATATTATATGGAATTAGAAAATACACTTTTAGGTAAATTATTGATTGAATCAGAAATACCTGCCCTTGAATTAGGAGAACTTATCGAAGGAGATGTTATTAGTATTCAAGGAACTCAAGTCTTTGTGAACCTGCACCCACACGGAACAGGTATTATTTACGGTAAAGAGTATCTTACGGCGCGAGACATGATTCGTGTTCTCAATGCGGGAGACTCTATCAAGGCTAAGATAGTAGAACTTGAAAACGAAGATGGTTATATTGAACTATCCTTAAAAGAAGCAAAGCAGGCTCTTGCCTGGGGAGAAGCAGAAGAAGCCCTTAAGGGAGGTCAGACTCTGGAGATTATCGTAAAAGAAGCCAACAAAGGAGGTCTTATGTTAGATTGGAATGGAATCTCAGGGTTCTTGCCTGCATCTCAGCTTAACTCTGAACACTACCCGCGAGTAGAATCAGGGGATAAAGATGCCATCGTAAATCAATTGAAAAAGTTAATTGGACAAAAACTTTCAGTTAACGTTCTCTCTGTTAACCCAAAAGAAGGTAAATTAATCTTCTCTGAAAAAGGAGAGCGAGCAAGTACCCGTGAAAAATCAATTCCATCAAAATACTCTACTGGAGATACTATGGAGTGCGAAGTTACAGGAATTGTTGATTTTGGTATCTTCTTGAAATTAGAAGAAGGCGTTGAGGGACTCGTGCACATTTCAGAAATGGCATGGTCACTGGTAGAAAATCCACGTGCACTGTATAAAATAGGAGATAAGGTAAAAGCTCAGATCATTGAGATTAAGGATGGAAAAATTTCATTCTCAATAAAAGCCTTGAGCGAGAACCCATGGACAACGGTTACCTCTAAATACGAAATTGGACAGAAAGTTTCTGGAGTTGTTATTAAACATAACAAACACGGAGCATTAGTTTCAATCGAACAAGGAGTTGCTGGATTGGTTCATATCTCAGAATTTGGATCAGAAAAGGACCTTAAGGGTCAGCTACAGCTTGGTCAATCATATGATTTCACGATCACAACATTTGAACCAAAAGATCAGAAGCTTACGCTTACTTTCAAGTCTTAGTTTATAATTAAAAAAACACCAGAAGGTGTTTTTTTAATTTACATGATATTTACATGATTCCCACAGCTGAAATATTCATCCCAACTACCATTAGGATCTAAACCAAAATCACCAGAATAAGTAACAAGAGCATCATCAGATTCTCTTCGATACCGAAGAATAATCCCTTGACTACTACAAGTATAAAGATAAGCATAATCACCTACTCCTAGATTTTTGCTATCATCTACATCTCTATTTAGGGGATCAACGATAGGTGCCGAAAGGTACCCACCATCAACAAGGAAAGTCATAAACCCTCCTGATGTTGATAGATCGTTATCCCCTCGGTTACGTTCTCCGTATGAATCTGTTGTTGCAACAAACCCATTATCTAATTCATATTGAACCAAGGCCGTATAGATTGTTTTCATATCAGAGAGGCGACGAGCATCTCGTGCACGTTCTCTGGCATTAGAGAGACTCGATAATACTACGGTAGCGAGTATTCCTATGATGGCTACGACTACGAGGAGTTCTATTAAGGTGAATCCACTCTTTTTGTGGAGAGAGGATGCCCTGGGGTAGAGGGTGAATCCTTTTGATTTGGTATTCATGGGTTTAGTATAGCAAAAGGTAAAAATGGGTGCAACTGTTTTTTAATAATCCTGAAGTTTTTTTATTTTTTCATTCACGTAGTTTTTGTATTCTTTTGTATAGCAAAAATATTTACTTGATATTATATCGATTCATCGCCTTCTTCCTTCCTTCTGTGTTCAGACTTTTAATTATTATCTCAACTCTGTGAGAAATATCCTTACTAATTATCTCTTGTTCGGCAGGTGAAAAATTACCTAATACATTTGGCTTCATCAATCGTCCATCGTCTAGTTTTTGAGAAACACCAATACGAACACGGATAGATTTTTGTGAACCCAAATGATCAGTAATAGATTTTACGCCATTATGTCCACCGTCACCTCGATCGTAACCGATACGGATAACGCCAAAAGGTAAATCAATATCATCATATACGATAATAATATGTTCTGGATCAAAATCGACTTCTTTTTTAAGGTACGAAATTACCTCTCCTGATTTATTCATAAAGGTCTGAGGCTTTATGAATAATCCATATTGATCATTTTTTATTTCAGCATTCATATATTTATGACGTGACCAAGAATCCTCTATGATATTATCAAAAACTAACCAAGCAATATTATGCTTTGTATAATGATATTTTTCCCCTGGATTTCCTAATCCAATAATATATAACATATAGCCAGTATAGCGAATGTAATAAAAAAAGCAGGTTTTTAATAAACCTGCTTTTGTCATATTAAATTATGTCATTTCCAACAGCTTTTTTTGCTGCAACAATTTCAGATATCATCATATGCACTGCCTCAGAATCCATCAATGGATTACTAAAAACACACCTTAAAACAAAAGTATTTGATTTTGTTTCTTTACACAGCTGAATCATTATTTTTGAAGTCTCTTTCTCAGCAAGATATTCATGAGCTTTTTGAGTAAATTCACTATGTGAATATTTTTTTACCGGAGAAACTACTTGGATACATACATTCAAATAACTTGGAGCATGCATTAAAATCAGATCACGATGTGTAGCAACAAGACGAGTAAAATATTTCGCACGGGCAAGATCTGTGTTGATCATTTCTGATAACCCTTCTTTACCATAGTTCATCAACATCATAGCAAAAGGCAATGTTCTGTCAGGCTTACCACATTCAAGTCCACGCTCTCCATTATCAAGACTCGTTACACCTCTATCACGATAGAGGTACTTTTTACCATCTAGGGAAAAATTTGCCTCAGTTAATAAACTCACATGCTTAGTGATAAAAATACCACACGTCATAGTTGATTTAAAAGCCTTATGAGTATCAACGGTTACAGAATCAGCCTTGCGTAAACCAATAGCATAATCATCATATTCACTAATGGCAATCGGTCCACCCCAAGAAGCATCAACGTGATGCCAAATCTTTATTCCTTGATTTTTGTAATTAATACATAAATCGGAAATGGCATCAATATTATCCATTGCACCTAAAACCGTAGTTCCTAGAGTAGATCCTACAACAATGCAATATTGGTTCTTGCTATAAAAATATAGAGCCTTGTCTAATTCATCAAGATTCATCGTGCCATCTGAATGAGTCTGGATATACGAAATATTATCAATACCTAAGCCAGCTCTGTTTACGGCTCCATCCAGAGAGTAATGAGACTGATCAGAGGTTAATAATACGAATTTCATGTTGCTATTTCCTTTATTTTTAGATTTTTTATCAAAATAAAAACGAGCAACATGAAGAGCCATAGCATTGGCTGCCATGCCACCAGAGGTATCAATGGCTTCCCCTTTAGGATATCCAACAATATCTTTGATAAAAAAATCAAAGACTTTTTGAGCCATAATTGAACCGATAGGATTTGATTTTTCAGTACCTCCGGAATTGTTACCCAATATAGCTATAAAGGCCCCAGCAATTGCCGCGGGGTCGGGGTGTGTATACAAACGGGAATTATTTCCGGGAGCGTACATATTAGGATTGTAGTCAGCATAGAGCTCGGCAAAACCAGTAACCATTCTCGTAAGAGAAAGTTTGCCTAGAGAATCTACTTGTTCAATTAAACTTTCTCGATCAACTTTTATGCACGCATTACCTGAACGATCTGAAAAGATTTCTAAAATAGTCTTAAAATAATTTTTCATAAGAGTGTTTTTAAATTGTTAATTGTTTATCATTTATACTACCTCTATTTTATTATTCATAAACTTGACCTTACAAAATTTTTCTGTGTGGTGACAAACAAATAATTATAAAGTATTTTGTTTATATTTTTAAGTTGAAAATAATTTTCTTGTCCAAAATAGTGTTGAAGAAACGTAGTAATTTTTATAAAATTTATATTTATCTAGAATACATTATCTCATTAGAAAAAAATCCTAAGTAAGGATTTACTAGGAAAGATTTAAAATAAACACGCGAGTTTTTTAAATTGAGACGACTATCATGCTGTAATAAGATATAGGTAAATATTTACATACCAAAAGGATAATCATCAACAGATAGGCTCATATCTTGACGCAACAATGACAGGTGATTCGTATAGTGTCTTAAGATATCAATTGATCTAATAAGTCGTTCTCTAATAAACATATCAGACTTGTTATTTTCGTTAACTTTAATATCACTCAGGACATTATTTACATCGCGAACAATTACATGATCTGGAATATATATTAGTGAATTATTTTTAAAAGAGAATGCCCTCATCTGCGCTATAGGATACGTGCCTCCACGTCCTGATGATACACCGACTAATAACACAGGCTTGTGGGCCATTTCTTTGAAGGAAAGATGTTGCAAAAAGTTCGCCATAGGTGCAGATATCATACCTCCCCATTCCGGTACAACAAATATAAACCCGTCGGTTTCCCTGAGCTTTTCGGCATGTTTCCGCCAAGATTGCGACTGGTTAGATTCGTCATTCCACATATTTTCTGTCCACAGAGGAATGTCTTTTTCGTGAAGATCAAACACTTCTGAGTTTTCTAGCACTGACTGAACATAATTGGATACCTTACGTGACCCTGATTCTTTTCGATTACTTCCTGAGATGATGAGATATTTCATATAACTAAACTATACACCTTTAGCCTTCATTTAGAAAATAGCATACAAAAAACCACCCTCTCGGGCAGTTCTTTCATCATACTCATTCGCTCGTATTCCAAAAAGAATACTCGGTAGCTCATTCACCAAGTAGGTAAATTCGCTATTCTCGTATTCCAAAAAGAATACTCGGTAGCTCATTCAACAACAGATACCAATTAACATATTCCATAACAACCAAACCTTGTGTTT
>Ga0136601_1000011_pt1 | contig 108258 bp, 111 predicted proteins | sample AntRauMFilla2699_FD_181020 | JGI IMG/M metagenome (GOLD analysis project Ga0136601, IMG submission 181020) | Saline lake microbial communities from Rauer Islands, Antarctica - Metagenome Filla 2 #699 | ecosystem: Environmental > Aquatic > Non-marine Saline and Alkaline > Saline | place...
AGTGTAAACGATCTTTGGAACGCCTCACGGCTAAACTCTTTTCTAGTATATCTCCCAACTTCAACCTCGCTATCTTTTTTGTATTCTGAAGAGATCGTAAGCTCTTTGTGATTTAATTCGATAGTAAAATCGTCTTTATTAAATCCTGGTACTTCCATTTCAATGCTAAATTTGTCCTCATCTTCTTTGATATTAATGGAAGGTGAAGCCGTGTTAGCCTTAGAAAAATCCCTGCTGATCAAATCCTTACTCAAGAGTCTATCTAATAGATTAACTTCTTGATTTTCAAATCGTGTTGGTATCATCTTTATATTTTTTAGAATTAATTATTTTCTTAAATCTATTTTCAAAAGTGGTACCAAATTGATTTTTGTCAAAAAACAGAAGAATTTCAAATAAATGCTAAGTTTAAAAATGAGTATTCAGAAAATTTTGTCTGTAAAATGCCATATTGACAGTAATTAATAATTTTTTATGCCTTTTTGTCTTGCTTTAAAAAGAGAATAGTTTCAAATTCAGAACAACTAAGAAAAAGCCAGGTTGAGGAAATGCTTAAACTTTCTCCTATAAGGCTTTGAAACAGAATTATATCTTTATTTTTGTGGTTCACTTTTGAAAATTTGTAAGCACAGATTGTACGCTATACTAGACATAGAATCCACCGGAGGAAAATATAACGAAGAAGGCATCACGGAAATTGCTATTTATAAATTTGATGGTCACGAAATTGTAGATCAATTTATTTCTTTGGTAAATCCAGAGCGGAAGATCCAGTCTTTTGTAGTAGGGTTAACAGGAATCAACAATGAAATGCTTCATCATGCTCCGAAATTCTATGAAGTCGCCAAACGAATTATTGAAGTCACAGAAGGTTGTATAGTAGTAGCTCACAACGCTAAATTTGATTATAGAATGCTACGGCTGGAATTTGACAGATTAGGCTATGATTTTGATCGTAAAACTTTATGCACGGTCAAATTATCTAAAAAATTGCTGCCTGGATTTGAGTCTTACAGCCTGGGAAAATTAGTTAGAAAATTAGGAATTCCGATCACAGATCGGCATAGAGCTAGTGGAGATGCGCTGGCAACGGTTAAGCTTTTCAAACTCTTACTGGAAAAAGATGCAGATAAAGAAATCATCAGTTCCAACTTAAAGCTTAATACTATAAGCAGTGTTGACCAGAAATTAATCAGACTGATAGATAATTTACCCAACTCCGTTGGGGTTTATTATTTCTCCGATGGAGATGGTCAAATTATATACGTTGGCAAAAGTAAAGACATAAAGAAACGAGCTAATCAACATTTTACCAGTGATGCTCCAAAATCCAGGGAAATACAAGAGCATGTAGTTTCTGTCGATTTTGAAAAAACAGGCAATGAGCTTTTGGCTTTATTGAAAGAAAATCAATCCATCAAAAAACTGAAGCCTAAATTTAATTCTGCCCTCAAAAAAGATTTGTTCACTCATGGTCTTTATGTGTACAAAGATCAAAGTGGATATTTAAATTTAACCATTTCAAAATTAAAGGAGGAAGGAAATTATATTACAAGTTTTACAAATTACCAGCAGGGCAAAGCCTTTTTGGAACGTGCTGTAGAAAACTTCGAGCTTTGCCAAAAGCTGACCGGACTTCACAAAACTAAAGGAGCCTGTTTCAATTATACCATTAAGCAATGCCATGGGGCTTGTGTAAAGGAAGAAACTCCCGAAAGCTATAACGAACGCGTCAAACAGCTGGTCGATTTTTATGATTATCATAATAAAAACATGATTATACAGGATCGTGGACGGCATCCTGGCGAAAAAAGTGTAGTCTTAATAGAAAATGGTGAACTTTCTGGAGCTGGTTATACTGAACTTAATTTTCAAATTGAAAATATATCAATACTGAGAAACATCATCAATCCTATGCAAAACGACAGGGATGCACAGCATATTATCCAGAGCTATCTCAGAAAGTCCAACAAGAATTTGAAAATTATAAATTACTAAACATGTCCTGGAAAGAAAAAGTTCACGAAGTTATCTATGAGGCCGACACCAAAGCAGGAAAAGTTTTTGACGTGGCTTTGCTTATTGTTATCCTCGTCAGTTTAATACTTGTGGTACTTGATTCGGTGGAACAGATAAGCCTTAAGTATCATTCTTTATTCGTGGCTTTAGAATGGGTTATTACTATCTTTTTTACAATTGAGTATATACTTAGAGTCATAAGCATTAAAAAAGCCAAGAATTATATCTTTAGCTTTTATGGTATCGTAGATTTTCTTTCCACTGTTCCTCTCTATATTTCTTTAGTATTTGCAGGTTCTGGAGCATTGTTATCTCTTAGAGCTTTGCGACTTTTAAGAGTCTTTAGAGTTTTCAAATTAGTAAGATATTCTGGCGCCGGCTCCAGAGTGGCAGTCGCCTTAAGAAATAGTGTTCCCAAAATATTGATTTTCATATACAGTGTAGTCATCATTTCATTTATAGCAGGTACAATTATGTATATAGTGGAAGGGCCAGAACATGGTTTCACCTCTATACCCAGAGGAATTTATTGGGCTATTGTTACCCTCACCACTGTTGGATTTGGAGACATTCACCCAATAACACCTTTAGGCCAATTTATTGCTACCATCATTATGCTTTTAGGATATGGGATCATAGCGGTACCTACAGGAATAGTCACAGCAGAAATGACTAAGGAAAACTCAAGAAAAAACACTCAAGTTTGTTACAACTGCGGTGAAGATGATCACAGGGATAGTGCAGAATTTTGTCATAACTGCGGCTATGATATTAATAGCACTAAGGATAAAAAGATGATGAAATCCGCCGAAAATGAAGACTGACTATCCTACATTGATTTGTATTCTCGGGCCAACTGCCATCGGTAAAACTTCACTCAGCCTCAAGCTTGCTAATTATTTTTCTACTGAAATTGTTTCTGCAGATTCCAGACAATTTTACAAAGAAATGAATATCGGAACAGCGGTTCCAACATCAGACGAACTTAATCAAGCAAAACATTATTTTATTCAGCATATTTCTGTTACTGATGACTATAATGTAGGAAAGTTTGAAAAAGAAACAATCAACCTTTTAACTGAGATTTTTAAAACACATTCCAAAGCGATTTTAGTTGGTGGCAGTGGATTATATCAAAAAGCAGTAACGGAAGGCCTAGATTCATTCCCTGATATTCCTTCAACTATAAGAGAGAAATACAATACGATTTTAAACAATAACGGTATTAAAGGACTTCAGAATCTACTAAAGGAAAAAGATCCTGAGAGTTATAATTCAATAGAAATCTCGAACCCTAGACGCTTAACAAGAGCTCTGGAAGTAGTTGATGTTTCCGGCAAATCATTTTCTTATTTTCAAAATCAAAAGAAAAAAAAGCGAGAATTTGATGTTGTTAAGATTGGTCTGGAAGCTCCACGGAAAGTGATTTATGATAGAATAGAACAGCGAGTAGACCTTATGATTGAGCAAGGTTTGGTAGAGGAAGCTAAACAGCTTCATCCATTCAAGCAACACAATGCTTTACAAACAGTAGGTTATAAGGAACTTTTTGCTCATTTTGATGGAGAGGTAAGCCTAGATCAGGCTATATCTGAAATTAAAAAGAATACCAGAAGATTTGCCAAAAGACAACTCACCTGGTTCAAAAAAGATAAAGATATTCACTGGTTACACTATGAAACTTCCTTGGAAGAACTCTTAGCTCACATTAAAACATAAAAAGACTATTCGCGAAATACGAATAGTCTTTTTATGAAATTTTGGAACTGAAAAAAGTTAGCTTATTTTGAATTAAGCACCTTTTCCATCAGAGCCTTTTACGACTAGACGGAAACCTTCACCGTGAATATTTAAAATTTCCACAGAATCATCTTTTTTCAGATATTTTCTCAATTTGGCGATGTAAACGTCCATACTTCTTGAGGTAAAGTAATTGTCGTCCCTCCAAATTTTGGTCAATGCCAATTCTCTAGGCATTAAATCATTCTCGTAAAGAGCTAGTAAACGTAATAACTCATTCTCTTTAGGAGATAGTTTTATAGGCTCTTCGTCTTTGAATGTTAAAAACCTCAACTTAGAATTAAGATGGAAATTACCCACAGTAAATTCAAATTGCTTGCTATCTGCAAGCGTATCAGAGTTTTTACGTTGCATAATGGCCTTTATCTTCATCAATAGCACTTCACTATCAAATGGCTTATTAAGGTAATCATCAGCTCCAACTTTATATCCTTTCAACACATCATCCTTCATTGCTTTGGCTGTAAGGAATATAATTGGAATATCCTCATTTTTAGCTCTGATCTCCTTCGCTAAAGTAAAGCCATCTTTGTAAGGCATCATGACGTCTAGAATACACAAGTCGTAATTTCCTTTTTTGAATTTTTCGAAGCCTTCCATACCGTTTTTAGCATGGGTAACGTCGTATTCATTCATGGACAAATAGTCCTTAAGTACGATTCCAAAATTTGGATCGTCTTCTACTAATAAAATCTTTTTGTTTTCAGTTTCCATATATTTATGATATTAATGGTAATTTAATTATAAATGAACTTCCTTTTCCTTTTTCGCTTTTCACAGAGATTTCACCGTGATGGTCATCTACTATTCTTTTTACGTAAGAAAGACCTAATCCATGACCCTTTACATTATGAACATCACCTGTATGTTCTCTGTAAAATTTATCAAATACTTTTTTCTGAACTTGTTTTGACATTCCATTTCCATGGTCCGTAACAATCAGAACAACATAATTGTTTACGTTCTCAGTTTCTACGTTTATAACAGGGGCATCTGTTGAATATTTTACAGCGTTATCCAAAATATTCACTATCACATTGGAAAAATGTGAGTCATTTGCCAGTATAGTATCCCTTTTAGCTTTGAGATCTGTATTAATAGCACCTCCCCTGTCTTCTACAATTAAATTAATATGACTTATAGCATCTTCAATAATTTCGTGAAGATTTAATTTTTCTTTATCAATGTCCAATTCATTTTTTTCAAGCTTAGAAATTCTCAACACATTTTCAACCTGAGCATGCATCCTCTTATTTTCTTCGCGAATCATATTCATATATCTATCAACAGCTTCAGGATTTTTTGAAATCATTGGATTTTTCACTGAATCTAGTGCAAGATTTATTGTTGCTATTGGCGTTTTAAATTCGTGCGTCATATTATTTATAAAATCAGTTTTGATCTGAGATATCTGTCTTTGTCTTATCAATTGACCAATTGCTGAAGAAAACGCTAAAACTATAACTAGAGTAAACAATACTGAAAGCCCACCCATCAATGCAATTGATGATAAAATCTGTTGATTCTTATCTTTGAAATTAATGAATAGTTGATAATCTGAAAATTCATCATTATAACTATAAACAGGAATACCATATGTTGAGGGTGAATTCAGTTCAAAGCTTGATGTTCTCACCTTTGTAGATAAAGCATTACTGTAAATTCCAAAGTCGTAATCAGATTTCAGATTTCGCTTATCCATTTGCTCCTCAATCAATTTCTTGATTTCCAAAGTATCTACGCGCTTGTGTATGGGAATTTTTGACGCCATTTCTTTGATAGCATCAAGCCACAAATATTTCTGCTCTTCTTCCAGATTATTAATACGTTCATAACGCTCCATGGCGTTTTGTGAAACTCCATCAATCCCATCCCTTCTCATTACCGCCGTTACTTTACGGTTGATAAACTTTTTAAATTCTATAGAATCTTGATTTTCCGCAAGAAAAGGAGATGCTACTTTATAATCTTCTTGGAATAAACGATTAGAATACATAAAATACTCTGTAGAGATTCCATCATCTGGCAACATTTGAAATATTTCACTAAGCTGAGCCCTTACAGGAGTTTCAGAATCTGCTATGGAAGCAAATTTGAAATAATATTTGTCGATCTCTTCTTTTTCTAATTGCTGAACAACGTTGATAAGAATCTGTTTAGCCCCCATAGAGAACTGCTCTTCATTACTCTCTACTGTGTTTTTTATCCAGTAGCCTTGAACGAAGATGATCCCTATTAAAGAGACACTCATCAGTACAATTATAAATGTAAATATGCGTTTATTCATTTCGTCAAAATTACAGTTTTAACAAAATGCTTTCTCGGTGTTTAACCGAAAGTTAACAAGACAATGCCTTTATTTATCTGAAAAGCTTAGAAACTTTTCATGAAGTTTACTAACCTGTTGTTGAGTTTCTTTTAAATTAATATTTTCGATAATAAAATCAGCTAATTCTTTCTTTTTTGACTCTGACCATTGAGCTTTCACTCTTGATTCTACATCGGCACTCGTTATGTCATCTCTTTTCATAACACGTTTAATTCTTAAGTCTTCCGGTGCAGTTACAAGAATTGTGTAGTCAAAGTCTGAAGCTCTATTCTTTTCAAATATAATTGCAGCCTCATAGATAATATAAGGAGCTGTTTGCATGGAGAGCCATCTTTCAAAATACTTATGAACTTCAGGATGAATTATGGAATTCAGCCTTTCCAAAGCTTTATCATCATTAAAAACTATTTTGGCAAGTTCAGCTTTGTTAATCAGATTTTCAGAATTTAATTTAATACCAAAGACGCGGGAAACTTCCGAAGAAACTTCAGGCCGATCTAGTATTTTTTTAGCTTCAATATCAGCAGTAAAGACAGGAACTTTTTTATCTTTAAACATTTGTGCAACAGTAGTTTTACCACTTCCAATACCTCCAGTGAGTCCAATTTTTATCATCGCTTTATCAAATAATCAACTTTATAATTCTCGAGAGAAACATTCTTGACAAATTTCGGCTGTTTCACGAGTTCTAAAATCATAAAATCTTCATCTGGTTCAAATTTAGCAACTACCTTAAAGCCAGATTCGTCTATTTTCTCATAATTTGATAAACTAGTTTTGAAATTGACTTTAGCGGTTTTAGGAAAAATCACAAACTCTTCATTGCTCGCTTTGTTTTCTACATCAATAGGAATTTCGAAATTACCCTCAGTGAATTTGTTAACAGGCAAAGTATACTTAACAGTTTCGACCAGATAATTAATTGAAACACTGTCAATCTTTTGAATGTCAACAGTCCCGTATAAAGTGTCTGAGATGTCTTTAAGATTCTTCTTCTCTGTTGAGATAAATTCAAGGTCTTTTAAAATGGAGTCGTTTCCAGAAACTTCAATATGACTTGGATCGAAACTGAAATTTTCAATAGAATCATATCCCTTGCTGAAGCTAACTTGAAAGTTTGGTTTTATTTTTAATTTTTTTGTTGTCAACTTAAAAAAAGGAAAGTAAAGGCTGTCCTGAAGAATTTCTAATTCACCAGATGAAACCCTTAATGGCTTTGCTATTTTAGATTTATTCTGTTTTAGATTGAATGTATACGCATTACCAATAGAGTCCAGTTCGTCAAAATTTAAGGTGAGAGTCGAATTGAAAAGATTGATAAACAAGATCTTAAAACCTGTATGGTTGACTTCTATGGCAATATCTTGAGATTTGTCTTCGATAACTATATGCTGAGGAACTTCTTTAAGCTGAAAGGACAATTTCAACTCATGATCATAGGTTTTCGACATTTGAACAAAGATCCAGATAAGTAAAGTAAATCCTATAAAAAAGAAAAAAGCCTTATAGTTTTTCTTTTTGAGGTTGGTCTTGAGTTTATCAATCTGTTTATATTTACTCATTTATTTAAAAAATAGTTTTGGAAATGTTTTTTCGGGTATTTGCTTTAATATACATATTTTAAAGTAACTCAAGATGAATCCAACACCATAACTCACAAATTGAATATTTGTTGAAAGCACCGTGAATAAAGCAATTTTTAAATTCTTGTAGTCTACGAGACTATCAACGAATATCAAAAAATTGTAAAGTGCATAAAAATATAATATAAAATCAAGCTTAAATGAAATCAAAATGAATCCTAATAGCAATCCTACACTGTAAACAAACGGAAACCAATAAGTCAACTTTGAAGTTTCTGGATAACGTGATATTAAAATTGGTCTAGCTAAACCAAACTTATAAACTTGCTGTGAAAATTTTTTAAAATCTGTTCTCCTTTTATGGTACACATGTGCACCATGTATAAATCCAACTTTGAATTTCAACTTTCTTAGCCTAATTGATAAATCTGGATCTTCACCGGGATGGATTCTACCAAAACCTCCAGAATCAAGGAAGGCAGCTTTGGAAATTCCCATATTGAAACTTCTTGGTTCGTATGATCTTGAAATTTTAGACTGTTTACCACCTCTTATTCCGCCTGTGGTAAGTATAGATGTCATGGTGTAGTCTATAGCTTTTTGGACTGAACTAAAGGACTCTAAAGCCTTGTCACCACTCCCATAACAGTCTAGATAGTTTTCTGATAAAGCTTTGGATATCGTTTTTAAATAATTATCAGGAACTATAACATCACTGTCCAAAATGATATAATAATTTCCTTTGGCCTTATTCATTCCAAAATTTCTTGAATCACCAGGTCCAGAATTCTCTTTGAAATAGTAGGAAATATTTAATTTCTTACTAAAATCATCAACTACATCCTTACAAGTAATTTGAGAGCCGTCTTCAACAATCACAACCTCAAAGCTTCCATCGAGTAATGTAAGGCTATCCAATAATTCTTTAATTTCTTGAGGTCTGTTGTAAACAGGAATAATGAATGAAAAATGAAGCTCTACCATGATGTAAAGATATTACAAATAAAAAATCCCGAAGCTCTGCTTCGGGATTGATAATATAAAATATATTGTTTTGCCTACTCTTCCATCGCTTCCATAATTTCTTGACTTACGCCCATATTGGAAAACCCCCCGTCATGAAATAAATTTTGAAGGGTTACTTTTTTGGTAAGGTCAGAAAATAAAGTCAATGTATAGTCTGCGCACTCCAATGCTGTTGCATTTCCAAGTGGTGACATCTTTTCCGCATAGTTCATGAAGCCAGTAAATCCTTTCACACCTTGCCCAGCAGAAGTAGGCGTTGGTGATTGTGAAATCGTGTTCACTCTCACTTTTTTGTCTTTTCCGAAAAAGTAACCAAAACTTCTAGCTACAGATTCCAGATAAGCCTTATTGTCGGCCATATCATTATAATCAGGGAATACACGCTGAGCTGCCATATAGGTGAGAGCGACAATACTACCCCATTCATTCATGGCATCTTTCTTATACAATGTTTGCATCAACTTGTGAAAAGACATTGCAGACACATCTAAACCTTTGTGAGTCCAGTCGTAATTTTGATCGGTGTAGTGCTTGCCTTTTCTTACATTAATTGACATTCCAATAGAATGCAAAACAAAGTCCAATTTGCCTCCAAGAATTTCTTGTGATTTTTCAATAAGGTTCTCCAGGTCTTCCACTTTTGTAGCATCAGCTGGTATGACTTCAGAATTTGTTTTTTCAGCAAGCGTATTAATAGTTCCCATTCTCAATGCTACAGGAGCATTGGTAAGAACAAATTCAGCTCCTTCTTCATGAGCACGTTCGGCTGTTTTCCAGGCGATAGAGTTTTCATCTAAGGCTCCAAAAATAATCCCTCGCTTTCCTTTTAGTAAATTATATGACATAGTCTGTTTTTTAATTTAGTGCTGTAAAGTTAATCATTTTAACAAAGATTGAGCATGTGCCAATGCAGATTCAGAAGTTTTATCCCCTCCAAGCATTTCAGCAAGCTCAACAATTCTTTCTTGATTCTTTAAAATTTGAATATTAGTCTGAGTTTTTTCGTTTTGAACAGTTTTAAATACTTTGAAATGCTGTTGACCCATACCAGCGATTTGTGGCAGATGAGTAATAGAGATCACCTGAAGGGATGCAGACATTTTTTTCATAATCACTCCCATTTTGGTTGCTACGTCTCCTGAAACTCCAGTATCGATTTCATCAAAAACTATACTTGGTAAGTTATCAAATTGAGCCAGAAGACTTTTGATTGCCAATGTAATTCTTGACATCTCACCTCCTGAGGCTACACGCTTAATATCCTGTGGTTCACTCCCTTTATTGGCTGAAAATAACCACTCAAAACTATCGGCCCCCTTTGAAGTGAATGTAGCATCTAAAGTTCCTTTAATGACAAGTCTTGCGTCAGGTATTCCTAATTCGCTTAACATTTCCTCCACCACTTCAGTTATTGTTTTGGTTGTTTTCAATCGACTTTCATAAAGTTGTTCAGCTAACTTGGTAAGCTTTTCTTTTTGCGTGTTGATTTTAGATTCAGCCTCTTGAAGTTCTTTTTCAGCGTTTTCTTTTACCGAAACCTGTAGATCAAGATCTTCCCTTACATCAATCAAGCCCTCAATATCTGAAACATGATGCTTTTTCTGTAAAGTATAAATCAGTTGGAGTTTTTCATTTACTTCCTCAAGAGCTTTGGGATCTGCGTCTAGAGACTCCAATTGATTTTGAGTTTCAGAACTAATATCTTCAGCCTCAATTAAAATACTTTCAACTCTTTGATAAAGCTCTTCAAGGCTTGGATCCAACTGTGAGGCTTTACGAAGTTGCAAATTGATTTCTCTCAATTGTGCCACAACCCCTACTGATTCGTCGTCTAGTTGTTGATACGATTGTCCTAGTTTTTCCTGAAGCTCTTCTACATGACTTAGTTTGCTTTGCGTAGACTCTAATTCTTCCTGAAGTCCAGGTTTTAAATTGGCTTCCGTTAATTCTGAAAGTAAAAACACATTATAATCGTAAGCTTCATCAGCTTTAATCTGACTAGCTTTTAATTCATCAAATTCCTTTTTTAATTTATTGAGAAGCTTGTAATTTTCCTTATACAGCTGCTTGAGTTCAGAATTTTGAGCAACAGTATCTAAAACGTCGTATTGATAATCCTGATTTCCTATTGATAAGGTTTCATGCTGAGAGTGGATATCAATGAGATGAATCCCAAGCTCGCTTAAGTTAGAAAGCTTTACAGGTGTATCGTTTACAAAAGCTCTAGATTTTCCAGAAGGTAATATTTCTCGCCTGACGATTGTCTCTTCTTCATAGTCCAGATCTAAATGATCAAATAAAGATTTCAAATTGAATGTACCAATTGAAAACTGACCTTCAATGATACATTTTTTTTTGGAATTCCTTATAGAGTTTAAGTCTGCCCGCTTACCCAGCAATAAAGAAAGTGCTCCAAGAATGATAGATTTTCCTGCACCTGTCTCACCAGTTATAATTGAAAAATTATCGGTGAATTCAAGACTTATGTCTTCAATAAGAGCAAAATTTTTGATCCCAAGAACTCTTAGCACAAATAAAAAATTTAGAAATTAAATTGAAAGCTAATCTACTAAATATTGTGAGATCTACACTATAATTAGTTGGCTATCATACGCCATTTTCGATTATGAACTGGAGCGATTTGATTTAAAGTACTTACAGTAGAACCAATATTCATTTCTGGTCCACCGTTCAGTATTTGCATGATTTCGTCAGATTTTGCATCAAAGAAAATTCTTAACAAAGCAGCATTAGGTCTGCTTTTAGAATTTTCAGAAATCAAATTTATGGCAGTCAGGATGTTTTCTTTTCCAGTTTCTACATCTTGATTCATCACGTCCAAACCTTTTCTGTGGTAGATGTATAATGCTTTTCTGAAATTGAAAAAGTTACCTGAGAGCAAATCTCTATTAATTCCAAATCTACTTTGAGAAGCCCCAGAGTCTGCCCAGCCATTACCACCTCTTTGCCCTGCTGCGTTCACAATTTTCCTAGCTTCTTCATAAAATGCGGTTCCTCCGTCTTCCACAAAAGTGTCTGCATCATATCCCAAAATTGTGTAAATGTAAAAACTAATAGTTGAAATTAAATTACTGTTGAATACGTTTGGATTGTAATTAAGAGGTTCAAACTCTTTATAAGTGAAATTAAAATCATTGTCCTTGATGTTCAGTAAAATTGAATTCATCGAAGATCCAAAGACAGGTCGCGACGACTGCACTTGAAGAGTCGCCTGGAAATTATCGGAATCGTAACCCTGTATTATAACATTGAAACTGCACTTAATTTTTTGGTGAGGTTTTAAGTTGGAATCGGTCCATTGAGTGTTATTGATGAATTCAGAGAGATCTCTTTCTAAGGTTGAAAAAATTGACAATTGATTTCTGCCTGTTTGTTGCGCATCCAGAAAAACTTCAGCTTCAATAGCTTGAGAAAAAACTACAAAAGGAAAAAAAATCGCAAACAATGCACATTTAAAATTCATCGATCAGAAATTTTGAGAATAAAATTCATAATATCTGTAGCAACGTCAGATTTAGGCTTGGTTTCAAAACGAATTATTTCTGATTTTGTTATAATCTTGATTTTATTGGTGTCTTTCTTAAAACCTGCTCCCTCGTCATTTAAAGAATTCAATACGATGAAGTCTAAATTTTTCTTGTCCAATTTAGCTTTCGCGTTCTTTTCCTCATCATTGGTTTCTAGAGCAAAACCAACTAAAATCTGATGTGTTTTTTTTTCACCTAAAGACTTCAGGATATCTGGAGTAGGCTCCAAATCGATTTGCATCGTATTTTCAGTCTTCTTGAGTTTTTTATCAAATTGTTGTTTCGGCTTATAATCCGATACAGCAGCGGCAGCAATAACAATATCTGATTTCTCGAAATACGATGTTGTGGCTTCGTACATTTCGTGAGCACTCACTACATCTATTCTATTTAAGTTGCTGTGAGTCAAATTCAAATGTGTCGGTCCTGTAATCAAATTGACCTCAGCTCCGAAGCTTAAAGCTTGATGCGCAAGCTCAAATCCCATTTTTCCGCTAGAATGGTTACCGATAAAACGAACCGGGTCTATAGCTTCATAGGTAGGACCTGCAGTAATAGTAACTGTTTTACCATAAAGGGGTAATTTTGATAGGATGTCTTTTTCCAGAAATTTCACGATATTTTCTGGCTCTGCCATTCTTCCTTCCCCCACAAGACCACTGGCTAATTGACCGGATTCTGGTTTTATGAATCTATTTCCAAAACTTATAAGTTTGGCAATAGATACTTTGGAAGATTCGTGTTTATACATGTCAAGATCCATAGCAGGAGCAAAATAGACTGGACATTTAGCTGATAAGTAAGTTGTAAGTAATAAATTATTGGCACTTCCAGACGCCATCTTAGATAAAGTGTTGGCTGTTGCAGGCGCAACCAACATAAGGTCAGCCCATAATCCAAGATCAACATGATTATTCCAGTTTTTCTCTTCGTCTGTGAACGAAGAGACCACAGGATTTTCAGAAAGTGTGGAAAGAGTAAGTGGTGTTACAAATTGTTCTGATTCTGGAGTCATCACAACTTTCACATCTGCTCCAGCTTTTTTAAGAAGTCTTACTAGAGATGCAGATTTATAAGCGGCAATACCACCCGTAATTCCTAATAGGATATGCTTGCCGCTTAAAATACTCATCGATAATACCTTTTATTCTTCAGTATTTTCTTTTGTGTGTCTGTAGTAAATTTTGTCATCTAGCCATTCATCCATTGCAATAGAATGTGGTTTAGGTAGTCTTTCGTAATATTTAGATACTTCAATCTGCTCTTTGTTTTCAAAAACCTCATCAAGATTTTCATTGTAAGTTGCAAATTCATCCAATTTCTCCAAAAGCTCCTTCTTCATCTCAACATTGATCTGGTTAGAACGCTTAGAAATAATTGAAATAGCTTCGTAAATGTTCCCCGTTGCAGAATCTACTTTATTTTTATTAATAGTAGTTGTGCTTAATGGAGCGTTAGTGTGTTTGATATTTGAATTCATAATTCTGTTAAGGTATTTGTTCGTTCTTCTATGTCTGTTGCATATATTTTGGCTTGCTCTGATAATTCAGTTCCACTAAAATATTTGATGTAATCTTCATAATAAATCTTTGCTTCTGCTAAACGTTCTGGCACAAGCGATGAAATACTATTTATTGCTAAAATGTAAGCGGATTCAAATTTGTAGAAAAAAGCTTTTTCTCTGTACTTTGATCCTGGGAACTTAAGTATGAAATTATCAAAAGATTGGATAGCAGCTTTATATCGTTCTGTGTGGTGATATTGTTTTGCTATTTCATAAAATTTCATTTCTATTTTAATACTTAATTCTTGTATCATCTCGTTGGCCGATACAAAGTGTTCTCCGTCGGGATATGTATTGATATAAAATTGAAGTTTGGATATTGCTGTACGTGTGTCTTCCTGATCTTTGCTGTAGATAGGAGAAACTTCATAATAACTTTTTGCACTTTTGAAAAAAGCCTCTTCTACTTTCTCACTATTGGGATATGATTTTGAAAAACGTTCAAAAAGATAACCCGACAAGAAATAATCTCCGACCAAGTAATGAGCGTTAGCGTTCATATAACTCACCTTTTCCCCAGATGGCTTACCCTTATACTGAGGTAAAATCTGATCGAATAAGCGAATAGCTTTTCGGAAGTATTTGTTCTTACCAGTCTCAATTCCCTTTTCATAAAACTCATTGGAGAGCTCATATTTTGGGAGAATTTCTTTCTCTTTTAAGACTTTCTGGTATTCGCTACAGGAAGTAAAACCGAGAGCTATTATCAGTAAAACAATTAAACGCTTCATAAACTTAAATATCGTGCAAAATTAGGGATAAATCTTCGATAATAAAAACGCAAGATTTTTCAGCTTATTTCAATTGATTAAGAAAAACACTTAAAGCAGATTTCAATTCTGAAGTTGCTTTCATCAAAGGTAACCTCACATCACTTTCAGTTAACTTTTTGAGCTCAAGTACAGTTTTAATTCCAGCAGGATTGCCTTCTTTAAAAACAAGATCAATACCATCCATCAACTGAAACTGAATCTGGTAAGCTTCTTTTACTTTTTTCTGTAAACCAAAATTCATCATCTTAGTAAATTCAGAAGGAAAACCTTGAGCCATCACTGAGATTACCCCAGAGCCACCGGCGAGAACAATTGGCAAAGCAATCATATCATCTCCAGAAATTATAAGAAAGTCTCTAGGTGTATCTCGGATCATCTCCATAGCCTGAACAATATCTCCAGCTGCTTCTTTTATGCCTATAATATTATCAAAATCATTCGCTAAACGTGTAACCGTAAGCGGTAACATATTGGATCCCGTTCTTCCAGGAACATTATAAAGAATGACCGGAAGTGGTGATGCTTTAGAAATTAAAGCAAAGTGTTGATAAATTCCTTCCTGTGTGGGTTTATTATAATAAGGAGAAACGGATAAAATTGCATCAAACCCATCTAGATTTTCTGTAGAAAGATCTTTTAAAACTTGAGAAGTATTGTTACCTCCCACGCCTAACACGAGCGGCAACTGTCCATTGTTTTCCTTTTTGATTATAGTCTTTACAAGTTCTTTTTCAACTTTAGTGAGAGTTGCATTTTCTGCAGTAGTCCCCATAACTACTATGTAATCTACTCCATTTTTAATTTGAAATTGAACTAAACGTCTTAGTGCATTTTCATCAACTTCATTCTCTCCAGTAAAAGGTGTTACAAGAGCAACACCTGTTCCCATGAATTGTTTCATCTGTTTTCTATATTATTTGCTTAATGTATTTTGAACTTTCTTTAAAGAAATCGAGGTTTTTTGAATCTACAGCAAGTAAAAGATCACTTATTTTTTCGTTGGATTCATTTAAACCCACTTTCAATTTAGCTTCAGTAAGTTGTGAGACAAGTTCCAAACACAATTCATCTCTACCGAAAAAATTGAATAACAATTTATACTTCTGACTTATAAAATCGGTAATCACTTCTGAGTTAGGTTGTCCGAAAAGAGAAAAATCTTTTTGAATAAAAACAAAATCTGGTTTTTCAACTCTGTCGTACCTATGCCTGCTAAATCCAAGAAAGTTAATTCCTGAAGGTTCTACATCAAAATTCTTCTCAATTAATTGCTGTAATTGATATCTATCTGAAGCATCATCATTGAATAAAATACCAATCTTTGATCCTTCAAAATCATCCAGTTTGGGAGGTTTTATAGTCTCCAGCTTTTTGTTAAGAAAAAAATTTTGAATGGATGTGAGCACCTTTAGGTTTTAGATCAAATATAAGTTTTTGTGTAAATTATCATAAAGAAAAACTTAGCCTTTTAGCCAAGCTTGTCTTAATTTAAATTTTGGGTCTTCAGCATTCACCTCCATAGATTGCAAACTTGTTTTCTCGATGTAGGGCTGAGAAGTTTTTCCTTCAAACGTCATTTCTTCACCATTTCTTACTATTACAATTTTGAAATCTTCTCCTTCCTGCCATCCCATGGAAGTCATGATGAGTGGTCTTATGTTTTCTAAAGTGTATTCAGTTCCATTGATAGATTTTATCACATCACCACCTTCTACTCCCAAATCTTTAAAGAAAGAATTCATTGGGTAACTTTCTCTGAAAAATACTGTCCCCTCATCTTGATTAGCATCAATAAATGGAGTTCTTCCGTTTAAGAAGTAGCCAGTTTTAGATAAGCTTTCAGTTTTTTCTACTCCCACTTTAGCAAAATACTCATCGTATGGTATTGGAGTATTTCCACTAACGTGTTTATCAAAAAAACTTTGAATTTCAGGATAAGTCATATCAACAATTTCAGAAATCAACACGTCATCTTCAAATGGCGTGTCTTTTCCGTACTTAGAAATTAATTGCTTCATCAAGTCCAGAATTCCCATTTCGCCACCGCTCAATTCTCTCAGTCTGATGTCTAAAGCCATTCCTATGAGCGCACCTTTTTGATAAACATTGTAATAACTGTCTTTATAGTCCTCTTCAAGAATGTTTTCACTCATAACTGTAAACGACATGGTATCGTCAAACGCCATTGAAGTCTCGATCTTTTCATTCATACGTTGATAAAAATCTTCTTCTGAAATAAGGCCTTGATCGATTTGAAATAAGTTAGCAAAATATTCGGTAACCCCTTCGTACATCCACAAGTGCTTAGACATTTCGGGATCGTTATAATCAAAATAATGCACCTCTTTAGAGTGAATATTTAACGGTGTGATAATATGAAAAAACTCGTGAGAGACTACATCGGTCATCGATTTTTCAAGCTGTTGCAATGTCATGGTTTCTGGTAAAACCACACTTGTAGACGTGTGATGTTCTAAAGCTCCAAAGCCGCGTGCATCTGGATTTTCCATATCCGACAGATAAAGTAAAATCGCATATACATTGGTATTATCTATTTCACCTAGAAAAGATTTTTGAGCCTGAACCATTTTTTCTAAAGCAGGTTTTAAATCTTCTGTAGAATGAACGCCGTTGGGAGAGTGAATACTCAACAACACTTTCATGCCTTCAATATCAAAACTTGTGGTGTCCGGTTTAGAATATAAAATAGGATGGTCAATTACACCAAAATAACGCTCTGTAGAAAATTCATCTATCACATAATCTTCTTGTTCAGTTTGATTGGTCACTGGCAAAGAAGCAGAAGCTGTTAAGTTTGAGGGTCTATGGATATTGATTTTATAAGGTGTTTCCTTAGCGTTTTCAAAATAACCAACCATGGCATGCAAATTCAGCATAAAATTATCTCCAGCTTCAAAATTGGTTCCTGCAGGAGAAAATACACCACCTTCACCTTCAATATCATAAGTATCGTTCACATAATAAGTCAATTTATCAAAGTTCGAAGAATTGGAAATCACCCAGGTATTGTCATCGTTACGAGTAGCCTCCATAGCTTCACCATCATAATCCAAAGCAACTAAATCTTCAGAGAACTGACCGTAATCATTGATCGCATAAGTACCAGGAACTGTTTTTGGTAAATAAAATTTAAGTGAATCTGAAGAGATCCGCCCTGGATTCACAGTAACTTTCACTTTATCATTTTCGACATTGTGAAGGAAGACGTCTACTACTATAAGATCATTTTCTGGCTGAGTAACAGTCTTACAACTTACTACGCTTAATACTACTGCTAAGGCTAAAATTATTTTTTTCATTCTTTTGAATTTATTGTTGGACTCTTATTTCTGATTTTGTTACGCGAAAGCACTAAAATTTTATAACTTGATTGAGTGCATTAATATCCTTTGATGCTCCAAAAATATACACTAAATCGTCAATTTCAATTTTAGTATCAGGTTGGATATCTGAAATGTATTTTCTACCACGTTTAATAGCTAAAACAGTGACATTATAATTCTTACCAATACCTGAGGTCTGAATAGAACTTCCCGCAATATTATTATTTCCATGCTGAACATGAAGAGTCGCTACTTCTTTGTCAGGAATATTCAGTTGCTGGAACACAGCATTAGTAGATGTTGGTTTTATACTTGTCAACATTTCATAGTCCGAGGATCTGATGTTGGTCACAATGTTTTCGATATCGCCTTGAGTGACCATGTATTGTCTCAATACTCGCGTAAAGATTTCAATAGAAGTTTCAAATTCTTCAGGTATCACTTCATCGGCCCCTACCTTCATATTTTCTTCAATCTCCTTGACGTATCGAGTTCTGACGATGATATAAACCGTTTGGGAAAACAATCTTACCGAAGAGATAATCTTTTTGGTAGCATTGGGATCTGAAATTGCAATCACCACCACCCTAGCTTTTTGTATGTTGATGTGTTTCAATATCTCCGGATCGGAAGCATCTCCAAAAACTATAGGTTGATTTTTCCGCTTAGCTTCTTTAATGGCTTCATAATCCATATCCAGAATGACGTAAGGAATATTAATGTGAGATGTTACCCTGGAGATATTTTTACCATTGATACCATACCCCACAATCACCACATGATCTTTCCAGTCTTGGTCTTGGTCTATTTCCTGACTACTATTGTCAATTTTCCGCTTATTCATGCGTTTTCTCACCCGCTTAGGAATAGTCGCTTTTAGCATAAAGCTGGACATGTTATGCGATTTTTGCAAAACAAAAGGCGTAAGTGCCATCGTTAAAATAGAGACCGCAAGAAAATACTGGTACAAACCGTCTGGCAGCAGGTCGTTTTGTAAGCCAACAGTAGATAGCAACAAAGAAAATTCACCAACTTGAAAAATGCTGAACGCAGACATAAAAGCAGTTCTTGGCTGGTTTTTTAAGACTAAGGCTACAAGGCCAACGATAAGCATCTTGATGACCAATACAGCAATAACAAATATGAGAATGTAAACTACATTATTAATGAAAAATTCAAGATCTAGCAGAGAACCTACTGATATAAAAAAGAAACTGATAAAAATTTCCCTGAAGGGTAAAACATTGGCCGTAGCCTGATGGCTATATTCCGATTCTGAAATAATCAGACCCGCAAAGAAAGCACCTAAAGCAAGAGATAAGCCTACTGAAGAGGTTAACCAGGCTACAGAAAAACAGAAAACGATAGTAGTCAAAATAAATAACTCTCGATTTTTAGACTTAACCACCAACTTAAAAATATAAGGAACAATGTATTTCTGAAGTACAAAAACAACGATACCAACACCTATCAATTTAGCTAATAAAATGAGGAGTGTTTCTCCAATATTATCTGATTTTCCAGCTAAAATTGGCGTTAACAACATCATTGGGACCACGATAATGTCTTGAAAAATTAAAATTCCTAGCGCAACTTTACCGTGAGGAGACTTGATTTCTCCTTTTTCCTGAAGCATTTTTAGAACTATCGCGGTACTACTCAAAGAAATCAAAAAACCAAGAAATACAGCGGTATTGATTTCTACTCCTAATGCCATAGCCACTAAAGCCGTGACCAGAATCGTTCCACCAACCTGCAGTCCACCGCCAATGAAAACGGTTTTCTTAATTTTCATCAATCCACTAAAGGACAATTCAATTCCGATAATAAAAAGAAGAAAAATAATTCCTATTTCTGAAAGTAACTCTACTTCATGAGAAGAACTCAATAAGTTAAAAGCACTTGGTCCAACAATTATACCTGCAAATAAGAAACCTAATATGGAAGGAACTTTGAGTTTTTGGAAAGCTAAAATAATAACAATCGAAATGCCTAAAACAACAACAATTTCTTTGAGTAGAGGGATTTCCATAGCTTATTTATGAGAGTTGCAAAAGTACTAAAATAAGATTCCTAATGCACTCTGAAAAACAAATAAGAAGGATGCTAAAAAACTAAATTATTTTGTTGTTGCCGTTCAGCTTTTTAAATTTCAAAAAGCTATTATATTTACTTCAAATTTGAAAAAATGAAGAAAATTAGCATATTGTTTTTGGTTTTCAGCTTATGGGCTTGTTCTGAAAATCCAAAAACACTCTCAAAAATTGATGGTCAACAAATTCAAATCTCTGACTCTATTGCGAAGAATAAAGAGCTGGAAGACTTTATAGCTCCATATAGAGAACGCATTACTGAAGAAATGGAAGGTGTTTTGGCTTACACCCCAGAAGCTATGTATAAATCGGATGCTAAGTTCAACACTCCAATTGGCAACATGATGGCAGATGCTGTGATGGAAATGGCAAATCCTATTTTTGAAAATCGGACCGGCAATAAGATAGATGCTGTTATTTTGAATTATGGTGGCATCCGGTCTGGAATCAACGCTGGCGATATCAGTACCAGAACAGCTTATAATATCATGCCTTTTGAAAATGAAGTGGCTGTGGCAGCCTTTTCTTCAGAGGAACTTAGAGCTTTGATAAATTATCTCGCCAAAAATAAAACTGCTCACCCCATCGCGGGGCTTCAGGTGATCTTAAATGCTGATGGTGACTTGCATGAAGCTAAAGTGAACGGAGAACAAATTCAGAATAAAACCTACTACGTAGCCACATCAGATTACTTGATAAAAGGCGGTGACCGCATGGATTTTTTCCTGAATGCAGAAAAGGTAGAAACTTTGGATTACAAGTTGAGAAATTTGTTTATTGACTATTTCAAAAAGAAAGACACTATAGCGCCGGTGAGAGATGAGCGCTTTATCCAATTACAAAACTAAAGCCATGAGAAGAATTCACTTTATAAAAACCACTGGAGCGGCAACGGCATTTACAGCAGTGAGTGGAATTGGAATGCTTAGTGCTTTTCAACCAAAACCCTATTCTAAGAAACTCACAATATTGCATACTAACGACGTGCACAGCCATATCGATCCTTTTCCAGCCAATGATAGTAAATACGCTAATCTTGGTGGTGTATCGAGACGCTATAGCTATATCCAAAATGTAGTATCTGAAAATCCGAACACACTTATTCTCGATGCGGGAGATGCCTTCCAAGGCACGCCTTATTTTAATTTTTATGGAGGTGAATTGGAATATAAACTGATGAGCAAAATGGGCTATCATGCCTCCACTATAGGTAATCATGAGTTTGATAATGGTATCGATAATATCGCTGCTCAGTTGGAACATGCTGATTTTGATTTACTGAATGCTAATTACAATTTAAAAAATACAAGCCTTGATGGTTTGGTGAAACCACATCAACTTTATGAGGTTGACGGACTTAAAGTGGGAGTTTTTGCTTTGGGAATTCAACTCGAAGGCTTGGTTTCAAAAGATCTTTATAAAGAAACAGAATATTTAAATCCTGTCGACATTGCTCAGGAACAGACAAAAATTTTAAAAGAAGAGTTGAATTGCGATTTGGTGATTTGTTTATCGCATCTAGGCTATAGCTACAGATCTGATAAGATTGACGACTTAAAATTAGCCGCTCAAACCAAAAATATTGACCTTATTATCGGCGGGCATACGCATACTTTTCTTGAAAAACCTAGCGTTGTTGAAAACTTGGAAGGCAAAAAAGTACTCGTGAATCAAGTTGGTTGGGCTGGCATTAATGTCGGTCGTATTGATTTTTACTTTGATGAAAACGGAGCTAGTGAAAATAAAAGTTTGATGATTGAGGTATAAAGAAGTCGACTTTTTGACCGTTTGACTGGTCTAATAATTTCACCCGTTAACCATCTCCAAAAACTCATCTTCAGTTATAATTTTAACGGCTAAATTTTCTGCTTTAGTTCTTTTGCTGGGTCCCATGTTATCTCCAGCGACTAAATAGTCTGTTTTTTTGGAAATGGAACTGGTGTTTTTTCCTCCGTTTTTTTCTATCAAATTCTGAAGTTCTTTTCTGGAAACCTTTTCAAAAACGCCAGAGATCACGATGCTTAAATCTTTCAATTTCTCACTTTGATCGGTCAATGCATCTTCTGAAATTTCTAGCTGAAGTCCGTATGACTTTAGTCGGTTAATGCGTTCTTGATTGGCATTATTCTGGAAAAAATCAACTACACTTTCAGCAATTCGCTCACCGATTTCATCCACAGCCAACAAATCTTCCAAACCTGCTGAAGCTAAAACGTCTATGCTTTTGAACACTTTAACCAATTTTTTCGCAATGGTTTCACCGACATAACGTATGCCTAAACCAAATAAGACGCGCTCAAAGGGAACGTCCTTGGATGCTTCGATGCCTTGTATGAGATTTTCAGCAGATTTTTCTGCCATGCGTTCCAACGGCAAAATATCTTCTTTCTTCAAAACGTAAAGATCTGCATAATCCTCAATTAGGTTTTCTTTGACTAGCAAAGCCACCGTTTCTCCTCCAAGCCCTTCTATATCCATAGCTTTTCTGGATATAAAATGCTGAATTCGCCCTATGATTTGTGGCGGACAACCTTCTGTATTCGGGCAGAAATGCAAAGCTTCACCTTCATTACGCACAAGTGGAGTTTCACATTCCGGACAATTTTTAATATATGCTGTGGATTCAGAATTGGGGTCGCGCTGTTTGAAATCAACACCTATAATTTTCGGTATAATCTCACCTCCTTTTTCTACAAAAACCACATCTCCTTCTCTTATGTCGAGCTTTTCAATTTGATCTGCATTATGCAAAGAGGCACGCTTTACCGTAGTTCCAGCTAGCTGAACAGCGTTCAGATTGGCTACAGGAGTTATCGCTCCTGTTCTCCCTACCTGGTATGTTATTTTGTTTAAAGTAGTAGAAACTTGCTCGGCCTTAAATTTATAAGCCATCGCCCAGCGTGGAGATTTTGCAGTATAACCCAATTCATCCTGATGCTGAAGACTGTTCACTTTTATGACAACTCCATCCGTTTCGTAAGGCAAGTCTCGCCTGTGCTCATCCCAATAATTGATGTATTTAAATACCTCATCAATCGATTTTGCAATTTGAGCTTCTTTAGGCACATTAAATCCCCAAGCTCTGGCTTTATTCAAACTTTCCATTTGGGTGGTTACACCCAAATTTTCACCTGTTAAGTTATAGAGCAAACACAATAAAGGTCGTTTAGCTACTTCAGCACTATCCTGTAATTTCAAACTTCCAGAAGCAGTATTTCTGGGATTTGCATAGGGCTCTTCCCCCTGCTCTACTTTCTCGGCATTAAGCTTTGCAAAACCTTCGTAAGGCAAAACAATTTCTCCGCGGATATCAAATCTCTGTGGATAATCATCTCCTTTCAGTTTTAAAGGGACCGATTTTATGGTCTTTACATTATATGTTACTGCATCACCCTGAGTTCCATCACCTCTGGTTACAGCTCTCAAAAACTCACCATTTTCATAAGTCAAACTGATGGATGCACCGTCGTATTTGAGTTCACAAGTGAATTCAACAGGTTCCTCTATAATTTTTTGAATTCGGGTTTCCCACTCATCAAGATCTTCTTTGGAATAAGAATTGGACAGCGAATACATCGGGAAATCGTGAACTATAGTTTCGAAATTTTTGGTCACTTCTCCACCAACCCGCATCGAAGGAGAATTGGGGTCCTCAAACTCCGGATGAGCTTCTTCCAGCGCCTGGAGCTCTTTTAATTTCATGTCAAAGTCATAGTCAGAAATCTCAGGACTATCCAAGACATAATAATTATAATTATGCTCGTGAAGCTCTGTACGCAACTGCTCTATTTTTTCTTTTACATCCATGAAATCTGTCAATTATTATAGTTCTTAAAATTTAAACTAAAATCATTCAAAAATAAATCGGAAAAACACTTACGGACTATTTTTAATAGGCTTTTAGCATTCGATCATTTCCTCTAAAATCTTTCCTCAGTTCTACATTCTTAAATCCAAGATTTAGAAAAAGATCTTGCGTTTCCTTTGCCAAATATTGACTTACTTCCGTATAAACAATTGGTCGCTTGTCTGATTTAAGAGCTAATTCAGCAATTTTTTTATAAAAAATCAGTGGATCGTCATCTTCCACAAATAGGGCGACGTGTGGCTCATGGTCTACAACATTTTTTCTTATGCTGGATTTTTCAGCGCTTTTCACGTAAGGCGGATTAGACACGATGATATCGACTTCAGGAAGCGTTTCCAAATTCAAAAGATCTGCATGAATAAATTCAATATGAGTATGATTCTCTTCGGAATTTGATACTGCAAGTTTTAATGCTTTTTCTGAAACATCTAAAGCTTTGATCTTTGCTTGAAGCAGATGCTTGGCTAATGCGATAGGAATACAACCACTACCCGTTCCTAGATCTATGATCGACAACTGAAAATCTTTCGATTTACAATCATCTAAAATCCATTGAACAAGTTCCTCGGTTTCCGGACGCGGAATCAACACATTTGAGTTTACTTTTAGCTTCAATCCAAAAAACTCGGTGTAACCCAAAATATGCTGAATAGGTTCTTCCTTTTTAAGCCGTTCTTTTGCTTCTTTAAATTTTGAAAGCTGATCTTCTGAGAGGTCAACTTCAGTCTTAAGTAATAGATCATGAGTTTTCAGATCCAATAAATCTTCAGTGAGCCAAGTAAAAAATGTCGAGATTTCACTCGATTCGTAAGTCGGCTGTAGATCTTCAGTAAATTCTTTTTTAAGTTGTTTCAGGTTCGTCATTCTTCTTCAGTTTTAAATTCGCTAGATACTTCAAAACCGAACACAGCTTGAAATTTATCGTAAATCATTTCAAAATCTTTTTTTCTAACGCCAATCTTAAAATGACAATCCAGTTTCAAGTCCTGTTCTATAATATTTAGATCGTATTCTTTTACCAGCCTCATGACCAGATTCATTTTATCATACTCACAGGTGATGTCAAAATTGAGGTTTATCGTCTTGGAAATAACCTTACTGCTTTCCAAGGCCATTTTGGCAGCAGTTTTATAAGCCGAAATCAAACCACCAACTCCAAGTTTGGTACCTCCAAAATACCTAACCACAACAATCAAAATATTAGTGACTTCAAAATTTTGTAATTGACCAAGAATAGGCATTCCCGCAGAATTGGAGGGCTCTCCATCATCATTGACTCTATAGTGCTCATAGTTTTCACCCATTTGCCAGGCATAACAAAAATGACCGGCTTTGTTGTGTTTGGACTTTAATTCAAGTAGCGCAGAATCAACATCTTCTTCTTTGGAGACTGGAAAAGAATAGGCGAAAAACTTACTTGCTTTTTCTTTAAAAAGCACTTCTTGACCAGGTCGGTCTATGGTTTTATAAGCGTCTTTTTCCAATAAAAATTAGTTTGAAAATGAAAAATACTTCTAGCCCTGAATTAAGAAAATCGCTGGCCGCTTATGCAAATCTATGGAAGTTTTCTTCCATTCTGATACGGTTTGAGTTTTAATGAACTCGGTGGATAAAGTAAGGTCTACAGCTACACTTATTCTGGTGGAAGCCTGAAGAGTCGAAATAAGACTGATCAACAATTTATTATTTCTATAAGGCGTCTCAATAAAAATCTGAGCCTGATTTAGCTCTATGGAAGCTCTTTCAATTTTTTTTACAAAATGCTTCCGCTCTTGATTATCGATAGGTAAATAACCATGAAAAGTGAAACTTTGGCCATTAAGCCCGCTGGACATCAATGCTAGTAAAATAGAGGACGGCCCAACTAGCGGAACCACTTGAATATTTTTTTGATGAGCTAATGCTACAACTTGGGCGCCAGGGTCTGCAACTCCAGGACAACCTGCATCAGATAGCAGCCCCATATGGATTCCTTGCTCGCAGGGGTCTAAAAAGTTAGGAATTTCTAGGTCGGAAGTAAATTTATTTAGCAGTTTAAAGTCTAAACTGGGTTGGGATTTTGATGGAACAATTTTCTTTATAAAATGTCTTGCTACTTTTTCATTTTCAACGATATAATGATCAACTTCATTAATCACTTTACGGATGGATAGAGGAAGCACCTCTAGAGGCGGTAAATCTCCTAGGCGATTTGGGATAAGATATAGTTTACCTTTTTGCTGAACATTTTCCATTTATTGAAGTTTTATTTAAACTAAGGCTTCTCCAATTCCCTCGAAATCAAAGAGCAAGATTCTTCAAGCATTGCATATACTTGATTGAAACCATCTATTGAATTATGATAAGGATCTGGTACACTCTCATCTTCTCCAGGAAATATTTTATTCAGAATAAGACTTACTTTATCTCTTTCTTCCTGAGTTTCTGCCAGGCTTATAACATCTTCATAATTTGAAGTGTCCATCACAAAAATATGATCGAAATTCTTAAAATCTTCTTTCGTAAACTTTCTGCTTCTTTGGTCTGTGATATCCAATCCATTTTTTTGGGCTACATTGATAGAGCGCTGATCTGGCAACGCATCTTCATGATATCCTGATGTTCCAGCAGAGTCCACTTCAAAATTTGACGAGTCCAGTTTAGATTTTAAAATACCTTCCGCCAGTGGAGAACGGCAAATATTCCCTAAACACACCATCAATATTTTGGTCATAACTGCTTGAATTTGATTTCTAAGTCTTGAATGAATTTTCTAAACTGCTTATCAGATTCCTGTAAGTTAGAAACAATTTTACAAGAGTGTAGAACTGTAGAATGGTCTCTTTGGCCTATATGCCTGCCAATATTTGTTAGCGAGGTTTTAGTGATTTCCTTAGCGAAGTACATCGCGATTTGTCTAGCTTGGACTACATTTCGTTTTCTACTCTTTGATTGTAATTCGTCGATTTCAATATGAAAATAATCACTCACCACATTCTGAATATCATCCAGAGAAATAGGCTTTTTATTATTCTTGACATAATTTTTTACAATCTGCTCGGCAAGATCTATAGTAATCTCTGTCTTACTGAAGGAAGAATGCGCTATAAGCGAAATAATCGCACCTTCAAGTTCACGAATATTATTGGTGATTCTTGAAGCTACATAATCTAAAATCTCATCTGGCATTTCAACTCCGTCATTGTAGAGTTTATTTTTGATGATTTTTATTCGTGTATTATAATCTGGTTGTTCAAGCTCTGCAGAAAGCCCCCACTTAAATCTTGATAAAAGACGCTGTTGAATATCCTGCATATCGACAGGAGCTTTATCACTAGTCAAAATCACTTGCTTTCCATTCTGATGCAAATGATTGAAAATATGAAAGAAGACATCTTGAGTTCCTTTTTTACCAGAAATCAATTGAATGTCGTCAACAATGAGAACATCGATGATCTGGTAGAAATGAATAAAATCGTTTCTGTTATTCTTGGAAACAGCATCTATATGCTGCTGGGTAAATTTATCTGCGGATATGTAAAGAACAGTTTTTTCAGGAAACTTATCTTTCACCTGTAAACCGATGGCATGAGCCAGGTGAGTTTTACCAAGTCCTACTCCACCAAAAATAAGTAGTGGATTAAAGGAAGTTCCTCCAGGTTTATTGGCGACTGCAAGACTCGCAGATCTAGCCAATCTATTGGAAGTTCCTTCTAGGAAATTATCAAAATTGTAATTTGAATTTAACTGAGAATCAATCTTTAAATTTCTTATTCCAGGAATCACAAAAGGATTTCTTAATTCTGGATTTTTCTGCCTGGCGGGAAAATCTACAGATTGAGAATGAACACTGGAACGTTGAGTACTTGGAATTTTTTCTGTGAAGGGCTGTCGGTTCCCTTCAGCATTTTCCATTCGGATGACATAAACCAATTTTGCAGACTTTCCAAGTTCTTTGGTAAGGGCAACTTTCAATAAGTCAACATAATGCTCTTCTAACCATTCGTAAAAGAATTTTGAAGGCACCTGAATACTTAAAGCATTATCATTGAGTTTTACAGCATTTATGGGTTGGAACCAAGTTTTATAAGCTTGATCTGAAATATTGTCCTTGATAAAAATAAGACAGTTTTCCCAAACCGAAGTTGCTGATTTTGACATAGTTAAGCTTAAAGTATTTGTATTAAAATTATATTCAGATAAAGCTAATTTTACTCCATCGGGATGACAAATATGTGAACAAACTTTTTAATAAAAAAATCTATTTCAGGTTGAAATTCTCGTTTTTTCTGCCTATACTTAAAGAGTTGTTAAATGATAAATTTTGAGCAAAAATAGTAAAGATACAAGACCTATTTCCACCTCTTCCTCAATAGAAGTAAGGTATGCGGAAACAGACCAAATGGGCGTCGTTCATCATTCGGTTTACCCGATTTATTTTGAACAAGCCAGGGTAGATTGGTTAAGATTAATGGGCATGCATTATCAAAAAATGGAAGATAGTGGCGTAATGTTACCTTTAAGTAGATTAACAATAGATTACAAGAAACCAGCAAAATTTGGCGACATTTTAAATGTAGAAGTCAGCCTCAATAAATTACCTGGCGCGACTATTATTTTTGATTATATAATTAAAAATCAAAATGACGAACTTCTCACTTTGGGTCAAACCACTTTGGTTTTTGTCAACATGATCACAAAAAGACCAATGCGGTGTCCGGAACATATTATGGCGTTAATTGAAAATGCCGTTCCAAAAAATTAATCTTTGAAGTAAGCGTCCAGAAGAAGCTGAGCTGTTGCAGGGTTTGTCGCAATTGGAATGTTATGTACATCGCAAATCCTCATCAACATCTGAACGTCTGGTTCATGCGGATGCTTACCGAGCGGATCTCTAAAGAAAAGTATCATCGATAATTTATTCTCAGCTGCCAAAGCTGCTATTTGAGCATCGCCACCAATGGGTCCTGAAAGTTTTTTTTCTGTTTTCAGCCCTGTGTTTTCCACATGCTTACCCGTAGTTCCTGTCGCAACAAGTTCTGCTTTTTTAAGCATTTCTAAGTTTCTATTAATGAAATTTACCATCTCTGGCTTTTTGCCATCGTGAGCAATAATTGCTATTTTCTTCATCTATTAAATTATATTTTTTTCTTCATAAATACTGTACATGAGTAATGGCCAGTGTCTCCTATTCTTTCTGGAATGTGTTCGAAACCGGACTTTAGATAAAGCTTCTGAGCAGCTTTCATGTTTGGTAAGGTCTCAATATAGCATTCGCTATAAGCCTGTGATTTAGCAAAGTCCAAGCATTTTTGCATCATTTGACTTCCCAATCCCCGACCTCTGGCCTCTGGATCAAAATACATTTTCTGCAATTCACAAATTTCCGGATCTCCATTTTCTAGAGGAGCAATGCCGGCGCTTCCTAAAATAGTATCCCCTACCAATAACACAAAATACTCTGCTCTTTCTTTTTGAAAAGTTTCAAAAAGTTGATCCAAAGCTTTGTCTTCGTAAGCGGTTCCAACTTTTGGTGCTCCTTGTTCAACTAATACATAGCGAATCATTTCGGCGACTTTTGCGTTGTCTTCTCTTTGTATTGGACGTATTTTAATTTCAGTCATGCTGGCTTCAGTTGAAGAGTTTGTTTTAATTTGAATTTGCTGGTTTTAGCTAAACTAAATACCACTCGCAAAATTAAATGAATTAAAAAGTTATAGGTGTATCTATCGCAAAATTTTAAAATCTTGTTGATATCAAATTCAAAAAAAATAGGAAACAATAAAAACCTTAAAATCCATTTGATTATAAGTGGTAAACTTCAGTCTTTTTCTATTTTTACGCCGTGAATACAAAAGAATTCTACATAAAAAGGTGTTTAGAGTTGGCCAGAAACGGGCTGGGAACAACCTACCCCAATCCATTGGTGGGTTGTGTTATTGTTCACGAGGACAAAATAATAGGCGAAGGCTGGCATATCAAGGCCGGAGATGCTCATGCTGAGGTACGTGCAATCAATGCCGTGAAAGATCCGTCTTTACTCAAGAAATCTACACTTTACGTCACTCTGGAGCCTTGCAGTCACTTTGGAAAAACACCTCCTTGCAGCGACCTTATTATTGATAAAAAGATCCCAAACATCGTCATAGGCACGATAGATCCTTTTGCGAAAGTCGCTGGAATGGGAGTAAAAAAGCTCTTAGCGGCCGGAAGAACAGTAAATGTTGGCGTCTGTGAGGACGAGTGTGAAAAGCTGAACAAACGCTTTTTTACGTTCCACAGAAAAAAAAGACCTTATATTATTTTGAAATGGGCAAAGACCAAACTTGGCTTTATTGCTCCTGTCGATCAGCAGAAAAATGAAATCTTCTGGATTACTAACAGTTATTCTCAACAACTTGTGCACAAGTGGAGAAGCGAAGAACAAAGTATTTTGGTGGGAACACAAACGGCTCTTGTAGATAACCCAAGACTGAATGTAAGACATTGGGGTGGAAAGAATCCTGTTCGCTTGGTGATTGACAAATCACTTAAACTAAAAGAGGATCTTGTTGTTATAGATTCACCACAACCTACTATTGTGTTTCATCAGAACGGATTAAATCCAGAACACAGTAAGCATCTTAGGTTTGAGCAATTAGATTTTAGCGAAGATATTTTGCCTCAGCTTTTGAAAAAACTTTATGATCTTGAGCTACAATCCGTTATTATTGAAGGAGGGAGCAAAACGCTGCAAAGTTTTATAGATACAGGTTTATGGGACGAAGCTCGGGTGTTTACTGGGCAAAATACTATTGAAACTGGAGTGAAGGGTCCTGTTTTAAAAAAACCAATTTCTGAAACTTTCGACATGGAAGGTGATGAACTCAATTACTATTACAATGATTAAAACTATCCTATTTGATTTTGGGGATGTATTTCTCACGCTAGACAAGTCTGCTACAGGAAAACACTTGAAGGAAAACGGTATTTCTGAATTAGACGCTGAACTTGTCAACATCAATAAAGCCTACGAGAAAGGTTTGATCTCTACAGATGAGTTTAGTCGACACTACACCAACAGATTCGAAGGGTTTACTACTGAAACATTTAAGACAGCATGGAACTCCATATTAATTGAATTCCCTAAGCATAGGCTAGAGTTTTTGAAAAAACTAAAAGCTGCCAAGAATTTCAAACTAATTTTACTTAGTAATACAAACGAACTTCATATCGATTGGGTAAAAGAAAATATTCCAGTTTATGAAGAATTCCGTTTATGCTTTGATGAATTTTATTTGTCACATGAAATTCATTACAGAAAGCCTGATGCTTCTATTTTTGAGTTTGTCTTGAATGAGAATGATTTGAACCCAAAGGAAACACTTTTTGTAGACGATACTTTGGAACATACCCTTACAGCTAAAAAATTGGGTATTCATACCTGGCACTTACAGGCTGGACAAGAAGAAGTTATTGAATTATTTTCTAAAAAAAGTGATTTATTTTGATAGCGCTGATTTTGAGTGTTTTGTCCTCGAGTGCAATTTACATTGCCTTTAAGCTTTTTGGAAAATATAAAGTGACCACTCTTAACGCACTTATCGTCAATTATTTTACTGCATTTGTATTGGGAATCATTATCCAAGGGGATGTTTCTTTGGAGGGTATTTGGGTGGCGACCTCCAAAGACTGGTTTTATGGCTCTATGGCTTTAGGTGCAATGTTTATTTTGGTATTTACGCTCATGGTTATTACGACTCAGAAAGGCGGAATGTCTGTGGTTTCTGTCTCTAGTAAAATGAGTGTCGCCATACCTGTGATCTTTGTGATTGTTTATTACAATGAATCTTTAGGCTTGTTAAAAATCATAGGTATCATAACTGCGCTAATTTCGGTCTACTTGGTATCAGTGAGAAAAAAGAAAGGCTTAAGCATTGATATGAAATATTTTATATTTCCACTATTAGTTTTTATTGGAAGTGGAATTATTGAAAGCAGTATCAAATTTTTAGAAAATACTTATGTTCCAAATAATGAAATTTCCTTGTTTTCAGCCAGCACTTTTTTCTTTGCTTGCGTCACCGGTCTTATAGTGTTCGGAATAAGAAAATTTAAACACAAGGCGAACTTTAAAAGAAAAGATTTACTTGGGGGATTTTTACTCGGGATTCCCAATTACTTTTCAATTTACTTTTTTATACTAGCCCTAAGAATAGAAGGACTTGATAGCTCTAGTATTTTTATAATCAATAATGTGAGTATTGTTTTATTATCGACAATCCTGGGAATTTTATTTTTCAAGGAAAGGATGATTCGAAAAAATTGGGTTGGAATTGCAGTTGCTATTCTAAGTATTGTTTTGATTACTTACACTCAGTAATTTACTTTCTGAATTGGAATAAAATTTAAAAAACAAAATTGCAATTAGAGTTCCTACACATCCGCCAACTATTATATCACTCGGGAAGTGAACTCCAACAAATATTCTGCTTAAAGAAAACAAGACAGGCCAAATAAATATCGATCCGAGATATTTAAATTTTGACTTTAAAAGTAAAAAAATAAATACGGTAGCTGCAAACGATGTAGAGGCATGGCCTGAAAAGAAACTATAATTGGAGGGTTCGTAGAGAATTTTGATCGAATTCATTATCTCCTCAGTAACATTTGGTCGGGGTCTTTCTACCAAGTTTTTAACCAATTCTGTAATCAAATGAGTTATCCCAACGCTTAACACTAGGAGCAAGATTCTAACAAAACTTTTCTTGAGTTCTGATTTATAAAAAAACAGGGCAAGTAATAATAAGTAAAAGGGAATCCAATTTTCTGTGTAGGTTACAAAACTCCAGAATACGTTTAGAGCATCTGGACTGGAATTATTCAAAAAAACCATTAATTCCCAATCCCATCGGGTTGGATTTAATTCCATTAAAACCTTCTTTTGATAGGGCCAATAGCATCTTCAACTTCATCTTTTAGCTTTGAAGTTTTAGATTCGAGAGTTTTTGTTTGATCTTCAACTTCTTTTTTGATGTCGAAATCCAAATTATGATCTTTTTTCTGCTTAGTGATTTCAGTTTTAATTTCATCTGTGGCATGTCGGAACGACTTCATTGTTTTCCCGAAAAACCTAGCTATTTCAGGAATTTTGTCAGCCCCGAAAACCATTATCAAGATGAATAAAATAAAAGCTATTTCTGAACCACTAATAAAAAGAGGTAAATTTATCATGCTACAAATATACTGGACTGTTTCTGAACAGCGAAATATTAAATTTTAAAACTTAGATAAGATTTTTAAAAAATAGACAAGCCTGTGAGTGTGGTTAATTCTTCTAAAACTTTCATTCCCAATGCTGAATTTCCTTTTTGATTGAGCATTGGACTCCAGACGGCTACAGAATATTGCTCTGGATGCACCGCTACAATTCCCCCGCCTACTCCACTCTTTCCGGGCAGTCCGACTCTGTAACTGAACTCCCCTGCCTCATCGTAAAATCCACAAGTCTGCATGATAGAATTGATACGTTTTACACTTTGTCTATCGATTACTTTTTCTTGTGTTTGAAAGTGCTTACCCTCATTTGCAAACAACATAAAGGCTTTGGATAATTGCTCGCAAGTCATGGCAATTGAACATTGGTAAAAATAGAAATCAAGAATTTTTTCGGTATCGTTGGAAATATTACCCAGAGATTTCATGTAATTGACCAAAGCTTTGTTGCGATAACCATGTTTTTTTTCGCTTTTGGCTACAGCCTTATCGTAATGTATGTCATTGTCACCGCAGAGTTTACGCACAAACATCAAAAGGTCTTCTTTAGGATTTTCCAACACACTAAGCAATGCGTCTGCCACAACAATAGAGCCTGCATTTATAAAAGGATTACGCGGAATACCGTTCTCTCTCTCCAGCTCTGTGAGGGAGTTGAAAGCTGTGCCAGAGGGCTCAACGTCTACTCTTTCCCATAAATCTTTACCCAACATCTCCTTAGCTATGGTAAGCGTGAAAACTTTGGAAATACTCTGAATTGAAAATTTTTCCTGGCTATCACCAAATTCAAATGAAGATCCATCTTGGCAAAAAAGGTAAATTCCAAATTTAAGAGGATCTACTTTAGATAGTTCTGGAATATAACTAGCTACTTTTCCCATTCCTTCTTTGGGCGTAAATTCCTTCTGAAGGATATTTAAGATTGCTTGATAATCCATTTTTTTAAAATTTAAGGTGGCTTTTAGGATTCACTTCATAAGCCAGTTTTCCAGATTCAAATATAACAGCGGGAAGTTCTCCTTCAAGAGTAATTTCAGAATTATTAATTTTAATCCAACTCCCTTCTCTAAGACCTACCACGGTTCTAGAATTTAAAGTTTGAAATTCTTTTATTCTGGTTTCTCGGGTTTCACCTTTGTGTGTTGATGAAGAATCAGGATCCTGGTAGTGAGGATTAATATTGAAATTGAGTAGTCCTAAAGTTTCAAAAGATGGAGGATATACAATAGGCATATCATTGGTCGTTTGCATTGTTAGTCCGCAAATATTGCTCCCAGCACTTGTTCCCAGATATTTTGTGCCGCTTTGAATACTCAGCTTTAGAGTCTTCATTAAATCAAGTTCATGAAGTTGTTTTACCAATAAAAAAGTGTTCCCGCCTCCAACAAAAATAGCTTTCGCATTAGAGATTGCTTTTTTCATGTCTTCAAACTCATGCAAACCGGTGACTTTATTTACGCAGGATTTTAAACCATCTGAAGCTTTAGCGGTATATTCATCATGAGTGATACCTCCAGGTCTAGCAAAAGGAATAAACACTACCTCATCGGTATTATTAAAATGTGTTTTGAGTTCGGGTAAAAGATACTCTAAATATGAACTTCCATAAACTGTTGATGTACTGGCAATGATGACTTGCATTAGATGATGACTTTAGTTGAAACGACTTGACTTAACATAAATTTATCAGCAAAACTAGAATGACATATCTGAATTTTTAAGTAGATTGTACAAAAAATAACATATGAGACTTATCTCTACTATTATTATCCTGTTTTTGATTCAAAATATAACTGCACAAATAGATAATAGGGTTTACATTGCTGGTGAAGTTATAGTCCCTCTAGATGGTGAGATTTCTCAAATAGAAATCATTAATCAAAATTCCAAAGAAGGAACCGTAACAAATGAATACGGTCAATTTGGGATTTCAGTAAGAGAAGGAGATAGATTAAGATTTGAAGCCATTCAATATCAAAATTTTATAGTAATTATTGATGAAAACATCATCAAGAGGAAAAAAATGACCATTAGAATTAATGATCAAATCAACACTTTGGATGAAGTTATCGTAAGACCTTACGATCTTGAAGGAAACATCGAAGTGGATGCTAAAAAAGTGAAAACAGAATTTTATCTGGCTCCAGAATCAGAAAAAGTATTGAACGAATATGAAGGTGTGCAACCTTATGTAAGATCACAAACCATTACAGAAAACTACACTACAGAACAACGTTTTATCAAGAATGGATTGAATATTGCCAATATTTTTAGAGAAATTTTATCCTCGAAAGAAATTGTAGAAGAACATAAACTTCCAAGAGATGTGGATGTAATGGTGAGAAAAATATATAAGGATTCATTTTTTAAAGAGCAGCTTGATATTAAAAAAGAAAATATCAATCAATTCATATTCTTTGTAGAAGATCATGGATTGACAAAGCAAATGCTGGATAAAGGCAATGAATTGGATCTGATTTCATTTTTGATAGAAAAATCTAAAGAGTTTAAAGCCGAAGATTAATTTGAAGACTTTCCTGTATCTATTAGTCCTTTTTCCTTATATTTTCTTCGCGCAGAATACCTACATGGAGGGCCAAATTTTCGCAGATTCGGTAGAAACTTACCAAGTAAATATTATAAACATTAACCAAGAAATCGGGAGTATATCGAATCAGGAGGGTAAGTATAAAATAAGGGCTAATATCGGAGATTCTATTTTATTCACCTCGTTACAGCACAAAACCTACACTTTAAGGGTTGAGGGACGCAATTTAAAAGCTAAAACCTCTATATTTTTAGAACTCGAAATTAATGAACTCCCTGAAGTTACTATCAATCAATATCAACTCTCTGGGGATTTAAGTAGCGACATAGATCAGGTAAAAGTAAATTTTGTAGACCAGCGTCAGTTTGGGTTTGGTGTTCCAAGGCAATTAGAAAAAATAGATAGGGAGATTTATTCTGCTAGCACAGGAATGCTCACTCCGCTTATTTATGCAATTACAGGTGAAGCCAAAATGTTACGGAAAAGAAAAGCAAATGCAATTATTCAATCCAATAAAAACAGAGTGTTGCGAAATGTCTCTGCAGACTTTATTACTAAAGACTTAAATATCCCGAGGATATATGTTGATGATTTCGCTTATTTTTGCGCAGAAGATGAGCAAACTATGACTACACTAGAAAAGAATGATCCTTTAGCTTTAATCGATGAATTGAAATTAAAATCTATTGCGTATCTAAAATTAAAAGAAATTACAAAATGAAGTTTTTCGGAATTTTACTGGTATGGTTAACATTAACTCCAGCAACCCAGACAGATCACGAATTTTATCTTAGTGTTACCGATATCACTTATGTTAAAAAGGAGAAAAGCCTCCAGATCATTTCCAGAGTATTTACAGACGATTTTGAAAATGTGATCAACAAGAGATATGATAAGGAATTTAAACTTATTCCAACTCTTGAAGTCGAAGAGATAGATTTTTACATTGAAAAATATATTCGAGATAAATTCATTTTAGAAACTAAATTGGAAGTTCTGTCTTTTGAATACGTAGGAAGAAAATATGAGGATGATATGGTATATTTGTTTTTAGAGGTAAAAAATCTTGAAAATTTTGAAGCCTTAACTATAGAAAATTCAATTTTGACAGATTTATTTCAGGAGCAAAAAAACATGATCCACTTTAAATCAGATAATTTTAAAAAAAGCTTTATTCTTGAAAAGGATATTTCAAAAAAAACCATTTTACACAATTAATCTAAATTATAATACCCACAGCTTATGAATTTAATCAAGTACACAAGCCTTTTACTCTCTGTTTTTGTGCTCTCCATATCTGGATATGCTCAAGAAGAACAAGCAGAAGAAAAGCAGGAAGGTCATACCAACCAGAATAAATTTAGGCAACTCTACGATGAATTTGCTACACCAAATGTATATCGAACTGCTTCTGGAGCACCCGGACATCAATATTATCAGAATACAGCTGATTATGTGATGGACATTACTCTGGATGATGAAAACACAAGACTTTACGGTGAAGAAACCATTACTTACACCAACAATTCACCTGACGCTTTGGAATACTTATGGGTGATGCTAGATCAAAATATAAGAGCAAAAGATAGTCCTGCTAAAGAGAGAAATAGCAGTGAATTTGCTCCGGTTACTCCAGCTGGTAATTTTGTGAATTCTCATATGAAGGCAGATTTTGATGGAGGATTCAACATAAAAAAGGTTCACAGAAACGGAGAGGTTCTTCCATACACTATCAATTATTCAATGATGAGAGTGGATTTAGCGGAACCTCTTATGCCTGGAGAATCTTTTGACTTCTCAATTGAATGGGATTATTTGATAAACAACCATACCATCAATGGAGGTCGTTCTGGTTATGAATATTTTGAAGAAGATGATAACAGAGCATATGTTATTGCACAGTTTTTTCCAAGAATGGCTGTTTATAATGATAAAGAAGGATGGCAAAATTATCAATTCTGGGGAAGTGGAGAGTTCGCTTTACCTTTCGGAAATTATGATGTAAAAATCACAGTTCCTGAAGACCATATCCTTGATGCTACTGGTAAATTGCAAAATAGAGACCAAGTATTTAGTAAAATTATGCTAGATCGTTTTGAGGAAGCGAAAACTTCTTACGATGAACCTGTTGTTATAGTTACTGAAGAGGAAGCTATTGCCAACGAAAAAATGAATGCTACCAAAACCAAAACCTGGGAGTTCAAAGCTAATATGGTCAGAGATTTTGGATTTGCGACTTCAAGAAAGTTTATCTGGGACATGATGGCTGTAAAAGTCGGAGACAAAGATGTGATGGCAGTATCGCTATATCCTAAAGAGGGAAATCCACTTTGGGAAGACTGGTCGACAAAAGCTGTTGCTAGTACTTTAGAGACTTATAGTAGCTTTACTTTTGAATATCCTTACCATAAGGCAATATCAGTTCATGCTAAAAGTCAGGGAATGGAATATCCTATGATTTGCTGGAATTACGGAAGACCGGACGAAAATGGATTCATTTCAGACCGCGTTAAATTTGGTATGATGAGTGTAATTATTCACGAAATTGGACATAATTTCTTTCCAATGATTGTCAATAGTGATGAAAGACAGTGGGGATGGATGGACGAAGGTCTTAATACGTTTATGCAGTATTTATCTGAGCAAGAGTTTGCAGAAAAATATCCAGAGATATTACAAGGAAACAATGAGGTTTATGAAAAATACCCTTCAAGACGTGGAGAGCCTTCAAAAATTGTAAACTATATGAAAGGAAATCAAGACATTATTTCTCCTATCATGACTAATCCTGAACAAGTTTATCAACTAGGTAACAATGCGTACGGAAAACCAGCAACAGCTTTAAATATTTTAAGAGAAACAGTGATGGGTGAAGAGTTATTCGATTATTCTTTCAAAAAGTTTGCTCAAAGATGGATGTTCAAGCACCCTACTCCAGAAGATTTCTTCAGAACAATGGAAGATGCTTCCGCTGTAGATCTGGACTGGTACTGGAGAGGCTGGTTTTACACCACAGACTATGTAGATATAGGCATTGAGGATGTGAAGAATTATTTCATAACTAGTAATCCAACTGTTGAAGGCAAAGCTTTATTAGCAAGATATGGTATTGATGATCCTGCAAATGATCCACGTACGAAAGATGCAGTATATTTATTGACAGCAGATAGTGAAAGCTTTGAAGCTTCTATGAAAGATGGTGATCCATTAGAGAATGCTCCAAAACTTAGAGAATATTTGATGGATAATTTCAGTCAGCAAGAAATAGATGAGATGAAACATCCTAAGCATATTTATGAAATCACTTTCAATAAACCAGGTGGTTTGGTAATGCCGATAATTATTGAATTTCACTATGCTGACGACACGTCAGAAATAATTGAGTATCCTGTCCAAGTTTGGAGAAAAAATGATTCAGAAGTGAAAAAGGCAATATTTTCTGAAAAGGAAATCGTTAAAATGGTCGTTGACCCTAAACAGGAAACAGCGGATGTTGACACCTCAAACAACGTATGGCCAAGAGAGAATAAAGCAAGTGAATTTGATGCCTTTAAGGAAGGAAAGTAAACACTTCTAATATTTTTTATATTAAAAATGCCAGCTAAAAGCTGGCATTTTTTATTTAATGAAATGTAGAGCTTTTGGGATCAATTTAATATGCAACTCTTTAAACTCACCTATAACCTCTCCATCTATTTGAAGTAATTTTGATTCTTTCAACCTTATTGTAGCAGATTTTGCCTGGATGGTTTCTAGATTTTCGGTATGATAATCTTCATCAAATTTTGATAAAGTAGCTTTTATAAGATCAGAGAAATCCATGGCTTTGACTATAACTAGTTCGAAAAAGCCATCATCAATTTTACCAATGGTGTTAAGAGGAATTCCTGTTCCGTACTTTCTGCCATTGCAGAGGGCTAGCATCACCCCTTTTCTTTCATATTCCATCAGATCTGTTACAATTTCAAACTCAAAACTTTTAAGGTTTTTAAACTCAGACCAGAAGTGTTTGGCGTAAGTAAACATTCCTCTGCCTCCATCTTTTTCATAATTGGCCACAAGATTGGCATTGGCTCCAAGATCGCCAAGATGAAGAAGTAAATGAGAGCCATTCACCTGGAGTAGATCCAATTTTTTGAAGTCATCAGAATCCAAAAACTTTTGCAATAGCGTTTTTGGATAATCGACAAGATTAAGTTCTTCAGCCATGCCATTAGCAGAACCCATAGGAATAAAACCCACCTTAATTTTATTTTCCATCAAAGGCTTTAGAAACATATTTAATGTTCCGTCACCCCCTGCGATAATTACTTTTTTAGGCGACTTAGAGGCAATTAGTCCCTCTAGTTGCTTGCAATCGTTTTTTCCTGTAGTTTTAAAAATATGATAATCCAAGCCAGATTTATTGAGAATGAGTTTCGCAGAATCTGTGAAACCATCTTTATTTTTGTTCCCGGATATAGGATTAATAACTAAAAGAATTTCCATCCTTATAAATTTAATAGGGCTGTGATGTTTTCTATCTCCACTTCTACATCATCATCATCTTGAAAATAAGTACAGGCAACCCCAGTTGCTTGAAGAGTATTCCACTTTTCTTTTTGAATTTGATCAATTGAAAATCTGGTCTGTCGAATAAAAACCTTTACAATCTGCGACTTGTAATCGTTCACAATTTCAGCATAAATATCCATATCTTTCTGTGTATCATCACCAATTAGAATAAACTTTTTATCTGGTAAATTTGAGATAAGATGATGCAGGAAATCAACTTTATGCTTTCCCTTTTTCGGTTTGAATAAAGACTTAAACTTTAAATAAGCCGTTAAGAAAAGAGGTCCTGAAGGAATTTCATTAAATCTAAATATCGCAGTTATTAAACCAAACAAATTACTTTCGCTTTTAGACAAATAAGCTATTCTGAATTGATTTTCATCAAAAAAATCGAGTAAAGCATTGCTGAATAATACTTTATTCCTTCGCTTTGGTCTTTTGAATAAGATGGTGGATATTCTTTTTAATGCTGAAGCCGTGTGCGAATGAATGACCGTATCATCGATATCTGAAATCACTTCTACAGGAGCCGGTAAGTTTTTAAAATAATAGGGATGTATCTGTTCAATGCTTAAATGATTGTGTTTTTCGTCAAATACCTTAAAGTCCTCCAATTTATCAATTGGTAGAATTTTGAAGAAATACCCTCTTTTATTGGTTTCAACAGTAAATGTTTGGGCATGCGTTTCAATTCGAATAGATTTTCCTTTGTAAGTTTTTTTTCGATAAGAACTAAGAACATTCCAGGCATTAATAAATATGGACCGGGGAGATTTATCAATAGAAGTTTGATTTCTCAGAACTGTACCGGTAACTAAAACAGTGTTTTTTAATTCCACTGCTGTAAAGTGCCAAAGAAAAGCCATACCTAGTTTTTAGTTTTGAATTTCAACCTAAAAAGTAAGAAAATACCACCTGCAAAAAAAATGATGAGAAACAAAATAGCATTTCTGATACTGCCTGTAACTTGAGCTATGAAACCATACATGAACATTCCTATAACGATCCCAATTTTTTCGGTGACTTCATAAAAGCTAAAAAAGGAAGCTGTGTCTTTTTCATCTTCAGGGATATATTTGGAATAAGTTGACCTCGACAAGGACTGAATAGCTCCCATAACCAAACCCACAAAAAAAGCCGTGATGTAAAATTGAATAGGCTGTGTAATAAAGAAGGCATAGACACAGATACCAATCCATATGATGTTAATTATAATCAAAATATTGATGTTACCATAGTGTTCAGCAAGCTTTGATGCAGCATTCGCCCCAGCAATAGCAACGAGTTGAATTAAAAGAATACTTATAATAAGTCCGTTGGTTGATTCTCCTTCGGCCCATTGAATTTCGCCAACACCAAAATAGGTGGCAATCAGCATGATAGTTTGTACTGCCATACTATAAACAAAAAATGCTCTTAAGTAAGGTTCAAACCCATAGGATGACTTAATTTTTTTGTAAGTTTTCTTAAGTTCTCTAAACCCATTGAAAAGTAAATCTTTAGTTCTAGCATTTCCTTTTCGATTCCCTTTTGGTAAATAAGCATAAGTGTATTGGCTAAATGCTATCCACCAAATACCTGTAAGTATAAAAGAAATTCTAGTCGGTAAAGCTTCACTTTCAAATCCAAAAAACTTATGAAACATTATTAGAACAAGACAAAGTATAAGTAGAATGACACTTCCTATATACCCCAAAGAGAACCCTTTTGCTGAAGCTTTATCCTGCTGATTTCTATAGGCTATATCTGGTAAATAAGAATTGTAGAAGACAATACTTCCCCAAAATCCTATCAACCCAAAAAAGTAGCAAACTAAGCCAAACAATAAGTGATTAAGATCAAACCAAAATAAGCCAATGCACGCTGAGGCTCCTAGATAATTGAAGAATTTCATAAAATTCTTTTTATTACCCATGTAATCTGCCATACCTCCAAGTAAAGGACTCATGATAGAAATAACTATAAAAGCTAAGCCTGTAACATAACTTATCAGCGCATCATTATTAAAACCAAAACCTAGAAACCATACAGTATCGTCTATAACAATACCTTGGTCATTTTTGATGAGAGTTAGGGCTCCATAATAAATTGGAAATATGGCTGAACTAATGACTAAAGGATAGACGGAGTTTGCCCAATCGTAGAAAGCCCACGCATGGATGAGTTTTTTATGTCCTTTGGGAAGTGAAATAAACTTCAAAACTTATTATTGAAAAGAAGTCACACCATATTTTGCAGCTTCTTTTTTAGCATCACTCGACCAATTTTGCAAGTTTTTAATTCGCTCATCATTAGCTGGATGCGTACTTAGAAACTGGGGTGGTCCGCCACCTCCAGAATTCTCTTTCATGCGTTTCCAAAGTTCTGCTGCTTCATCTGGATTATAACCCGCAATGGCCATCAAATTGATACCAATTTTATCTGCTTCAGTTTCGTGTTTTCTACTAAAAGGTAACATAACACCAACTTGAGACCCTATGCCGTAGGCCGTTGCAAAAATTTGCTGACTTTGTTGGTCATCCCCGACAGCCATCATTCCCACTGCGCCAGCTGCCTGTTGTAATTGTGCTGCACTCATACGCTGCTGGCCATGGTTAGCAAGGGCATGAGCTACCTCATGACCCATTATAGCAGCAACACCGGCTTCGGTTTTGGCAATAGGAAGAATTCCAGTGTAGAAAGCAATTTTGCCCCCAGGCATCGCCCACGCATTTACCTGCTCATCATCTATAAGGTTGAATTCCCATTTGTAATCATCAGTATAATTGGGATAACCATTCTCCATTAACCAACGTTCAGAAGCATTGGCTATTTTAAGTCCAACTCTTTGTATCATTTGAGCTTCTTCACCTTCTTTAATAACTTTACTCTCTTCAAGGACTTGATTATATTGCTGAAAAGACATCGGAAGTATTTGAGAATTTGGAACCAATGCTAAAGTACTTTTCCCCGTGAAAGGGTTTTGTCCACAACCAACAACAATGATGAATAAAATTAGAAAACTGGTATAAAATTTGAGCTTAGCCATAATATAAATTTTTACCAAAACTAAACATAAAATAGAACATTTGATTTTAGATGTGATTGATTTGTGACAATTGTATAGTCATACTTTATTAACTTTAACTTTTAAAAAATTCAAATTGAAAAAGATATCAATTTTAATCCTTGCTCTTGTATTCATCTCTTGTAAATCCGAAGCCCAACAAGATAAAGAAAACGCTAAAGAGTATAAAATTCAAAAAACAGAAAGCAAATGGAAAGCCGAGCTTACGAATCAGGAATTCAGAATTTTAAGAAAAGCTGAAACCGAAAGACCCTTCTCTAGTCCACTAAATGATATTAAACAACCTGGCGTTTTTGTTTGTGCTGCATGCGGTAATGAACTTTATGAAACCGAACACAAGTTTGACAGCGGTACAGGTTGGCCTAGCTTCGATAGAGCCGTGGAAAATAGTTTAGCTTTCAGTTCTGACAGAAAACTGGGTTATCAACGTTCAGAATTGCTTTGCGGTGATTGCGGGGGTCATCTAGGGCATATATTTGATGATGGGCCGAAAGAAACTACAGGGAAAAGACACTGTATTAATGGAGCGGCCTTAGAATTTATACCAAAAGAAAAATCATAATATTTATGACTGATAAAAACAAAATAACAGATCAAGACTGGAAAGAAAAACTTTCTGAAAAAGAGTATCATGTCTTGAGAGAAAAAGGAACAGAGCCTCCTCATTCTGGGAAGTACAACGCGCACTTCGAAGATGGGAAATACCATTGCAATGGTTGTGGAGAATTATTATTTGACAGTGAGTCCAAATTTGAAAGCAATTGTGGATGGCCAAGTTTCGACAGCTCTGTAGAAGGTGCTATAGAGTATAAAAAAGACACAACCTTTGGTATGACGCGTATTGAAATACTCTGTTCCAACTGTGGAGGTCACATTGGCCACATTTTTGATGATGGTCCAACAGAAACAGGGAAGCGCTACTGCGTCAACTCCTTGAGTATTAATTTTGAAAACTAAAAATCATGAAAAAATTAAGTTTATTACTCGCCATTATTTTTGTTGTTTTAAGTTGCGAAGGTGATCGCGGACCACAAGGACCACAAGGTTTAGATGGCGAACCAGGAGATGCTATCATTGGTACCATATTTGAAATTGAGATTGACTTTTTAGCACAAGATGACTACTCTTTTATTTTTGAATTTCCTCCTAATGAGGTTGAAGTTTTCGAAAGTGATATAGTAAAAGTTTATCTGTTGGAAGATACTATTAATGATCCTTCAGGACCCGTAGATGTATGGACGCCTCTGCCTAATAGTTTTTTCTTCAATGATGGAAATCAATTGGTATATAACTACAATCACACGTTTTTCGATGTCAATATTTTTCTAGATGGAAATATTGATCTCAACGCAGTATCCAATGACTTTCTTACAAATCAGGTTTTTAGAATTGCAATTATTCCAGCCGATTTTGCAGAAAGCAATGAAGACTTAAATAGTTACGAATCAGTTATGCAAGCTATGCCAGATGCTAAAGTGCTAAAAGTTCAATAATAAACATTTGATAACTTAAAAGAAGGCCTTAACATAAGGTCTTTTTCTTTTTGATTAAACTCTTGGCTAAAGTTAATAGTCTTTAAATTATAGGAAGTCTTCAGAATATAATTTTAATTTTACATTTCAAAAAAAATAATATGAGCGATAAAGCAGGAAAAGTTCAAGATCTTATAGATAAAAAGTTTTTAGAGCAAAGAAAAATTTTTTTAAATGGTCAAGTTGATGGGAAAAGTGCAAAACATATCATAGACAGGCTAATGTATCTAGATATGGAAAGTGAAGATGAAATTCAATTCTACATCAATAGTCCTGGAGGTTATGTAACCGATGGTTTTGCTATTTATGATACCATGAGATCCTTGAAAAGCCCAGTATCAACTATATGTAGTGGTTTGGCTGCTTCAATGGGTTCCATATTGATGTCTGCCGGGGAGAAAGGAAAGCGATTTATCCAACCCCATGCTAAAATCATGATTCATCAACCTATGGGCGGTGCTCAAGGTCAGGCTTCTAATATTGAAATTCAGGCTCAGGAAATTTTAAAAATTAAGGAGTTGAGTGCTCAAATATTAGCTGACAATTGCGGGCAGGATTTTGAAAAAGTCATGAAAGACTTTAAGCGTGATTACTGGATGAATGCTCAAGAATCTCTAGATTACGGTATAGTAGACGGTATTTTATCTTAAACGTGTCTATTGATTTTAAATATATTTCTTCCGCTGAAACCAAGGATTTAAGACATCTTGTTTTAAGACAAGGAAAACCAAAAAGTTCTTGCGACATGCAGGGTGATGAACTAGAAAGCACCAAACATATTGGTGCTTTTCTTGATTCTAAATGCATCGGAGTGCTTAGTTTATTTCTTGCCAAAACAGAGAGGTTGCCAGATTCATCACAATACCAACTCAGAGGTATGGCTGTACATCCTGAACACCAAGGAATGAATATTGGAAAAAAATTGATTTTGTATTCTGTAAAGGAATTACAAAAAATGAACACAGAGGTTGTTTGGTGTAATGCGAGAGAAATTGCAGTAGGATTTTACAAAAAAATAAATTTTGAGGTCATTTCAAACCAATTTGAAATTCCGGATGTTGGACCTCATTATCTTATGTTTAAGAAACTAATCTAAGATGAATCGAAAAAAATTTATCAAATCATCAGTCTTAGTTGCTGTCGGAACTCATTTCTCCTTGAATTCAAAACTGGTTGGTTTACTTGAATTAGAAAATATCAAAACCGAAAATCTTTTAGGCATAAGTCAATCTCACTTGAAATCTGACACTATTTTACTAGAAGAAGACACTTATGAGGCTTTTCTTAAAATGAAATCTAAAGCTTTAGAAGATGGGATTGATTTAAAAATTGCATCTGGATACAGAAGCTTCAAGCATCAAAAAGCGATATGGGAGCGAAAATTTAACCAACTCATCAAAACTAATAATTCAACTAAGGCTATTTCACAAATAATCACCTACTCCTCTATTCCGGGAACATCCAGACACCACTGGGGAACAGATGTGGATTTGATTGATGGCTCTGTAAATTTACCTGATGGAGATTTGCTTCTTGAGCAAAATTATCATGGATATGCTCCATTTTCGAAAATGAGATCTTGGATGGAAGACCATGCAAATAAATTTGGATTTGAACTGGTTTATACTCAAAATAAAAATCGGTCTGGGTTTAATTACGAACCTTGGCATTACTCGTTCGCTCCAAAGTCGAGATCCTTTCTAAAATTTCAACTTCGAGAAAATTATAAAAAAGCTTGGGATAATTTAGAGTTTGATGGGAAATCAAAAATGACAAAGAAATTCATGGACACCTACTTCAATAATTACGGAGCTGGAATCAATCCCAGTTTAATGCCTTCTTAAACACTTCATCGTATCAATCAATAATTCTTATTTTAGCGTAAAATTACTTCAAATGAACAAGAAAGTCATATTAGCCATCCTTGACGGCTGGGGAATATCTCCTAATAAAGAAATTTCTGCAGTTGACAAAGCAAATACTCCTTTTGTAGATAGTTTGTACAAAAAATATCCAAATGCAACTTTAAGAACTGATGGCCTTAATGTTGGTTTGCCAGAAGGACAAATGGGAAATTCTGAAGTTGGTCACATGAATCTGGGAGCTGGAAGAATTGTTTATCAGGATCTTGTTAAAATCAATATGGCTGTTGAAAAAAATACGCTTAAAGATGAGCCGGTTCTTGAACAAGCCTTCGATTACGCCAAAAAAAATGACAAATCTGTTCATTTCTTGGGACTCCTAAGCGATGGAGGTGTTCATTCTCATATCAACCACCTTAAAGGCCTCGCCACTGCTGCACATGAGTATGGCATCACAAAAAAATATGTTCATGCCTTTACAGATGGAAGAGATGTTGATCCACACTCAGGGAAAGGTTTTGTAGAAGAATTAATACCTCATTTAGAAAAAACAAATAGCAAATTAGCTAGTATTATTGGAAGATATTATGCAATGGATAGAGATAAGCGTTGGGAAAGAATAGAAAAAGCATACAACCTCATTGTAAAAGGTGAAGCAGAATCTTATACTGAAAATCCGCTTGAGGTTCTACAAGAAAGCTATGATAATGGTGTTTCTGATGAATTTATAAAGCCAATTGCCATTACGTCCAATGGTGAACCTGTTGCCAAGATAGCTGAAGGTGACGTTGTGATATTTTTCAATTTTAGAACAGATCGAGGAAGACAATTGACACAAGCACTGAGTCAAGAAGATTTCCATGATTATGGAATGAAATCCATCCCGTTATATTACGTCACTATGACAAAGTATGATGATACTTTCAAAAACATCAATGTAGTTTACAAAAAAGACAATATTAAGGCTACTTTAGGTGAAGTGCTTGAATTTACTGGCAAATCTCAGATAAGGGCAGCTGAAACTGAAAAATACCCTCATGTCACTTTTTTCTTTTCGGGAGGGAGAGAAGAACCTTTTAGGGATGAAAAACGCATAATGGTAAACTCTCCAAAAGTTGCAACTTATGACTTGCAACCAGAGATGAGTGCTTACGAACTAAAGGACAAAATTGTAAAAGAAGTAGAAGAAAAATCAGCAGATTTTATTTGTTTAAATTTTGCCAATCCTGATATGGTAGGTCATACAGGAGATTTTGATGCCGCTGTAAAGGCATGTGAAACTGTAGATGAATGTCTAAAAGAAGTAGTGACTGAAGCTGAAAAGCAAGACTATTCAGTTATTGTAATCGCAGATCATGGGAATAGTGAAACAATGCTAAATGAAGACGGATCTCCAAATACAGCACATACAATCAATCCTGTACCATTTATTTTAGTAGATAAAGATATCAAATCCGTAAAGGATGGAATATTGGGGGACATTGCTCCTACTATTTTAGAATTAATGGGAATAGCAAAACCAGATTTAATGACACAAAACTCACTATTGAAATGAAAAGAACACTCGGATTAGTTTTTGTTTTAGTCATCTCAACATTTGCTCTAAGTTGTACTTTTTTTAAAAAAAACACTGAAAATAAAGTACTGCCTGAAGAAAACGAGCTTATTCTAGGTGAGTTTAAACTAAAGGATTTAAAATCCTCCAATAATATAATCTGGTTTGAAAATAACTATGAGAACTTTACCTTAGAACCTGAAGTCGTCAATAAAATTGATTATTTTGTAAAAAAGGGGAATTTTGAGATTGTTGTCTACATGGGAACGTGGTGTGAGGATAGCCAGAGAGAGTTTCCGGGATTTATTAAAATACTAGATCAAGTTGATTTTGATTACAATGATCTTACTCTCATAGGAGTAGATGAAGATAAAGTTGTTCCCAACATTTCAAACGAAAAGAGAAAGCAATTGAATGTCTTCAACGTACCTACAATCATAGTTTATGATGAGCAGGGCGAAGAGATCAATCGATTTGTTGAATTTCCACAAGAAACTTTAGAAGAAGACCTTCTCAAAATATTTTCTAGACAAGATTATAAGCATGTTTATGATTTTTAATTCTGACGTATGATTTCTTCTAAAAGACCTGTATTAGCTATAGATTTTGACGGTACCATCGTAGAGAATAAATATCCGTCCATCGGTAAACCAAAACTGTTTGCCATTGATACTTTGAAAAAACTTCAAAAGAAAGGTTTTGTTCTTATACTATGGACTTACAGGAGTGGTGAAAGTCTTGATCAAGCGGTCGAATTTTGCAAAAAACAAGGAATTGATTTTTATGCTGTAAATAAAAGCTACCCTGAAGAAATTTATAGTGATGATATAAGCAGAAAAATAAATGCTGATATTTTTATAGATGATAGAAATATAGGTGGATTCATCGGTTGGGGCAAAATTTACAGAGAACTAATTGGTGAAGATGAAGATTTAGTAAGAATTGAAAATAAAAAAGAAGGATTTTTTAAATCCATTTTTAAAAGAAAATAAATGATAATTACAAAAACAAGGGAGGAATTAAAACTGATGCACGAAAGTGCTCAAATTGTTTCCAAGACTTTAGGCATGATTGCCAAAGAAATAAAACCAGGCATTACATCTTTACATCTTGATAAACTTGCAGAAGAATTCATAAGAGACCATGGAGCTATTCCAGGTTTTCTGGGGCTTTATGATTTCCCGAATACACTTTGTATCAGCCCAAATGCACAAGTAGTTCATGGCATACCAAACAATAAACCTCTACAAGAAGGTGATGTTCTTTCTGTAGATTGTGGTGCAGTAAAAAATCAATATTACGGTGATCATGCTTATACATTCGAAGTAGGTGAAGTTGATGAAAAAGTAAAAAAGCTTATTCGTGTGACGAAAGAATCACTTTATAAAGGTATAGCGCAGTTTAGAGAGGGGAATCGCGTTGGAGATGTTGGATATGCAATTCAGAAATACACAGAACAACATGGATATGGGGTTGTTAGAGAACTTGTTGGTCATGGGCTTGGGAAAACAATGCACGAAGATCCTCAGATACCAAATTATGGTAAAAGAGGACGTGGTAAAAAATTTATTGAAGGAATGACCATAGCCATTGAACCGATGATTAATATGGGAACTAAGCGCATCAAGCAATTACCAGATGGCTGGACTATTTTAACTTCTGACGGAAAACCTAGTATCCACTTTGAACACGATGTAGCATTAGTTGATGGTATGCCAAGGCTCTTATCAACTTTTGACTATGTACATGAGGCTTTAGGTATTTCTACAGAGGAAGAAGACCAGTACAGACTTGACATTTCCAACTTATAATTCAACCTAATTTTAAAAGCAAGTTTACACGTTTCTTAATTATTTTAAGATATCAGACTAAAAACTTGGACTCAAAAAAAATTATTTGTTTAAGTTTTAACTTGATTTTTTAAACAAAGTATGATAATAATCTATATTTTTGATTATTGTTATATATAGTTATGGGAAACATTAAACAAAACTTCAGTATTAAAGATTTAGAATCGTTGAGCGGTATTAAAGCACATACCATTCGTATGTGGGAAAAACGCTACAATGTTTTGGAACCAGAACGCACTGAAACCAATATTAGAAATTATGGGGTTACTGGACTTCAGAAAATATTGAATATTGCGTTTTTAAATGAAAATGGTTACAAAATTTCACGGATTTCAAAAATGAATGATGAGGAAATTTCTGAGCTAGTTCAGAGTATTACAACAAGTAAAAGTAATTCCAACAGAGCTCTGAAATCCATGAAGGTGGCTATGATGAATTTTGATCAGCCTCTGTTTTTGAGAACTTATGAAAATTTACTCATCAACAAGACATTTTCAGATATTTATGAGGAGGTGTTTATGCCCTTAATGATTGAAATTGGTCTACTGTGGCAAGCTGGAACTATAACACCAGCCCACGAACAATTTATTTCAAATTTGATCAAGCAAAAATTGTTTATCAATATTGAAAGTCTTCAAAAAGAACAGGCCTCAAAAACTGATAAGGTATTTGTACTTTTCCTTCCCGATGAAGAAATTCATGATATCGGTCTTTATTACGCCAATTTTGAAATCTTATCTCATGGTTACAAGGTTATTTTTCTAGGTCAAAGTCTTCCTATGGAAGATTTAACTTATCTTTCAACCCTGTATGATAATACCGTTTTTGTTAGTTATCTCACCATAAAACCTGATAATATTGATCAGTATTTAGATGATTTTAAAAAACACATCTGTCCAGATGGTCTTTGCGAATATTGGATATTGGGAAGAAAGTCGGTTGAATTAATTGAAAAAAATACCAAACTACCTGAGGGAATCAGAGCCTTTAGAGATATTTCAGAATTGACATTAAATTTATAAAATGAGTAAATCGATTGCAATAATTGGCTCCGGCTTTTCATCCTTGGCGGCGGCATGTTATCTCGCCCAAAATGGTAATACAGTTGAAATTTTTGAAAAAAACGATAGCCTTGGAGGTAGAGCAAGACGCTTTAAAGAGAAAGGATTCACTTTTGATATGGGCCCATCCTGGTATTGGATGCCTGATGTTTTTGAAAGATTTTTTGCAGATTTTGGAAAAAAACCCTCTGACTTTTATGAACTCGATAAGTTAGACCCGGGTTACCAGGTCATTTTCGAGGGAGGTGAAACCATAGAAATTGGTGATAGCCTAGATAAAATCTATAAGATTTTTGATAAAGAAGAAGAAAATGGAGCCAAAAAACTTAAAAAATTTATTGACAATGCTCGTGATAATTACGACATAGCAATAAAAGATTTGGTTTATAAACCAGGAGTTTCCCCTTTAGAATTAGTTACTCCAAAAACTATTACCAAATTAGGTGAGTTTTTTAGCACTGTTGATAAAGATGTTGAAAAAGAATTTAAAAGTGAAAAACTCAAACAAATTCTAAAGTTTCCTGTTTTATTTCTAGGAGCTAAGCCAAGTGAAACCCCATCATTTTACAATTTCATGAATTACGCTGACTTTGGTTTGGGCACCTGGCACCCAAAAGGAGGTTTTCACGAAGTTATTGCTGCTATGGTTAAATTGGCAAAATCCCTTGGTGTCAAAGTTAACACGAATGCTAACATCGATAAAATTGAAGTTAAAAATAATACTGCTACCGCTTTAGAAGTAAATGGTGAAACTTTAAATTTTGACACTATTTTATCAGGGGCAGATTATCACCATACAGAAACTTTACTGGATCAAAAGCATCGTCAATATTCCGAAGCCTATTGGAATAAGAAAGTTTTTGCACCCTCCTCACTTCTATTTTATATTGGTTTTGATAAAAAACTTAAAAATATAAAACATCATAATTTATTCTTTGATGTGGACTTCAATGAGCATGCTAAAGACATTTACACGACTCCAAAATGGCCTGATGAACCTTTGTTTTATGCTAACTTCACATCTATAACTGATCCTTCCACAGCACCAGAAGGTCACGAAAATGGTTTTTTTCTTGTACCCATAGCTCCGGGAATAGAGGATACAGAAGAACTAAGGGGAGAATACTTTAACAAAATCATGACAAGGTTTGAATCTTTGACCGAACAAAGCGTCCAGAAAAATATTATCTTTAAAAGGTCGTTTTGTGTTAATGACTTTGTAGAAGATTATAATTCTTATAAAGGAAACGCTTATGGTATGGCAAACACATTGTTACAAACGGCTTTTTTAAGACCAAAATTAAAGAGTAAAAAGGTTAATAACCTTTATTTTACAGGGCAATTGACAGTTCCTGGTCCTGGCGTTCCACCAGCATTAATATCAGGTAAATTGGTATCTGAATTAATTGAAAAAAACTAAACTAATGAAATCATTGTTTGATACAGTTTCGAGAGATTGCAGTAAGCTAGTTACAAATTCTTACAGTACATCTTTTTCGATTGCAACAAAATTACTTGCACCTTCAATAAGGCAAGACATTTATAATATTTATGGGTTTGTAAGATTTGCGGATGAAATTGTTGACACTTTTCATGATTATGATAAGTCCAAGCTTTTTAGAAATTTTAAAAATGACTTATACGAATCCTTAGATCAAAAGATCAGCCTTAACCCCATTTTGAATAGTTTTCAGGAAACAGTTCATAAGTATGATATCGATGCTCATTTGTATGAGTCTTTCATGGATAGCATGGAAAAGGATTTACACAAATCCAATTATTTAACTCAAGAAGAATACGAAGCCTATATCTACGGAAGCGCAGATGTAGTGGGTTTGATGTGTCTTAAGGTATTTGTCAAGGGGGATAAAGAAGCATACGAAAGTTTAAAAAATGATGCAATGCGTTTAGGGTCCGCTTTTCAAAAAGTAAATTTTTTACGTGACCTAAAAGCAGATTGTGAAGAATTGGAAAGATCTTATTTTCCAAATGCAGATTTAAGCCGTTTGGATGAAGAAACAAAAAATACTATTATATCGGAAATTGATGAAGATTTTAAAGCAGGTTTAAGAGGTATTGGAAAATTACCTGTCGAGGCCAAGCTTGGAGTTTATACAGCTTACATTTATTACTCCAAGCTGCTTCAAAAATTAAAAAATACACCTTCTTTAGAAATAAAGAATAAGAGAATAAGAGTACCCAATTATCAAAAAGCTAGTCTGCTTGCAAAATCCTATATTTCTTGTAGGTTTAATTTAGTTTAACATTATGGATATATTGATTTGGATTGTTGTATTTATTGCAACATTTTTGGGAATGGAATTTATGGCGTGGTTTACGCACAAATATGTTATGCATGGGTTTTTGTGGGCACTTCATAAAGATCATCATTTAAAAGATCATAAAAGCTGGTGGGAGCGCAACGATTTATTTTTCGTCTTCTATGCTGTGGTGAGTATGTACTTTTTCATGGTCGCAGAATTTCAGTTTGCAGTAGCAATTGGAGCTGGTATTGCTGGTTATGGGTTAGCCTATTTTCTTGTCCATGACATATTCATTCATCAAAGGTTTAAATTATTTCGAAAAGCAGACCACTGGTATGCAAAAGGAATACGTAGAGCACACAAAATCCATCATAAACATTTAGGAAAAGAAGATAGCGAGTGTTTTGGTATGCTTATACCACCCAAACGTTTTCTGAAAAACAACAAGTAGATGAAAATGAAAGTTGCAGTTGTTGGTTCTGGTATCGCCGGAATTGCATCAGCATTACGCCTAAGAGCTAAAGGCTATCACGTCGAAGTTTTTGAACAAAACAATTATACTGGAGGCAAGCTTCATAGTTTTCGTAGAGGTGATTACAGGTTTGATTATGGCCCGTCCCTTTTTACTATGCCTCAACTTGTAGATGAGCTTTTCGGATTATATGATATGGATCCAAAATCCTATTTTGAATACAAAAGAAAAAGCACCATCTGCAATTATTTTTGGGAAGATGGCCAACAGTTTCAAGTTAATGCAGATAAAAGTGTATTTATAAAAGAGGCTTCAAAAACCTTTAATGAACCCGAAAATAATTTAAGTGATTATTTAAAGAGTACTCAAACTAAATACGATCTTACATCCAAGCTTTTTTTAGAAAAATCACTTCATAAATTTAGCACGTATTTATCTAAAGGTACTTTAAAAGCTATTCTTAATCTTGGTAAACTTCATCTAGACAACAGCCTAAACGATGTCAATGAAAAGTACTTTGAACATCCTAAGCTCGTTCAACTCTTCAACAGATTCGCTACTTACAACGGATCTTCTCCGTACAAAACTCCTGGAATTATGTCTATGATTCCGCATTTGGAAATGAATTATGGAGCATATATCCCAAAACATGGAATGCATGACATCTCACAAAGCCTCACCAAATTGGCCAAGGACGTCGGAATCGTTTTTAAACTCAACCAAAAAGTTGATGAGATACTTTATGACGACAAAAAAATAAGGGGTATAAAAATCGATCAAGAAGAATATAATTTTGACGTGGTCATCTGTAATATGGATGTCTATTCTGCTTATAAATCTTTACTGAAAAAAGCAACACCACCGAAAAAAACATTGGAACAAGAACGCTCGAGTTCAGCATTAATTTTTTATTGGGGTGTCAATAAAAAGTTCAAAGAGCTCGACTTACACAATATTCTATTTACAGAAGATTATAAAAAGGAATTCGATCATCTTTTTAATAAAAAGTATTTTGCTGATGATCCAACGGTTTACATCAATATAACTTCTAAAGAAGTAGATGATGATGCTCCAAAAGGTTGCGAAAACTGGTTTGTCATGGTTAACGCCCCTACAAATTGTGGTCAAGACTGGTCAGCTCAAACTACTTACATCAGGGAGAAAGTTATTGCCAAAATAAATAAATGCCTGGGCACCAAGATTGAAAATCATATTGAAATAGAACATGTTGAAACTCCAGAGACCATTGAGTCGGCGACTGCTTCTTTTCAAGGTTCTTTATACGGTACTTCAAGCAATGACAAGTTTGCTGCATTTTTAAGACACCCTAACTTTAGTTCTAAAATAAAAAACCTCTATTTTTGTGGTGGTAGTGTTCACCCAGGTGGTGGCATTCCATTATGCTTACTATCTGCCAAAATCGTTTCAGACTTAGTTCCACAAGCCTAATTTATGTGAATGAAAAGCCTCTACAAAGAAAAAAAGTACGTTCTTATAGCTATTGGAATTCTCTGGCTTTTTCACATTTCTGGGATAATAGGAATAAGTCTAGGGTATCAAGATTGGTTTGCGAGCAGAACAGCTCTCAATCTATTCATCATGTTTCTCGCTCTCATATTTTTCTTTCCACTGGAGACTATCAAAAAATGGATTTTATTTATTCTATTTGGAGTTTTGGGTATCTACGCAGAATATCTAGGAGTAACCTTCGGTTTGTTTTTTGGAGAATATGCCTACGGAGATAATTTTGGACCGAAGATTTTTGAAGTTCCAATTCTCATCGGAGTTAATTGGGCAATGTTGACATTTACATGTGGTGCAGTCGCCAATCACTTGTCCGACAATATATTTTTAAAATCTTTATTGGGGACCTTCATGATGCTATTTTTAGATTTATTCATGGAAAAAGTAGCTCCAATATTTGATTTCTGGGAATTCTCGGGAGGCTATGCTCCCATAGATAATTATATTGCCTGGGGTATTATCTCGTTTATATTTCATCTCGTATTTCATCTTGCCAAAATAAAAGGGCAATTTCTGATTTCCTTCAATTTATACTTAGTTCAACTCGTATTCTTTATCTACTTCTATGTCTATTTCTAAATATGATTACATAATTGTTGGTGCTGGTGCAGCTGGATTAAATCTTGCTCTTGCAATGAACGATGATGTCTTTTTTAAAAATAAATCCATTTTGATCTTGGATAAAGATCAAAAAGATAAAAACGATAGAACGTGGAGTTTCTGGGAAAAAGGCAAAGGAAAATGGGACCATTTGGTGACTAAAACCTGGGATAAAGGCATTGTAAAAGCGAATGGAGAAAACATTATTCTAGACCTAAAAAAGTACAGCTACAAGATGCTAAGGTCAGCTCAGTTTTATGCTGACGCAAAAATAAAGCTTCAGAAACCAAACATCGACTGGAAGACTGAGGAAGTTCAAAAAATAGTTCAGTCCCAAGAAAGCGCCATCATCACAACAACTGGTGGAAATTATCAGGCTAAATATGTGTTTGATAGTAGAATTCCACCAAGCTATTCTTTAGACGATACAGACTATTTAAACATAGCTCAACATTTCAAGGGGTGGATTATTGAAACAAAAACGCCAGTTTTTGATGAGTCAAAATTCACGATGATGGATTATGACCTAAAAGATGGAGAGACGACCAGTTTTACCTACATTTTACCCTTTTCCTCAACAAAAGCTTTAGTGGAGTTTACCTATTTTAGTCCAGACCTTGTCAGTGAATCCACTTATGATGATTATTTGCAAAAATATATTACAGAGAATTTAAAAGTTGAAGATTTTACTATTCTTGAAACTGAAAATGGTATCATACCAATGACCAACTTTCCTTTTGAAGATTTCAATCAAAAACATATCATCAAAATAGGAACAGCCGGAGGCTGGGTGAAAGCCTCATCTGGTTATTCTTTTAAAAATTGCGAGAGGAAAAGTCAAAACATAATCAAGTTCCTAAAATCAAAACAAGATTTTTATAAAGATTCTTCACCAAAAAAATATAAGCATTACGATAAAATTTTTCTTGAAGTGCTCACTAAAGAAAATTCATTCGGGGAGGAATTATTTTACAGGATGTACAAAAACAATTCAATTCAAACTATTTTTAGATTTCTTGACGAAAAATCTTCATTCCAGGAGGATCTAAAAATCATAATGAATTTAAGCTCATCCCCTTTCATTAAGGGATTTTTGAGACATGCAAAAGATGGTTTTAATACCTAACTAGCATCCTTCATAATAATTTTCTTTTGAAGCCTAAATCTTGAAAAAAGTTCTTCACTATACCAGTCCAGCTTTCTAGTTTTTTGGATGGCTTTGATATGCTCATGACTTTGATAAGCATAAGCCTGTAGACTATCCATAGTTTCCCAAATACTGAATGTAGCCATTTCTACAAACGGCAGTTCCCCAAAGCCCTTTGTGTAGATTAGTCCCTCAGCGTTTTCAAGTGGTTTTTGAGATTCAGGGACAAATTTCCAGAATTTCAGAAGCATATTGGTCTTAATGCTAGCCCTAGTAATCACGGCAATCTTATCATTTTCAGCTATATCTTTAGCTTGAACTGAAGACTGAAATGGGTTCTTACCATTCCACAAACCTCTAGCTTGAATACTTTCAAGATAAAGCACTTCCATTTTAGTAGCATGCTTTTTATAGAGCTGACTTAAGTGATGCGTTTCAAAAAAGTCCTGAGCATTAGACTTATCATCCCAAACTTGTAATACCGCATACACATTCCAATCTGGAAAGGGATTAAAATTATCCTTCCCGCTTCCCATTAATTTATAAAAGCTTTGTCCTTCAACTGTTTTCATATAGCGATGACCGAATTGCATCATCGACAATGCCCAGAATTTATCAGCAAAGTTATTATAAGTCAAAACGGTAAGTGTGGTAATTTGTGACATAACGTATAAAAACACAAAGGTGAAAACTAAATCTAAATGATATTAATTTTCACCTTAATTTTATTAATAATTAAACAAAGAGTGATTCAATAGTAAAGCCTGAAGTTAGTTCGTTTCAAATTCAGAATAAAACTAAATGAATATTGGAAAAAATCAGTCTTTGTATTTTTCAAACCAATTTGTGATATAACCAACTTTTCTAAACAAATTACTTGGCTTTCCTGCAATACCATGACCAGAACCTGCGATTCTTACCATCACTGCATCAATTCCCTGAAGCTTTAATGCAGAATAGTACTGCTCGGTTTCACTCATAGGTGTTCTATAATCCTCTTGACCAGTCAAAAGCATCGTTGGAGTTTTTACATTTCCTACCAGTGAAATTGGAGAGAACTTTAAATAATCTTCCGGAGATTCCCACGGCTTGTCTTTAAACCAGTATTTTGAGAAGAATGGTGAGCCATCTGCAGTTAAAACAAAACTATACCAATTGATCACTGGTTTTGCCACTACAGCAGCCTTAAACCTATCTGTCTTACCAATTGACCAGGCGGTAAGTACTCCTCCTCCACTGCCTCCTGTGATAAATAAGTTGTTGTCGTCGACATAACCTTGATCTACTACATGCTCTGTAGCATCCATTAAATCGTTGTAATCTTCGCTTGGATAGTTGTGATTGATGTAAGCAGCAAACCCCTCTCCATAGCTTGTACTTCCACGCGGATTGGTATATACAACGACATAACCTCGACTTGCCATAAATTGCAATTCTGGAGAAAATCGCGAGCCATAATTGGTATAAGGACCACCATGAATTTCTAAAATCATTGGATATTTTTTAGAGGGGTCAAAGTTTGGTGGTGTGATGATCCAACCCTGAACTTTAAAACCGTCTACTGATGAATCTACCCAAAACTCCTCTACATTTCCTATCGTCTTTGACTTCAAAAGATTTTCATTCAAACTCGTAAGAAGTTTTGGCTGTGAATTTGACTTTCTGCCTACAACTGCTAATTCTGACGGAGTAGAAGTTGTAACATGAGAAAACGCTATGTTACCCTTATCTGAAACTGAATAACTTCCACCACCATAAGGTCTTCCAATACTTGCAGAACCTAGGTTTTCTGCTACCAAGCTTACATTTCCATTCAGATCTATTTTGCCAACTTTACTATTACCCTCTTCATCGTATCTAAAATAGATAGACTTGCTATCTTTAGACCAGGTTATGGATGAAATGTCTTGAGTGAAATTGTTTGATAAGACTTCAACTTGTTTATTATCTCTGTTCATCAAATAAAGTTGAGTTAATTGGTATCCTACAAATTTATCTTTGAAACCTGTATAAGCAATATATTTTCCATCTGGAGAAATTTTTGGTGAGTTGAAAGGTCCACGCTCATTTGTGAGTTGCTCTACCTTTCTTGTTGTAATGTTTTGCTGAAAGATTTGCTCATTGTTAGGATCAAGTTCAGCATTTTCAGATTTGTTGACGGTGTACAAAATATGCTCTCCATCTGGAGCCCAGGAAGGAGACCCATATTGATGTGGACCAGACGTGAGTTGACGAGCAGTTCCTCCTTCTGCTGAAATTATAAATAAATGGCTGTACCCATCTTGGACATAACCCCCTCCATCTCTTCGGTATACAGCTTTGTCTATCACATCAGCTTCTTTTTCCCACTGAGCTCCAGAAGGAGGAGCTGGTATGCCTGGTTTCACAGCTTTAGAAGATTCTTTAACAAACTTACTGAAAAGCAGTTGAGACCCGTCTGGAGACCAACTTATGCTTCCAGGACTTTCAGTAAAATTGGTAAGAGCCGCAGTTGTTTTTGATTTTATCCAATACACATATAGTTGATTCGAACCATCTTGATTGGAAGTAAATGCAAATTTATCCCCTTGTGGAGACCACGTGACATTCCCGTGATTCTTAGTTCCAGAGGTGATTGGATAATGGTCCATGCCATCAAAAGAGATTTGCCATAGATTTACTAATCTACGGTCTGTCATTACATCAAATTGATGTCTTTCATAAATTATAGTGCTCCCATCTGGGGAAATCTCAGGATTTGAAACCATCTGTAAGTCAAAAAGATCCATATAATCAAAATGGTTTTCCTCTACTTGCGCGTAAAGTTGGATATTTAAGAACGAAATAAAACCAAATAAAAATAAGCTAAGACGTGTATAATTCATTGTGAGATATTTTAGTTAAGATATTTTTCAGGAGACTTTCTTTTTTTTGAAACCTCTTCATAAAGATTGGCATAGCTGTAAATTTCTGATTCTTGGTATGGTTTTGTGATAAAAGTGAGACCCTCTGGCTCACCGCTTTCGTTATAACCCATTGGCACAGTCAGCGCTGGAAATTTTGCAGCTGCCGCTTGTCCAGCATTATAATTATTTATGGACAAAATAGCATCAAGATTGTTGTCTATCATTGGTTTTTCAAAATAATTAATACCTGTAATAAGAAGCTTTCTACGTATTTCTACAAGTTCATCTTCGGTGATATCAAGATCTTCAATACCTTCAAATCTAGCCTGACCGTAAGGAATTCTTGTAGTTGTATCCTCAAAATTAAATTTCATGACATCACTAGCGGTTTTAACCTTAATATTTTCTGAAGCGTGAGCAGATAAATATTTTTTGAGGTCGATTTTCATATCACCACTCAACAATTCAAGAAAACCTTCAAAATTCATGGCTTCAGGATCAATTTCAATGACCTCAGCCCCAAGATTTCGCAAATCTTCTATTGCTTTTTGATACAAAGAATTTTGCATATAGGACTTGTAAGCTCCCAATCGAACTCCCTTCAAATCTTTTCTAGATTGAATTTCCCAAGGCACTTTCGAACCAAAATCTTTATCATAAGCCGATGCCATTGCTGAAAATAAAATTGAATTGTCTTTTAAATTCCTTGTTATAGGCCCTGGCGTATCCAAAGTACTCGATATAGGAACTATCCCATCTTGGCTTAGAATTCCTACAGTAGGTTTTAACCCAACTGCAGATTGCTGGCTAGATGGAGAAAGAATAGACCCAGAGGTCTCTGAACCTACAGCTGCGGCTGCATAATTTGCCGCAATAGCAACAGCACTTCCAGAACTGGAACCGCCAGTATCAAATTCTCTTACTCCGTAAGGATTTAAAGTTTGACCACCAATAGCACTGTAGCCATTAGGACATCCATCACAGAGAAAATTTGCCCATTCACTAAGGTTGGCTTTTCCTAGAACTAGGCCTTTATAAGATTTTAAATTAGCAACAATTTCAGCTTCAGTTTCAGGTTGATTATTTTTTAAAGCAACCGCACCTGCAGTGGTAGGCATGTTTTTGGTGTTGATATTGTCTTTTAAAATTACAGGCATCCCATAAATGGGATGTTTTATGGAAGACTTACTATTGTCAAGTCTTTCAGCCTGCATAACGACTTCAGGATTTATAGAAATCATCGCATTGAGAGAAAGATCTTTATCACTTTCAAATTTTGCTATTCTGTATAAATACCATTGTGTCAATTCTTTGTAAGAAAATTTTTCATCTGAAATATTATCCTGAAGCGTTTGAATGTCCTGATCCAAAATCAAAGGAGATAATTCCATGTACTTTTCTTCTGAAAAACCACTCAGTTGAGATGTAATATTTGTTATAAGCTCATTTCTGTCTGAAACTTTAGATTGAATGAGTTTATACCTTAATTGTTCTGACTCATTATTTTCATTGGATTTTATCAATCCAGTTTCATCATATGGAACCCAGGTTTTGAATTCTGGAGAGTTTTCTTTTTTGCAGGAAATCAAAGAGAAAAAAGATAAAAGAATAAGTAATATTGAACTGTTTTTGAGCATAAGTAAGAGTATTAGAAAATTTTGAAAGATCTGCTGAATTTACAAATTATTGGTATAATTACTAATTAAGCGCTCGTTTAATGAAGAAATTAAATCGAGAATTTTGCGCAATGAGAAAAATATCGCTAATTTTGATACATCAAAAAAGCTATCATCCTGAATTTAATGCTTTTACAATTTATTAAACTACTATTATGAAACGTATTAACCTGATTGAAAATTTTAGATTTAAGTACAAAAATCAAATTCATCCAGACCTTATTTATCTAGGTTTACTGCAAACCTCAACTGAAGTTTATTTAGAAAAGATTCTAGACTCAGATTTAGAAGTTATTATTCAGCATAATTTGGAAACTGTTTACGATTCAGATTTAGAGCCTCTTCGTCCTAATATAAGTGCTTCGCTTTTTAATCCATTCATCGATATAAATGATAACGCAAGTAAGTTCTTGCTGCACATGGATCCATTGAGTATTGTTATGAATTACACAGGGATTTTTTCTGAAGATGCCACAGAACGTTTTCTTAATTTTATTTAGGCATTGGAGTTTAAAAAATAAATAGGCTTTCTTTTTTTCGAAGTAAGATCAAGCTTAAATTCGGATTAATACAATAAATATCGAATAATCAAGAAATCTGAATTATTCCTAGGTCCACAAAAATTGAGTTGTAATCATTATAATAACAACCAAACCTCTGTTGCTGTTCTAAAGATGATGTTTAAAAATATTTAGCTTTAAAAATTTATAATTAAAAATTCAAATAGGATTTTTAATCACCAGAACTGGCTTTATTTTTTGATTTAAAAAATCAGCAAGTAGTTTTATTTGCTTATCAACTGAATCAGAAAAGAAATTCACACCTAATTCATAGGAAAAATTAATTTGCACTTTCCCGCAAATACTTAAGTGCTTTAGACATTTGATTTTCTACTGTTTTTACAGATATATCCATATCCTCAGCGATGTCTTTGTACTTAATTTTATCTAGTTTGCTTTTGATGAATATTTTTCTGCATCGAGGAGGGAGTTCATCGATAAGTTTATGTAATTTCTTTAATTTATTTTCCCGGTGATTTTCTTGAGAGTTCATTGAGTTTGCGATCGCCTCCCATTTAACTTCATCTAAATGATCAAACTTGATTTTCTTTTTCCGTAAATGTTGCAAAAACTGGTTGTGACAAGAAGTGAAAAGGTAATTTTTTAAGGACGTTTGAACTTCTATTTTTTGACGCTTGACATAAAAATTCATTAACATGTCTTGAACAATATCTTCTGAAATTTTTTTGTTTTCACATAACTTAAAGATGTAATTACAAAGCCATTGATAGTATTTAGTGTAAAGTATTTTGTAGGCTATTTCATCCCCTTGCTTCAGTTTTTGTATAAAAATAGATTCTTTCATCACTAGCAAATTAGCTATAATAATCATATAATATTCAATTTTTCATAGATTAAATAGGGGTTTTTAACAAAGGTTGCATCTTATAAGTAAGAAGTATGAATTATTTATAAATGAATCCTGAAAAACTAATAGATAAATATTTAGAAGGTAATCTTTCATTAAAAGAGAGATATCACCTCAATAATTGGGTTAAAAAAGACTTAAAGAACCTTAATATTTTTAAGGAAAAAATCAAGTCTTACTCATATGTCATTCCTCTTCATTTTGACACTGATAAAGCCTTTGAAAAATTCTACAATCAGATTCAGTTAAATAAACAGAAACGTGGACGTAGATTGAAATTAATCTCAATCGCTGCAAGTTTCATGGTTTTAATTGCATTAGGTTTTATTTATAACCACTTAGAAGTAAATAAAGTTTCAAAAGAGAATCTAAGTTCTAAAGAAATTAATGGAAGCCTCAAGAATATACAGATCACTTTGCCAGATGGAAGCCAACAGATTATTGATAAAAAATCAACAGAGTATGTTAAAACTAGCAATGGAAAGTTAGTAGCAAGTAAATCTGATAATATTATAGTTTTCGGGAATAAAAACAAAGCTGAAATTGATACTTCCATTACCCAGATTAATATTCCTTACGGAGAAAAATTTCGTTTAAAATTATCCGATGGGACTTTAGTATGGCTAAACTCTGGAACCAGTTTTAGATTTCCGCAGAATTTTGACCCAAACTCCAATATCAGACAGGTAGAAGTCATAGGAGAAGCATACTTTGAGGTTTTAAGTGATCAGAACAAACCATTTATAGTTAATACGCCTAGCGTCAACATCAAGGTTCTGGGAACTCACTTTAACGTAGCGTCCTACACGAATGATCACAGCACCAAAACTACTCTAATGGAAGGTAAAGTTCATGTCTACAGAAACTTTCAAAACGAAATTGCCTTAGAATTAAATCCAAATCAACAAGCCATTTTCAAAAAAACAGACCTAAGCCTTAGTATAAATAATGTAGACGCCGATAAATTCAATTCATGGATTGAGGATGTACTTGTTGTTGATGGACTCTCTTTCTTAGAACTAAAGAAAAAACTTGAACGTAGGTACAACGTCATTATTACAAGTGAAATTGATGGATTATGGAATACTGTTTACAGAGGAGAATTTCACGATGAATCACTTAAAGAAACATTACAAACTATCGCTTTAAGTTCACATTTCGAATTTGAAATTAATGGAAAACATGTAAAAATTTTCAATACAAAACCAACTACCGATAGCTAAAATAAGTATTAACAAAAACAAATTATGATGAAGAATTACACAAAAAAAGTGCAAAGAAGCAAAGGTTCTGCTTCTCTACACTGGACAGGAAAAGCGATACTTTCTCTAGTCCTAATGATTTTGTTAACAGCACAAGGATTTGCTAATCCTAAGCTATTTCAAAGTTTATCATTAAACTATGAAAACGCGGCGCTCATTAATGTTTTGGACAAAATGAAGTCTGAGTCTAACTTTAATTTCTTCTACAATGTAAATGATATTGAAGAAAACAGACTAATAAGTATTTCTGCAAAAAACACAGCTTTTGAAGATCTTTTAAAAGAAATAAGCAAAAAAGCTAATTTTGATTACACGTTCAATGGTAACCAAATAGTGCTAACCCCGACAATTGTTGCGGCCAGTCCAGAAGTGGCGAGTAAAATAGACCAAGATCGCGAAGTCACAGGATTAGTAGTAGACCAAGATGGAAACCCACTTCCTGGAGCTAATGTTGTAGTGAAAGGGACTAGCACTGGCGCTCAAACCGACTTTGATGGTAACTTTACTTTGCAAGTTCCAGAAGATAAGAACATACTTGTCGTGTCTTACGTTGGTTTTAAAAATGTAGAAGTAAATGTGAAAGGTAAGTCAAATATCGAAGTACAATTAAAACCAGATGCTGGACAACTAGACGCAGTCGTAGTTGTAGGTACAAGAGGTAAGCCAAGAACATCTTTTGACTCTCCAGTAGCTGTAGATAATTTTAAAACCAAAGATTTAGAAAAAACAGGAAAAACTACTGTAGATCAACAATTGATGTTACGAGTGCCTTCTTATAACGCAACGGAGCAACCTGTTTCTGATGCTGCAGCTCACTTTAGTCCTGCAGATTTGAGAGGTTTGTTTCCAAGTAGAACTTTAGTTTTGGTCAACGGGAAACGTAAAAATGCAAGTGCGCTTGTCTATAGTTATGTAACTCCTGGCCGGGGTGAAGTTGGTGTGGATATGAAGGCCATTCCTTCTGCTGCTTTAGAAAGTGTAGAAGTTTTAAGGGATGGTGCCGCTGCACAATATGGTTCTGATGCGATAGCAGGTGTCATAAATTTGGTAATGAAAGAGAAAATAGATCCGTTTATCAACAACAGCTTCAGTACAACCACGCGTGGAGATGGTGAACAGTATCAATTAGAGTCTGGTTTTGGAGCGAATTTAGGTGAAAACGGTTACGTAAACTTTACACTAAGCCATATGGACTCCGAAACAACCCAACGTGCCGGTGAGATCACAAGTGTACAGGATGAAGCTGACTATTGGGGAATTCCTGGAGCAGTTCCAGATTTTTCAGTAAACGATTTGAGTAACTTTTTAGACAGAAATCCTGGTGCTGGCTTTCAGGTAGGTTTACCAGAAATGACAATTACCAATTTTGCTTATAATTTAGGTTACACCCTAGACGAGGAAACCGAAACTGAAATATACTCTTTCGGTACTTTAACCGATAGAGAAGGTTCTGCACCTCAGTTTGCGAGAGTTCCTTATTGGGTCCCTGGGTTTGAAGCTATTTACCCAGATCAGGATTTCTTCTTAGCCAAAATGGCACCACAAATCAGAGACCATACTTTTTCATTGGGTTTAAGAACAACTCATAATGAATGGAATTTTGACCTAAGTTCGACTTTAGGTAAAAACAGAATTGACTATTACATAGAGGATTCTTTTAATCAATCTTTTGCTGGAGCAAGTCCTTCTAATTTTTACAATGGTGCGCACGAATTTAGCCATGTGGTCAATAATTTGGACGTGAATAGAACATTTTACGACACAGGACTCGAAGCTTTATCGGTTGCCTTTGGTGTAGAGCATAGAACTGAAAATTTCGTAACCGAGGAAGGTGAATTTGCTTCTTATGGTGATGGTGAATCTCCAGATGCACAAGGAGGAAGAACAGGATCCGAATCATTTGGAGGTTTTAGTCCAGAAAATGCATCTGACGATTATAGATCCAACATTGGTTTTTATACCGATATCACAGCCGATATCACAGAGAGTTTTCTTCTGAGTGGTGCTTTGAGATATGAAAACTACAGTGATTTTGGTTCTAATGTAAGTTGGAAAATGAGTTCCCGATACAAAACCCTTGATGATAAACTAGTCTTTAGAGGATCTGTAAGTAGTGGTTTTAGAGCACCATCTTTACATCAAGTATATTATACGGCGACAACAACTACCTTAACGGAAAATGGTGTACAGCAGAATGGTATCTTAGATAATGGAAACCCTGCGTTAAGAGCTTTGGGTATTCCTGAATTGGATGCAGAAACTTCTTTCAATTTAAGTGCTGGCTTGACATACAGAATTAGTCAAAACTCAGGAATTACTATAGATGCTTATCAGATAGATGTTGATGATAGAATTGTACTTTCTGGACAAGTTACAGCGACTGGAGATGCTAACAGCCCAATTGATCAAACTCTAGAGAATGTAGGTGTAGGTTCTGCCGGTTTCTTCTTAAATGCAATCGATACAAGAACTCAAGGAATTGATATTGTATATACACTAAGTAATCTTGAATTTGGAAGAGGTTTTCTAAGCGGTAGCTTAGCAGCAAACTTTAATAAAACTGAAGTTCAAGGGACCAATTTTCCAAGTTTTATAGAAAACAATAATCTTGGAGATGCTTTATTTTCAAGAGAAGACATTTCAAGAGTAGAAACCTGGAGACCTAGAGAGAAAATTATTGGAACACTTAGCTATGAAATTGATAAATTCACCACTAATTTATCATTGATGTATTACGGTTCTGTGACTTACAGACATCCAAGCAATCCTCTAGATGACGCAACTTACGGTGGTAAAACCCTAACCGATTTGAGTGTTAATTATGCGTTTACTGATAAAATCAACTTCACCATTGGTGTAAATAATTTATTCGATGTGTTCCCTGATACTTTTGCAGAAGCTTATGCAGGAAGAGGCGGCACACCACAAGATAGAAATCTTGATTTTGTTGGCAGATTTAAGTATCCATGGCAAACGACTCAGTTTGGAATTGATGGAACACGCGTCTTCTCACAATTGAATATTAGTTTCTAAATTAGGTCTGAACTATTATTATTTATAGCCCTTGCCATAATATGGTAAGGGCTATATTTTTTTCTCAACTTCGAATATGATTTTGAACTCGTGTTTAAGGCAGTTTCAGTAAATTGACTAAAATAATTTCAGACATGAAAACACTATACTGCTTAAGAAATATTTTGTTTTTATTCCTTTTTTTTTCATTGTCATCTTGTGCTTATTTCAAAAAACTCCCAGATGAAACTTATTAGGAATATAGATTTGAGCAAGAAATACTTTATAAAAGTGACACTTTATTCTTTGACCTTAAGAATTCCCTAAAATGCCCCCTACGATTAAAAATTAAATCAGTTTTGACCGATCAGGATTCATCAAGAATTCTCAAAAAATTTGTATTGGAGGAATCTAAAGACACAATCATTAAGTTGTATTATCCAAATTTAAATGAGTTTGAACGCTTTAGAATCATCAGAAATCGAGGAGATATTGATAAAAATATACAAAAAGATAAAGTTGCGTACCCGTTTCTTAAGGGTAAAAATTACAGCATTATACAAGGTTATGATGGAAGGTTTACTCATAAGTCAAAGAAGAGTAGATATGCTATTGAATTTGAAAATAACATAAAAGGGAGTGACCTCAAAAAAGGAGACAAAATAAAAAACCCCTGATTTACAGGGGTTTAAGTATCAATTCTGTGACCTCGGCAGGATTCAAACCTGCAACCTTCTGAGCCGTAATCAGATGCGCTATTCAGTTGCGCCACGAGGCCTTTTTGGGATTGCAAATATATTTCTTTTTATACTTTTACCAAACATTAAATCATAATTATCATGCAACTCACCAATTATATAAGAACTATCGAAGATTTCCCTATGGGAGGCATCTCTTATAAAGACATCACCCCCCTACTTATGGACCCGAAAGCTTCTGATTTTGCAGTTTCGGAATTGATTAAAGGCCTGGAAGGTAAACCTATTGACAAGGTCATCGGCATAGAGTCTCGCGGATTTTTATTTGGAATGCTTCTAGCCAAAGAACTTGGAGTAGGATTTATACCTATTCGTAAACCAGGGAAACTTCCTTCTGAAACCATTTCTCAATCCTACGATCTAGAATATGGAAGTGATACCATCGAAATACACGAAGACTCTATTCAAAAAGGAGAACGCATTCTGCTTCATGATGATTTACTTGCTACAGGAGGTACAGCTTCTGCTGCCTGTAAGCTTATTGAAAAACTTGGAGGTGAACTAGTTCATATCAATTTTATCATTGAATTGGACTTTCTTGAAGGCAGAAAACTTCTTCCTAAGGCTAAAGTAAATTCACTTTTACATTATTAATAACAAATTCAAATTCAGAATAAATACAAAAGCTTAGTTAATTTATAACGTAAAGTTATACAAAGAAAAAAAGTTTGAGTGTCAAAAATTAAAGAAAGGCTATCTTCGCGATTACTAATTTTTAAGAAATGAGCGAACAAAAAAATAAAGAATTTACAGAAGAAATCGGCGATAATCATATAGCTACATCTTACGAAAACCCGGTAAGAAACGACGCTTTTGATATGACAGAGGATGAAAAGATTGAAAAAATAAAAGGTCACGTCTATGAAATCATGCATACATTGGGTATGGATATGACAGATGACAGCTTGATGGGTACTCCCAAACGAGTGGCTAAGATGTACGTGAACGAAATTTTTGGAGGTTTAAACCCTGAGAAAAAACCTAAAGCATCAACTTTTGAGAATAATTACAAATACGGTGAAATGCTCGTGGAAAAGAACATTACGGTCTATTCTACTTGTGAACACCACCTTTTACCAATTATTGGAAGAGCTCACGTCGCCTACATATCTAGCGGAAGAGTTGTAGGACTTTCCAAAATGAATAGAATCGTCAATTACTTCGCTAAACGACCACAGGTTCAGGAAAGGCTTACCATGCAAGTGGTCAAAGAGCTACAAAAGGCTTTGGAAACTGAGGATGTAGCATGTATCATTGATGCCAAACACCTTTGCGTCAATAGCCGTGGTATCAACGACATAGAAAGTAGCACTGTAACGAGCGAGTTTGGAGGAAAATTCAAAGACGAGAATGTGAGGAAAGAGCTTCTCAATTATATAAATTTGGAAACTAAATTTTAACTAATGGCTTTATATAAGCATCAATCCTTAAAGATTTATAATTCTATTTCAGGAGAAAAAGAAGAGTTTAAACCTATAACTGAAGGCTACGTCGGCATGTATGTCTGCGGTCCTACCGTATATAGCAATGTTCATTTAGGAAATTGCAGGACTTTTATCTCTTTTGATTTGGTGTTTCGTTACCTGAAGCACTTAGGTTATAAAATAAGGTATGTAAGAAATATTACAGATGCTGGTCATTTGGAAAATGATGGTGAAGAAGGAGAAGATAGAATCGCGAAAAAAGCTAAATTAATGGAAATTGAGCCAATGGAAGTGGTTCAAAAATACAGTGTTGATTTTCATCAAATCCTTCAAAAATTCAATAACCTACCTCCTAGTATTGAGCCTACAGCTACAGGGCATATTATTGAGCAAATTGAAACTATAAAAACCATACTTGATAAAGGACTGGCCTACGAAGTAAAAGGTAATGTGTACTTTGATGTGATGAAATACAATGAATCTCAACATTACGGAAAGTTAAGCGGAAGAAAAATCGAGGATCTTATCTCGAATACTAGAGAGCTTGCCGGCCAATCTGATAAAAAAAACCCTCAGGATTTTGCGCTTTGGAAAAAAGCAGAACCTCAGCACATCATGCGCTGGCCCTCACCATGGGGAATAGGTTTTCCAGGATGGCATCTGGAATGTACCGTAATGAGCTCCAAGTATCTTGGTGATCAATTTGATATTCATGGCGGTGGAATGGATTTGAAGTTTCCTCACCATGAGTGTGAAATTGCTCAAGGCCATGCTTCCACTGGAAAGGATCCTGTTAACTATTGGATGCATGCCAATATGTTGACATTAAATGGTAAGAAGATGTCTAAAAGTACTGGCAACAATATCTTACCTAGAGAACTTTTTACAGGAGAAAACGAAAATCTATCAAAAGCGTATACAGCACCTGTAGTTCGATTTTTCATGCTTCAGGCCAACTATAGAAGCATTCTTGACTTTTCCGATGAAGCTTTATCCGCCTCAGAAAAAGGATTCAATAAATTGATGGATAGTCTTGAAACTTTAAAGTCAATTAAAGCCTCAAAGTCTTCAGATTTTGATGTTTCAGAATGGAGAAAGAAATGTTATGAAGCGATGAATGATGACTTTAACAGTCCGATTTTAATTGCCCATCTTTTTGAAGCTGTGAAACAAATTAATCTAGCCAAAGCGAATCGAATAAAATTCACTCAAGAACATATCGATTTGCTAGATAAAACCATGAAAGACTTTATTTTTGATGTCATGGGACTTGAAGATGGAGAAAATAATTCAAAATCGAAAGACAATACAAACGATTTTGAAGAGCTTATTCATTTCTTAATTGAGATGAGAAATCATGCCCGACTCAATAAAAATTTTGAAACTAGTGATAAGATACGGGATAAACTTTTAGAAATGAAAGTTGAGTTGAAAGACAGTCGAGAAGGAACTACTTTTGAGATTCAATCTTAATCAATGTGGCGTAAATTATTGATTTTTCCTTTTTTAGTTCTCATCAAGCTTTATCAATGGATCATATCCCCTCTATTAGGTCCTAGTTGCAGGTTTCAACCAACCTGCTCACATTATGCTGCTGAAGCATTTGAAGCCCATGGAGTGATCAAGGGCTTTTATCTAAGTGCTGTGAGGATTTCAAAATGTCATCCCTGGGGAAAATCTGGTTATGATCCAGTCCCGAAGCCTAAAAAAGAATCAGATAAGAGGTGAACATTTCAATATTCTGTATATTAGCCCTCAAATAATTTAAGCATGTTCCAAGCTATCCAATGGGATCCCTCTTTGGGAATCGACCTAGGAATTCTAACTCTCAGGTATTACAGTTTAATGTTTCTCATTGCTTTTGGTGGTGGATTTTATATTTCAAAGCGAATATTTATTCACGAAGGTATTTCATTAGAAAAGCTGGATAAGCTTCTAATTTACACCATAATTTCTACGCTTGCTGGAGCAAGATTGGGTCACGTCATCTTCTATCAGCCAGAATTATTTCTCGAGGATCCACTATCGGTTTTCCTACCTGTAAGCTTTGTTCCGGATATTGAATTTACAGGTTTTAGAGGTCTTGCCAGTCACGGTGCAGCTATTGGTATTGCCATTGGAATGTACTTTTACAGCAAGAATGTAACAAAAAAATCTATCTTTTGGATTCTTGACCGTATAACAATTCCTGTAGCTTTAGGTGCTGTATTTGTTAGAATTGGAAATTTTTTGAATTCTGAAATCGTCGGTAAAGCAACAGGTTCAGACTTCGGAGTCATATTTGTGCAATTGGGAGAAAGCTTCCCCAGACATCCCGCTCAGTTGTATGAATCTGTTTCATATTTGATTCTTTTCGGAGTTTTATCTTTGCTTTTTTGGAAAACTAACCTCAAACAAAAGAAAGGTGTTCTTTTCGGAATATTTTTTACTTTACTATGGACTATTCGATTTTTGGTAGAGTATGTCAAGGAACCTCAAGTAGCGGAAAGGGCAGACTGGTTATTCAACACTGGACAATTATTGAGTATTCCTATGATTATAATTGGTTTAGGAATCATTTATTTTTCGAATAAAACATCTCAAAAAAGTGAAGTTGTTTAAAATAATTTTTAGGTTAAGCTTGATCTTACTTGCAATATCTTGTCAATCTGAAAAAAAACAAGATCAAAATCTTACAAGAGAAATTCAATTTAAAAATGATACGCTTCTAAAGTTTATTAAAAACAAAGATACATTGTCTCCTGTTTTCAAAATTGAATTAGCTAAATCTGATTATGAAAAAGAAACGGGATTAATGCATAGAAAAAAAATGGAATCTAATCAAGGGATGCTTTTTATCTATGAGACTGAAAAGCTGAGACCCTCATTTTATATGAAAAACACTTACCTCCCACTTGACTTGATTTATTTTAATAAAAACCTAGAAATTGTAGATTTTAATTTAAATACCACACCGCTATCTGAAGAACTTATTCCTTCTGAAGTTCCTTCGATTTACGTTCTTGAATTAAATGCTGGTTCTGTTGATAAATTATCACTTGAAAGAGGTAATCAAATTATTTTATACTAAAAAAGGTAATCTTAAAGACTACCTTTTTTTATAAAATGAGTTTACTAGAGGCTAATCCAAACAAACAATATTTTATTAGTTAAACGCATAAAAGGGTGTATTGTTACAATCATTAACACAGTTTAACACATTGATAATCAAAGCTAAAGCATTGTTCAACAAAAAAGAAAAAAGGAATGAAAAGCATAACTCTTGTCATTGGCGCTTCAGAAAATCCAAGTAGATATTCCAATAAAGCTATTCGTGCTTTGTTGCAGAATAACAAAGCCGTTATTGCTCTTGGCAAACGGAAAGGTGAAGTAAAAGGTGTTGAGATACAGACTAAAATTTCAACAGATAAGAAAGTTGATACTGTTACCTTATATCTGAATCCCAATCATCAAAAACAATACGAAGACTTTCTACTTGAACTTTGTCCTAAGCGAGTAATTTTTAATCCTGGTACAGAAAGCTTTGAGCTTCAAGATAAACTTGAAAAGGCAGGAATCAAAACTTTAAATGCCTGTACTCTGGTTCTTCTGGCTACAAATCAATATTAAGCCAAGAAAGGTTAGCAAACCATTCAAAATCAGAATAAAGAAGCCAAATTCAAAGTTCAGGTAAGCTAAGCTTAAACTACTGATAATATAAGAAAGAATAGGTGACAGAATCGCTACAATCGGTATCCATCTATCCTTAACTATCCATTTGGTAAACAATCCAAAAGCATACAGTCCTAAAAGTGGACCATAGGTGTATCCAGCAAATTCAAATAACTTATTGATAACACTCTTATCTGCGATTGCATATTTAAAAATCATCATCACAACAATAAGAACTAGAGAAATTAGAACATGAATATATTTTCTCACTTTGGTTTGAGAGGCTACAGAATATCTATCTTCGATATTAAGTATATCAATACTTATAGAAGTTGTAAGCGAAGTTAACGCGCTGTCTGCACTCGAATAAGCCGCTGCTACAAGACCTAATATGAAGGTGATTGCTACAGCTACACCTAGTACACCAGAAGTTGCGACTGCTGGAAATAAATCATCCCTTGTCTCTGAAATTCCAACCAAATCTGCATAATCGGTAAGGAGTAAACCTAGGAGCAAAAATAAAAAGTTGACCACAGTCAAAACCAGCGTAAACCAGAAGATATTTTTTTGAGCATCTTTAAGAGTTCTGCAGGTTAAGTTTTTTTGCATCATGTCCTGATCAAGACCTGTCATAACTATCGCGATAAACATTCCAGATATAAATTGTTTGAAGAAGAAGTCTGAACTTTTATAATCTTCAAAAAAGAAAATTTGAAAGTTATCGTGAGTCCCTAAGTAAGTCCATAAACTTTCTACCTGTAAAGCGTCTGAAATAAAATAAATAGAAATACCCAAGGCTATAAGCATAAATAGCGTTTGCAAAGTATCTGTCCATACTATAGTTTTTATTCCACTTCTGAATGTATACAGCCAGATTAGTAATATAGTAATGCTTACAGTTACATAATAAGGAATGCCTAATGCATCAAAAACTATGAGCTGAAGAACATTTGCCACCAAAAAAAGCCTGAAACTAGCACCCACTATCCTTGAAAGGATAAAATAGGAAGCCCCAGTCTTATAGGCATAATTGCCATAACGGGAATCTAAGTAAGTGTAGATAGAAGTAAGATTGAGCCTATAATATAGAGGCATAAGCACAAGACTTATTACGGCATATCCAATGGTATAACCGAGTACAACTTGAAAATAACTAAAGCTACTGAAAGCTACTGTACCAGGGATTGAAATGAAAGTGACACCACTAAGTGATGCACCTATCATCCCAAAAGCAACGAGATACCATGGAGATTGCTTATTGGCCTGGAAAAACTCAGAATTACTTCCGCTTTTATTGGTTAAAAATGAAATTAAAATAAGGACAACGAAATAAGCTAAAACAAGAAGTAAAATCTGGTAAGCCTGCATACATTTTATTTTGGCAGGCGAAAATACAAATGTTTACTTAAGTTTTTTATAAAAAGAAGACTCAAAATTGTATTTTAGCCCGGTATGGAATTTTCATCAAAGTATCTTGAAAAGGCGATTGAAGAGATTTCGCTATTACCGGGAATAGGTAAGCGGACTGCTCTTCGACTGGCTTTACACCTATTGAAGCAACCGCAAGCTCAAACTACAGATCTTGCAACCGCTTTAGTCGATTTAAAAACGAAAGTCAAACAATGTAAAAGTTGTAATAACATCTCAGACCACGATATTTGTGGTATTTGCAAAGACCAATCTAGGGATCAATCCATTATATGTGTTGTTGAAGATATAAGGGATGTTATGGCAATTGAAAATACAGAACAATACAAAGGAATTTATCACGTTTTAGGAGGTAAAATAAGTCCTATGGACGGGGTTGGACCAAATCAGTTGAATGTAGAAACTTTAGTAACCAAAGTAAATACTGGTAAGGTCAAAGAAATTATTTTTGCTTTAAGCAGCACTATGGAGGGTGACACAACCAACTTTTATATTTATAAACAGATACAGTCCTCAAAACGAGAATTAAAGACCTCTACAATAGCAAGAGGAATTTCAATAGGAGATGAATTGGAATATGCAGATGAAATTACTTTAGGAAGAAGTATTTTACAAAGAGTTCCATTTGAAAATTCATTAAAAAACTAATCTTTTTGAAACTTTCCATTGTTATTCTAAACTACAAAGTACCTCATCATTTGATGCTCTGCCTAGATAGCGTTACAAAATCAATTGAAAATATCGAAGCTGAAATAATTGTTGTAGATAATAAATCTTTGGACGCAAGCTGCGAATTAGTAAGAAAAAACTTCCCTGAAGTACAACTAATTAGTAATAAAGAAAATTTAGGATTTTCCAAAGGAAATAACATAGGTGTAAAAAAAGCTCAGGGAGAATTTCTTTGCATCCTAAATCCAGATACCGTTGTTCCTGAAGATTGCTTCGAAAATCTTTTAAAATATTATCAAGAACTGAAAAAACCCGGAGCAGTGGGCGTCCAATTGATCGATGGGTCAGGGAAATTTCTTAAAGAAAGTAAACGGAATATACCTACACCAAGAGTTGCTCTAAAGAAACTAACTGGAAACTCTTCGTCCTATTATAATTTTAAATTAGAAAAAGAAGATAAAGGATCTACTGATATATTGGTCGGAGCATTTATGTTTATGAAAACTGAAGTATATCTAAATATTGGAGGATTTGATGAAGATTACTTTATGTATGGGGAAGATATTGACTTAAGTTACAGAATTCTCAAGGCTGGCTTCCAAAACTACTACTTGGGTTCTGTAAAAGTTTTACATTTTAAAGGTGAAAGCACAATCAAGGACCAATTGTATGTTAATCGATTTTATGAAGCAATGTACATTTTTTACAAAAAGCACTTCAAGAATTATAAAACATCCTTTAGTCTGGTAAAACAGATTCTCAAACTAACTATGGCTTTAGAGAGAATAAAGCTTAAATCTATAAAAAATAGGAAACAAACATTTAAAGAAACCCTCTTGGTTTCTGAAAGTAAATGTTTGAGAAATAAAGTTGCAAACCGATTGAATTCTAAAATAAAGGTTTCCTCAAAAATAACATCAGAAGTGGAAAATTCGTTTATCATAATTGACTCTAATTACTTACAATACAGAGATTGTATAAATATCATGACTAATCTTAAGTCTAAGAATAATGCTTATAGAATAAAACCGAGAAATTATAATTTTATAATAGGAAGCGAAAGTAAGTATCTGAAAGGCGAAGTTATTGACCTAAGTTAAGAAGGTAAGAACTTAGGAATATAACTAGCTTAATTTTACTAAATTTGCAATCTGAAATACAAAAACACCTTTTAGGTTACATATATGGCAAAAAAAGAATTAAAGTTACCCAAAATGGGAGAAAGCGTTGCTGAGGCAACCATTACTAGTTGGCTTAAAGAAGTCGGCGATACTATCGAGGCTGATGAGGCGGTCCTTGAGATTGCAACAGACAAGGTAGACTCTGAAGTTCCAAGTGAATATGACGGCGTTTTGGTAGAAAAGTTATTTGATATAGATGATGTCGTTAAAGTTGGAGAGGTTGTCGCCATTATAGAGGTTGAAGGCGAAGAAGATTCTAGTGATGATACTGAGGGTGACTCTGTATCTGAATCTGAAGAAATTGAAGAAGCTGCGTCTGTAGTTGAAGACAGTGTTAAACAAGCTGAAAATATTGCTGGAACAAAAGCAGACTACTCAGATTCATCTAGGTTCTACTCCCCTCTAGTCAAAAATATTGCTGAAAAAGAAAACGTTTCTTTCGATGAACTTGAAGCCATTCAAGGTACTGGTATGGACGAAAGGGTAACAAAAGATGATATTCTTGCCTACGTTAAAAACAAAAAAGAGGGTAAAACATCCTCACAGCAAAGTAAATCAAAAACAGCTTCGGAAGAAAAAACTGCTGAAACAAAAAAGACACAGCCTGTGCCTAATGTTAGCACCCCAGTAAATATAAATGCTGAGGATGAAGTTATTGAAATGAGCAGAATGGGAAAATTGATTTCCAGCCATATGATTGCTAGCACTCAAACTTCAGCTCATGTTCAGTCTTTTATTGAGGTGGACGTCACAGACGTCTGGAACTGGAGAAATAAATATAAAAATGAGTTTCAAAAAAGAGAAGGCGAAAAGCTGACCTTCACCCCTATTTTCATGGAAGTTGTTGCTAAAACCATTAAGGATTTCCCTAAAATTAATATCTCAGTAGATGGTGATAAGATTGTTATGAAAAAACATATCAATTTGGGAATGGCTGCTGCTTTGCCAGACGGCAATCTTATAGTTCCTGTAATAAGGGATGCAGATCAACTCAACTTGCTTGGCATGGCCAAGAAAGTGAATGATCTGGCGGGAAGAGCACGTAAGGGAAAGCTCAAACCAGATGAAACTCAAGGCGGAACTTATACGGTGACTAATGTTGGAACTTTTGGAAGTGTAATGGGTACACCAATAATCAATCAACCACAAGTTGGTATTTTAGCTTTGGGCGCTATAAGAAAAGTCCCAGCAGTTATTGAGACGCCAGAAGGCGACTTTATCGGAATACGCTATAAGATGTTCTTGTCACATAGTTATGACCATAGAGTTGTAAATGGTGCCCTTGGAGGTCAATTTATTCAGAGAATGAAAGAATATATAGAAAATTTTGATACTGAAAGAAGCATTTAATTTTCTTCATAGTTTAAACAAAAAGCCCTTAAATATTAAATTTAAGGGCTTTTTAAATTATTAAAACTGTAGGATTAATTTTGAGCAGGAAAAGATGAATCCAGATAATCTGGAATACCATTACCGTTTGAATCTTGAAAAGGTAAAACCAGATCTCCTCCTTCATCAAATTCTACTTCCTCTCGCGTTGAAACACCATCATCATCATCGTCACCATCTGCGTAGTTAGGGACTCTATCCTCGTCAGTGTCATCATCATTGACTCTTCTGTTTTCATTTACGTCCTCCATCCATGTAGGTACACCATCACGATCGTGATCTGACTCTATGGATTTATACAATTGAATATTAAATACAATAGGCTCATACGCACTAATACCAGAACCAGCTGGCGGAGAAGCGAAATAAGCAATGCCTGAAGGAATAAAAACAGATCCTATTCCAAAGTTATCATCGAAAGTTACAGTACCATCTGGGTTCTCAATAACACCAGTAGAACCTCTGAACTCATCCATCACCTCATAGAAGCCAATTATATTATTTGTCAGATCAAACCAAACAGGATTCGGAGAGTTATCAAAAACCTCTTTTTCAGTAATTGAAAAACCCTTGTAAGTTACAAGAACAGAATCTGCAAACGTTGGTTTCCTTTGTGATTGTGCTCCCTCACGTATTTGTAAATAGTATAATGTATAGTCAGTTTCTAGCTGTGTAACGTTTTTTGATTTAAGAAACTCAGATTCCATTACTGGTTGCTTATCCGTGTCTCCTTCTTCTATCTTCTTGAAGACTATATTTTGAAAGTTTGAATTTTGAGAATTTTCTTCAAACACATAATAATGAGTTTCTAAAAAGGTCTCGATTTGCTCCATATTTTCAACCTTTACCTCTTCAACATCTCTTGTCACTACTTCAGCCGGACCATCATCATCATTACTGCATGCAATCACTGTAAAAAAGATAAAAATTAAAACTAGATTTTGTATTTTCATTTAACTGTTATTTTGGTCGCAAGATACAATTTTCTTATATTTTTGTTTGAGATTAAATTTGTTTTTGATGAGGGTAGATAAATATTTGTGGGCTGTAAGGTACTTTAAAACTCGAAGCATCGCCACCAATGCTTGCAAAAAAGGTCATGTGAAAATAGGAGGCGAATCCATAAAACCCTCAAGAAACGTTTATCCTACAGATAAGCTGGAAGTAAGAAAAAATCAAATCAATTATAAAATTGAAGTTTTAGATCTTCCCAAATCCAGAGTTGGAGCCAAACTGGTGAATATCTATTGTAATGATATTACTCCGAAAGAGAACTTGGAAAAATTAGATTTATTAAAGTATTCTCAAGATTATTATAGAAAGAAAGGAGCCGGAAGACCAACTAAAAAGGATAGAAGAGAATTAGATGACTTAAAAGAAAATACCAAAGACGATATAGACTAGTAAAATGAAAACAGAACCCACCTTAATTTTATCTGAGGAAGATATCGACATCAAGATTAAACGGATATCACTTCAGATTCTAGAAGCATGCATAAATGAAGAGTCTATAGTGGTTGCAGGTATTGAAAAAAATGGATTTAAAATGGCTGAGTCAATATTAAAAAATCTCAATAAACTATCTGAACAGTCTATTATCCTGACCAAGGTAAAAATTAACAAAAAGAATCCACTTAATAGTGTTGAAGTTTCTCTAACTCCGACAGAGTATAAAAACAAAAGTGTGATTTTAATTGATGATGTTCTCAATACGGGCTCTACCTTAATGTTTGCTGCTAAGCATTTTCTCGATGTTCCATTAAAGCAATTTAAAACAGCTGTTTTGGTCGATAGAAATCATAAAAAATATCCTATTAAAGTCGACTTTAAAGGAATATCTTTATCAACATCATTAAATGAAAGTGTGAAAGTTGATTTCAATGCTCCAGCAAAAGCAGAATTGATTTAAACGTTCTTATTAAGTAACCTTAGTAATTCACTTAAGCTTTCATTGACGTTACTTCCGGTCAAATCTAAAACGTGATCTGCGAGAAAATAAAATTGCTGACGTTCAAATAAATGTTTTCTCACAAATTCTTCGAATTCAGATTCGTCTTGGTAGTGAGCTATGAGAGGGCGCTTTGATCGCTGATGATATAGCTTAGCAACAAGCTCATTAAGCTGAAGTTTTAAGTAAACAGAAATAGTATCATTAGCTTCCACAATTTCTTTCATATTATTTCCATAAACCGGAGTCCCTCCTCCCAATGATAAAACTATATCTTCATCTCTTGAAAGAATCTCTTTCAAATAGTAAGATTCTCTTTTTCGGAAATAGATTTCACCTTTAGTTTTAAATAATTCTGGTATACTTAAACCCTCCTCAGCCTCAATGTAAGTGTCTAAATCGATAAAATTAAACTCCAAGGAATCTGCTAAGACCCGCCCAAGCGTTGACTTTCCAACTCCCATATATCCCAACAAAACTACTTTCATAAACTTCAACTTTGAACAAATTAAAAATGTTTCAAATTTAATTTATTTTTGCTTGAAATAACAAACTAAGATATTATATTTGCACCCGCAAAAAGACGCAAAAGATCTGGTAGCTCAGTTGGTAGAGCATCTCCCTTTTAAGGAGAGGGTCCTGGGTTCGAGCCCCAGCCAGATCACTTATAATCCCGTGCTTGACACGGGTATTTTATTAAAATAAAGTTCTTACAAATATTTTAGATCTGGTAGCTCAGTTGGTAGAGCATCTCCCTTTTAAGGAGAGGGTCCTGGGTTCGAGCCCCAGCCAGATCACTTTATAAAATGTGTTTTGTTAGTTGGTTCAAGAGTTTTAGAGATAATCTAAACCTAAGAAAATCCAAGACAAGTCATATTTAAATCAACTCTTTTCCCTCTTATTTTATAACTATTAATAATCTTAATATTGAATCAAAGATTTTAAGAGTTATATTTGTATCCTAAATGCCCAGGTGCTGGAACTGGTAGACAGGCATGGTTGAGGGCCATGTGTCCTTTAGGGCGTGCGGGTTCGACTCCCGCTCTGGGCACTTTTTATAATTTAAATTTTTCCTTCCTAGTATTTTTTAATAAAAGTAATTTCAAAAATATTATTTGATTTCCTGTTGTTTAACTACACAAGAATTTAAGCAATGTAGGACAATTAAAACCATTGTATTCTTCATTATTTAATAGGTATTGAAAGAATCAAAAAAGAATATTATACATAACTTTGTTATCTGTATACAATATTGCATTTATAAAATATATAGTCCCATCCCCTAAACATATAATCTATGATTGATATAAAAAATAAAACAGCATTTGTAACTGGATCTAGCCGAGGTATAGGTCAACAAATTGTTGTTGGTTTGGCAAATTTAGGTTGTAACGTAGTTGTACATGGTAGAAAAAAGGAAAACTGCAACAAAACTTTGGAGCTTTTAAAACCTTACAATGTGAGGGTAAATATTGTTCATGGGGAATTATCTGAAGAAAAGAGCATTAAAGACGTCATAAAACAAGTTCAAAAACTAAATGTTAATATAGATATCTTATACAATAACGCTGCAATCATGACGAGCTATAAAGAAGATTTTTGGAGCCACAATTGGGAGGAATGGATGAAAAGCATGAAGACAAATGTTTTAAGTGTTTACACTCTGAGTAGTGCCTTTATTCCTGGAATGGTGAAAAATGGCTTTGGTAGAGTTGTCAATTTGGTTTCTGGAATTAAAGATCAGCCAGAGCTACTACCATATAGCGTTTCAAAATGGGCTGCATCCAAAATAACTATTGACCTTGCAGTAAAATTTGAAGGAACTGGTGTTAGAATCAATTCTTTAGACCCTCAGTGGATATCAACAGACTTAGGTGGCGAATTTGCAGATCATTCTGTTGAGGAAGTTTTACCAGGTGCGCTTAAGCCGGTTTTAATTGAAAATGATGGCCCAAACGGTGAAACCTTTTCGGCAATTGACTAAAAGGATTACCATTCATAAAAATTCTGATTCAATATTCAACTGAATTTGTAATTATAAAAAAATAACCCTTTACTAAATCATTTTGAAAAAGCCCTTTCAAGTCATCTTGAATATGTTTCCTAGACCCTTCCTAATACGAGTGAGTCTATTTTTAAAACCTTTATTGGTTCTAATTTATCGAGGAGATAAATTTAAAGATCCAATTGATGGAAAAACATTTTCAAAATTCTTGCCTTATGGGTATGAGAAAAAAAGAGCTAATGTCTTGAGTCCATCTACGTTATCACTAGAAAGACATCGCTTATTATGGCTTTACCTTCAAAAAAAAACAGATTTTTTCACAAGCAAACATAAAGTCCTTCACTTTGCACCCGAACAGGCATTTTACAAACGATTTAAAAGTTTGTCCAACCTAGATTATACCACTACAGATTTGAACTCTCCAATTGCAGATGTAAAAGCTGATATATGTAATTTACCTTTTGGGGATGACATGTTTGACACCATTATATGCAATCATGTTCTGGAGCATATAAAAAATGACACAAAAGCTATGCAAGAGCTATACAGAGTTCTTAAACCGGGCGGTCTGGCTATACTTCAAATTCCACAAGATCTCAATAGAGAAAAAACTTTTGAGGATAATACGATAAAGGATCCTAAAGAACGAGCCAAAATTTTTGGCCAGTATGATCACCTTAGGATTTATGGTAAAGATTATTTCGAAAAATTAAGATCAATAGGTTTTAAAGTCGAAGAAGTCGATCTCACTTCGGAATTAAATGAATCGCAAATTGACTATTATCGTCTTCAAAAAGGAGAAATAATACCGGTTTGCTTTAAACCTATTTAAAATTTTTCTACTGAATCTTGAAGGTCTTCAGAGATAAATGTCTTTTGGTTTCCATTCTGATCAGAGTAGATTAGAATCACCTTCAACCTTTCATTAGTTTCCAGAAATTTTTTAGAATCCACAAATCCCATCGCCATAAAAGCAGTAGCAAATGCATCTGCATCTGTACAAGAATCGGCAATGACTGATGCTGATAAAACATCGGATTTTTGGGACTTACCAGTTTTGGGATTAATAGTGTGGACATATTTTTGACCAGTCGTTGAATCTATTCGAAATTTCCTGTAATTCCCAGAAGTTGCTAGAGATTGATTGTAAAGGTTAACACCATATTCCAATTCCCTTGAACCGCCTTCTAAGGGCATTTCGATCCCTATTTTCCATGGACTTTGGTTATTCAAATTTTGACCCATAACTGAAACTTCCCCTCCTATTTCAACAAGAAAATTTTCTACCCCTTTAGACTGGATGAAATCAGCAAAGACATCTACCGTATAGCCCTTGGCTATTGCATTGAAATCTATGTAGGAGATTGAAGAATCAAAAGTTATTTTGGAGTCGGCTGTTAATTGGATTTTATCAAAACCAATCAACTGATGAAGAGAGTCAAATTCTTCATCTGTGACAATATCTGAATACCCTCCAGGTCCAAAACCATAAGCATTGACAAGTACTCCTACACTTGGATCGAAATATCCATTTGTGGCTTTATAAATGCGTTGAGAAGCTTTATAAACTTTTTTGAAATGGGTATCAACTACAATTGTAGTGTCACCGGAATTAATTTTAGAAATGTCGGAATCCTCAACATAAGTGCTCATCGAAGAGTTTATCACCTTTAGTATGGAATCAATTTCTAAAGGTCGAATGGTCTCATCAGAAAAGTATTTAATCGAATAAGTAGTGCCTAGAGCATTTCCTTGTAGCGTTTTGACTTCAGCTAAATCATTACATGAGATTAAAACTAAAAAACTTAAAAATAACAGGATATGCTTCATTTGATTTCAATTAAACCTGAATAGTTCAAAACGTAATCTTCTTCTGAATCTACAGGCAATTCGTAACTAATGGAATTTGCAATTCCTACACCAGCATAAAAAGTTTTAGCCTCAAAACTGGTTGCATGTTTAGAAACCTTCTGCAAAAGCTCTTCGTTATATATAACTGGATTATCAGGATATGTAACAGCTCTTACAACTACAAATACCATTTTTTTAGCTTTTGTAGCTACAAACTGAGGGTTTTTAGATTTTTTGCTGTTAACAGCTAAAAACTCGTATCCCAAATCTTCTAAGTCTTTACCAACAACATTCATGGCAAGATTATGCAATTGTTGTTCTGTAAGTAATCCCATTTTAAAAGATATAAAAAAACCCAAACAGATTTAATGTTTGGGTTTCGTATGGTAAATTAAAGATTATCCTCCGAAGTCATCAAATCTGATATTTTCGTCGGCCATTCCAAAGTCTTCGCCCATTTTTTGAACTGCTTGGTTCATCAAAGGAGGTCCGCAAAAATATAATTCAATGTCTTCTGGTTCTTCATGATGACTTAAATAATTATCGATAACACATTGGTGAATAAAACCAACAAAACCATCGCCTTCACCATCTAAACCATCTTTAACTTTCCAATTATCTTCTTCCTGTGGCTCGGATAGAGCTAGGTAAAATTTAAAGTTAGGAAAATCTCTTTCCAAGGCTCTAAAGTGTTCAGTATAAAATAATTCACGTTTAGAACGACCTCCATACCAAAATGTAACTTTTCTTCCCGTCTTTAAAGTTCTGAAAAGATGGTATAAATGAGAACGCATAGGAGCCATTCCAGCACCACCACCGACATATAGCATTTCGGCTTCGCTTTCGTTGATAAAAAATTCACCATAAGGACCTGAAATAGTAACCTTATCACCTGCTTTACAACCAAATATATATGAAGATGCAACACCAGGATTCACATCCATCCAGTCACCTTTAGATTTATCAAACGGTGGAGTTGCTATACGAACGTTTAGCATTACACGCTTTCCTTCTGCAGGATAAGAAGCCATAGAATATGCTCTTTCAACAGTTTCAGGATTTTTCATCACTAATGGCCACAATTTAAATGTATCCCACTCAGCTTTAAATTTATCTTTTTCATCAAGATGTTCTTCTGGATGAGCTGTGATATCCATATCCTCAAATTTTACTTCACAAGGAGGTACTTCAATTTGGATGTAACCACCAGCCCTGTAGTCCATATCTTCAGGAATCTCGACAATAAACTCCTTAATAAATGAGGCTACATTATAATTTGAAGCTACAGTAGCTTCCCATTTTTTTATACCAAAAACTTCTTCTGGTATTTCGATTTTCATGTCTTGTTTTACTTTAACCTGACATCCTAATCTCCATCCTTCGGCAATTTCTTTTCTTGAAAAGTGAGGTTCTTCAGTTGGTAAAATTGAGCCACCACCCTCTGTTACGATACATTTACACTGGATACAAGTACCACCACCTCCACAAGCTGAAGGCAAAAATAATTTGTTATCACTTAATGTATTTAATAGGGTTGAACCTGATCCAACTTCTAAGTCTTCCTCACCATTTACATTAATCTTAACTGGACCCGAAGGCGATAATTTTGATTTTGCTGTAAGTAAAATTACTACCAACAATAAAATTAAAGTTAAGAATACTGCAACACTCGCTAATATAACTGTCATAATCCTCTGTGTTTATAATTTAATTCCCATAAAACTCATAAATCCAATCGCCATCAATCCTGTAATGATGAATGTTATTCCAAGCCCTTTCAAAGGAGCTGGAACATTAGAATAAGCTATTTTCTCTCTAATCGCAGCAATAGCTAGAATAGCCAAAAACCAACCTATACCACTACCTAAGCCATAGACTGCTGCACCTTCAATACCACTAAAATCTTTTTGCTGCATAAATAATGATCCGCCTAAAATAGCACAGTTTACAGCAATAAGCGGTAAAAAAATACCTAGTGACCCGTAAAGAGCTGGTGCATATTTTTCAACTATCATCTCTACAAGCTGAACCATTGATGCAATTACAGCTATAAACATGATAAAGCTGAGAAAGCTCAAATCTACGTCGGCGAATTCTGGGCCTAACCAGCTTAGTGCTCCAGATTGCAGCAGGTAATTATCTAAAAGATAATTGACAGGCACTGTAATAAGTAGTACAAATATAACAGCAGCACCAAGTCCAACCGCTGTTTTTACTGTTTTTGAAACAGCTAAGTAAGAGCACATGCCTAAGAAATAGGCAAAAATCATATTTTCTATGAAAATACTTTTAACAAATAAGTTTACTAAATCCATCTATGAGGTTTATTTAATTTTCTTCAATTAATTTTCTATTTCTAGCTCTTTGTATCCAAATAAGAACTCCGACTACTATAAGTGCCATTGGCGATAATAAGAAAAATCCATTATCCTCATACCCTAAAGCATATAAACCAGTTGATTCTGCCATGGTAACACCTTTGTGACCTAAGACTTCATAGCCAAGTAACTTACCTGAACCGAATAGTTCTCTAAAGAAAGCAACTATAATAAGAATAAGTCCATATCCTGCCGCATTACCGATACCATCCAAAAAGGATTTATAAACTCCATTACCCAGAGCAAATGCTTCCAATCTACCCATGATAATACAATTTGTAATAATCAGACCAATGAATATAGAAAGTTGTTTACTAACATCAAATGCGTAAGCTTTCAAAATTTGATCAACTAAAATTACCATAGAGGCAACAACAACTAACTGAACTATAATTCTAATTCTACTTGGAATTGAATTCCTAAGAAGTGAAATAATAACATTACTAAATGCCATTACAAAGACAACAGCAAGCGACATCACAATAGCTGGCTTAAGCTGAACTGTAATTGCTAAGGCTGAACAAATACCTAAAACTTGAACAGTTATAGGATTATTGTCATCCAAAGGATCCTTTAATATCTTTCGATTAGCCTTTGATAAGAAATGTTCTTTTTCCTCAGAACTTGATAAGAAAAGTAACATCTCGCTTTTCTTTTTTTCTTCTTCTGTTTGAGGCTTTTGATTTGTTTCTAAGCTCATAATTATCTTGTTACAACTTTAATTTCCTGACGCTTCTTAAAGAAAGGTAAATAATTTTTCAACCTTTTCTCGATCATTTCTGTTACACCATCACCAGTAATAGTCGCACCAGAAATAGAATCTACTTTATTATCATCTTTATCATTTCCACCACTATATCCCTTTACAACACTTACACCAACTAATTCTCCGTTGTTATCAAAAATCTTTTCATCTACGAAGCGTTGTTGAAACCAATCAGTAGTAATCTCTGCTCCTAGACCAGCAGTTTCTCCTTTATGGTCAAAAATGACTCCTTTTATAGTGTTTGCATCGTCTTTTAGAGCGATGTACCCCCAAATTGCATCCCATAATCCATTACCTCTCATAGGAGCGATGTAATAATCTGAACTATCATAATTTGCCAAATATATTGGAAAAGATTGCTCTTCAATTGGCTTTGAAAGTTCTTTCGCTAAATCAACTTCAAAAGCATCTACATCTTCTTTTTCTTCACCTTCATAATCTAAAGTGATTTGCTGAGTAATGTGCTTATTGAATAGTGTTTCAGCATTTTCTCTATCTGTTTCAATACCTACAGTAGATAATATACTTTGCATTTTCTCTTTACGAACATTTTCTTTTTGAAGCGGACTTAGTGTTGTTGATGTGAATGATAATGTCACAGCAACAATTACAACCATCGCAATTGCAAAAATAAATGTGTATGCGTTACTATTTTTATTCATGTTATGCTGTTTTAACTGATTTCATGTCTAAACGTTTCTTTCTTTTCTTGATGTTACCTTCAATTACATAGTGGTCGATTGTCGGTGCAAAGACATTCAACAACAATATTGATAACATAATCCCTTCTGGATAAGCAGGATTCAATGTTCTAATTAAAATAGCTGTTAAGCCTATTAGAACGCCATAAATCCATTTACCTTTCATAGTCTGGGCAGCGCTTACAGGATCTGTTGCCATGAAAACGATTCCAAAAGCAAATCCGCCAACTATTAAGTGATTGTACCATGGGAAATTTGTCAAACCATTTCCTTCTACACCCATTGATGGTAAAGCGTTTAAAAGTAATCCCATCGCCGCAGCACCAATTACACCACTTAAGATAATTCTCCAATCAGCAACTTTAGTTAAAATTAAAATTAAAGCACCAGCAACAATACAAAGCGTTGATGTTTCTGAAATAGAACCCGGTATAATTCCCGTGAACATTTCTGCAGCGTTATAGGTCACTTCTTTATTTGCAGCAAGAGAACCCAATATAGTTTCACCGGAAATGCTATCCACATTTGAAGCCTCACTGACCCATATTTTGTTTCCAGACATATAAGTAGGGTAGGCAAAGAAAGCAAAAGCTCTTGCTGTTAAGGCAGGATTCAAGATATTCATTCCAGTTCCTCCAAAGGCTTCCTTGCCAATCAAGACTGCAAATATAACTGACAATGCAACCATCCACAATGGAATGTCAACCGGCATAATCATTGGGATAAGCAATCCAGTAACTAAGTATCCTTCATTAACTTCATGTCCTCTCATTATTGCAAAAGCGAATTCTAATCCTAAACCTACGGCATAGGATACTACAATCATTGGAACTATTTTATAAGCTCCATGTAAAAATGCTTCAAGAAATGCTGGATTTTCACCTAGCTGAGTGTAATGTTGGTAACCAGCGTTCCACATTCCAAAAATTAATGCAGGTATTAAAGCTAGCACAACTGTTATCATCGTCCTCTTCAAATCTACCGCATCTCTAATGTGTGCCCCTTTTTTAGTTGTATGATCAGGCACAAATAAGAAAGTGTCAAGCGCATTAATTGCTGGACGATATTTTTCTAATTTATTACCTGGCTCAAAAGGCTCTTTAATTTGATCAATTTTCTGTCTAATCCAATTCATAGTTATTATATAAATTTATCCTACTTCAGTTATCATTAAATCTAAACCATTGCGTATAATTTCTTGCGCTTCGATTTTAGATGTATTTGTATATTCTACTAGCGCGAAATCTTCTGGTACCACTTCATAGATTCCTAAGTTCTCCATTTTTTCTATATCTCCAGCCATACAAGCTTTTATAAGTTGCATAGGCAGAATATCCATTGGCATCATTTCTTCCATTTCGCCTGTCACTACAAGCGCTCTCTCTTCTCCGTTTAGATTTGTATTTACATCATACTTTTTGTTAGGAAACAACCAAGACAAGGAAGTTTTTGATGCGGAGTGGATATCATTATCTTTAAAAGGCACCCAACCAAACATTCTGTATTCGTTACCCTCAGGAATCACAGTAAGCGTATTGGAAAAGAAATTAATATAACCGTCACTTTCAACCTTTTCACCTGTCAATACATTACCACTAATAATTCTAGAGTTATCTTCAAAATCAGTCAAGAATGATTTAACTTCAGAACCTATAATGGTTTTAAAATATTTTCTGTTATTTTCATGGGCCGCAGATCCAGTTACTACAACTGTTCTTTCAGCATTGTATTTTCCAGTTTTAAACTGCTCACCAATGATCGCAACATCTTCAGGATTGATGGTCCAAACACGTTCACCCCTATTCATTGGCTCAGTTTCGTGAATTAATGTTCCTACATTACCAGCAGGATGCGGTCCTGAAATTGTAATTAGTTCAACATTTTGAACATCTTTCAGGAAAGTTGCTGACTGTTTATCTACCCCTAAGTAAACCTTACCGCCTGTTAATTTTGTAAGCGCATTGATACCGTTCTGAAAATATTCAGCTTTATCCTTTAATACCACCTCATAAGATGCAGATAAAGGAGCTGTATCATATGCTGATATATAAATGGCTTTGGGAGTATCATCGGCATCAGCCGGAATATTATACGGTCTTTGATTAAGAAAAATCCCTAAACCAGTTGAAAAAATTCTTTCTTTAACCAAAGAAGACTCAGACTCCAAAGGATTCATTGATCCAAAATCTTTATATTCTATATTGTCATCTGCTTCGATGATAACTTCTAAAATTTTCCTCTTTGCTCCACGCTTAATTTCTTTAAGTACACCACTCACAGGAGAAACAACTCTTGTCTTATCAGAGTATTTTGAAAAAAAAACTTCATCTCCTGCTTTTATCTTAGCACCTTCCTTTAAAACCAACTTTGGTACCAAAGAGTGAAAATTTGAAGGCCTTAAAGCAACAGTTTTTGATTTCTGTGCTTGTTCAATTGAATTTTTGGCTTCACCTTTTAGATTTAGCTTTAAACCCTTTTTAATTTTTACGTCTATGGGCATCTTTAAATAAAATTTTATTTGGTTTGCAAATTTAATAATTTAACTTACATTCCTAAAGCATACAAATCTTATAGTTCTATTATTTATAATTAATCTAAACAATTAAATGAGCTTAATAAATATAAGGCTTAACAATATTAATAAAAAGTTTATCCTCCTTATTTTAATAACTTTTACAAGTTCTTCAATAAAAGGTCAGGAGGTTTACGAGACTTTACCTCCAGATTTCATCAAAACCATAGAATTTTTTGGATCTTCTGATGAGTTTAGTGGCACACCAATCATATCAATTAATGAGACCTTAAATCTCAAATTTGATGATTTGACTGCCGCTGAAAATGATTATTACTATGAAATCGAGCATTACAATTTTGATTGGACTCCTTCCAAACTTTCCAAAAACGAATATCTGGAGGGATTTGATAATATCAGATTATTCAATTTTGTAAATTCATTCACTACGCTTCAGCCATATACACATTATGAACTGAGTTTTCCAAATGAGAACACACGGGGCTTTAAAGTAAGTGGTAATTATATGCTCAAGATCTTCAATTCCAATAAAGAACTGTTATTCTCAAGAAAATTTATTGTCTTTGAAAATCTGGTTAATGTCGATATCACATTAAGAAGATCACGAAATCTTACTTACTTAGATAAAAAACAAGTTGTAAATTTTGAAGTAGGAAGAGATGATTTTATTTTCAGAAATCCTGAACAAACTGTCAACACTGTTGTTGTTCAAAACAATGATTTTAATACAGCTATTTACGATTTAAAACCTCAGTTCACTCAAGGGAACAGACTTATATATAGATACGATGAAGAATCCTCTTTTTGGGGCGGTAATGAATATTTGAACTTCGATAACAAAGACATAAGACAAGGAACACTTAGAATAGAGCGCGTGGAACTCGACGACTTATATAACTCATTTTTGTATCCTAATTTTGTAAGAGCGGGAAATGTTTATACGTTTTATCCTGATATAAACGGGGCTTTCAGAATTAATACGATTCAAGGTAATGATATTGATATTGAATCTGAGTATGCCAAAGTCCATTTTACTTTACAAAACTCAAAAAACCTGGAAGGTGGTGAGATTCACCTCTACGGAAGATTCAACAACTACGTTTTAGATGATAGTACGTTGATGAAACCTCTTGAGTCACAACCAAATATTTTGACAAACGAACTATTATTAAAACAAGGCTTCTATAATTATAAGTATGTTTTTCTCGATAAAAACGGAAATTTCAAAGAAGGTTTCATTAGCGGAAACCACGACGTTACAGAAAATGATTATCAGGTCATAGTTTACTATCGCGATATAGGAGCAAGATTTGACAGAGTCATAGGTACAGGTTTTGGAAATAGTGAAAACATCATTAATTAAGGCTTCTTAACAAGTATTAATAAAAGCTTATCACCTCGAATTTTAAAAATGATTTATTAGCTTTATATTTACATAAACCAAAAAAATAATATTAAAATTATGGGAAAAGGTTATTTTCAAGTGCCAACCGCTATAAACGAACCAATAAAAACTTATGCACCAGGTTCTCCTGAAAGAGAATCTATTGAAAAGATGTATAAGAAAATATATAGTGAAAAGGCAGAAGTTCCTCTATATATAGGTAAGGAAGAAATAAAATCAGGAAAAACTAAAAGCATTAGACCACCACACGATCATCAACATGAAGTTGGAGTTTATCATAATGCCGAAGAAGAACATGTAGACAAAGCTATTGATACTGCTTTGGAAGCCAGAAAAGAATGGGCAAAGTTACCATGGGAGCAAAGAGCTGCTGTTTTTCTAAAAGCTGCAGATCTTATCGCTGGACCCTACAGAGATAGAATGAACGCAACAACTATGATTGGTCAATCTAAAACTGTTTTTCAAGCTGAAATTGATTCTGCCTGTGAAATCTGTGATTTCCTAAGATTCAACGTTGAATACATGTCAGAAATTTACAGAGAACAACCTGAATCTGCTGATAACGAATGGAACAGATTAGAACATAGACCTCTTGAGGGATTTGTATACGCTATTACTCCTTTCAATTTTACAGCTATTGCTGGTAATTTACCATCTAGCGCTGCTTTAATGGGAAATGTTGCTGTCTGGAAACCTAGCGATAGTCAGATGCTATCAGCTCAAGTGATTATGGAAGTATTTAAAGAAGCAGGTCTACCTGATGGTGTCATAAACATGATTATAGGAGACCCAGTAATGATTACTGACAAGATTCTAGCAAGAAAAGAATTTGCTGGAATCCATTTCACTGGGAGTACAAATGTATTTAAAGGCATTTGGGCTAAAATCGGTGAAAACATCCATAATTATAATACTTACCCAAGAATAGTTGGAGAAACTGGCGGAAAAGATTTTATTGTTGCACATAAGTCTGCTGATGCGCAAGTTGTTGCAACAGCATTACTGAGAGGAGCTTTTGAATTTCAAGGACAAAAATGTAGTGCAGCTTCAAGGTCTTATGTTTCAAGTAGCTTATGGCCAAATGTAAAAGAACGTTTAGTAAAAGACGTAAAGTCAATCAAAATGGGACCTACAGGTGATTTTGGTAATTTCATGGGTGCTGTTATTCACGAACAATCTTTCGACAAATTATCCAGTTTTATTGAAAGAGCTAAGAAAAGTGATGAAGCAGAAATCATTGTTGGAGGCAAATGCGATAAGTCTAAAGGTTATTTCGTAGAACCAACTGTTATCGTGACTACCAATCCACAGTATGAAACCATGGTCGAAGAATTATTCGGTCCGGTGTTGACACTTTATGTTTATGATGACGATAAATTTGAAGAGACACTTCATGTAGTTGATAACACGAGCCAGTATGGATTAACAGGTTCTATTATTTCGACAGATCGTTATGCAGCTTCAGTTGCAACTGACATTCTGCAAAATTCTGCAGGTAATTTCTACATTAATGACAAGTGTACAGGAGCTGTAGTAGGTCGTCAGCCATTTGGAGGCGCCAGAAACAGTGGTACCAATGATAAAGCTGGATCTAAGTTTAACTTATTAAGGTGGTCTTCACCAAGATTGATAAAAGAGACTTTTGTTCCTGCAACAGATTACAAATATCCTCATATGGGATAATTATTTTCAATTAAAGTTAAATCCCTTAATCATATATGATTAAGGGATTTTTTTATGATCCATATTATCCTCTATACTTCATAGGGAGGTATACCACTTTCTTGGTATCAAAAAAGTCTTCTTTATAAAATGTAGGCAATTCAAAAACTTCTACTGTACGATAAGGCTGAAGCTCTTCAGATAAATCACCACCTTTTAAATATAGAATTCCATTTTTTCGATCATGCTTGGATTCCTTAGCAATTTTACCTTTTACCCAGTGAACAAAACTTGGCATAACAGCTACTGCCCTACTGACTATAAAATCAAATTCACCAGATATATTTTCAACACGATCGTTAATGGCCGTTACATTTTTAAGTTCCAATGCGTCAACCACTTCTTCCACAACTTTTATTTTCTTTCCTATACTATCCACCAAGGTAAACTGAGTTTCAGGAAACAAAATAGCTAGGGGGATACCTGGAAAACCTCCTCCGGTACCAACATCCAAAACCTTAGATCCAGGCAAAAAACTTTGAACTTTTGCAATACCAAGGCTATGTAGCACATGGCGTATATAAATTTCATCAATATCTTTCCTGGAGACGACATTAATTTTTTGATTCCAATCCTTGTAAACTTCTGCTATTTTTTCAAATTGCTTTATTTGTGATTCATCAATATCGGCAAAGTAATGTTTTATTAATTCCACTGTTTTGAATTTTCTAGCGCGAAAATAGCAGTTATTATCATCAAATGAATCAAAATGCAACTTGATTATTTTTAATCAAATTGCGACAACAAAAAAGATTTGGACAATTAAACTTCCCTAAATCGAACACAATTAGTGTTCATCCAAAGCACCGATATATATAAATTTTTATATTTGTTATATATAACTTTTACGATGACAAATCCAACAATTAAATTCTCGAGAAAAGATCCTCAGAAATTCTTTAAGACACTTAACAAAAGAGTAAATAACTACTTTAATGAAAACGGAGTCAAGAAAACTGGTAACTGGAAATTGCACCTTAAGACAATTTTTATGTTCAGTTTATTTTTAACCCCATATTTCTTAATTCTATTTTTAGACGTTTCCGGTTGGTGGAAATTACTATTTACCATGTTGATGGGAGTTGGAATGGCCGGAGTAGGTATGAATGTCATGCATGATGGAAATCATGGCACTTACTCTAAAAAGAAATGGGTTAATAAATTTATGGGAAGTTCCATTTATATTTTGGCAGGTAATGTTTACAACTGGCAAGTCCAACATAATGTGCTTCACCATACTTACACCAACATTCATGGCCATGACGAAGATATAGACGCTGGAGGAATTATTAGATTTTCAAAACATGCTAAGTGGAAACGTTTCCATAAGTTTCAGCATATTTATTCTGTTTTTCTTTATGGATTATTGACTTTCAACTGGTCACTTACATCAGATTTTAAACAAACAAGGAGTTATCTGAAGCGTCAACTTTCCTACGGAAAAATGCCTAGCAAATGGAAGCAATGGAGCTTATTGGCTGTTACTAAAGCTTTATATCTTTCTATTTGGATTGTCATTCCTATATTAATTGGAATTGTATGGTGGAAAGTTCTCTTAGGTTTTTTCATCATGCATTATACTGCTGGTTTGATTTTGAGCATCATATTTCAATTAGCACACATGGTTGAAGAAAACGATATGCCAATGCCAAATGAAGTTGGAGAAATGAAAAATACATGGGCAATTCACCAATTATTCACAACTGCGAATTTTGCAACAAACAACAAATTAATGAGTTGGTTTAGTGGTGGTTTGAATCATCAAGTAGAACATCACATATTTCCGAATATCAGTCACATTCACTATGATAAAATAAGCAAGATTGTTAAAGAAACGGCCAAAGAATTCGACCTCCCTTATAATGAGTATGAATCAACAAGAGAAGCTATAAAATCGCACTTTAGACATCTACGCATGCTTGGAAGTGAGCCACAATTATCATAATTTAAAAATTACATGATCCAACTATCCGATAAAATTCAAAAACTTGAAACCTCTGCAACTTTGGCTATGGCAGCAAAAGCCAGAGAATTAAAAGCCGAAGGTAAAGATATCATAGGCCTTAGTCTTGGCGAACCAGATTTCAATACTCCAGATTTCATAAAGGAATCGGCCATAAAAGCTATTAATGATAATTATAATTCATATACCCCTGTAGATGGTTATGAAGATCTAAAAAAAGCTATTAAAGGAAAATTTAAAAGGGACAATAATCTTGATTATGGATTGAATCAAATAGTCGTTTCTACAGGGGCTAAACAATCGTTGTACAATGTTGCTTCTGTTTTATTGAATAAGGGAGATGAAGTTATACTACCTTGTCCTTACTGGGTAAGCTACAGTGATATTGTCAAATTAAATGGAGGTATTCCAGTTGAAGTTCAAACAGATATAGATCAAGATTTTAAAATGACTCCTGATCAGCTGAAATCCGCTATTACCCCGAAAACTAAAATGATTTGGTACAGTTCACCCTGTAATCCCAGTGGATCTGTTTATTCTAAGGATGAATTGAAAGCACTAGCTGAAGTTCTTAAAGATCATCCTGACATCATCATTGTGAGTGATGAAATCTACGAGCATATCAATTTTGGGAACGAACGATTTTCTATGGCTGAAATTCCAGAAATGTACAACAGAACTGTGACCGTTAATGGAGTTTCAAAGGCTTTTGCGATGACAGGTTGGAGAATTGGTTATATAGGAGCCCCGGAAAAAATAGCCAATGCTTGTAAGAAATTACAAGGCCAGGTCACAAGTGGTGCAAACTGTATAGCTCAGCGTGCTGTCATAACAGCTCTTGAAGCACCATTGGATAAAATACAATACATGATTGATAAATTCAAATCTAGAAGAAAGCTGATTCTAGATTTGATTGAAACTATTCCAGGTTTTGAGTGCAATGAACCTGAAGGAGCATTTTACGTATTTCCAAACGTTTCTTCCTTTTTTGGAAAGACTTATAATGGGAAACTTATTGAAAATGCAACTGATTTCTCCATGTTTTTATTGGAAGTAGCTAATGTTGCTACAGTCACTGGAGAAGCTTTTGGAAACCCAGATTGCATAAGAATATCCTATGCTGCTAGCGAATCTGACATAAAAGAAGCCATGGAAAGAATCAAAAAATCAATAAGCTAACTTATTGATTTTTTTCTTTTATAATATAATCTCCTCCTTGGTAAACAACTCTTTGTGGCATTGATATTTCTAGGCCTGCTATGTCAAGAGATTTCTTTACAGATTCCATCTGTTCCCAGAACACAGGCCAATATAATTGTGAGTCTACCCAACATCTTGCTACAATCCGCATTTCAGATTCAAGAAATTCTTCCAACCAAACATCTGGTTCAGGATCGGTCTCGATTTGCTTATGAGATTTCAAAGCTTTCAAAACAACCTCTCGTATTTGATCAATATCGGTTTTATAAGTGAATCGCAGTTCTAAATCTATTCGCCTGGTAGGTTCCATTGTTCGGTTATCAACGTCACTATTTGCTACATTACCATTAGGCATTGTTATAATTCTTCCATCGAACGTTTTAATTCTCGTGTAAAGAATGTCAATCTTCACCACATGCCCTTTATGTTGATTAACAGCAATTAAATCTCCGGCTTTAAAAGGTTTAAAGACTAAAATCAAAACACCACCTGCAAAATTAGCAAGGCTTCCTTGAAGAGCAAGACCTATAGCTATTCCTGCTGCTCCAAAAATAGCAAGGAAAGACGTTGCCTTTATTCCTAAAATAGAACCGATAAGGGTAAATAATAACCCATAAAGTATAAAAACAGATAAACTTTCTACGAAGGTCTTGAGGGACAATTCAACTTTTGATTTTTTTAAAGTTGCTTTCAAGAGTCTCATAATTAATTTAATGATGAGCATTCCCAGTATAAACACTATTATCGAATACAAAAGCTTAGGCCCTAAACTCACAAGTGTTTCTTTAAAAAAACTCTTAATTGAGTCAATAAATGATGTATCCATATTCTGAATTATATTTTTGGATAAGATAATTATTAATACTTATAATCAATCAGTTTTTGGCATTCGATTCAAATTGTTAAAAATTGAAACTTATATTCTTAATCGCCATAGATAAAACTTATTCCTTCTTTAAATTTAAAATAAAAAATGAATACTTTAAAAATTACTCACATCGAAAAAATTACACCTGACGTTTTACAAATCAGAACTAGTAAACCCTCTGATTTAGAATTTAAACCTGGTCAGGCTACAGAACTTTTTATCAATCAAGAGGGCTGGAAAGATGAGGGCAGACCTTTCACATTCACCAGTCTTCCAGAGAATGATCATTTGGAATTTGTCATCAAAACTTATCCCGACCACAACGGAGTCACAGAAAAGTTGTTAGACTTAAAAGCAGGTGATGAATTGCTGCAAACCGATGTCTTTGGTAATATTTATTTTAGAGAAGAAGGAACATTTATAGCTGGTGGTGCAGGTTTAACCCCCCTAATTGCAATCCTGAGAAATAGGAATAAATATGGTGATAAGAATGAAAATAATAAACTCATCTTTGCCAATAAAACCAAAGAAGATATTATTTTGAAGGATGAATTAGAGCAAATGCTTGGAAGCAATTTTATAAATATTCTATCAAGAGAAAAAACCGAGGAACATGAACACGGGCAAATAGATCAAACATTCTTGAAAAAGCACATCTTTAATTTACAACAAAAATTCTACATATGTGGTCCAGATCCAATGATCGAAAGTGTTGTAAAAGACCTTAAAGAATTAGGTGTAGATGATGAAAACATCATTATGGAAGAATAAATTAAAACATTCAGTATTATCATAATCAGCCTCGTTAATTCGGGGCTTTTTGTTTCAAATTATTTTAAACCTTGTAGACCGATCATTTTAAATTTTACTAATACACCAAGTCTGAAAATTTTTTTCTAAATTTAGTTTCAAAATAATGATGAAAATGACAGAATTTCTAACTTTTTTTGAAGAAATGCCAATTTGGATGAAGCTAGGTTGGGTGGTTGGAATTTTAGGAGTCTTTTGGATATTAGAAGGTTATTATACGTTATCGGTAGCAAAATACAAGAAAATAAAACACGCTGGAGTCAACTTCATATTCCTTTTATTTACAATAATCATCAATGTTGGGTTTGGAGCACTAACACTTGGAGTTTTTTATTGGATAGAGGTCAACCAGTTTGGTTTGTTAAATAGCATTGATTTACCGATTGTTGTCGAATTACTATTAGCCCTGCTCGCTTTAGACTTTATAGCACAATATGGAGTACATTATTTGCTGCACAAAGTCAAATGGATGTGGCGACTCCACATCATCCACCATAGCGATACCAAAGTAGATGTCACCACAGGAACAAGACACCATCCGTTAGACTTTACCATAAGAGAAACATTTGCCCTCATCGCCGTATTGATTATGGGAATGCCTATCGCCTATTACCTTTTCTATAGAATTCTAAGTGTGTTTTTTACGTATTTCACTCACGCTAATATCAATCTTGGCAAAATAGATAAAATTCTAAGTTACCTTTTTGTAACTCCAAACCTACACAAGTTCCATCACCATAAAGAATTGCCCTGGACAGATACCAACTATGGGAATATGTTTTCCGTTTGGGACAGGCTATTTGGGACGTATATGTACGACGACACCAGCAAAATTCAATATGGATTAGATATCGTCGATGACATCAAGGATGAAGATATTTTATACCAATTAAAAATTCCATTCAACAAAAGCATCAAAACCAAATAAGCAAACGTCAGCTGATTTTTAATTTGCTTATCGATAATTATTAAGGGCATAACCAGGCTATCACTACAAGTACGCCCCCAAGGCTTTGGGAGTTTCGCGCTTTCCGTTCTATCCCTATGTGCCAGGGATTATTTCACAGGAATAGAACAAATCCTATTTTTAGAATCAATCGAAAAACCTAGGAGAATTTATCACGAACTTAAACTCTAGGGTTCAAATCAATCCACCTATTTTGATTTATGGTAAATCTTTCGAGAAAGCCTTGCGTGAGGGATGCGAGTGGAAATCCCGCACCCCTAAGGCTTAGGGGGGGGGAATTGAAACGGGCAGCCCGACCCCTCCCGATCCCAAGGCTTTGGGGAGAGAGGGGTCACGCCCAAATTATTAGTAATCTAAAACATCTTTTATTTTGGCTTTTACCTTTTCTGTACTTGGAATCATGGTTTCTTCCAAAATGGAATTGAGGGGAATAGCCGGCATATTTTCGGAACCGATAGTCATCACAGGAGCGTCGAGGTATTGGAAACATTCCTCTTGAATCTTCCCGCTCAAGGCTCTGGCAAATGTATTATCGGATGGCTCCTCAGTCACGACCAGACATTTCTTACACTTTTTGACAGATTTCATGATGGTTTCTTCGTCTAAAGGATGCAATGTTCTAAGGTCTACAACTTCAATTTGGTCTTGCAAACCAAGTTCTTGTGAGGCATTCATTGCCCAGTGCACGCCCATTCCGTAAGTGATGATACTTAGTGTTTCCTTGTCGTCTTGAGGCCAGATTTCCTGCAACACCCAGGCTTTTCCAAATGGAAGCACATAATCTTCTGACGGTTCTATGCTAGTGGCTCCTTTGGTACCAGGGACTTTGCTCCAGTACAATCCTTTGTGTTCAAAAATAACCACTGGATTTGGATCGTGGTAAGCAGCTTTCATAAGACCTTTGAGATCTGCACCGTTACTAGGATAAGCTATTTTGAGTCCGCGTATGTTAGTAACTACACTTTCCACTGAAGAGGAATGGTAGGGACCACCGCTACCGTATGCCCCGATAGGTACACGCAAAATCATGGATACTGGCCATTTCCCGTTGGACAAATAACAACTGCGACTCACTTCTGTAAACAACTGATTTAGCCCTGGCCAGATATAATCTGCAAACTGAACCTCAACGATTGGTTTGAGACCAACGGCAGACATACCAACAGTTGAACCCACGATAAATGCTTCCTGAATTGGCGTGTTAAATACCCGATGATCTCCGAATTTCTGAGCCAATGTAGCTGCTTCACGAAACACACCTCCTAACCTACCGCCCACATCCTGACCGTAGAGTAAACATTCTTTGTATTTTGTCATCAACTCTTCAATAGCAAACAGGGCACAATCGACCATGACCACTTTTTCGGCTCCTTCCGGGGAGCGATCACCTTGTTCTTCAATAATCGGGGTTGGAGCAAAATCATGCGTAAACAGATCTTCTGGCATTGGATCTTCAGCTTGCAATGCTTCCTGATATTCTTTTTTCACAACTGCTTTGGCAGCTTTTTCAATAGCTTCCAATTCGTCTTCAGTAAAGCCATTATCAAGAAGTTGTTGTTTTATTTTCGGATAGGGATCTCTTATTTTAGACTCCTCGAGATCATCTCTATAAAATTCCATTCTTACACCCGAAGTATGATGATTGAGAAGTGGACACTTAGCATGCACCAAAAACGGTCTACGCTCAGTTCTCACAGTCTCCAGAACTTTTTCAAATTCACTGTAAGATTCGATAAAATCTGTTCCATCAATGCTAATGGCTTCCAAACCATGAAAACCTTTGGCATACTGAAAAGCATCTTGAGCCCTGGTTTCTTCCGCACTAGCTGAAATATCCCACTCATTGTCTTGCACTACATAAATAATCGGCAATTGCTTAAGTGCAGCCATTTGCAAGGCTTCTGCAATTTCACCTTCTGTCATAGAGGCATCACCAAGGGAGCAAACAGTTATTGGTAATTCTGAATTACTAATTTTGAATTGTGAATTATTTTCTTTGTACTTCAGGCCCATCGCCGCACCAGTGGCAGGAATAGCCTGCATACCTGTTGCTGAACTTTGGTGTGGAATTTTGGGTTTATCTTCATCATTAAGACTAGGATGAGAGTAATAGGTACGTCCTGCCGAAAAGGGATCGTCTTTTTTAGCTAAAAGCTGTAGCATCAAATCTTTAGGCTGCATGCCAATCGCCAGCAGAATCGAGTCATCACGATAATACGGATACACATAATCCTGTGGTTTTAACTGCATTCCTACCGCAGTTTGTATCACTTCATGTCCTCGAGAAGTCGCATGCACGTATTTGGATACTACTTTGAAATTATCCTCGTAAAGTTCTGTCATCGCTTTAGCAGTGACTAGATTTTGAAAGGCTTTTTTGAATATATTTTTTGAAATCATATTTCTTATGAATTTTTAATTATGAATTTTTAATTCATAATTTAGATTTGATTGTTTTAATAATTGAAGTTAACAAGCGAATAATCTCATTGCAGTCATCAATATGAGTATTCACTTCAACATCAACCAATTCACTTCTATCCAGAAGTTGAAGCCAGTAAATAGTTTCCCTTGCTTCTTTAGATGCAATTGACAACTTGTGTACAAAATCGCTTCTACTTTGTGCTGCCTCAGACTCTGCGATGTTAGCTCCTATATTTGTCCCGCATCGAAGAATCTGTTTTGAAATTATGTATTCTTTTTGATCCTGCATTGTCTTGAATAGCAAGATAATTTTAAGAGAAAACTTAAAGCTTTTATCTTTCCCTATGTTTGACTTCATTACAGAATAGTTAAGTTTTGATCATTTAAAATTCAAAATTTTTAATTCTTAACCTCTTCCTCCAAATAATCCGCTATTCTTCTCAGAAAACTTCCGGCTAAAAATCCATCTACAATTCGATGATCGAAGGAGAGTGACAAATACATCATTTGCCGGACTTCAATTTTATCACCGTCTTCGTATTCGATGACCTCAGCCCGTTTTTTGATAATTCCCGTTGCTAAAATCGCTGCTTCCGGCTGATTGATAATTGGAGTTCCCATCAAACTTCCGAAAATACCCACGTTTGAAATCGTAAACGTACTGCCTTTGGTTTCTTCGCTAGTTAATTTGTTATCTCGAGCTTTTGCGACTAAACCATTGACATCTTTCGCTAAAGTTTTTAGGTCTTTTTGATCTGAATTTCTTACTACAGGAACAATCAAATTTCCGCTAGGCAAAGCAGTAGCTATACCGATATGAATGTTATCTTTCACAATGATCTCGTTTCCATCCAAAGACGAATTGATCATAGGGAAATCCTGAATCGCTTTGGTCACCGCCTGAATAAAAAGTGGCGTAAACGTCAGTTTCTCACCGTTTTCCTTCTGAAATTTCACCTTATTTTTGTTTCTCCAGTTGACCAAATTGGTCATATCTGCTTCAACATAAGCGGTAACGTGAGGTGAGGTGTGTTTTGAGAACACCATGTGGTCAGCGATCATTTGTCGCATCCTGTCCATTTCAATTCGCTTCCCTTCTCCCTTATTGAATTTTAAATCGGGAACTTGAAATCCAGAGGGATTTTGTGTAGATTCAGGTTGAGCAAACTGGGCGGGCCTGCCTTGCTCAATATAATTAAAAATATCAGATTTTTTGAGTCGGTCGTTAGCTCCAGAAGCTGGAATTCTCGCTAATTCCTCATAGCTGATGTGGTAATTTCTGGCAATTTTTTCAACTAACGGAGAATAAAAATGATTTCCTCTATCACTTGGCTTCCACTCTACTTTAGAAGCATTTTTTGATGTTTTACTAAGTTGTGATTTTGGTTTTTCTGGTTGAGAGTTCGTTGTTGAAGCTTTTTTAACTTCTGGTTTAATTTCCTTTTTAGTCTTTACTTCTGAATTTGATTCCTCTTCATCTATGGCTTCAATTATTGCAATTGCTTCACCAATTTTAACTATTTCATTGGCTTGATACTTCTTCTCGATAAGTCTCCCAGAAAATGGGGCAGGTACCTCATTGTCCACTTTATCTGTCCCTACTTCTACTAAAATATCACCTTCTTGAAAAATATCTCCTTCGCTCACCATCCAGTTCAGAATAGTTCCTTCAGTAATACTTTCTCCCATTTTAGGAAGTTTAAACTCTGTAGCTTTTTCACTCATAATTTTTTCAATCTAGCTTCTAATTTTCTACTTTCTAAGTCGCAATTATTTTTTACCCTTAAATTCTTTCAATGTTTTATAAAAATTTTCCTGTTCAGGTCTATTGTCTGGAATTTCTCTCAAAGGCTGAACTTCTTTCAAACTCTCATGACAATCTGTTGGTAACTGCTGATACAATCGTGTCCCTGCGGTTTTCCAGGCAATCATTTCATCTGAAACTTGTTTGATGATTTTTCCAGGATTCCCAACCACTAAACTTCGCTTGGGAATTTTAGTTTCCGCTTTTACAAACGCCAAAGCACCAATGATACATTCGTCGCCAATTTCAGCATCGTCCATAATTACTGAATTCATACCGACAAGGCAATTTTCGCCTAGATTTGCCCCATGAATAATAGCTCCATGGCCTACGTGAGCTCCTTTTTTTAAAGTTATGCTTTTACCTGGAAACATGTGCACTGTACAATTCTCCTGCACATTCACACCATCTTCCAAAATAATCTCTCCCCAATCCCCGCGTATCGCTGCTCCAGGCCCAATGTAACAATCCTTGCCAATAATAACGTTACCTGTTACTGCAGCCAATGGATGAACAAAACTAGTTTCGTGTACGACTGGTGTATGGTTTTTAAATTTGTAGATCATAAAGAACAGTTTATTAGTAGTGAGAGGTGAGTTTTCATATTAAACTGTGGTTTATTTTTAAGATGCTTGATGAGAGCTGAAATCATTTTTGATATTTCAGTGATATGCCTTCTGTTCTGCTCATCAACTTTAAAAGTGATATAATTTCTTAGTCTAGTTTTTGTTGAAGCTGCAACACATTCATAACAACTATCCCAAGCCATTTTTAAATGCCCAACGAAATTTGCATCAGTAATAGCTGAACCTTCTGCGATATTTAATGCAATAGAATCTGCCGCTCGTGAAAATTGTGAACTTAATTTATATGTTTCGTGACTTGGAAAATTTTCTGTTTGAGAATTTATCTGTTCACCAAATTCTATCGCTTTTTGATAAAGTTTTAAAACTTCAAATTTAAAATAATAGTCACTTTTCATATCACTCACCTCTATTTAAACCTCTTCAACTTCTCTTTTGTAAAAGAACTCAGCACTAATTTTCCACTGATTTTTGCACGTTCTTTCAACAATTCATCCCAATCTTCTGTGCCTCGCCAAAACATTTGTTTCATATGTTTCACAGCTTCAGGATTATATTCACATAAGTTTTTAGCAAATTCAGCTACAGCGATATCAAGATCTTCTGTAGAATCATAAACACTTGCAAACAAACCCTTATCCTTAGCCCATTCAGCTGAATAAAATGAATTCGCATCAATGGCGATTTGGGACATGCCACTCACACCAAGTTTCCGTTCGACGGCTGGTCCAACAACAAAAGGACCAATCCCAAGATTCAATTCACTCAATTTAATAGCAGCATATTTCGTCGCCATGCAATAATCCATAGAAGATGCGAGTCCTACTCCACCTCCAACAGTTTTACCTTGAACACGCCCAATAATAAACTTTGGGCATTTGCGCATCGCATTGATCACATTGGCAAAACCACTAAAAAATTGCTCCCCGGTTTTTTCGTCTTCAATGGAAATCAATTCCTTAAAGCTGGCCCCGGCACAAAAAGTACGTTCTCCCCCTGACTTTAATACAATCACAAGGACGTTATCATCTTGTCCAGCTTCAGTTATCGTTTCTGCTAAATTGGCAAGAATATCGCTAGGCAAAGAATTATGCGCGGGATGAAAAAATTCTATCGTTGCAATTTTATCTTTAATATCTTTTTTTACGTATGGTTTAGTCATTTGATGTATTTTCTAAATCGTTTTCGGTTAAATTCAAAACTAATGATTGTTAGTATCATTCACAATTGGATTATTTTAAATTTAGTAGTTTTACACTTAATCTAATATTTTTAAAACTTTAAAAATGAAAATCATCCAATTATTATTGTTTGTGTTTTTACTTGTGTCTGCTTCTTTTTATTCTCAAGAATCCAATGAAACCTATATAATTGCTAAGGGCTGCAAAAATGTAGTGGGAAATATGGAGTTGAAAAATTGCTTTTCGGAAAAGGTTTCAAATTTGTTTAGACGAGGTTTAAGCACTAGGTTTAATAGTGAATTAAAACCTGGAATAAACAAGTTCAATCTGACATTTGAAGTCCAGAAGGACAAAACTATACAGTTGATCTATTTAAACTCAAATAACCCTATTATTAAAAAGGAATTTGAGAAATCATTAAATAAACTTAAAATAATAAAACCTGGTATTCAAGAAGGTGAGCCCATAAATGTTATAATAAATTTACCTGTAATTGTTAAAACGAATGCTACTGGTGTAAAAGCCAATCATAAGATGAGTAAAGTAACTGATAAAAATAATTATACTGGGAACGAAAAAATTTATCCTAGCGTTGATGTGTATTGTAATTATGGAGGAGGAGAAAAAACATTAGAACGTTCTGGGGAGTATATGCTAAACTTTCTTTTTAATAAAATTGATCCTGATCAAATAAACGCCTTTTTAAATCCAGGAATGAATTTTTATGAAGTTAAAATTCTTTATAGTAAAGATGACACAATAACTAAAATAGTATCAAATTCTGGCAACTCAAAGCTTGATACTATTTTTGAAAAAAATATAGTAGAGGTTCTGGATGAATCTAAGTTTAGAAGTCCCCGCAAAGACGATGTGTCCTACCCTGGTGAAATGATGTTTTACGTCTTCTATATGAAAGATTAAGCAATAGCTTTAAAAAGCCCCAGTAACGAGAAAAACACCTGTAAAGTTGAAATGGTTTTGAATTATTTAAAATAGCTTGTATGAGAATCACAACTTTAATTTTACTATTAATAATCACTTTAGGTTGTGATAAAAGATACAATTTAAATTCAAGATTTACATTAGAAGCTTAAATTACTGATGGTGATGCGATGCAGCTGGAAAGTATATCAGCTGAAGTTTATTCTGGAGGTTTAGAACTACCCAGCTCTTATTTGGAAGCTAATAAAGGCCTGATTTTTGGTTCAGGAAACAATAGAGGTGATCTCATCAGTTTTGGAGAAACCGATTCTCAAGGTCGTGTAGTCCTTAACTTTCCTCCTTCAAAGAGAGGTCGAAATTCAACAGGTGCACGTTTTTATTTAGAGCTTATTGACCAACATAGAGAAAAAGAACGATCGGTCATATTGATTGAAGAAGATGACTTTTCAAATAACTATTTACAACTTCAACAAATCAAGTTACTCAATAGTTCGGAATTTGTTTTTTTAAATTATCCAAGACAATACATCTGGATTTGAATTATTAGAATACTTCATTGAAGGAGAAATATCTTATAGAATTCTTACAGTAGATGCTTTTGAAAATCCTATAAATTTTAAATTTTCAGATAATTTTAGAGTTAAGGAAAACCAAACACTTTTTATCAATTACAATTTAAAAGAGTTTAGCAGTGGTGAAATTTTTGATGAAAGGATTAAAATTGATGTTGGCACTAAAAATTTAGAGTTTATAATTCAGAATCCTTAAATATGAGAAATATTAAAACTTTAATTCTCATATCGGTATTTTTTGCATTTGGATGTACATATGCTCAAAACTTAACTGAAGATGAAGCTGAAAAATATTCAAGTCAGAAGTCTGTTGTAGAATTTAAGTTTTACGGAGAAATCCAGTTGTTCAATCCTACATTTTTTGGAGAACATTTTTTGAACCAAGCCTATGAGCAGAGTGCTCTAGGATTTGGATTGTATATGAATTTACTCAACTATCGTAAATTTAATCTAGGAATTGGATACTCAAGTTTTAGATCAAGTCTTACAGATGCTTCTTTAGCTGGCAACTTTGAAAGATCTACCTACAGGACATATTTTGCACAGCTCAACTATGAAATTTTAAAAACCAATAACTTCAATGCAGGAATTTCACTTGGATATGGAGCTAACTATGTCAGACAATTCACAAGAAGTGCAAGAAGAGGCCGATATTCTACTGATGAGTGGAGAACAGGAGCCTATTTAATTTATGAGTTTACTAAAACATTTAATTTAAGTTTTAGGGCAAATTACCTTACAACCAATGCCAATATCGAGAGGCCCTCCCAAGCTGACGACTTGTTTGGGCGTACACATTTAATGAATCTCAGTCTTGGTTTTATTTTTAAGTTTGGCAACTGAATACTTTATAAAAAACTTTAAATCAACCCGAACTGCTCAAAGTGGTGATTAAAATGCTTTCTATTTAAAAGTTTCCATTCAAAACTTGTCAGTTCACCAAACACAGCATTTTTAGTGATCGCTTCCGGACGATCTCTAAAATAAACTTCAAAAGTTTCGTAAGCTTCTAATAAAGCACTTTTTGCCGCTTCAAGATTCTCATGCTCTAAGACTTCCAGCTTATCCTTTTTCATCAAAGGCATCTTGTAGCCTTGTGGCATCTTCTCATAATTATATAAAGTTTCCTGTACTTGCTCAATATATTCGTCTGGGGTAGCGACTTCAAAATCTGATATTTCCCCTGTAGCTATTTTTAAACTCATTTCTAAATGCTCTACCATGCGTTGAGGCGTCATCATTCCCCATTCAGGCTGATTATTTTCTGAAAGTAATTCTAACTTATTTTCAATAAATTCTTTATCCACTTCATGAAAAGTCTCTTGCTTCTTCTGAACCATGGTCAAGATAGTGGCAATCGCCACCAGTTTATCCTCTTCTTCAACAGCTTCCACATCAAATACCTCCACGTACCATTTCACGATCCCGCTTGGTAATTCTTTTCCTTTTTGATCTCTGTCTACTTTTTCTTTGCAGGTTAATCGGACATTTATAGTATCGTTGTGATACAGGGGTCTCAAAAATCGGATTTCTTCTAAACCATAGTTGGCCGCCACAGGACCTTTATTTGGATACACAAATAATCCAGCTGCCGCTGAAATTATGAAATAACCATGAGCTGTACGCTGCTCAAAAATGCTTCCTTCCAAAGAAG
>Ga0136601_1000012_pt1 | contig 107699 bp, 102 predicted proteins | sample AntRauMFilla2699_FD_181020 | JGI IMG/M metagenome (GOLD analysis project Ga0136601, IMG submission 181020) | Saline lake microbial communities from Rauer Islands, Antarctica - Metagenome Filla 2 #699 | ecosystem: Environmental > Aquatic > Non-marine Saline and Alkaline > Saline | place...
TCGTTATCAAAAATCTGCACTCGTGCATTAGCTCGGTTGAGTACGTGATATATTTCTCCACCGACGTCTACCCTGTTGATTCTTGGCATTACTCTATACTAGCATAAATGGTGGCTGACCCCATTTTTGTGACCCTATTTTTGACCATTTTCTGTTGTTTATATTTCTTACCCCTGAAACTCTTCTTGGTAGATCTTACCTTCTGCGTTAACCGAGTATACCGCGAGTTCAGTCATCTTGCTCCGCCCTGGGGGAAATCCTAATCCGTCTTTGTAAGTGACATCCATGGAGAACGTCACTGCAAAGCTCTTCTCTGCCACCAGTGGCTCACTACAGCTCATTTCATGCACCTCTTCTACCGCCGCTTCCCACTGCTCACCTTTTTTAGCGATTGCCTCCATACCTTCATGAACTTCACGCTCTCCCCAATTTTCTATACTCTTGGCGTCATTGGTAAATAGTTCTTGATACGCAGTCTTATGGTCATTCGCACGATTAAGCTCCACTAATCGATCGGCAATTTCTTGAGTTGTCATATATACACATTGATACTTGTAATAGTTGTATAATAGCACGCGCTTGTTGACTCGTTATCTTGAGGCATAATGTTTGTAAAAAGTGTGTGTTTTGAACAACCTTCCTACCCCTCAGCGCGCCAACGCTTTAATAACCTCGACAACGCCAAGGAAACGACAAATATCACCACTGAAAGAGCTAAAAACTGTGGCTCAAACGCATCAAACGACAGACCTTTGGCACTGAATTCCTCCAGGTCAAGCGCGGCTCCGAGCGCCACAAAAGTCGTGAGTCCCGGCATAATTCCGATTAGGGTCGCAGTAAAGTACGATGGCCAGTTGATTTTGAGAATCCCAGAACCGTAGTTTGTGAGATCAAACGGGACATAAAATAAACGCATAAATAGCACCGCCCCAAATGGCCTGGCTCGCATCGCGTCGACCCAGTTGCCGATAATAGAATCCTCCAATCTCATATCTTTACCAAAGAAGCGTCCGATCCGGTACGCAAAATTAGCCGAGGCATTTTCACCCAAAATGGTATACACGACTCCCCACCAAAAACCAAACAATGTCCCAGACAGAGCAGTCAAAAGCGTGGCGGGAAATAAAATGAGGGGTCGGACTGCGTACAGCAGCATGTATATCACCGGCCCCCACAGTGTGCTGGTAAAAAAGTCGATGAGACTAAGTAGTACTTGTGTATACGAGAGGTTGTTTTCGATCCGGTAGCTTTGGAACGTATAAATAAGCGCTACCCAGAATAACAGCGCAATCACTTTGGACGCATGCCGTTTAACTAGTTTTGTAAGATCAGATCTTAGATCACCCATCTGACGGGCGAAGAATTGATCACCAGCCTTTTTTATCATGAGCGCGTAGGTTGGGTACGCGTAGATAAACGAGCGCAACTTCCACAGAGAGATCTTGTGATCAATAGCCAGGGTAAATACGGAGATCAGCTCACCAGCTGCCGGGCCGATTATATGCGCACCTAAAACCACTCCGTTAAGCCGACGAACGATAACTACGAGTACTCCCGTCGTATCATTGTCAGTCTTAGCTCGGTCACTATTAGTAAACGGGACTTCAAGGCGCATGAGCCGATCCTCACCAAATTTTGCAACTGCCGCTTGCCACGAATATCCGACCTGGGCGACCTCTGGCCGCGTGTAGGTGACCTTGGGAACGGCCTTCTTTTTGTTTACACGCAGTAAGCCGTACGAAGCAACCCTGGTCACTACCTGCCTGGCGGTGTCATCCGCGGTATGCGTAAATTTAAGGCGTTGCGCCACATCACCAATCGCATAGACGTATTTGTTGCTCGTCCGGTACTGACTATCGACCTGAATACACTGACTATCAGCTTTGATGCCGGCAGTTGCCAGTCCTGCCGGCAGATTAGGTACTCGACCAATAGCAACCAATACTTTATCAAACGGGACAGAGAACGTGTCCGTCGCCACCCCGTCTACCCGACGATCAAAAATAGCTACGTTGTTTTCAACTTTCGCAATTGTAGCCTGGAGCTGAATTGTGATTCCCATTGACTCGAATTTGTCTTGCAAGATTGGTCTGATCGCCGGATCTTCAAGCGGAGCAAACACCTCATCGATAGTAGCAATCGTCACCTGACTACCAAGCATCGCTAACGCCTGCCCCATTTCAAGACCAATCGGACCAGCCCCGATCACCAATGTGCGGGCTGGGATGGTCTCTAGATTAAAAATATTTTGATTAGTCAGTACTGAATTAGTATCAAGCCCATCGACCTCAAGCATTCGCGGACTAGAACCCGTGGCAATAATAGCCGTTTTGTATTGATAAACAGTGTCGCCTACCTGCACCTGACAAGGTGCAGTAAATTCGGCTGCACCCATCACAACCGTGATTCCTAGTTGCTCGAACACCTCTGGTGTCTCTTCTTCGAGAATAGCATCAATCGTATCGCGTACGTAGATAAAAGCCTGCTCACGATAGGAGTCAGTTTGGGTGTTATTTCCTGCTATTCTCGTTGCCTGGTGATACGCTTTGGCATGATGTAGTAAAGCTTTGCTGGGAATACACCCAGAATTGGTGCACTCTCCCCCCAGATGTTCCCGCTCGACCAGCAATACACTGCGACCAATCTTACTAAAGCCGACTGCCGCGGTCAGGCCACCAGATCCAGCCCCAATCACAACAACGTCAAATGAAGTGTTCATAGTTTATTGTGTGTTGTTTTTATCATGCCAGCCTTTTAGTTGTTCAATTAAGTAAATGGTATCATGTTTAGGTAACTAAAGTTGCCAAACATCACAAACAATCGCGTAGGTGAGTCAACTAGTGTCTATTTCTGACTGGACACGGATTAACGTACATACCTCCCTTCTATCTTACGTAATTATGAAATACCCTACTCCACATAACCTACTCGCCCTCACCTCAGGGTTGGCTGTGATAGGTTTATTTGTAGCTGCGACACTGTTTGCTCAAACGTATGCTACCTCCCTCGAGACATACCTGTCTGGAGCTAGTACCCAAAGCATGCTTGCGTATGTGTTGATTACCGTCACTGGAACGGTATTGGCACCTATCTCTACTATTCCTCTGATTCCTATTGCCGCTCAATCTTGGGGATGGTTTACTACTGGCATACTGTCTATTGTTGGTTGGGTGATTGGTTCTCAAATCGCCTTCCTGGTAGCCCGCCATTATGGCACTCGATTTGTTAAGCATTTTGTACCGCTACGCAAAATTCAAAACTACGAAGCTACCCTTTCCGCTCAAAACTTATTTTGGACAGTCGTGCTACTGCGCTTAGTGGTACCAGTCGATGTGCTCTCATACGCTCTGGGGTTATTTTCCACCATGACCGCCAGATCATATTTACTGGCAACTACCATTGGTGTCACGCCGTTTGCTTTTATTTTTGCTTACACCGGCACCTTGCCGCCCGGGTTACAAATCATGGTAATTACTGAAATACTACTGCTTTTTGGACTTATCTATTATATCCGCCGTAAGTTCCGAACAAAATGAAATAACGCCGCTCAAAAACATGCGTATGCCTATCAATGTTATACTTGTCTACACAACAAATAATTATAGTGACCGGATCTGTTTTATTGAAGCGCTATAGGCTGATTCACCAACACAACACTTGACCCATGCAACCCATAACTCATAACCACCCAACCAACATCGTCATCCTTGGTGGCACAGGCGACCTAGCAAAGACCAAACTCTTTCCGGCTTTGCTTGATCTGTACGCTAATGGACAACTTCCCCAAAAATTTGGCGTCATCGGACTCTCGCGCAAGGATTTATCTGATACAGATTACCAACAATTCGTACACAACAGCCTACTTGAAACCGATCACAAACACACAACAGAGGTGGTGGAGCAGTTTTGTGAGCATTTTCGCTACGTAGCTGGGAGTTTTGAACAAGATCAAACATACGAAGATATAAAATCCAAGCTAACAGAGATAGATAATTCTATCGGTCAGTGCACCAATAAGTTATTTTATTTAGCTGTACCACCCCAGTTCTACGAAACGATTTTTGAACACTTACACGCAAGCGAGGCGTTAGCACTCTGCGACGGCATTGATTCGTGGTCACGGTTACTGGTAGAGAAGCCCTTTGGTAGAGATTTGCGTACCGCTCAGGCTTTAGAAAAGAAAATGTGCTCGCTGTTTGCTGACGAGCAGATATATAGAATAGATCACTACTTAGCCAAAGATTCGATCGAAAATATTATTGCTTTACGGTTCGTCAACACCATCTTAGCTGATTCATGGCACGGCGAAGCGATTGAATCAATGCATATCAAACTACTCGAAACCAAAGACGTGTCTAATCGAGGATCATTTTATGACGATATTGGCACTCTGCGAGACGTGGGACAAAATCACATGTTGCAAATATTTGCTCTCCTCACCATGCCAGCAGCTGATGTACACGACCCACAAGCCATCCGAGCCGCCCGCGCCCAGGCCATACAATCGCTGCAGAAGCACACCCAGCAATCCCTTACTCGTGGTCAATACAAAGGGTATGCAGATACACACGGTGTCGACGATAATAGTAATACCGAGACTTATTTCAAGCTTTCATTCAATCTTGATGAAGGCTCGTGGCAAAACACTACCTTTACCCTAGAGGCTGGAAAAGCCCTTGATACACACGTAAATGAGGCTGTGATCACCTTTAAATCACAAAATATGTGTAGTTGTGCAGCTCAGTCAGATGAGCATGAACATAAAAATAGGCTGTCTATAAAATTTGCCCCAGATCAACAAATTACTTTGTCGGTGTGGACCAAGACCCCCGGATTTGACTTCACTTTACAAGCACAGAAACTAACCCTCGCTGCCCACCCTGGTCAAGAGAGTGCGTCGTCAGAAGCGTATGAGCGGGTGTTGTTTGACTGTATTACCGGTGACCAAACCCGGTTTGTAAGCAGTAACGAGGTGGAACTTGCGTGGCAATTTATTACACCAATTTTAGAGCAATTCAAACACCTACCGCTCCACCGATATGATCCGGGTACAGCCGGACCCACCACTACCAGTAATTAATATGGCATCAAATATGAAAAAAGAACTTGGATTTGTTGGATTAGGCCGCATGGGACTGAATATGGCGACCCGTTTGGTGGAACAAGGCTATCGCGTAGTGGGTTTGGATCACGATCAAGCAGCACTAGCTGCCGCCAAGCAAGCCGGTATCGAAACTGTTGCTACTTATGAAGATATGGTGGGGGCATTGTCACCAGATCGATTAGTCTGGATGATGATTCCAAGCAAGTTTGTTGATACTGCACTCGAAGAACTTACACCGCTCCTTAATCCTGGCGACACAATTATTGACGGCGGTAATAGTTTTTACCAAGATTCACTGCGACGTCACGAATCACTCAAGACTGTAGATATATCATTTCTAGATACCGGCACGTCTGGTGGAGTAACCGGAGCCAGACACGGAGCGTCACTGATGGTTGGTGGCGACACTACAGTCTTTGCTACACATGAGCATATCTACCAGGCGCTCGCCACAAATAATGGCTATGCGCTCGTTGGCGGAGCCGGTGCTGGTCACTTTGTAAAAATGATCCACAACGGGATTGAATACGGCATGATGGGAGCAATCGCCGAAGGCTTCACGGTACTTCATGAACATACAGATCAGTTTAATCTTGATCTACAGCAAGTGATGAAGCCCTACGAAAACGAAAGTATAATTTCAAGTAAGCTCATTTCATGGTTGAGCAAGGCATACCAAGAAGGACAAGTAGACCTCATAACCGGCGAGGTTCCAACCGGAGAAACTGAATCAGAAATGGAGCATATCACAACAATCGGTGACGTGAAGGTACTGAGCGCCGCACTAACGCAAAGACAAGAAACCCGAACCAAGCCTTCATACATTGGTAAGTTGATCGCCGCAATGCGCAATCAGTTTGGTGGACACTCTGTAATTCAGGACAAATAGCTATGCACCTAATCACAAGCAATACGCCAGACATTACAGCCGGTGAACAGCTAGCCAGCATCCTACAAAAACATACGAATACTCCCACGCTACTGATGCTATCCGGCGGATCCGCTTTAGCTATGCTCGAGCATGTACCGGCGCGTGCTTTGCGTCAAAATCTAACCATCACTACTTTGGATGAACGCTACTCAATTGATCCCAAGGTCAACAACTTCAACCAAATCATTACAACGGAATTTTACCAACTAGCCCAGGCACAGAACGTGTCTGAAATAAGTACTCTCATTGAAAATGACGAAACATTTGCACAAGCTGCAAAACGATTTGAGTTAGCCTTACAAAATTGGCGAGCCACCCATCCCCAAGGAGTCATTATTGCCACCATGGGGGTTGGCACCGACGGTCACACATCTGGTATATTTCCAAACAGTACCACCCCAAAAACTAGTGATTGGGTCATGACCGAGCGCCTGATAAATACTACACATACGTGTCCAGAAAGAATATCTGTCACACCGTTATTTTTACGTGAACAAGTATCAGAAGCAATCAGTTATATAGTTGGTGAACAAAAAAGAGATGTGCTGCAACAGCTTAAGCAGCCCGACTGTTCACCCGCAGTTATGCCTGCCTGTATTATAAAAGAAATGCGGGCAGTGACAATTGTTACTGATCTAGCTTAGTAATACGTTTGACTCTTATAACTTTATTAACCTAATCCCGCAGAATCAGATAGATTTTGCGGGATTAGGCACCTATGTAGACCTTAATTTCGAGTAAAATCTTGTATGATTTCCTTTTCATTATTGCTATCTAATGATTTCTTGAAGCGAGTTCCTTTTTGCCCTTTCACTCGTTTTTCGCACTCTGTCCAGGTTTGGTGAGTTTGTACTATTCCGTCTACCTTACTCACGTACGAATACGCTTTTTGAGCTGAACGCTTACGAGCATTGCTACGCTCTGCGGCTTTCTCTTGATCGAAAGACGTATCAGACAGATCGAAGCCATACGCTGCCACAGATCCGTCATACAGGTTATATGTACCTTGAGACGCAAATTGAGAAGCAATAGTGTCAGCTCGTTCATTACCAATAATACCAACGTGTCCAGGCACCTTATGCCACACAATGTTTACTCGCTGCAACAAGGGCTGTAGTGTTTGCCACAATTCTTTATTAATTACATCACTACCAGCTTTGGTTTTCCAGCCATTTTTAGACCAACCAAATATCCAGCCAGTTGCGCCAGACACAACGTACTTAGAATCAGTATATATGAGCACTTCTCGATCTGTGTGTTGCACAGCCTGTAAAGCTTCAACGACGGCTGTCAATTCCATTTCATTGTTGGTGGTACGTTCTTTATATCCACCAATCTCTGTTACCGTCTGGCCAAAAGCTATCACTGCACCATAACCACCTCGTCCAGGATTACCTTTGGCTGCTCCATCTGTAAATATAGTAATGCTTTTTGACATGTGTGTGACAGTTTACCACAACGTATATTTCATACCCCAGTATTGTCATCAGGCCAAAAAAGTGAGTACCCCATTGTGTAATCTGGGTAGCAGAGGCAGATATTAGACAGCCTTCCAATCAGAATCTTGTCGAACCAGAACGTGTTCGGCTTGTTCTGGATAAGCCATTACCTCTTGCACTACTCGCTCAGCCCGGATTCCTTGCGAGGCTTTTATCAGCACCACGTCACCCGGTTTAAGCATAGCTTGCAACTCCCGCCCGGCGCGATCGACATCTTCGTACTGAAAGACGTTTTTATCACTCAGTCCATTTGCTAATGCTCCGTCCGCAAAACCGCGAGCTCGAACTCCTAAAGTCAATAATATATCGCATGTCTCCCCCACCCTTTTACCAAGCCGACGATGCTCATCTGATGAATATTTACCTAGCTCAAGCATGTCACCTAAGACTGCAATACGGCGTTTGGCATATTTTATCTCTGACAGTGTTTCAAGCGCGTGCTCAAGAGCAATCGGAGAGGAATTATACGTGTCATCAATCAATACTGTCCCCTTAAGACCTGGTATCACACGCAGTCGACCAGGAGGTGAGTTTAGGGTTTGTAACCCTTTAGCAGCATCAGCACCAGAAATTTCGAGCACCTGCGCCACCGCCATTGCAGCGGCACAACCAAGCGCGTGTTGAGTCCCGACTACCCCCGCTAGGGTAACAGCGGAATTCTCAGCACCGTGCGTCACACTAAAAGTAATCCCAGACGGGACATCGTCTTTGTACTGAATCTGGTCCTTTTCCACTTTGAAATCAGTCGGCAAATAGCGACCGTACCCGAGCGATTTATGACGCACTTCAGCCAACTGCTCTTTAATAATTTCATCATCATGATTATAAATGAGCGTACCGTCAGCCTGCATACCGTGCACGAGCTTCATTTTTTCTTCAATCACTGCGGCTGGAGAACTAAATTGCTCAACATGGACCGGGACGTCAGGCAAACGAGTCAGTACCACGATATGAGGCTTCAGCCAGCTTACTAGCTTGGACATATCTCCTGGCGTATCAACCCCAGTCTCTAGCACTAAAACTTTCGGGTATGATCGGGTGAATAACACAGTAAAAGCTCCATCAAACAGATTCCATATCCATCTCGTCGGACTATCCCACCCAGTTGGTAGACCTAAAATAGTCAAAGGAACCCCTATCTCAGAATTGAAACTCTTTTGGCTTTTGCGCGCCCGCAGATTATCTTTAATGGCACAGTAAATGGCATCTTTGGTGGAGGTTTTTCCTACACTGCCGGTAATGGCAATAATGATTGGCTTATGGCGCCGGATAAGTAAACGCGCTTCAGCTGTCAATATAGAGACAACAATGGATCGAAGGATAGATTTCATAGGTTAGCGATCTGGTGGAATGGAATAATAATTAATTAAAAACTTTGCCATGTCCATGAATGGGGTCGTCAGTGTCTCAGACGCGTAACGAACACCATTTGGTTCTACAGTATACAAGAAAATAATAAATTGCGGGTCATAGGCTGGAAAGTACCCAAAAAATGAGTGCAAATATTTATCATCATAATACCCTCCGTTTACTGGATCAGCAATCTGAGCGGTGCCGGTTTTAGCCGCGATCGTGTGATTTGGCAGGGCAACTTGACCGTTACGTAGTGCGTCGTCAACTACTGCCGTTAGCATTCGTGAAATCTCCTCACTGGTCTCTGGTTTGATTACTTGTGATCCTTCTGGATACTTAATCTCGCGCTCTGTACCGTCCACAAAATTGATCTGCTTAACAATATGTGGCGTCACTAAATGTCCACCGTTACCAAGAGTGGCCAAGGCTCTAGTGACAGCAATCGGGGTCATCGCAATTCCCTGCCCAAATGAAGCGGTGGCATATTCGACATCCCGGGGAGAGTTCAAGTTATCAACCAAACCAAAAGCTTCGTTTGGTAAATCAATCCCGGTTTCACTCCCTAATTTGAAATTCAAGAAATACTCACGAAACTGATCTTTTCCCATTTGGGTCACAATCCACGATACACCAGTATTTAAAGACTGATTTAGAATTTCTTGCATCGGCACCGTACCACGACCACGACCGTCAAAGTTGCGAATAGTAAAGGTGTTTAACGTTAATTCACCACTATCATAATACGTTGACTCAGGCACAATTGCCCCACTGTCGAGGCCAGCTGCTACAGTTAGAGCTTTAATGGTTGAACCAAACTCATATAAATTTTCAACCAACGGATTTTGAAATTGATCAATCGTTGCATCGCCACGATCATTTAAATCAAATCCAGGAACCGCATTCATGGCAATAATTTCACCGGTCTGTGGATCCATTATTATTGCGCCAGTCAACTTGCTATCGTACTGGTCGTTCGTTTCTTGTAGCACTGTGTCTAGCATTTGTGACACTGACAGTTCCAAGGTAGTAACAATTTCACCAGACTGGTGTTGTTTTGTGTTGGTAACGAGACCACCTAGGTCGCTAAATAGCTCGGCAAAGAAATTAACCGACCTGACCTGACCTTTTCTAAATAAAACATCATCATATTGTCGTTCCAATCCATATTTTCCTCGAAGCTCAGTCCCTTCATCAGTAAAACCTACAAACCCAATTGAACGAGCGGCAACCGTTGATCCAGGGTAATAACGCCACTGTTCAGGGTACAGGTATACCCCTGTCAGACCTGCCTGCGCGACTGCATCGGCAGTAGGTTTGTCAATTTCACCCAGCATTTCAACGTACGTACGGTTTGGTAGGACGGCTCGCACCGTGCACAGTTCATTATCAATACGTAAAACTGTCCCTAACTGAGCACAGGTAGCGGTTGCGTCCATGATTCGGGATGGATCTAGGGCCAGAACATACCCTGATTTAATGGCTGCCGCTGAGAGCTCTGTACCATCACGATTTGTAAAAAAGATTGATCCTCGTGTATATAGATCGTTTTGCGTGCGTACATACTGTGATTCAGCTTGTTCAAGATATACGTTACCGTGCGCAATTTGTACCACGTAACTACGTACTAAAAGTAAGAAGGCGATCAAACAAACCACACCTACCACAACTCTGATTCGTAGTGTACGACTTTTTCGTTGCATACATCATTATTGCCCCAAAACCAAGTTTGGTACAGTGGTCCGAGCAACAAAGACTTTTTCACTATCCTCTCTAAAACCATCAACTGAAGCCATCCGGGCTGCAATCGTGTGCTGGGCCGTTATATACTCAGTTTCAAGTAAAGCAATCTGGTTTTTTAGGTCTTGCACATCTTTCACACTTTCCTGACGCATTACGACATGCACTACAGAAAGGTTTAGAAAATATAAATAGGCAACTACCGCAAACCCAATAATACCGATGATAAGTATTGTGTAGGGTGAATGTGTAATTGTTTCGCGACTTTTACTCATAATGTGGAGATTTTATGTTTTTTCAAATATTCGAAGTTTTGCACTTCGCGCCCTTGGATTTTTTTCCAGCTCCTCGCTACTGGCCGTAATTGGTTTTTTAGTGACTACTATTCCCCGTTCGGTAACCTGAGCAGCCCTATAGGCATGCTTTACTACCCGATCTTCAATGCTATGGAAGGTAATGATGACAAGCCTCCCTCCTGGTGCCAAGGCATTGATACCCTGCTCGATTAGCTCCTCGATGGCGGTTAGCTCTTCATTGACCGCGATACGCAGTGCCTGGAAGGTTTTAGTTGCCACGTGCGTTCGTCCGTGTCGTGCCCCAGCCGGGTACGCACTAACAATGAGATCTGAAAGCTGCTTACTGGTCTCTATTGACTCTGTTTGCCTAGTGTCGACAATTTTTTTTGCGATCCGACGGGCGAATCTTTCTTCGCCATAGCCATAGATGATGTCAGCTAACACGTGTTCGTCCCATTCATTAACAATATCTCGAGCTGTAAAGTCATAGCTATCAGGATCGCCGAGTGTCATCAAGAGTGGTTCGTCGTGCCGAAACGAGAAGCCTCGCCCATTACCCGAAAATTGCTCCATCCGCCAGCCCAGGTCTGCCAAGATACCGTCTACTTTCTCTATATCTAAAGAACTAGTAATTGTGTGTAGGTTACGGAAGTTTCCGTGAACCAAAGTGGCGTTTTCAAGTTCATTCAAATGATGACGTAACGCTGTTTGATCGGTATCGATACCGATGTATTTTCCACTTGGACCAAGTTTATTTAGAATAGCAGCTGCATGCCCGCCTGCTCCAAACGTAGTATCAATAATTATACTATTTCGCTTGATTGCCAAGGCTTCGACTGCTTCCTCAAGCAAAACTGTTTCGTGGTTCATACATAGTGAAGTTACATTGATTAGAGGACGCCTATATCTCCAAGTTTCTCAGCCAAGGCATCTGCCTGCGCTTCGATACTCTTCTTATACGTCTCCCAGCGATTCTCATCCCAAATCTCGATTCGATCATGAATTCCGGCTAGCACCACCTTGGTGTCTAGCGATCCAAAATCCTTCAAGAAGTCTGGCACGAGGATACGTCCAACTGAATCAACCTCCGCTTCTACTGCCCCTGACAGAAAGAAGCGATTAAAACTCCGTGTATCCGCTTGTCCAAGTGGTAGCTGAGCAACCTTGTCGGTTATCTTCTGCCACTCTTTAATTGGATACACAAAGAGACAGTTGTCGAGGCCTCTTGTGATTACAAGTTTTTTCCCAAGTTCTTTCCGCCATTTAGACGGAAGAGACAGCCGTCTCTTGGGATCCAACGTGTGCTTGTATTCACCGATCAGCATATTTCTCGACTTCCAAGTGGGTCTCCGCAATTCATGCAAATGGTGGAGAACAATTGCATGAATTGCGGAAACCCACTTGGCATACTTAAATTCTTAATAAATTTTAGTATACCACTATCTCCCACCACACGTACATTCTATAACACTTTGCCCCACCTGCAACCACCTTGTCCCCACCCTGCTCCACCAACAACAAGTAACTGTGAGATACATGAATACACAAAAAAGCCGGCTAATGCCGACTTGGTTACATTCCAAGTAAAAGTGGTCTATAGCCCACAATTACATCATCATCACCGATGCGACCTTCTACCACCATAGGTACCCAGTCTGGCAAGAATTCTTTCAGTCGCTCCCACTCATGAGGGCTAATGTATACAACTCTCTTCATCTTCGCTCTCCTGCTGCTCCAGCCCACTATAATTGAACCTGAGAACAAAAAGTTGCGCTAATCTTGTCGAGGTCGCATCAGAGGGAAATACTGAGTTTCACGCAATGACTTACCCGCCAAAAAGGCAAACAGTCGCTCACCAAAACCAAACCCACATGTAGGTGGCATACCATGTTCGAGCATTTCAACAAACTCCCAATCCGGCATCATTGCTTCATCATCGCCTGCCTCGAGCAGTTGTTGCTGGATTTCAAATCGTTGTCGTTGATCAACTGGGTCGTTGAGCTCGCTATACCCGCGCCCTACTTCAGAACCAGCGATGATCGGCTGGAACATTTCTACCGTTTCTCCATCAGGGCGAGCTTTCGCGAGTGGAGCCACTAATGTAGGGTGATTAACTAAAAACGCTGGACCAGCAATAGTTTTGCGGCACACTTTCCATAACGTATCAGTCAGACGCTCTCTATTATCACCGTCATACGTCACATTCAGTTCCACCAGCTTTGCCTTCATCTCTTCTTCAGAGGCGGTAATAATATTGATACCAGTTTGATTCTCGATTTCCCCTACATAATCCACTTCTACCCATTCGTCGGCTAAATTAAATGTGTGACCGCGAGCCTCAAATTTTGTGGTACCAAACACTTCTTGGGCAATTTCGATGTATAATTCACGCACTAAGCCCATCCCCTTTTTATAGTCAGCGTAGGCCCAATAGAATTCTAGGTTGGTGAATTCTTGGAGATGTTCTGGACTAGTACCTTCATTGCGATAGGCACGACCGATTTCAAATGTTTTGGGAATCCCACCAGCCATCAAATGTTTTTGCCACAACTCACCAATTGAAATCCGTAGGTAGACATCCATATCGTAGTCATTGTGATACGTCTTGAATGGACGTGCCTCTGCTCCACCAGTGGTCACCTCGAGCGTTGGTGTTTCAACCTCTAAGAAACCGTGCCGCTTCATAAACGTACGGGTTACGTCCCAAAACTTAGCCTTTTTGACGAACACATCACGTAACTCTTCATTAAGGAGCAAGTCTAAATATCGCTTACGGTAGCGCTCGTCTTCGTCTTTAATACCAAAGTGTTCAGTTGGGATATTTTGTACGGCTTTGGTTAATATTCGCCAATTACTTACCTTGAGCGCTTCAGTTTCTCGTTTAGTTACAAACGCTGTACCAGTAAGCTCTACAAAGTCGCCCGTACTGACAAAATCTAGCATTGAGTCGTATATCTCATCTCCCATTGCATCTTTAGAACAAAACGCCTGGACCTTACCAGTACCATCAAATATATCTAAAAAAGCCAGTGCGCCATGCTCTCGCTTGGCAACCACTCGTCCTACCAAAATCACTTCGGCAGCTGTTTGCTCAAGCTCTCCAAAATAGGTAATAAATTTCTTAACTGTATGTGTTTGATACGAATCTGAGGGATACGGGTTAATACCAGTCGCTCGTAACTCAGCAATCTTTTGTTCGCGATCGGCGCGGAGATCTTCTTGTTGTGACATAGTCACTATCCTAGCGTGAGTTACCCCAAAAGAAAAGGCCAGCGCTGTGGCGCTGGCCTTTTCTTTTGTACTTCGTACCCTGCAGCTGAACGTTGTGGAATGTGCGCAGATGCGAGGCGCGGAAGAAAAATAATTGGAGACGTACTGATGTGTACGATGACAATTATTTTTTGCACTGCAACAAAGCAGGTGCGTGCATTACGCAACGTTCAGGACTTTGTACTTTTGGAGACCGACAGGCGTCTCAAACTCAAACTCGTCCCCCTTCTTCTTACCCATGAGTGCTTCACCAAGTGGTGACAGATATGACAGCTTCCGCTCGTGGATATTAGCCTCATCAGAACCAACGATGATGTATTCCTTCTTGTCTTTCTCTTTATCTTTTTGGATAGTCACCACTGAAGCCAAGCCAACCACATCACCTTTCTTCTTTTCGTCAACGATCTTGGCTTCTTTAATGGTTTTTTCTAAGTACTGGATCCGTTCTTCGATCGCAGACTGCATATCGCGAGCTTCTTGGTACTCTGCATTTTCAGAAAGGTCACCGAGACTCCGAGCATACTCCAAGGCTTCAGCGATTTCTTTACGACGAACTGTCTTGAGGTGCTCGAGCTCTTTCTTGAGTTCTGTGAATTTTTCTGGAGTTAGGAACGATTGGGCATCTGTCATAATCTAGTGGTTTAAATTGAATTTACGTTATTATACGTGCCAATTTGCAATGGTCAAATGTGGATAATGAATGGACATATAAGCGTAGCAATTACGTAGTGGTTTGATTTACTAAATCAAGAGATGTCAATCTAGTGCTACGTCCACCAAAAGCAATGTATTGTTTTATTATATTTCATCTGCCTCTGTACCTGCCTGCTCTATCCCTAAGTACTCTGGACGATTAATACTCATCCACTCAACCACGTCACCCATGATTCTAGTGGCACCAAGTGCATTACTGCGGGGCGCTCGATCCATCATCAAGATAAAAGCGTACTCAGGCTCTTCGTAAGGCCAAAAACCAGCCGCCCAGGAGTTTACGTACGCGTTACCAGCCCCAACCTCGGCTGTGCCTGATTTGGCGGCAATGGCCACATCATCACGCTCAAATGCCCGAGCTGTGCCACCGGGAAAATTAACCGTTTTGCGCATACCTTCATGCACGATCTGCATTGTGTCTAGATTCAAATCAATGTCTATTTTCTCACTTTGTCGTCCTAACTCAACGTGTGGTGTAACGAGGTATCCGCCGTTTGCGAGCGCAGCGTAGGCGCGCAACATTTGCATGGGTGTAGTCAAAAACCCAAACTGCCCAATTGAAGTAAAATAGGTGTCTCCCAATCTCCAGTCATCCTCAAACACATCTTGCTTCCAAGCGGGATCTGGCACTACTCCGGCTTGCTCTTGAGCCAAGTTGACACCGGTTAACTCCCCCATACCAAACTGTCGCAGGTAAGCAGACATTTTAGTAATTCCCAAACCAGTCATGGCGCTATCAACCCCAGCTTGTGGTGCAGCGTAATCTGGCAAACCTCCAGCCACCAAATAGAAGAAAATGTTTGATGAGTACGCAATTGCCTCACGCACAGTCATCTCGCCGTGAGCCCGCCAATCGTTAAAATATGCAGGGTTACTTGGATTATAACGATTAGGAATCTTGAGTGTACCGTTACTATACACGCGGGTACTTTCGTTGACTATCCCTTCTTCTAAGGCAGCGTACGCCACAAATGGCTTGACGATCGAGCCAGGCGTATAGGCTCCGCTTACCATTTTATTTAGAAATGGTAAGCGATCGTCATTGTTGTAGGTCGCAATCAAAGCTGTGTCGTCACCATCGGCCATGACTTCTGGGTCGTACGAAGGAAAACTAGTTAACGCTAGTATTTCACCGGTGTGAATATTCATAATTGCCCCAGCTCCACTACGAAACCCAGCCTGTGCGCTAGAGGTAGCGATAATATCGTACATCGCAGCTGACAGTTCAGCGTCGATCGATAACTGCATTTGCCCGCCCGGAGTTGGCTCATTAAGGGCAAATTCGCTAACCACCTCCATGCGAGCATCAACCTCGATAATAGTACTGCCATTATCTCCATGTAGCACGTCTTCATACGCGGCTTCTACTCCACTACGACCCAGGTAATCAGTTCTAAAAAAGAACCCCTTACTGTCTTTCTTTGGGTAACTAACATACCCAAGCACTTGCCCAAGACCATTACGATCGGTATACGCCCTAATTGGAAAGTCGTACTCACCAGTAGTATCAACCTCGTTCCAGATCATTGATTCGCCAGTACGATCTATCACCACTCCCCGCTCGGCAATAATAACCGCTTGGTCAATTTGATTGTTTTCAGCGATTGAGCGGTAATCGGCTCCTTCTACAACCTGTAAGGCAAATATTTGATATAAAAATACTCCAGCAATAGCTATGAACAACCACCATACCACTGATAGGCTACGGTCAGTAATTCGCAACTCTCGCTTACCTTCCATCCGATTACGATTAAAAGCCGGGATATTTGACGCGTCGAGCAGTACCTCTTCGACTGACACATCAGTGGTATATCTCTCTTGTAGTTTGGTCTTACTCATAGCTAGATTTTACACCAATTAAACGTAATTTGAGCACTTCTACCATTATAGCAAAACCGCCAAAAGCCAGGCTATACAGCGGCAGCTGTGCAAAACCACCATAGTACCCATCAACACACACACCAAGTGCAAACAACCAACCAGCATTAAATCGATACACAAAAAGGGTAGCACTAGCCACAATCAACCAAACCCAACTATTAATGATGCCGATAGTGCACAAAAACAATAGTAAGAAGCCGCCAGCGATCATAAAGCAGGAGTTGAACTCGCAACCTCGACTGAACTAGTTGCAGTAGAAGTAGCAATCACTATGTCAGGAATAACTAGGGCATCTAATTTCAGATTTTCGATATTTTGACTCACCTCAGCAGCCTCAAGCGTTACAGTGGTCGGCGACCCGACGGCTACTTGATATAGGCTTTGGATTGGAATTTGTGGGGTGATGTAGCCAAATTGTTCAGGCTGAGTTGGCTCACTTTCAATCCAGGCAATTTGCCCGTACAGTCCAGGTTGTACACTGGGTACGTGCACCAAATCACCAATTTGTAGTGTAATACCCTGCGGCATCTTAACTCTCGCCACACCACCGCCAAGACCTTCAAGAGTAGCGGTCACATCGGCACCTGTCATATACACCGTTGCCAAAAAACCAGGAGTCGTAAATAGCGTTACAAAAGAGTGGGTGGGATATACGTCTGAAACCAAACCTATCACTGAATCCGTACCAATATAGACCGGCGAACCAATAGAAATACCGTCCCTTGAGCCCTGGTCAATCTGTAACAAATCATATGGTAATTCAGTCGGCTTAGCTACCACAGCTGCTAAAATTCGCGGTTGTTCGACACTTCCAAGTAGGCCACGTAATCGGTTATTTTCTTGAAAAAGTCGTTGTTCAGTCAAATTTTTGCGTCCCAATTCGGCAATACCTTGCTCAAGTTCAGAAATATGTTCCTGCATCTCAATTTTATCGCGCCAGAGTACGGGAATAACCATACTTGATTGAGCCAACCAATTTTCAACCTGTTGTACTGGATACAGCACAACTGAACCCAGTATGCGCACCGTGGGTGGTAATACAAGACCGACAAGCAACACTAAAAGCACCCCGATCGTCAGGCGAGTGATTTTCTTGGTATCAGATTTGCGACGCAAATGTCTCCGCATGATCAATTAACAATTCTTGATAGTAATCTAAATCTTCTACAATAATGCCAGCCCCACGAATCACGGCTCGCAATGGGTCTGGCACCACAATAACCGGCACTTCAAGCGCATGCTCGAGCAAAGACGCGAGGCCAGGGATTAAGGCTCCACCACCTGAAAGGTGGATTCCCCGCTGCATAATATCTGCCAACACCTCCGGGGGTGTTTCTTCTAGCACTGTTCGTACATTATCTACAATAGTTTCAAGCTGTGCAGCAACAGCGTCCCGCACATCACTATCGGTTATTACCACTTCGCGCGGCAAACCAGTAACCACGTCACGCCCTCTAGCGACCATTTCTTTACCGGCTTGAGTATGAGCGATTGAAGCCAGAGCAATCTTTGCGTCCTCGGCGGTCTTTTCACCTACCTGTACTTTAAACTGATCGCGAATGTATTTTACAATCGCTGTATTAAGATGATCTCCAGCCACACGCAGGTTCTTTGAAACCACCAAACCATTAAGCGATAATACGGCAATATCGGTTGTACCACCACCAATATCGATAATCATACTGCCGACAGCTTTTTGGACTGGTAATTTTGCTCCAATCGCGGCAGCTACCGGTTCTTCGACCAGGAACACTTCTCGAGCCCCAGCGTTTTTAGCAGCATCTTGAGCCGCTCTCATTTCTACGTTAGTAATACCAGAAGGAACTCCAATCAGCATGCGTGGCGCAATGATGGTGCGCATATCACTACGGACTTTATTGATTAGGTAGGCTAACATTTCTTCAGCTACTTCAAAGTCAGAAATCACTCCATCAACTAGTGGTCTAATCACATCTATGTGCTGCGGGGTGCGACCCTGCATTGTCTTTGCTTCATTCCCAACTGCCACCAACTGACCAGTTTTTTTGTTTATGGCTACGATCGTTGGTTCGTTGAGTACGATTCCTTTCCCCTTGACGTACACCAGTGTATTGGCTGTGCCCAGATCAATAGCAATATCAGTCGAGACAGTCGACAAAAGTTGACTCAGATAGCGCGGCACAACATTCATGTGAGCATTGTACTACGAATCCAATCTGGAATCTAATGAGATTATTTCCACATTAAAGGTAGCGCAGGCGCAATGGGGCTAGATACTGAAAATAGTCAGTCTTGGTATGCTACACAAAGATAACTAAGCTGCAAAATCTGCAAATAATTCTTCCTCACTAAGCTGTCGCACCTCGCCGGTTGCGCGTGTAACAACCTCAAAAGTACCGGCTTCTTTACCCTTTTTACTCATAACCACTCGATACGGCATTCCAAGTAAATCGCTGTCGGCAAATTTTTCTCCTGGTCGAGCGTCCCGATCGTCGTATAGGACACTAACTCCTCTCCCCTTCAACGCGGCATAGACGCCATCTGTCCAATCTTTGATTTCACTATCGTCGCTATTGAGACCAACTAGGTGTACCTGATACGGGGCTACCGCTTCAGGCCAGACAATTCCCTTTTCATCAGCAAACTTTTCTACGATAACCCCCATCATCCGAGTGATACCAATTCCGTACGACCCCATCCACACTGGAACCCGTTCCCCATTTTCATCTTTAAAATACAATCCAACCTCCTCAGCTTTACTGCGGCCAAAGTTGAATATATTTCCAACTTCAGCTGTTTTGGTAGCGACCAGCTCTTCTCTCGTCACACCCATTTCTGCCAAGTTAGCTTTTTCAAGGACCTCTTCATTGATAGCAATTCCCTTTTCTATACTAATATAGGTTACATCCTCACCGGCTTCACACACAGTCTGAAATTCGTGACTGAACTCAGTAAATGCGCCACCAGCGGCGAAGGTAACGTATGTATCGTCACCGACCCCCATTCGTTCAAAGCACTTAGTGTACGCCACCTTACTCGCTTCGTAAAACGCATCATGCTGCGCTTCTGTCGCCGCAAATGAGTAGGCATCTTTCATAATAAACTCTCGACCGCGCATCATACCACTTTTAGCTCGCACTTCGTTACGAAGTTTGTTCTGAAATTGATAGATAGCGATTGGCAAATCTTTATAGCTTGATACATGACTAATCATCATGTTAGCCAAAGGTTCTTCATGACTCCAAGCCAGACCCACATCTCCGCCCGCTTTTAGTTCTGATTTAAACCAAACGTCAACCACCTCGTCATCCCAACGTCCCGTCTTTTCCCATACAGTCTTGGGTTGTAAATTGGTAGCCAGCATCTCATTAGTACCAATGGCGGCCATTTCCTCACGCACGATTTGTTTGATCTTTTGTATTACCATCAAACCAAGTGGTAGTAATTGATACACTCCGGCCATTTCTTTATGTACATAGCCGGCCCTGATTAGTAATTGAGCATTTTTAGCTTGTTCGTCTGCTGGCGCTTCTTTTTGAGTCTTTGTAAAGAGTTGTGATTGTCGCATATGACATAAGAATAACAGCTGCAACACAAACCAGCAATTATTTATTGGAGTTAATAAAAATGGTAGGTGCAAGGCAGATAAAGGAAAATCAGCTCACAATACATAAAGTACCGTGAGCTGATCACACCGCAGTCAAACACAGCAGCTGTTACTTATAGTAATTTCAAAATATCGTTGTAGGTTACCAACACCATCAATAGTAACAAAAAGGCAAATCCAACCAAGTTAATACGTCCTGCCCACTCTGCCGGAATATCTTTTCTAGTTACTGCCTCAATTGCCACAAATACTAACCTGCCCCCATCCAAGGCTGGTAGTGGCAGTAGATTAATGACAGCTAAATTGAGTGAGATAATAGCAGTAAATGTGAGTAACGCAGTAATGCCAAACGCCGCCGCGTCATCAACCATTCCAACAATACCGACCGGTCCGGACACTTGAGTAAAGTCAGCTGATCCAGTAAATATTTGCGCAATCAAACTAAATAATCCTACAGTTATTGCCTGTAGTCCGTCCCAGGTAGCCACAGCTCCAGTGGTGATAGCTGCCACAAACGACATTGACTGCTTTTCAACTAAAGTGAGAGATGCGCCCACTACGTAGCGTTCAGGCTCATCATCTACCAACCCTTGAACTGGAGTGATAATCTCAGTTTGAACGTTTCCAGATACTTCGTACGTCATTGTAATTGGTTCTGGTGAAACCGTAGCTACAAAATCTATAAAGCCAGTTGGCGTGACAGCTGCAAGACTTGACCCGTCACCCGTGGTAGCACCAATCAATACTGCACCAGCCGGAATGATAGAGGCTGGACTATCTGGCACAGTCTGGATGATAACCAATTCTGCACCAGGACCCGCAACCGCTTCATCGACAGCGGTTGGTATACCAATCATGTACGTGACTGAGAATAGTAACCAGGCAAACAGCACATTCATGACCACGCCAGCGATCAAAACCAAGGCCTGCGCCCATTTTGGACGAGAATTGAAAGACCGTGAGTCAGGCTTGGCATTCGCCTCAGATCGGCGATCGAGTTCTTCGCCCTCGACCGGAGAAGCTACCGAACTTTTGGGGCTTATGTTTTGCAAGACTGATTTCGTCCCACCTTCGCCTGCTTCGGCATTCGCCTCAGATCGGCGATCAAGTGCTTCGCCCTCGACCGGAGAAGCTACCGAACTTTTGGGGCTTATGTTTTGCAAGACTGATTTCGTCCCACCTTCGCCTGCTTCGGCATTCGCCTCAGATCGGCGATCAAGTGCTTCGCCCTCGACCGGAGAAAACGGCTCGTCGCCGTTTTCTCCAAATATTCGCACAAACCCGCCAATCGGTAACACATTAAACGTATACTCGGTCTCACCCTTTTTTATGCCAAATAGTCTGGGTGGAAATCCAATCCCAAACTCATCTACTCGCATACCAGTTTTTTTGGCCACAATGAAGTGTCCCCACTCATGCACCAAAATAAGTACAAATAAAACTAAGAAAAAAATGAGTATAGACATAACAGTATATATATTAGGCAGCTAGTTCACTTTCTTTGCTAGCAAACAGTGATTCAAGCGTACTGTTGGTCTCTTGTATCTTTTTCTGTACTTCGTCTTTCTTGGTGAACTTTTCGTCTTCACTGATGTCACCATCTTTTTCGAGCTTTTCAATTTGCTTCATTGCTTCATCCCGAACCCCTCGCACTGTAATTCGTGCGTCTTCTAGCTTGCTCTTGGCCAACTTTTGTAGTTGTGTACGACGTTCAGCCGTTAATTCTGGAAAGATTGCTCGCACCCCAGCTGAATCAGTCGCAGCTGAAACTCCTAAATTTGACTCCTGGAGAGCTTTCTCAATTGCTGGGATTGATGACGTATCCCACGGTGAAATGCGCAAGGTTCGAGCATCCTCTACCCCAATTGAAGACACTTGATTAAGCGGCATAAAGGCTCCGTAATTTTCGATAGTTATTCCATCTAACAGCGCTGGTGATGCTTGTCCTGTTCTGATTGCTGCGTACTCTTTTTTTAGCCAATCAATTGCTTCTTGTAGATTTTGTGAAATTTCGTTCGTATCCATAGTATGACTAGTGTATCATCAGATCGCCTATTTTCGAAGTGGTAATACTAAAGCCAGATGTTCTAATAGCATTTTGTTACTTGCTCCTCTGGTCTGTATTTTTTGTCCGACAAATTGAATAACATTTAGTACCTCCAAACGGTAGTTTCTACTTAGTAAGCCGTGTAGCCCGCTTGCTATTTCAGTTAACCAAATTTGATTTTTAGTCTTATGCCAAAGCTCAATTTGTTTTAACCTTTCATCATAAGACCCATTCAGAAAATCGTGCCAAGCAGCATTATCTAATGGTGATTCAATGAGTATTTCTTGACCAATTCTCGACCGTAAGGTGGCTAGTAATTGAAAATTTGGCGGCACTACTAACACAAACGAGGTGTCCGCTGGCGGTTCTTCAAATAACTTAAGTAAGGCGTTCTGTGCTTCGTCAGTTACATACACAGTGGCGATAACAAATATTTGCCCGTTACTTGTCTGTGGACGTAATTGGGCTTGTTCCGTGACCAGACGAACGTCATGTATTCCTAAGCGATCAACATAACTAGCAATAACCGACAAGTCAGTTTCGGGGTATATGTATCCACTCACATCTTGTGTCCGCACCAACTGGGCATGATGTCTCATGATCTATATAGTGCCGTTAGATGCTTAGTTTTGCAAATCAAGGATATGTCTGATAACGCGGCGTAAATAGTGGTCAAACGTTTCACCTTGTTCGTAAATAATTCCCTGTTCATAGCGCCAGCCATTCATGTAGTCAGTGACGCTTTGTTTAATTTCTTGTGTAGCACCTTCAAATCTACCTGCTAGTAGCAACGGCACTTGCAAGTCTTTTATTTTTATATACAAAGGATGCGAAATTCCATTTGGTCCAGTACCAAACAACCCGCTTTTTTTAAACAGTGTCCACTCAGCTAACAGCTGATTGAGTCCGTCTGTTACCTCTTTGGTAAACAAGGGATCACCAGTTGCAGATGTGTTCACTGACGCTGCCGTCGGGACATCGGCAATGGTTTTTAGCGGAACTGAACTATCAGCTAGTGATCTAATTGATTTTGGTACAGCTAGTGGTTTACTTGCTTCAGTTACTGAGTCAGAGTTCTTTATTGGCGTAACGTCTGGAACTGGCTTTTGTGGAGCTGGTGGGGTTGGTGGGGTTGGTGGGACTTTAAATTCTGAGTTCTCCCAACGACTATCAACCTTGTCAGTCGTAGCTGATTCAACGATTGGTCTTTGAGTAGATTCTTGACGCTCTTGTGTGACAGAATTGTTAACAGCTTCTGTACGTTGTGGCTTTGGTTGGTTTGATACTTCTAATTCACCACTTTGCGAGTTGTCCTTTGTATCAAATTCAACTGGCCGGGCTACCGGGAGCGAAGTTGGTGCCGGGGGCGCCGGTTTAGGGACGTCTGCTGGCTTGACCGGGACCGGTGTAACATCGGGTGTTACGCTGGAGTTCTTTTTTGATTTAAGTAGCTCCTCAACAGCTTGATAGGCTGTCTCTAGTCGAGTCATTGCTGCTTCTGATCCGCTGCCAGAATTAAGCTGCTTCATCGCATTGAGTAGTGAGGACATATATTCTCGACCAACTGTGTTATCGATATCAACCAGGTTTACCGGATTACCAACCTGCTCATTAACTAAAGATTTAATTTCTCGAATTCTTGCCAGTGCTTTCTCCAATTGTGGAGCAGGAGGTGGAGTAGCCAGCTCAACCACCTGGTCTTCCTGGGGTGCAGAGCTCGATTCATCAGCAACGTCTACTACCTGAGGCTGACTCGGAATCACTTCATCTGCAGACGTCTGTGACACTTGGGGAGTGATAGTTTCTGATGCTGGAGCAACTGGCGGTACTGGCAACTCATCCTTTACAGCAGCTGGTAATGGGTCGGGGACCGTTGCTGGAGCGGCAGCTTCTGCTACTGGCGATGCTTGAGTGGCTACTTGCCTAGATGCGGGTGGCTGTGAATCAACTGGCGTAGGTGTGGTTACGGATGGCGTTTGCACCAACTTGGCAGTGTGGAACATTGGGACATTGCGAGTAGACCCAAAATCGTGTTTTACAATCAGTGTGTTATTTTTTACAACAGCAGGAACTAATGCCACACCTAAATTCTGTAATTGTTGCGAGATTTGAATTTGTACCGATGGATCTTTACCTCCATTTGTATAAGACAGAACTAAATCGCGCAGCTCATTTTTTTGCTCAATAGTTGCGTCACTGGCTCTAATAGAGGCGAGCACACGTAATACCGCTTCTGGCGTATCGAAAGTAAATACATCTCCTCCTAAAGAGCTTGAACCCGTCATATGTGATTATGATACCATTCTCTTCAAAGAAGATTTACGTTTATGAGAACGTCCCTGTGTATTACCTAGCAGAAATCAAAACAGTGAGGTAGGCATCGATCACTTGTCTAAAAGACTTATATTTTGCGCGCTCAACCAATTGTTCCATATCTGTAAAATACTGTGACCACTGATTAAAAACTTCATACTTGATTCTTTTCGAATCTAACAAATTCTTGAATTCAGTATATTGAGGTGAATGTACCGAAGCGTCTGTCATTTGTTTTATCTTTTCAAAGGGCATGTCGCCCAAAATGTGATACGGGCTCTGGTAGTCATTCAACCACGCATCTATAAAGCCGACTTCAGCCGTTTCAATTTCGGTAACCATTTTTTGCAGTGTCAGCTGTATTTGATCGACTTGCGTTTTTGGCTTGACACTATGTGACGTAGTTGTTTTCTGGCTTGTGCGTTCACTATTGGGTGACTGAACCGGAATACTGTTATGGATGTATCTACTTTTTGGTTCTTTGATCGGCTCTGTCGTAGGGGGATTTAGTTGTATAATAGTAATTTTTCCTTCTTCACCAATGTCTTGCAGGATTAGATCTTTACGTCTCGGACCAAAATATGACGGTAGGTTGACTGGCTCCAGAACTGCAATAGCCAACTGATTATATAATTCTTGTATGATTTCTGCCTGTACTTGGGTAATTTCTTCCCCTGCTAACTCACACTCTTCAAGCAAAGCTATATGCGATTGCAACTCCCCAACTAACCGAAATATATCACTCATGACAAAGTGGTCTGGATCATCAACCAGGTCACTAGTGAGAGCTAAATCTTCAACTTCTTGCATCAGGATCAATCTGCCATGACTAGATTCTAGATCTATCTCTTCAGTATCGTCGTCCTCAAGAAGGTCCCCACTAATTTCAAAACCACCGATAGTATTTATCGAAGCGTCGTCCCAACTGGTGTCAAAATCTTTTACCGTCACCATAATTACGACAATTATACACTAAGCAGTTATAGTGATCACCTAGCTACTACAGTGTCAGGTCTGGCTTAGGTTTTTGGTATCGCGCAGCTATATCCGCCTCAATGACTGATCTTGGGCTACCATGTTTTTGGGCACTAAGCGCAATCATCTGTTGTACTCGCGTCAAATCTGGTTCAGCTGGAGCCATCGTACCTGCACTAAATGGTCTGGTTGGTGTACCGTTAGCAAGCACTTTTAGAAAGGCATTCCGGTTCGGAACATTCATCAAATCACTCGCTGTAAAAGTCGGCAAGTATTGTTGCTCAAGAAACTGTGCGTCTTCTGGCCCCACCCGAAACGCCGCCATCGAGCCAACGTTTCCAAAAACAGCATCTTTGATGTCTGGTTGCAACTGCGCGATAAATTGATGAGCGATAGTGAGACCTAATTTGTATTTACGGGCCTCAGACAGGATCGCCGAAATAGAGTTAGTGGAGACATTTTGAAATTCGTCCATGTGGAGATAAAACGGTGGAAAACCTTTTGTCGGATCATCAACCCGCGAAAGAGCTGCCATCAATAGTTTTCCAACAATAATCATCCCAATCAAATTGGCATTAATCTCGCCTAGGCGACCTTTTGATAGGTTCACTAATAAGATCTTTTTGGTATCCATCACCTCCCGGAAATCAAACGCGCTCTTTTGTTGACCGATAATCGGTCTCATATAGTCGTTGGCAGTAAACACATCGAATTTAGAGACAATATACGGCACAATATTTTCAAGTGAAGCTTCCCCGCCGGCTTTGCCAGCAATCTCCTTCCAAAACTGTACTACCACTGGATTGGTAGCCTTTCGTAACTTAGCCCGCCGATACGACGCATCTGACAGCACGCGACCAATATCCATCAAGGTATTACCGCTCTCTGGATCTTCCATCACCAGCATAGTGGCATTACGGAAATACTGCTCAAACATCGGCCCCATTGATTCCGGGTTGGCACCATAGAGTTTTTGAAAGATCGAGAACAGTTCGTTCACCACGAAGGTTTTCTGCTCAGGCTTACTATAATCGTACTCAAGCATATTGAGCCCAACCACACTATCTGTGTTGGCTGGATCAAAGTAAATCACGTCATCAGCCCGCTCTGGTGGCACAGCCCCGAGCACATCCTCGATATCCGTTCCATGTGGGTCGATCATACAGACCCCGTCCCCACGCAGAATATCCTGCACAATCATGTTTTTCATCAACGTCGTTTTACCTGTACCGGTCTGACCGATGATATAAAAATGCCGCAAGCGATCTTCGTCGCTGATGAAGATCTCTTTCTCGACGTTGCGATGACGATTGATACCCAGTAGTGTCCCTTCGGTTGGCATATCTGACGGTGCTGGAGCAGTCTTGGCGTGTGATTCTTTAAATTGATGAGCCGCCTGAACACCATGGGCGGGAAAGTGCGCCAGTGTAGCCAGTTCGTCGAGTGCCAAAGGCAGTGTTTTCTTTTGGTCGAATTGCCGAAACGAAAAGGCTTTTTCACCCAGTCTCAACGCCCCGCCCTGGAGCTTTGTAAACTTCAGCTGATTACTGTGCACCGTATCAAATTGCAAAAATGCCGACTTAATTTCCTCAAGTAGGCTATGCACGCGACCACTATCAGCCGCTGATACCACGAGACGAATATTCACTTCAACAATATCTTTAGCGATCTTTTGTCGGAAAAGTTCAAGGCTGTCTGAGTCTACTTCTTTAGGCTCCTGGTCGTTACTACTTTTTCCCGCCCCAAAAAACAGACTACCAACCTCGGCTATCAAGGCGCCTCCAGTAGTACTGCGAGCAATCGCTTCGCGTGCTGAGACACCCTTTTCGATCAATTTTATAATGTCTTTGTAGACTGGTAGATATTTGCCTTGCGGATGGCGAACGGCAAATTGCACCGCCGCGCCTTCAGCTCGACCGATCTTTGAAAAAGCATTCAAAAGCACTTCAAGTGGATCGGCCGCAAATTCAGCCGCTGATTTGATTGGGTAGATCGGATGCTTGGTCAGAGTAACCTCTACCACTTCTGTCGTCCCACCCTCCATATACACATTATAGTCATGTGGCTGAATCGTCAGCTCGGCTTGTGGGAACAAGGATAACGCTTGTTTCTCAAACAGTGACGTAAACTCGTTTGGAACTGCGACGTAGAAGACAATGTCTTCACTTTCATTTGATACCGCTATTTCAAACACAAAATGGTTGCCAGTTTTCTTGGAACCAATTGTACGCAGACCAGCCAGCAATTGCTCCATCTTGCCAACGAGCTCAGCAAACGGCAGAGCCGTGGTATCGTTTCCTTGACTAGCTGGGAGCGTGATGGCGAACAGCGTCATATGCAACACATGCCAAGGTGGTACCCCTTCTTTCATATCAGCAATATTGACACCGCTGGAGATAAGCTCGATTAATCGCTTATGCACCTCGTCAATCACGTATGGGTCGTTTGTGTTGTCTAATACAGATAAGGCGTTTTTTATACCCTTCTCAATCGCAATCTGCACAATTTCAGCCACTGGATCAGCGGCGGTTTCAACAGTCGCTACCGCTTCGTGCATATCCTGCTTTGACAAAACATAGTCTGGATCGAGGACCATTTTAGGGGTAAAGCTCGTGTAGGTCTTTAATTCTTGCTTACCAAGCGACTCACGGTCCGCCTGATCAATTTCAGGCTGTCGATCAAGCAGCACTCGTTCCCTCTGCGCCAATTGAGCACGCAAATAATCCACTTCTTCTTGTGGGGTTGTGAATTGTTTGGGAACACCTTCCATTACTTACATCATAGCAGCACCAGAGCCGCAACCCACCTCACTGTGCCCACAAGAGCTACCCACCAAATAATCTAGCAAAAAACCCTTTCCTTTTTGATTTTGGTTTTTTCTTTGCGTCGCGAGACATGGTTGGATCATACGCAAGCGGTACACCTGAAGGTTTGAAATTTTTCTTTCGCACTAAACGACGAGCATCAGCCGCACTTACATAATCTGTCTCTGGAACCTCAGCGGTAAAAGATGCGTCAGAAAAGCCTGATTCTAGCGAAACAAGACCTTCAGTACTAGCTTTGCCGGACTCATTTGATTTCTGCTGTATTGAGTCAGCTTCAGACACTCCGCTTTCAGCCAATATCTCAGCACGTCTTTTCTTGGCTAACTCTGGTTGGAGCAAATACGCATTTGGCATAACTGCGTCCATTGGATCTTCAGCGTTTATCTTTTGACCATCAGGCCCAACAAAGGCATCACGGTGACCTTGTAGATTAGTGAGTTTTTGCTGAAGAGATTTCTCCCAGGCAGCGGATGATTCACTTGTGTGTTCGGTATCCAAATGAGCGAGTACCTGCTTATACATCTCTCGGGCAGCTTGCACCAAGTCATGAGACTCATTGCCAAAGGCAATTTCGATATCTGCCAGGGCATTGCCGGCATCTTTTCTAGCGGCGGTTTCGATTGCGGTTGGTTCGAAGGAGACTCCGCTTTCAGTTGAAGCATGTGATTCAGGTCGATCTGAGACATCGGACTCTGACAACTCCGAATCTTTAACCTCCACAGGACCGGTTACGTTTTCGGCAGCGATTGGTTCTATTGGTTCTGTTTTGACAGGCTCGGGTATCCCTTCTTCAATACTGGATTCAATAGTCTCCTTGCCCACAATTTCATCTTCCATTTTTTCCACCTCCCTCTCAACCTCTTCTGAAGCTTTTACTGTTTCAGCTTCGTTATGTATGTTTTCTACAGTCCTCAATAATTCATCAGCTTCGTCAGGCGTATAATTTTCAACAACGCTCTCTCGATGCATTTTGTCGAGAGTCTCTACTAGCTCATGTGCTTCCTCGGGTGTGTAATGCTCCGTAGGTTCTTCAACCTGCTCATCAACTGCACCTATATAATTCTTATCAAGGTTTACCGCTTGATCTGCTAACATTGGCCCAGACTCGTCACTATTTACATTTGAGTCACTCTCTACCAACTCAGCTTCTGCAAGCTGATCGCGCAATCTTCGCATTTTGTCAGTATCAAATGGGCTAGTTTGAGGGAAGTTTTCGTGTTTCATTACATATATAATACCCTGTATAATAACAAGAGTTTACTCAACCACTGGATAAGCAAGATGACTACCGCTTTGTCAACACAGCGCGTTTATAAACATCTAAGTGCTCAAGCGCAATTCCGGTACCCTTTGCCACACAAAATAAAGCTTGATCAGCTACCGCAGCCTTGACCCCTGTGCGGCGACGGATTAATTCGGGAAAATTACGTAACTGGCTGGTGCCCCCAGTCATAATGATCCCTCCATCAATGATGTCTGATGAAAGCTCTGGTGGAGTTTCTTGAAAAACAGTTTTAATGGCGGCGATCATTTCTTTTAGTTCCTTACTTATTGCCTTAACGATTTCGTTACTTTTGATCTCAACTGTTCGTGGCAGGCCACTCACCATGTCGCGTCCATTTATCTCCATCGATAACTCATCTTCAAGTGGCAAAGCTGACCCAACGCCAATCTTGATTTCTTCGGCAGTTTTGTCGCCAATGGCTAAATTGCGCGATTTCTTTACGTAATCAATGATCGCAGCATCGATTCTATTCCCCGCGCATTTGACCGAGTTAGACGACACAATTCCCCCGAGACTAATAACAGCGACGTCGATCGTACCACCTCCAATATCAACAATCATGTGACCTTGCGGTTCATAGATCGGGACACCTGCCCCAATCGCAGCCAAAATCGGCTCTTTGACTACAAAAGCATTTTTGGCGCCAGCTTTAAGTGTAGCCTCTACCACAGCCCGGCGTTCGGTACTCGTAACTCCGGCCGGTACAGACACCATCACGTCTGGTCGAAATAAACTGAAACTACTCATTGATTTACGCAAAAAATAGCGCAACATCGCCTCGGTCACGCGGTAATCAGCAATTACTCCATCACGCATGGGCCGGTACGCGCGAATACTTTCGGGAGTTCGACCGATCATAAGCTTGGCTTCAGTACCAACCGCCAGTACTCTATTATCATCTGACACCGCCACTACAGACGGCTCGTTGAGCACAATTCCCTGACCAGGCACGAATACCAAAATACTGGTCGTACCGAGGTCAATACCAATTTTAGGAGTAAAGTTAGGAAAGAGTGACATATATTTATTGACGTCAGTATACCTGAGAAGTTGAAAAGATGAAGATAGGGATTCACTCAATGGATAGCCGGCACGAGACTCGCCATAATATATTTTTATAAAATGTCAATGTTCATAAATCACCTACTACATAGCAGATATGCTATACTAGTCGAATGAAAATTGAAACGAACAACATTGGCCGCCGGATCGCTGACTTGCGTGAATCACAAGGACTCACCCAGACAGATCTCGCCGAGAAAATTAAAAGTACCCAGAGTGCAGTCGCCCGGATGGAGTCTGGTCGGCAAAATGTCTCGGCCGAAATGCTAGCCAAGATTAGTAAAGCTTTGGGTAAAAATCTTGTCACCCTTTCTCCTGGTACTATGAACCTACAGATTACCGGGGGACAAAAACTCTCTGGTACAGTCACGACCAACACGAGCAAGAATGGTGCCGTCGTATTACTCTGCGCCTCTCTATTGAATAAGGGTAAGACCACTATCCACAAAATGCCTCGGATCGAAGAAGTGTACCGACTTACCGAAGTGCTAGAAAGTATCGGCATGCGTATAGAGTGGACCGGTAGCAGCCTCACACTCATTCCACCAAAAACCTATGATCTACAGTCTATTGACGAAACGTCTGCGAAGCGGACGCGTAGTATTGTGATGTTTATTGGACCACTGATTCATCATCTTAAAACATTCTCACTACCCCAATCTGGTGGGTGTAAGCTTGGATCACGGACCGTTCGTCCGCACTTTTATGCGCTTGAGCACTTTGGGGTTGATATCAAAGTCACCGAAGACGCCTATGAGGTTACCCATCAAGCGAAAGAAGCAAAAGAAATAATTCTCTATGAATCTGGTGATACGGTAACCGAAAATGCCCTGTTAGCAGCAGCATTGTCTCCTGGAGCAACTACAATTAAGTACTGCAGTGCCAATTATATGGTGCAAGAACTATGTACGTTTCTTGAAGCGGTGGGCGTTCAAATCGACGGTATCGGTACTACTACCCTCACCGTGCATGGCATTAGTGAGATAAATACGAATATTGAATATACCCTATCTGAAGACCCGACCGATAGTATGTTCTTTCTGGCAACAGCGATTGTCACTCACTCTAAAATTATGATCGAGCGCTGCCCGATTGAATTTCTTGAACTTGAGTTATTAGTATTAGAGAAAATGGGCTTAAGGTACAAAAGTAGCAAGGTATACGTAAGCACTAACGGCCGCACTAAGCTAGTTGACTTGACTGTACTACCATCAAAACTTAGTGCCTCACTTGAAAAAATCCACTCGAGACCTTATCCGGGCATTAATGCGGACAACCTACCTTTCTTTGCTGTCATTGCGACCCAAGCCAATGGACAAACCCTCATTCACGACTGGATGTACGAGAAGCGAGCAATTTACTTTACCGAACTTGACAAGCTCGGTGCCGAGACAGTCCTCGCCGACCCCCACCGTATCTATATCACTGGACCAACGACATTACACGCTAACGAATTGGTCTGCCCACCTGCCTTGCGTCCAGCCACTATCCTGCTGATCGGTATGCTGGGTGCTAATGGGACATCGATTTTACGCAACATTTACAGTATCAACCGCGGCTACGAAAAGCTCGTGGAGCGTCTAACCGAGCTCGGCGCCAAGGTAAACTATTTGGAAGAATTCTAAGGTATGTATAACTTATTTGTCTATGGCAGTCTCATGTATGAGGATATTCAATCTGCACTAACTGGACACATATTTTCAAAACAATCAACAAAGATTCCTGGTTATTTAGTGAGTCAGCTTCATGACTCGGATGTGCCAGGTATGGTGAAGAGACCTCACTCATGCGCAAACGGGTATATATTAAACAATGTCGACATGCATTCATTTGCTACCATTAAAGAATGGGAAGGAGATGAATATTCATTAGAATTGATACCTTCAGACCTTGTTGGTGGCAAGATTTGCTACACGTATATGTGGACAAGTAATATAACTGGCTTGCTCTGGGATAAGGATGTGTTTCAACGCAAACACCTGCAGTGGTATGTAGATATTGAAATTCCTGAATATTTGAAAAATAAAGTGAACAAGGAAAGTTAGACCCACGGAAGATATGGAACAGCTTCAATCTGCAGTTAGGAGTGTGGCAAAGTCGTCAAATTTCCGCTCCTGTCAAACTGTAGTCATTTGATAAGCAAGGCCTTACGAGCTCTATTGAGCTCATTTTGTTATACTACCCTTATGCACGTCATTGTTGTTACTCCCCTGTTGCGCGGCACCACACTCGAATCGTTGTCTTACTTTTCTAGCGTGCCATATGACATCGGTAGCTTTGTACAGGTACCAATCCGAGGTAAGACGCAGTCAGCGATTGTAACTGAAGTCAGACCCGCAGCCGCGAGCAAAACAGCGCTCAAAGCGGCTACCTTTTCCCTCCGCAAACTCCCCCTACAGAGCAACACCCGAGCATTACCGGACAGCCTGCGCCGGACAGCCGCACAACTGACTAAAATCTACCCAACCACTGCTGGTTCAATTTTGTACCAGCTGCTCCCTCCCGATGTCAGAAACGGGACAAGACCGTATCCAACCGGCGAGATCAGAGAACACGCCGAAGACACGACTCCGCAAATTCTAACCGCCAAAGTTGATGAACGCTTACTCACCTACCAGAGCCATATCCGGAGTCAATTTGCGAAACGTCAATCAGTGGTATTTGTAGTGCCGACCACTGCCTATATCCAGCACGCAGTTACTCACTTATCTGCTGGGATCAAAGACCGAGTCATCACTCTGGCGCCGACAATGACCAAAGCCGCCCGCGATAAGGCGTACACAGCAATAGAAGATACCGAGACCGCTAAATTAATCATTACCACGCCGGCTTACGCCTACATAGAGCGAGCGGATTGTAATACCATCATTATTGAACACGCCGGTAGCAACCACTACGTCGCTCGGGTGCGTCCGTATCTTGATCATCGCGAGGCACTCAAAGTCTTTGCTGCTGCTTGCGGACGTCAGGTGATTCTGGGAGATACGGTTCCAGCCACCGAAGATGAGTACAAACGGCGCGAAGATACGTACACCACCTTTAATGAACCGGTAAAACGTATGGCTTTTGGAGCTCCATTATCTATTATTACCCAGCGAGACAAGTCCAAGCCAGATATGCCGTTTCAATTGTTTTCTGATGAGCTCGGCTACGCAGTCACCCGGGCACTTGAGGGTAAGGGGCGGGTGTTCTTGTTCGCAGCCAGGCGCGGTTTGGCACCAGTTGTTGCCTGCATTGATTGCAGCCACATCTTTCGCTGCCCTGATTCTGGTACGCCGTATTCCCTCATGCGTACATACAATGAAAACCAAGAGGAGGATCGCTGGTTTGTCTCTAGCACCTCTGGTCGTCGAGTTAAAGCCGCTGATGTGTGCCCACAATGCGGTTCGTGGCGTCTGCGCGAGCGTGGCATCGGCTTGCAACAAGTAGCCGACGAATGGAAAGAACAATTCCCTGACACCGACCTAACCGTGATTGATCAATACACCGCCAAGACGCCCAAAGAAGTTCACAAGCAAGCGCAAGATTTCTTTAAAAAGCAGTCAGGAGTATTGATCGGCACCCAGGTGGTGCTGCCGTACATCAAGTACGGGGTGGCGGTCAGCGCCATAGTGTCACTTGATGCTGCGCGCAGTGTGCCAACCTGGCGCGCCGATGAATCACTCTTTCGGTTATTGCTCACACTGCGTGAATCTACTAGTCAAGAACTAATCGTACAAACCAGGACCGAGACCGATAACTTACTGACTTACGCAACCAGGGGCGCAATTGAACGATTCTATGATGACGAAATCGAGTTGCGTCAAATGGTGCAATATCCACCAATCTGTACCTTTATCCTCCTGACGTGGGTTGGTAGCCCCGAGGCTAGCGGTAACACCGAAGAACTCATCACCAACACCCTGCGCGAGGAGCAAATCCAGTGTTATAACCACCCCCATTCATCAAGCACCAAGGTTATGCGCCACGGCCTCATTCGCCTCAACCCTGAAGACAAAACCGCCTATATTAACACGCTCGATCGCCTGCGGTCCCTCCCGCCGTATGTGAAAATTGAGGTGAATCCTGAGCGGATTGTGTAATTTTATTTATTAAATACAATCTATCACACTGGACGGTTATCTCACTTTCCCGTATATTTTAACTATCTCTATGGCTAAACTAGTCCCTGAAAATCACCCAGCGCTACACACCATCGCCGAGGAAATCACACCGGAAGAATTTGCTGACGGCACGGTCGCCAAGATCGTTAAAGACCTCCGCGCAGCTATCAAAACCTACGACGTCGACGGCTACGCCGCAGTCGCTATTGCCGCGCCGCAAATCGGCGTTAGTAAGCGAATATTTATTACTCAAGATGAATCAAAGGATCGGGAAAATAGACTCCCTTCCCTAGTCGCTATAAACCCTCGGTTTACCAAAGCATCAAGAAAAATGCAGGAAATGGGTGAAGGCTGTCTCTCCATTCCCGACACGTACGGGATTGTCGCTCGACATAAAAATGTCACCATGGAAGCCTTAGATATAGACGGTAATCTATACACTCGCGGTGCTGGTGGCTTGTTTTCTACCATTCTCCAGCATGAGTATGACCACCTAGATGGCATCCTCTTCCCAGAACGAGCCGAGAAGGTATGGACCAAAGGTAACGAGCCAGACGAATACCGCCAGGATGACTAGTTGACTCTAGGTAGCAGCTTGCTATGCTCCTGACAGACAAGACGGCACCTTAACTAAAAACCATAAAGGAGTACCTAGATGGCTGGAATACTCACCCGCCCACTGCAAGCACTTGTAACGTATGTGACAGCTCTGACTGTTGGTTCTATCTGTGGCTTGTTCGTTCAATACCACTATCGGTACACCGGCTTGCTGCAAATACCTGGCTACGATCGATATCTCACAGAGATCAAACAAGGCAGACTGATTATCGCCAGCAACCACCCATCGCTGGTAGAACCGATGCTCCTACTTGGTATGTGCTGGCCGCACGTCCTCTGGAGACCGTTGACCTTTTTTCCGTTCAGTATGCCGGACAACCGACAGTTTCGGGGATACGAATGGTTGTATTGGTGCAGCCACAGTATCCCAGTGAGCCGCGACCCTGATCGTTCTAAAGCTATAAACGATTCGGCAAAAGCGAAAGCGAAAGCGGTGTTGACCAAAGATCTCACTTTGATTGTGCACCCTGAGGGTGGTTGTACTGACAGCCTACATAAGGACGGCTCCCGACCAGAAATGGTTACAGCAGAAGTTAGGGGTCAAACACGCACTATCAGGGAAATTCGCGGCAACCTACCAGAGCTGGCAATCCAAACTGGAGCCAGAATTCTCCCGGTGTTTGGAGGCGTGGCTTTTATAAGTGAGATACCACAGCCGTATAATCGCCTGTTCGCTGTACTGAAGTATTGGATGCGGCATAGAATGGTTGTGACTATCCAGGTCGGAGAAAGCTATCACCCAGACAAAAAAGATCGAAGATTGAACTCAATCAAGAACTGGAACAAAGGATGCTTCACGCATAAACGGCACAACTGCCGTTTTTTCATTTACTAAAATGTAGAAAGGTTTATGATGGTACGTATGAATAAAAAACCCCGCATTGCGTATTTTGGTGGCGAACCACTAGGCGTACCAGTTCTAGAAGAGTTATACCTCACTGGTATCACTCCTGATTTGATTGTCGCCAGTCCTGACAAGCCAGTCGGTCGTAAACAAATCATGACTGCTCCACCGGTCAAGATATGGGCTACTGAGAAAAACCTTGGGGTATATCAACCCGAGTCATACAAAGGTGACGCCGGCGAAGCCGTAAAAAATACACTTTCTAACGACGATTGGGATGTATTTATTATTGTGGCCTACAATTACATCTTGCCCCAATGGCTGCTAGATATACCAAAGCACGGAGTGATCAACGTACACCCGTCAATGCTTCCGTTCTTGCGGGGTGCCAGTCCAATTCGGACTGCCATTAAGGACGACTTACGTGATCAGATTGGAGTCACTATAATGCAAATGGACGCCACTATGGACACCGGACCAATCCTAGACCAGATGCCTGTGGACATCCCTGATGAGCAATGGCCAATAGCTGGCCCAGATCTTGATTTGAAACTCGCCCGGATGGGTGGTGCTATGCTGGCAGACGTCTTACGCGAGTATCTCGCCGATACAATCATTCCTCAAGAACAAGACCACTCGATGGCAACCTACTGTGGTCGCCTGACCAAAGCAGACAGCGAACTACAACTAAACCCGCACAAACTACCAACCAGCAATAAAGCCTATCAAGCGTGGCTCAAAATAAACGCGTTTGCGGGCATTGGTGGTACGTGGTTTATGCATGACGGCAAGCGTATCAAGATCAAAGAAGCGGAGTTTTCGATGGGAAAACTCCGCTTATTGACCGTGGTTCCAGAAGGTAAACCAGCGATTGATTTTAATATCTGGTACCAGACATTACCAAAAGTACCGGTACGCAGCCAACATACCTAATTCACTAACTTTGGCGGGATATCAGATTCTTCATTGCTCGACCAGCCTTTTTTCCTAACGAATCTTTTTTGCTTTTGGTTCGACGGAGCTTCTTGTCTAATTCGTTTCGCACCTCATCGACAGCCGCTTCAAAACTTTCTTCAGTTGCTTCTGCTCGGAAAAGCTCGCCGTCAACTTGTAGATTGACTGAAAATTGAAACACCGCACCATTTTTGTTAGCTGCTACCTTATCAAATTCGGCGTCACAGATAATGGGCGTGGTGTCAGCAATAAACTTTTTAAGGCTGGTAAGTTTTTGTTCTGTCGTATCGGTCAAATCTTGAGCTTCTGAATGGTTATTGTAGTTGAAATTGACGTTCATTTATTTAATTGATTTATTTACTAAGTGCTAGAAAGCAGGTCTTCTTAATGAATAATTAACCCTCACAGGCAACACAAGTTGCGTCAGCGCCAGCGTTATGAATCCGAGGCTTATTGTCTGCCTTTGTTCCAGCGTAATTATCACGAATATATTCGATGATGTCATTTGATTCATACATAGCGACATCTTTATCAGTGTCTACCAGGTACGGCACTTGTCGTTTACCACCTTTTTCAACTAATTCTGCAGCGATTGCCTCATCCGCTTCAATATCTTTGAGGTCGAATTCTACTCCTAAATTTTCAGCCATTTGCAACACACGCTGGCAAAATGGACAAGATTCTTTGTAGTACAAACTAAGCATGGCAGTGATTAATTATTTTTTAATTCCTCTACAGTATACTACGAAAACCTGTGCTTGGATATTTCACTAAAACAAAAGAAAACAGGCGGCCCGAAGGTCGCCTGTTGTATGTACTGGAGTGCAGTCAGGAACTTCCAAGTATGGTGACCTCAAGACGCCGCTTACCCCAATTTAGCGCAGCTTGTACATCTTTGTCGAATGAAATATCAAATCGCCCATCATATTTGCGAGCAGTTCGATCCAAACATTCGTAGCGCCTACCATTGATTTCCACCCACGTGCCCAAAGGTATATCACGCGGACACGCAACCACATCTCTCCGACCGCAGATATTATCCGTCGACGCAGCTTCACATGGATTGCCAGATGTCTGAGCCGGTACCGTATTATAAGCAGTCACAGTAGCAGTGATTGTTTCAGCATTTGCGGCTGAAGCGGTGAGTGCCGCTACAAGTGCAAGTGCAGAAAGTAAAGAACGTAAAGAACGTAGTTTCATCGAAGTAGTTTCCTTCAGTCCGATTTTCTAGGGTTTGTACCTCTTCCCGAGCCTTATGACGCACGAGGATGAGATTCCTTTCACAGACACACCTTATGTATCGAGAAGCGCGCACGGTGACACTTATGGTTATGTGTGTAAATAGCTACGGATCACTTAGTTTATTTAGCTGGGTCCACAAAAAACGCCCTATTGGGCGCTTTTTTGTATGCTTGTAGTCTGTGACTACGCAGCTGCTTCGTCAGTTGCTGGAGCTGCATCAGCTGCTCCTTCTTCGACTAGTGATACGTTCACAGCGTTTGGTCCTTTTGGACCTTCCCCTACTTCGAAAGAAAGCTTGTCTCCTTCTCGTAGATCGTCAAACGCTACACCTTGTAGTTCGTTAACGTGGAAGAATAGATCCTTGTCTGATCCTTCTTGTGTGATAAATCCGTACCCGTTATTTAGTCGGGCGATAATTCCTGTTGCCATAGATATTGTTCTTAAACAAAATAATAATCTCAAACCTTTTTTGAGACTGCTTAAACATATTCTGCTTAACACAATCGATTTGAACCTATATAATACACCTTTTTCAAAGAAAGTCAATCAAATCAAGCTTTCTTGCTGGTTGATGTGAAATAAATGATTTTTAGACGCGTAGGATAAAGCAAGGTAAAACAGAATTTACTGTATTTAATGTAATTAACTAAACATGCACGTATGCAAAATCTTTTAATTGTCGGAATTATAGTCGTTATTGGTATTGGTGGTTTCTTACTACTACAACCAGCAGCTGAACCAACCATGGACGAAACAGTAATGGTAGAAGAAGTAGCGGTAGTAAGTGACCCTGTAAATGAAGACATGATGGATGACGAAATGAGTGATGAAGCAATGACACCTGATATAGTGGAAACTGCTGTTGCTACTCCTGAGCTGAGCACTCTTGTCACTGCTGTCACCCAAGCAGAACTAGTCTCGACCCTACAAAGCGAAGGACCATTTACCGTATTTGCGCCGGTAAATGATGCTTTTGCTGCATTACCTACAGACACTTTAGAAACACTATTACTTCCTGAGAATGTTGCTGACTTGCAAGCGATTCTCACGTACCACGTTGTCCCAGGTGCAATACTGTCAAGCGACCTGACTGATGGTATGGTAGTAGAAACGGTAAACGGTGAATCAATCACTATTAACGTAAGCGATGATGGGGTATCTATCAATGATTCAGCTACAGTTGCTATTGCTGACATCGAAACCAGCAACGGAATCGTCCACGTAATTGACGCCGTACTACTTCCACCAACTGAGTAAATAAACTCTTATAGAATAATAAAAATGCCGTATCATTATGATACGGCATTTTTATTATTAATGGTTACATCATGACATAACCCTCATCTATTCGGCGCCTAAGGTGATTACATCATTCCGCCCATACCACCACCCATGCCACCCATACCAGACATGTCAGGCATACCGCCGCCGCCAGCCTCTTCTGGTTCATCGGCAATTGCAGCCTCAGTTGTAAGCAGAATAGCTGCAGCAGAGACAGCGTGCTGCACACCAGCTCGCTCAACCTTTACAGGGTCAATGATTCCCGCCTTGATCATATCTTCGATCATCTCACCCTTAGCGGCGTCATATCCAGCGTTACCGCCAGCCTCTTTCACTTTTTGCACGACAACTGCCCCGTCAAGCTTACCGGTATTGTCTGCGATTTGCTTAAGTGGAGCCTCAAGCGCTTTAATTACGATACTGTAGCCAATGAGCTCTTCTCGAGACAAATTCTTCTTTTTAGACATTCCTTGCTCGACCACAGCAGCAGCCCGAGCGAGCGATGTACCTCCACCTGGAACGATTCCCTCTTCGATAGCTGCTCTCGTCGCATTCACTGCGTCTTCGATCTTTAGCTTGAGGTACTTCATTTCTGTTTCAGTGGCTGCACCGACCCGAATCACGGCGACTCCACCAGAGAGTTTAGCAATTCGCTCACTAAGCTTTTCTTTATCAAACTTACTCGACGCTTGATCAAGTTGTGCTTTGAGAGCGGCTACTCGTTCGGTGATAGCTGCCTTTGTACCGCCACCACCAACAATGGTTGTGTTGTCTTTGGTTGAAACTACGCGATCTGCCTTTCCAAGTTGTTCCAACTCGACAGTTTCGAGCTTGAGACCTAGATCTTCTGAAATCACGGTACCACCAGTAGTAATCGCTAAATCATCAAGAATTTCTTTTTTGCGGTCACCGTACCCTGGAGCCTTAACGGCTAGGACAGAAAATCCACCCTTAAGCTTGTTAACTACCAAGGTAGCCAAGGCTTCACCCTCAACGTCATCGGCAATTATCACTAGTTCTTTTTTACCAGTTTGGGCTACTTTTTCTAGCAACGGCAGAATTTCTTGCACTGAAGCAATCTTTTTGTCTGTCAAAAGAATGTGAGCGTCTTTGTATTCAGACTCCATTCGTTCCGAATTGGTCACCATATACGGAGACACGTATCCTTTATCAAACTGCATTCCTTCGGTGAATTCGGTTTCGATTCCAAATGACTGTGACTCTTCAACTGTCACCACACCATCTTTGCCGACTTTATTAATTGTTTCGGCAATCTTTTCACCCAATTCAGCGTTTTCGGCAGAAATCGTTGCTACTTGTTTGATCTCTTCCAGACCATTGATTGGAGTAGCCATTGCTTTTAGGGCTGCGACCACATCTACAGACGCATGCTCCATACCGGTTCGTACTGCCATAGCATTGATTCCCATGGTGGTCTGACGCAATCCTTCGTGCACTAGTGCTTGAGTGAGTACCGTCGCAGTAGTCGTTCCATCACCCGCTAAATCATTAGTCTTACTAGCAACCTCTTTGATAATTTCAGCCCCCATGTTTTCAAATTTGTCTTTGAGGGTAATTTCTTTGGCGATACTAACTCCATCGTTCGTGATCATCGGACCACCGTACCCTTTATCAAGCACAACGTTGCGCCCACGAGGTCCAAGTGTGACTTTTACAGCGTCCGCTACAGTGTCGACTCCTTTTTTTAGTTTCTTTTTTACACTTTCTCCAAATAGTACTTCTTTAGCCATATAAATTTGATGAATTAATTTTGTAACTTGTTTTGCAGCTTACCAGTAGCAATGCAACTGACTACGTTCACAGCCGTCAACCTCACGGTCTCGCTTGCTCACGCATTACTACTTTGACTTCTCAGATGACAAAATTCCCAAAATACTGGTTTCAGCGACAATATAGTATTCGTTTCCGTCAAATTTAAGTTCATCGAACCCGTATTTTGAAAATACCACTCGATCTCCCTCCTTCACATCCATCGCAATTCGTGCGTCTCCGTCTTCATTCCATTTCCCTGGTCCCGCGGCGATCACAATTCCTTGCTCTGGTTTCTCTTTCTTGGCGGTATCAGGAATAATGATGCCTGAGGCTGATACAGTGCCTAATTCTTCGTCGGTAAGGGGACGAACGATCACTCGGTCACCCAGCGGCTTGATCGGACTTTTGTCTGACATAGGTATAATACTTAGAAAAATTAATTAAATAACTCCAAAATTCACGTGCGACTACCAAAATAGCGCCAATCACCTCTGTCGCATACCTATTATATCTTAGGTAGGATGGTTTGCAATTGTAGCGTAAATGACTGCACCGATGCTGACTGGGGGCAGCACTAATAATAAAACCTACTCCAGCTCAGACAATCACTTTTCTATCATTTAACGACAAAGAGACCTAGTAGCAATAGTAATTATTTACAACGTTACTTATAAAACATATACTCAAAAAAGAAGCAACTGGGGAGACGGTCATGAGTTTCTATTACTGTGATACATGCGGCGGATACAACCGGGGACACTGGTACGGAGCCCGTATGGCTGTACTCGATGAAAAAGCCCGTCGGGCAGCCTTCCATAAAAAACAACAAAGACACGAAGCTCAGGCAAAGCTTAGACAGCGACTACTGCGTCATCGGCAATGGATGATTGTGCGCGACGGCGGTGTGGGTGTAATACTTCTGCAGAATATTTTGTGGTGGACATACGTGTTCTTCGCACATAAAGCGATCCCTTTCGCAGACGCGAGTGGGGCCGGTGCCATGATCTGCTTAAGTGTACTGCCGTTTTTTGCATACGGTAAGAGATTCAGAAAAGCGACTCGCCTGTTCGCATACGAACTAATTGCCTTATGATCAACACGAAACAATTGCATGCAGTATAAACCACCGCCGCCGATCTGAATCGGCGGTTTTTCTATTGCCAACCGTTTATCTATCTGATACACTCTGTGCGCATGAATCTTATAGACACAGTACTGTCAGTGCTGCCCTACATTCAGATTACTCTCTCCATTTTGCTCATCGCAGTCATCTTGCTACAGCAACGAGGCTCTAGTCTTGGCGGCGCATTTGGTGGAGACAACTTCAGCTCAGCGTTTAATAAACGACGTGGTGCAGAAGAATTTCTATTTCGGCTTTCAATCGGACTGGCAATTCTCTTTGTATTTTCCGCGTTTTTGAACGTACTGCTTTAGTTTAGACTTCTCGACATTTAGGACGATGTAACGGCAGCCACGCTGTCGTTGTACCCCAGCTATGAAACGCTTTTTCTCTATTTCTACAATCATTGAAGTTATCGAAACCGCTAAAACGAGCGATCGCTGGTTATTGCGACTGTTGTTAGTGGTAGTTTTCGCTTCACTGGTTTGGTTTATACTAATACTGAATCAAACGGTTTCTATCCCGGGCATTTCAGCCGGTGGAAGCTACACCGAGGGTGTGGTTGGCACCCCCAGGTTTGTGAACCCAGTGCTCGCATTAACGAGAGCCGACCAGGATATGACGGCGCTTACCTATAGCGGACTTATGAAAATTAGTAATGATGGCGACCTTATTCCAGACCTAGCCTCAACAGTCACCGTATCAGAGGACGGAACGACATACAGCATTGCCTTGCGTGATGATATTTATTTCCATGATGGCGAACCATTTACTAGTGACGATGTGTTGTTTACCATTAATTTAATCCAAAACGACGAGCTCAAAAGTCCATTGCGGGGAAATTGGTCTGACGTTGTGATTGAAGCGGTAGATGAATACAATCTGCTTATTACCATATCTGAACCATATGCTCCGTTTATCGAAAACTTTTCAATCGGTATACTGCCAGCACACATTTGGCGAGAAATTCCGATAGAACAAGTACCTTTTAGCGAATACAACACCACTCCTATCGGAACTGGCCCTTATTTAGTTAAAGACGCTACCTTCTCACGTAGCGGCACAGTACAAGAGTACCGGCTAGGCACTGCCAACAACTACCACCAGGTACTGATAACAGAAGTCAGTGTTGTGTTCTACAGTAACGAAGCTGAGTTGCTGGCGGCAATGAATACAGGCAATGTAGATGCTACCGCCTACCTCAGTGCCGAGCGTATTGAATTATTAGACACAGACCGCTGGAATGTAACCGAACAGCCGTTACCTCGTATGTTTGGTTTATTTTTTAACCAGAACCGATCTACAGTTTTGCGTGACGCTGCCGTTCGAGAAGCCCTTGAAATAACTATTGATCGAGTTACATTAATTGATAATGCTCTTGGTGGTGCGGGCATCCCCAGCCCAAACGCTATCGCTCTGTCTCAAACTGGGTTAGAATCTAGTGAAGCCACCACTCAACTAGAATCAAGCGCTCGCATCGAGCAAGCTCAATCAGTTCTCGAAGCTGCTGACTGGACACAGACCGAGCAGGGATTTTGGGAAAAAGAAGACGATAACGGCACAATCCCGCTTGAAGTAACTGTACGAACAGCAAACACTCCTGAACTAGATGCGGTACTACAAGAAATTTCATCTGCCTGGAGAACGTTGGGTGTGGCTGTAGAGACAGAACAATACGAGCAGACTGACCTGGTACAATCCGTCATTCGACCGCGTGAATTTTCAACTCTACTCTTTGGCATTGACATGAGTCGTTCGCAGGATTTGTACCCATTCTGGCACTCGTCACAACAAAACGATCCTGGACTAAATATCGCCCAGTACACCAATATTTCCGTAGATCAATTACTAGAAACCGCCAGGACTACCCAAGATGAAGCGGAGCGCCAAGAAGCACAAACAGCTGCCAGTGAGATCATTACCGCTGAGCGCCCAGCTATTTTGTTATTTCAACCAAGTGGACTGTATGTGACCAAAATCGATCTCAATATTACTCCAGTGAGTAATATAGGGCGTGATGCTGATCGCTTTAGCTCAATTGCTAGCTGGCACACTGATGTCAGTTCGCTCTGGCCAATTTTTCGCAACGAAGCAACCAACCCATAACTAGCCTTTTTTATATTGCAAATACAACGCAAGATTTAAGTTAAGAAATTAAACATGAACGAAACAAACAATTCACAAGCAAATAATCAAGCCGAGCGATCGACTCGCAAACGCACACGTCGCCCATTTGGTAATAAAGACGCAGCTAACCCAAACGCAAATACCCGCACGCCGGCTACTCCAAGTGCTCGACCAGCACGAAACAATGGGCCTCGCGGAACAACCCAACGACCAGGCGGCGGCCGTCCAAACACCGGACCTCGCAACCGACCGCAAGGCAGACGACCACAAGCTAGCAGCTCGGCTCGAACTAACAGCGGACTAGCAAGAAGCCGCAGCCGTCGACCACAACAGCGCCGCCGGCCAGATAAAGCTCCAGCACTGACCCATCGACTCGGTGTCAATGAAGCTCAGACCCATACCAAAATTCCAGATATTACTGACGAGGATACCGTCCGAATCATTACTGTGTCTGGCGTTGAGGAAATTGGTCGTAACATGAACATCATCGAAACCAAAGATGACATCATTGTAGTTGATGCCGGGTTTCAATTTGTATCTGAAGAATCAAATGCTCCAGGTATCAACTATATTTTACCTAATACACAATATCTTGAAGAGAGGAAAGATAAAATTAGAGCGTTGGTTGTTACTCATGGTCACCTCGATCATATTGGTGGTATTCCGTTTATTATGGAACGAATTGGTAATCCACCAATCTACACACAGTACCTCACCTCACTAATGATCCTCAAGCGACAAGAGGAGTTTCCTCAGATGGAGCCGGTGGATATGCATGTAGTAAAGGAGGGTGAGACATTTACAGTAGGCTCAACCCGTATCAAAACTTTTCCAGTTACCCACTCTATCCCTGATGCTATGGGTATCGGGGTTGAAACCAAACACGGTGACGTTGTGGTCACTGGTGACATCAAACTCGTGCACGAGGACGGTGAAGTTGTAGTTGAGGAAAGATCATCATGGGAAAAAGTTGGACTTAACAACAACCTGGCTCTTTTATGTGACTCAACAAATGCTGAACGAGCCGGTTTTTCAGCGGCTGAAACACGAGTCTTTGAAACATTGGAAGACATTATTAAGGCAGCTACCGGGAGATTGATTATCGGTACATTTGCCTCACAGTTCGATCGACTAATCAACGTTATCAAAGTCTGCGAAGGACTTGGTAAAAAGGTTATCCTAGAAGGCCGCAGCATGAAGACCAACGTCGAAATTGCTATCAAAGCAAAATTAATCGAAGTTGATCCTAAAACTTTCATCCAAGGTAATGATATTAAAGACTACCCGGTTGATAAAATAGTGGTTCTATCTACTGGTGCTCAAGGTGAGGAGTTTGCGGCACTCATGCGGATGGCGACCAACAAACACAAATTCATTACCCTCAATGAACGAGACACCATCGTATTATCTTCTTCAGTCATCCCAGGTAATGAAATATCAGTACAAAAACTGCGCGACAATATTTCTCGGATGAATGTCAAAATTACGTCATTTCAAGGTTCACATGTCCACGCTTCAGGGCACGGAAACGCTGGCGAGCTGGTTTGGGTACACAAAGCAGTCAAACCTAAATTCTTAATTCCAGTACACGGACACCATGCGTTTTTGAAAGCGCACATGTACGCCGCAGTTGAAAACGGCTTTCCAAAAGAAAATGTGATCATTCCAGACACCGGAACCATCATTGATATCAAAAATGGTGAGGAGATGACCCGGCTACCAATGACTATTCCTAACGACCAACTAATGGTTGATGGATTTACGGTTGGGTCTAGACAAGAGGTGGTGCTGCGCGATCGTAAAAGCCTCTCTGAAGATGGTATGTTTGTAGTAATCGCGACCGTCAACAGCAAAACCGGTAAACTGCGCAAATCACCAGATATCATTTCTCGAGGATTTGTGTATCTACGAGAAAACCAACAGCTATTAAGCGAAGTACGTGTGCTTGTTAAGCGAACGATTGAGCAAAATACCAGCGGACAACACCCAATTGATCTTGAGATTGCTAAAGAAGAAGTTATGAACCAACTTTCGAGCTTCTTGGTGCAGAAAACATCTAAAAATCCGATGGTTATTCCAGTCTTGATCGGGATTTAGCTAGCTCACGTAGCATAAGTACGCTCACTGTATAAGATGTAAGAAGTAGTAGCGGATATCAAAAATGTGTACAGCCGGCCAGGACTATGTCCTGGCCGGCTTATACTATTATTATATGCCTCGAGCTTCTCACAGTCGCTTATTCCGACGTCGACCCAAACGAAATCTGATTCCTATTTACGCGGCGATTTTATTGTTGGTATTTCACGCATTTATGGTGGCATATATCAACTCTTCATTTTTGGAGCAATTCATCGACGCAGCGTCAGTTGGTACTATTTACACTATCGGATCAGCGCTAAGTGTCTTTATATTTTTGTTTATTTCTCGCGTGTTACAGAAAGTCGGCAATTACACCCTAACAGTAGCTCTAGTACTGCTTAATTTTCTAGCGGTACTTGGAATGGCCTTAGCTCAGACGATTGAAATGGCCGTGCCTTTGTTTATTTTGCACCTGATTACCGTACCCTTGATTATATTTAACCTCGATGTATTCATGGAGGAGCGCATCGGTAACGACGAAAGCGGAACTGGTACCAGTCGCGGATTACTACTAACACTAGCTAGCTTAATCGGGGCGATGTCGCCTCTTATTAGTGGACTAGTGGTAGATCAGGATACGGCCAATTTTACCACCGCCTACTTAATTAGCGCCTTCACCTTGGTTCCGGTACTCATGATTTTACTTTTTTCCTTCAAAAACTTTTCTGATCCTAAGTACGGTGAAATCGACGTCTTTTCGGCTATTCACACCTTTTGGCTCAATGTCAATATTCGAAGCGTTTTTATTGCCCATTTTTTACTGCAAATGTTCTTTATGATGATGGTGGTCTATACACCACTATATCTCACGGGTACGATTGGACTCACCTGGGCTGAATTTGGCATTGTAATGTTCTTTGCTCAGTTAGCTTATGTGATACTCGAATACCCAATTGGAATCATTGCAGATCGTTATATCGGTGAAAAAGAAATGATGGGTTTTGGTTTTCTAATTATCATCATTGCGACTTCGTGGATGTCATTCGTGACTGTCTCGAGTGTACTGGTCTGGTCAATTATTATGTTTACCACGCGCGTTGGGGCTGCACTGGTTGAAGTTACCACCGAAAGCTACTTCTTTAAACAAACCAAATCATCCGATGCTCAGATCATCAGTTTTTTCCGTGTTACCAGGCCCTTGTCGTACGTGTTTGGTGCAATGATAGCCAGTCTTGCCCTACTACACGTCCCCTTAAATTTTCTCTTTATAGTATTTGCTAGCCTGATGATCCCCGCCATGTTTTGCACGCTATTTATCCAAGATTCTAAATAACTACGGTAGTTGGTACTTTCCCTTGTTTATAATTACCATTCTATCTTGTAGTAAAGCTGCCAGTTGCGTTTGAATTTTTGATTGATCGTATTGATTTAAGGCTTCGTAAAGTTGTCTTTCTGTTAAACAAGTGTCAATCAAAACCCGTATAACTGCACTCCGTACTTCCCTGTTGCTGCCTTTAAATTTAGATTGTTTTGTATACCCTTTAACTTTTTTAGTATTATTACCATGTTGTTGCTTAAGCTGAGTGCCGTAATCCATGATGGCGGCATACCAAGTACGCGCATCAGTAATCGGGAGCGTTCTTTTTACTCGCTCCAGAATCTCGTTGTCAGTCACTAGTGCCTGATTCGCAAAAAAGTAATGAATATACACCTGACGAACATTTGTCTCGATTAAAGTCAGCGGTTGATTATAAGCAAACACACAAATAGCTGCCGCTGTGTATGGTCCGATACCCGGCAACTGAAGCAGGTCTTCATACTGATCAGGAAACTGTCCTTGGTTTTCAGCTACAAGTATTTGAGCACAGGCTAGTAAAAATTTAGCTCGTCGATTGTATCCCAGACCTTGCCATAAACGTAAAACCTCACCGAGTGATGCCTGTGCTAACTTCTGAACCGTTGGATACGTAGCAATAAATTCGTTGTATTTTGGAATTACCCGCGCCACCTGCGTCTGCTGCAACATTAATTCAGATACTAGTATCTTATACGGATCATAATCCTGACGCCAAGGTAAATCATGACGGCCGGACTTGTGATACCAGTCAAGCACAAATCTTTGAAATGTTTGTTCTGCTTTAGTCATTAAACAAGGCGTCTTGCTCTTTTGTATAGGTATCGATGTACGACTGGATGTCAAATTTACGCTTGGCGCCGTTAAAATTCATGTAGCGGATCTTGCCAAAAATGGGACGTTCGTTCCAAGCTCGATCATGCACACCACAAATCGACCACATCACCCCAACTACTCCATTTGGGTCATTACCATCAAGTTCATATTTGTCATTGAGGTACAACGCTCGATCAATCGCGATCTGGGTAGTAGGTGACCATTCAAGGATTTTTTTCGCCCAGTACATTCGACACCAACCATGCATTTTTCCAGTCCTCACCATCTGTACCTGCATAGCATTCCAGAGCTCATCATGAGTCTGCGCCTCTTCCAACTCTTTACGTTCATAGAGATATTCCCGAGGATCATCAGCGTGTTCAGCGATAGTTTTTTGCGCCCAGGCGTGTGCCCCTTCGACCTTATCGTACTCTGAATTATAATAGCAGTAATTATCTGTCAGCTCGCGACGGACTATCAACTCTTCCATGAAAGCTTCTCGATCCTCTTTACTAACGTCAGCGGCATCATTTACTGCATACGCTACCCACTGCGCTGAGATATGACCGAAATGAAGATACGAAGACAAGTTGGATACAGCATCCCTATTGGGATCGTTTCTATATTCACTATACTGATTCAACTGCTCAGCGATAAAGCTTCTGGTTTGTAATTTTGCTGCTTGGGTACCAGGAGTCAGCCAATCAACGGTAGGTACACTACGATCAATATCGATTTCTTTTAATAGCTGCTCCCAGTCAATCTGTGATGACTTTATAGCCCCGCTAATTTTCTGATGTTCTAGTGATGGAAATTGAATCAAGAAGTCTTTTAATTGCTTGTGTACCTTAGGACGAAACGTATAGGCTGCGTACTCTTGCTTATCACTCGCTTTCCAACACGGAATTATATTATGTGCATCAACCTCAGTCATTTGCACAGAAACAGCAGCAGCGATTTTGTTCCGCCAGTCCCGTGTAAAGCGCAAGGTATTAAAATCACAGACAATTTCACCAATTGAATAATCCGACACAAAATCAACCACCGTTTGCTCTGGCGCACCCTTTAGCAGCACAAACGTGATATTACGCTTAGCTAAATCAGACTCGACTTCCTGCAAACCGCGAAACATAAAATCGTAGTGTCTCAAACTGGCTTCACCAAAGCTGGCGGTTAGATTAAACACCACAACCAACTGCACCCCTCGAGCTTTAGCTTGTGCCTTGGCGTATACCAGCGCCCAGTTGTCTTCTACTCTTTGATCACGCTGCATCCAGTACAGTACTGGTCCACTACCTACTGGCTGCTTATTGAGTGCACGAAAACGATCTGGATGAATACTCATGTCTACTCAGATACTTCGTAATCGACCTTCCTAGTATCAGCTTTCTGTTGAGGCATAACTATCCACGCTCCTATATATAGCAACAGACCAGGGAAAAATCCCGTGAGTACCAAAAAAACAATTGCCCCGACACGAAACAAAACCGGATCCTGATTCCAATAATTAGCCATACCAGCTAACACACCACTAATGACTGCTTGCTCCTGATCTCTTCTTAGTTTCTTTTTCATACTGATATAGTACCAAAAATTCTCTCTCAAATCACGACCTGACGCTATTCATACATACAGATGAAGGTATTTGTAAGCAACTAAAACGCTGGCTTATGTTATTTACATTATTAGCCTGTTTGTTTCGGTTAACCTATAAATAATAGATTACATCTTTGCGTTCAACCACCACTTGCCAACCCTGCACGTTTGCATGATCAAACAACTCTTTATTGGGATTGAAACAAATTGGAATGTCTACACTTTCAAGTAGCGAGATATCACCGCCAGTATCACCAATTGCAATTGAGCCCTCACGCGTCAACTCTGGATGTCGCTCAAACACACGCTTAACTATATTAGCTTTGTTTGAAATTAAAAATTCATCAATTACCTCACCGGTAAAACAATCGCTCGGGCCAATCTCATACATCCGACCGTAGACCTTATCAAATCCGTATTGGCGGCAGAATTCATCTAGGATAGTTTTTGGGGATTGCGATATAGCGATAAGCACATACCCATCTTCTTTGAGTTTCTGTAAATAGTCACGAGTATGCCGGTACACACGTTTACTTTCAAGCGACACAACGCGACGTCCAACATCTGCCAATACCCCGTAATGCACCCCTTTAATGTGCTTCAAAAAGGTCAGTACCAGGGCTGCAAGATAATCATCGTAAGTCCCCTCTCTAGCTACCCAGGCAGCAGCCGCGGCAGCATACCCCTGCCGTACATCACTTGGAAACACACCCTCTTTAATCATCGCTTCAACTAACTCTATTAAAAGACTAGAGCGAAACAACGTACCGTCTATATCAAAAAATGCTACCGGTCTTTTCATGATGTCAGTATAGCAGTCGAACGCATGATACAGAAATACTCATACAAGCCACAGTCAGCCCAGTTAACAGTCTGCAGGATGACTCAAACTACTGTCGAAACCTAGTGAATACTGGCCCCAACTCTTTCCAATCTAGCTCAGCAAACCGCTGCTCAACAAACGTACCGCTAGGTGCTGATGTGACTGAACATACAACGATTGTATTGTCGGGAGAAACTCGTTTAATAAACCCCGCCTGACCCACCCTATCTTGATCAAACCACTCCATAAGGGCACCGGTAGACGGCTTAATTTCAACCCTGACACTCAGTAACCCCTTTAAGGTTTGATGCCATAATCCAACTGGAGACATCCGCAAAGCTAGCAGGGTGACTGTTTTATTTTGTAATACCACCATATACAAAAGCCATTCAATGAGAGTCAAATTTCCCGGCTGTGTAATGCGATTATCATACTCATTTAGTTTTTGCCTGATGAGAATTGTTTCGACCGATTCATCTGTGTAGAACTGGTCGGCCTGCAACTGTACGTTTGACTGAGTTTGGGTGTCCAAAGTAATCAGTGTCTGACTGGCCCGAACGGGGAGAACCAGGTGAGTATGAGCAGTCGATACTAAGGCGTTCCCAGGCGTTTGTAAACGCCAAAAAAAACACCAGAGATCCTGTAGAACTGACCAAAACGATGTCACCCACATAATTAACGACTAACTCTAATAATTGACTCCACCAAACCGCCAAACACAATTATTATGGCAAACATCACTATAAATAGACCTATCACTGGAAAGAGCACAATCCCACTACAGATGATGGAACCGATCAACAAAGATAACGGTGACAATGAAGCGTTAGGCTGATTAAATATTCGCAAACCCAACTGCCCCACCACAGCCGGGACAGCTGCGCAAGCCAGCAGAAGCAACGTGATGTAACCAAACAAACAAATAATTGCTATAAAAGAGCCAATATAACTAACTGCTAAAACAGCAATAATGAGTGGAATGACTAAGAAGGCTACCGTTCCTGTAATAGCGCTGCGTGGGAGATTCTTGAGTGTATATTCTGTAGAACGAGCCAGGGTTCTGCGCGACAAAAAGTACCACACAAAGGAGGACAATAGTACAACAAAGAACAAAGTACCGATGGTCCACAACTGATTTTCACCCCCTAGGTATACCGGATCGTTTCGCAATGTATCGCCACCTACATTCGCATTAAAAGCTTGTGTGATCAGCTGTGAGCTCGTATATGTAACTGATCCATCAATGACGGCAGTCTCACCGAGAAATAATTCTCCTACACCCACATCAATGTCACCACTAACGCTAGAGTTTATACTTAACCGTTCAGCTTGACCGAGCACGTCTCCCGCAACTGGACCACCCACCGTAACATCTAACGCGTACGTTAGTATGTCACCGCCAACACTACCTGACGACAAAACCTCAACTACTCCCCCGACCACAACCAAATCACCAGCAATCGCACTTGAAACCGTTACGTCACCACCAAGCACCCTCACATCACCTGCCACTGGGCCGTCAATCAACACTGACACACCAACTGCTAGTACGTCTTGCGCAACACTACCATTTAACCTGGTTTTACCGCCGATCATAGTCACGTCCTGACTGCTTTCACCCGAAATGACAACTGAGTTGCCCACAGCGTAAAAATTACCAACAACATTTTGTTCGTTGGTCATCGACACCTGATTACCAGTTCTTACTACCGTACTGGCAACAGCCTGAGTAGCCAGAAGTAACGAGAAGGCAATAACTGCTGTAGCGTAATATCTCATGCAACTATATCTTCTTTAACCACCACTTTTGAACCTTTCTTGATAGTAATCTGCTCATTCACTTCAGCAATCACTTTGTTTTCTTGTTCGTGCTTTTCTTGTTCTTTTTTTATAGTCGATTCGGCTACGTTATCTTTTTCGCCTAAATTCATAATGAGGAATAAGAACGTTGCTATTCCAATGATTCCGATCAAGTTCAAAAAGAGGATCATAAACGCTCCTTTAAAAATAACCATGTTAAGAGCAGCAATTCCGATCCCCATAGTTGCAAGTGGTGGAATCAAAGCCACCGCAATTGCGACACCAGGTAACGTTTCACTCCACTCTGGCCTAGCCAACATATACGCGACCGCTGCTCCAGCGACTATCGCGACCAGTAAATGCAGCAAATCAGGTTCAGTGCGAACCATAACCTGGGCCGTCTCATACATCTCAGGACTTCCAAAAAGAAATGCCGCAGCGGTCGACAAAGCTAATCCACTAGCCAATGACTTGACTAGTGTACCGAGCGCCCTTTGAAATACCGCAATCCTCTGACCCATCATAACCAGCCCGAGCGCCACCCCCAAAATCGGATACATCAACGGGGCCAGTAGCATACTTCCGATAACTATTGAACCGCTATCAAGCAATAATCCAAACGTAGCCATCAAGGTAGCGAGACCTATCAAGTAAAAATAATCGAAATCAGCCGTTCCATTTTCAACCAGCTTACGTACCAGCCCAGCCTTATCTTTATCAGGAATTGCGCGAAATCGAGCCAATACAGTCATATCAGATATAATAACACACCTTAACGCAGGGCTTGCTGCTCGTTTTCTACTTCAAACGGTGCCTGTAGTACGCTGACTACAAATAGCGAAACTACCAACAAAAACAGCCCACCACAAAATATAGCCATGCGTGAGCGAGACAGCTCTTGTTTACCGGTATACCAATTTCTGGTGTACAGAAAACTAAATGTGAATGTAATAAAACTTTTCATACTCTAAGACAACTTTCTGTATAGTGTACCAGTGATAACGAGAATACCGACCCCAATCCCCAAAGAGATCCAGGGGTGATCAAATACAAATCCACTTTTAGCTAAGATAACTTCAATAGAATATATAACCAAAGAAAAACCAAAGGTGACAGCCAGCAGAAACAGCGTGGGAAACCGTTTAAGAATACTCTTGCGCACAGGTGCGATTTGCTTTTCTACATCATTCTTTACCTCATCAAGTAATGACTCAACCGCTGCGACTGCCTCTAACGGCACTTCGACTATACTTTTGTCTGATTTATTGACTGGATTTTTCATAATTCTGATGTCATTGTGGTGGTAGCATTTGGAAACAATTTTTGCCCGCGCTCCCACATCTCCGGCCGACCCTGCTGTTGCAGCCAATACCACCACTCCGCACCCCACAAATACTGCTTTTCATAATGGGTAGCTTCAGCATAGCTTAGTATATCTTCAAACTTTTTGAGGTTCATACGCGTAAACTGGGTTTCAAGGGGCACATCGACAATAGGTTCCAGGAGCCAGGGTTCGGCTGATAGTTCAATCAAATAGGTTTCTTTCTCACCAAAAAGTACCGCCATTAGGTTATCCTTCACTCGATAGATCCATGGCGGTAACCACGTGCGAAATTGCCCGAGCTCAGGATTCCAAAAATGTACGTACACACTAGTTCCAAAACGATCACCGCGGGAATACGCACCGTACCACAAACCGAGGTTACCACTATCAGTAACTAAAATTGGTCGACTCGGATCAAGCGTGCGCACTAAGTCAATTTCTTTATCTAAAAATTCAACATCCAACTCACCACAGTGTTCAAACGCAAAAGCGGCCAAAAATGGTTCGTTTTCTACTTGCCACACTGTTACGGCTGGACTATCTTTGTAGCGATTGACCACAGTCTCCATGTACCGCAACTGCGCTGATTGACGCTCTCCCCGCGTCATACCATCGACCCAGTCAGGAGTATGGCACTCTGGCCAGCGCGGTAAACGACGCCCGACCCCAAGAATGACCTCAGCCCCCACTTCTTCGGCCCGACTAATCTGGTAATCAAGCTCAGCAAAATTATAGATATTAGGACTGGGCTCGACCATTGGCCAATGCGCGGCGAGCCTTAAATGCCTCACGCCCAATTCATTTAGAATCGCATCGTAGGTTTCTTGCCAACTAAGCCCCAACTCACGAGCATAAAGTGTATTGAAGGACATGCCATAAATAATTTTTTCTGGTTTATCTTTTTGTGCCAACAAAAGAACGATAAACGCAGCAAAAAATACTACAATCGCCAGTCCAATCAGTATTTTCTTCAGCATAGAGTCATATTATCACGCAAACAGCATAATAAACCCAACCATGATAACAATCACAAATAGCAACTTACGGAAAAACGTACCGGGCCTCGTGTCACGATCGGTAGCACTATCTGGCAACCATTGCGCTAAGACGATACTAATAATAAGTATGAATACAAACTTGAGTCCGTCCAAAGCTTGTACAACCGAGACCTCACCCATATCAGTGGCTTTTAATAACAAGAACGCTGCTACCCCAGCCAGCACCTTGGTCGCTAATACAATAAAGCCGGTTTTTTTACTAGTATCTTTGGTTTGGGCAGTAATTTTTTTATAGTACTCTGGCACCAGCAAAAGCGACAAAGCAAAACACACAAATCCCAACCGAGACCAGAAAAAACCGTCATCGAAGCTGGTTTCAAGAAATAAACCCTTCATGGTAATGGCGTGTAAACCAAAAAATAACCCCGAGTGTGCGACGTGCAATATCACATCCATCTTAGGAAGAGTCTGCGCAACCAACAGCGTTCCCGCGGCTAAAATCGTTATACCCCAAATAAAATTCGCTGGTAACGATGCGTCCAAAAACAAGTAACTCATGCCAAACGCCGACAAGGCAGACACCGTTCCAATGATTGGCATCACATTACTGGCGTCAGCATGCTTGAGCGCGTCAAACATTGAAACCAGAGCCATGAAGAATGTGTACCCAGCCAAAAAGGACAAGGCGACTACGTTTAGTGTTGGTGTAACCAGCTCTTTGTATGAAGGTAACCCTAACTCGTGCAACCCTGGCACCACCCCAACTATGTATATAAGTGCCCAGCCGCCAGTCAGTAGACAAGAATAAAAGGCGTACACAAACGGTCGCGGCAAGGCATTCTCGTCTGACACGATGTACTTATCTAGTATCGCAACTACCGCATTTAAAAATTGACCAATTGTAGCAAGTAGTATCCAGCTCATGTTGATCTTATTTTACCTTGCTGTGTTTCTCGATCAGGTCTTTATACACGAGGGCACTCGGGCGAATCTCACGCTCGAGAGTATCGTAATTAATTTTAATTAAACCAAATTGCTTATCAAACCCCAAAGCCCACTCGTAATTATCCATCAGTGACCAATACAAATGACCACGTACATCAACTCCATCAGCGATTGCTTGCTTCACTCCGTCTATCTGTCGAGTAATATATTCTGCCCGATCTGAATCATCATGATCAGCTAATCCAGCCTCAGACACAAATATCGGCAACTTGTATCTTGCCAACATATGTAAAGCTTTATAAATATGCTCCGGGGCAAAATTCCAATCCATGTCAGTTTTTTTCCAGTCTCGTTTGTCGCCAAACTGGGTGTAAAAATAATAGTTTAAACCAATTGAATCACAGCACTCATGTGTCCGATTCATGAATATTCGTGTCCACGAGTAATTAGCTATAGCGGCTTTAATTTTATTAATAGGATTTGCGTTAGCATCAAAGACGATCACATGCTTGACTACACTCACTTCAGTTGCTGGTGATATAGATTTGATTGCTGCATACGCAGCATTGTGGGCTTTTGCCAAATTCTTCATTACCCGATTATAAAGAAAGATATTTTTAATCCCCTTATCAGCCTTGTCCTCGAAATTGTTACCTGAATTGGTAATGGAAACTAGATCAGTCAACGCAAAGCGCTTGAACGGTGGCCAACTACCACGCAACCACCCGTTGCTACCAAACACATTTGGCTCATTCATAGTCGAAAAATGCTCGCAAAGATCGCCAAGTTCTTGCACTACAAAAGCAGCGTAACGTGCAAATATTTCTGGTGAATCATGGCGTTCAAAACTACCTGACCGAGAAAACCACAACGGTAATGTGAAATGCCAAATAGTGACAAACGGCTTAATATTTCTATCTTTGAGTGCCTGCAGGACTTCCCTGTAATGCTCAATGGCGATACGGTCAAACTGACCTTCCTCCGGTTCAATCCGAGACCACTCGATAGAAAATCGATGCGCCGTATGCCCGAGCTCTTTTGCTAGATCAAAATCAGCTTCGTAGCGATTATAATGATCACACGCCAGACCACAGTCCGGCACACGACCCTGTCTGGCCGCCTCAGCCCAGTCACAATTATCTATCCCACCTTCAACCTGGTATGAAGCAGTGGCCGCTCCCCAATAAAAATCTGCCGGAAAATCGTTTTTCATCGCCAAATTATAACAAATTAGAACTCTACGGCATTAAGAAAACTAGCTGGAGCTAGATTAGTTTTCCAGGTTTCAAACAACTTGGTTGTAGCCACCACATCTGCGGCATTTTTTTCAGCAATATCACGGTAGCGCTTTTGCGCAAATAGTTCATTGATGTCTTCACCCCCAACCCCCTCTTTTTCGTAAGGAATATTGTATGCCTCACACAGTAACTGTAACGACGGGCGACGCTGCATCGCGCCATAAAAGGAAAATTCATCTAACAAGTCAACCCGATACGGTGGACTTTGTCGACTGAGATAGCGTTGACCAGTAAGTTCTTTGGTTGGCTTGATCTGTTGCATGATCGATCGATGCAATAAAAAAGGTACATCAAACGTGCGCCCATTAAAAGTCACAAACACGTCATAACTAAGCGCCGTTTCCCAGAAATCTTCTAATAACTGACGCTCGGTACGGACTTTATACTTCCAGTCCCCCACCTTATAATCATGTACAGAATTATCCGCTGTGAAATACACTGCGCCTTGGCGCCGTTCAACGTCGTACATAGCTAGTGACACCACCTCACCCGTAAAGGGTGATAATCCTAATTTTTCTTTCACCGCTTCACTTAAGCGATCTTTTTCTTGATCACTGACCGGCTGCTGCCCGATCCATTTGGTGAGCGAATATTGGGTTGATTCTGAGATACTATCCCAGTCTTTCCCGATGGTTTCGATATCAAAAATGAGAGTGGCCATAGACTAAGGAAGTGTTGTTGGAGCAGCTGAGAAACAGTTAATAATAAATTCATTACCCGCTTGTAATTCGTACCGGTACTGACCGCTCTCTGTCCGTCCACCACACTCATCTACCGGAGCATTTCCTGTACCGTAGATCTCAAAACCATCAAGCGCGTATCCAATACGGGTGTCAGAGCTAAATACACTGTATAAACCAAGCTCATCGTTTCGAATGAGCGAACCATCGTTTGCAATACCGATAACATCAGAAGCGATGCAACTTTTATCAGGAGCCGGTGAGAATCGCTTTGGTAGTTGAAGTATGTTCGTCTCAGTTGAGGTGCCAGTTGCAGATACCGCCAAGCGTACAACCACTATCATCCCCTCACTTTCTATGACAGATAGATTGCGAGCATCCCAAAATCCGGAATATGACGCGTAGGATGAACACTGATCAAATACTGTTACTTCAAATAACTCTTCTTCTGAAGTAGTCGCAGAATCAAAATCGATGACTACAGGCAACTCTGGTTCAGACACTTGTAACTCTGATGATTGTGCGATTTTTTCACGCATACTTGCTATTCGTTCTGCTCGATTTAATCCTTCTCTGGTGGCAATAACTGCGTCATATTCAACACTTGCAACAGAAGCTAGCTGATTTTTTAGAGCCTCATTAGAGCTAAACCTAGAATCTGGGCTATTTTGTTGCTTCAATACTGTCACCCCAATAGCACTCAGTAAAAAAGCGATTGTAGTAAACAGCAGGATAAAATCTCGAGTACGAAACATCTTCAATATACTACCACGTAGGATTATTTGACAGTAACTCCTTCTGGAATACTGTTTGGATCTACCAGGAATCCGTCCATATCCTTGCGACCAATAATTACGGGGAAACGCAGATGGTCACGTGGGGTATAGGTCGCAATCGTATTTATCTCTTTTCCTTTCATTTTGAACTTAACTTTCACCGTACGACGCTTTTGGTGCCCGCTACCAGAACGAACGTGTACCATGCTTTTGTGTGGATCAAGACCTAAATCTTCCACCAAATCACTATCAATTGACGTCCGATATGCTCCAGTATCAACCTTGGCTCGCACCGTGCGTTTTTTCTTGGTGCCATAAATGGTAATTTTTTCGATCACTGACAAGATGGAGTCTACGGCATCAACATTATCTAGTGAATCTTCCGCAAACAATTGCTTGGCCAACTCGACACCACGTTTGGCGGTCGGCACATTTACGTTTGCTATCCGCTCGAGTCGAGTCCGGAGCGATGCTTGATTGGCAATCTGAATACTCAGTCCCGGCCTGGCATTGATCTCGAGCACCAATGGACCAACGTTATTATCGATTACAATATCAATCCCTGCAAAACCGAGCTTGGAACTTTCTTGAGCTCGTACCGCCACGTCCAATACAGTATCCCAATCAGGAATCTTGATGCCGCGAACTTTGATTTTTGTTTTGGGAATATAATCAACCAGCTTGTTACCGATAGTACCAAAAGTAGTTATTCCAGTTCTAATATCAATCCCCACCCCTAAAGCCCCTAAGTGTAAATTAGCCTTTCCGTCGGAATACACGGTTGGGAGGCGCATCATCGCCATAACTGGAACTTTGTTGCATACAATCACTCGCACATCTGGTACACCTGAGCTGACGTATTTTTTGAAAAAATGATGCGAAATAATAATTTCTTCTATAAATACCGTGTCTGGCAGATTGTTTAATGAATGCTCGCCATCAAGCCCACCAAACACAATCCGTTCTAGATCGCTCACACTCAATCTTTGCCCTCGATCAGTTGTACCTTCAGCACCATTCCATTTCCGAACTATCGTAATACCCCGCCCTCCGTATCCGTGAGCTGGTTTAATCACAAATGATTTTGGCAACGTGTTCCAATCGAACCTTCGGACGTCTTGCAGTTTTTTGAAGTGTGCCAAGATCGGATTGGTCGCCACATCGTGCTCAAGCAACCGTTGCTTGGTCAGTAATTTATCGTCCGCAATCAATTTTTGGGAACGACGATTATACTTTCGTATGTAGAGATAGTTACGGGCATTCATCCCCAATAGTGCTTGACTGACAGCCATAATAGTTAGGTGTTTAAACTGATAATTACTTTTCTAATTCAACACTATTGAATCGTAGTAGCTCAATAATACGTAGACCAAAGTAGCGACCGACCAAAATATTCAATGGAATAACCAACAGAACTATCTCGGGATACAAGATCAACGCGTCTTGAATCCACAGGCTCGTAGCCGCTATGTATCCCACCAGACCCAGCGCCACTGTCGTACCAGTAATAAGCAACGTCTCACCTGAACTTTTGTGTAACTGGACTGAGACAATCAAATCGCCAAGTAGCATGAGAATCAGAATTGGGAAAATCGAAACACTCAGCACTCGATCAAGCTCTAACACTACACCGATTGTCAGTGCAGCAAACACCGCAATCGCCAAAAACAACATCGAGAGCGAGCGTTTCGGGTAGAACATTACCTTGAGCGAAGACAGACTTCGTTTAGCTATAAACGAAGCGAGTATAATCGCCAACAACACAAACATACCGATAGTAATACCGACCGACACAAAAGCAAACGCTAGCGCAATCGGGACCAACATATCAAGTGTCGGCAACCCAACTACCACCCGGGTAAAGCTTACCAACAACGCCAGTATCGGGGTTAATAAAATTAAAAAAATTGTATTGGCCGGTATGCCCATTCGCACTGCCTCTTGTACCCAATACGCGAATAGATTCAGGCCGTTAGGCTCAGTCACTAACCGAGACTCAAATAGCGATATAATCGCTTCTTTTTCTTCCAACTCTTCTGGTTGCGTGATATTTTTTTCAGCTACCGAGTCTTGTCGTGATATCAGTGAATTTGCCGTAGAAGAAGCCGATGTGCTGCTAGCAGCCTGGTCATTTACCGACGTGCTAGCGCTGTCAGTCGCTGATTGAAAATCAAACAAACCAGGCTCTTGCGCTGTCACCATGGTTGGCAGTAGCAAACTAATAAATAACGTGATAATTGGAATAAATTTCATAAATTGGTGTTACCAGTCTTTTATAATACCGAGTGTTTGTAGTGATTTAATATGACGACTCAAAAGTGGATTGTACTTGCCGACAAATAGTTTAGGGAATACATGTGGCTTTTCAGTGAGCAAGTGCCACATACTAATATTACCTTCTAAGTAGACTATGTCTTTGGTGTAAATGCAACCCGGTGTCTGTCCCGTAGTACCCCGAAATATTCGCACACACACTTCCCAGGCTGCTCGCTGCGCTTGTTGCTTGAGTTTTTTGGTTGTCACACCGTCACCAATAGCATACTTCATAATATAGTAGTCCACCATAATACTAAATACCCCTCGAAAATCTCGCTGTATACCATCTAGTCCGATCGCAAAGGATGCCGCCATATATCGGTCAAAACCGTAAAATTCAGTAGCTCCCTCGACTTGTTGCTGTACATATCCCGCCACCCCCTCTTCTCCACGCAAATATGAATCAAGTCCAATCCGAAGTAATTGCAGTTTACTTGCTTCACCAGCCGCAGAACGACGGCTGTGTACACCGATTTCATGTGCCGCCAGGGCTTCGATATTGATCTCTGTTAATTGCGAAGCGCGACTCAGTAGCTGATTCTCAGCCGGAATGTTTACTACTTTTTGTTGGTTGTTAACTGAAAATCTCGTTCGTTTACCAGTTTCGTCAACCACCAACTTCCAACCCTTGAGGCCGTACTGAGCTAGCGCTGCAGTAAAGATCCCCTCTACTTGGGCAATATTTGTTATGCGTGGACTATCTAGCACGAGTGGAGGTAACATAGCAGCATCGAGATCGACTTTCTTGGTATCGATTTTTGATACGATGCGGCACAATCTACGGGTTGCTGGATCCCCACTGACAGTCGCTTTACATAATTGTTGCAGCTGTTTCGCCACATATGAAAAATATTTTTTACTTGGCTTACCGTATAGCTCGGTACTCAGTTTATAAAACTGTTGATCGTTTCCAACGTAGGATGCTGCCAGTAGTTTGGTTCTGATGAGTTGGTGAGTTAATTTACGCTCATACAGATCTAATACGATTGCGTCTTTCTCAGTTTTTGCCACATCATTCAGAAAATTATGTATTTCTTCATCTAGTGATTTAGTAGGCACACTAACGGCGTACGCAAATTGTGGATTTTCAATATCGTCAGCTAAAAACTGCTCTTGTTCTTCCACCTCAATTTGCATACTGCGCTGCATCCACTCGCCCTCCTCAGTCTTACTAGAAAGTACGCGCAATTGCTCGAACCATTTTTGATCTAAAGCTTCATTCATACGAATTCATAATAGGCATTAGCAACTGCAGATAATGCTGCTATCATACGCCAAAATACCCACGAATGGGCATTTAAAGACAAAAGTTATAAAAAGCAACACTTGACAAATGTGACTAGATTCCAAAACGAACAGCTTCACCAGTCTCTTCACCGACCACAGTTTCATCAGGATTTTGTTCAACTGCTGGAGCTGCATTTGGATCGAGCGCACGAGCTACCTGCTCTAGAAATTCTTGATACGTACTATATTGCATTCGTTCTCCATTCAAGAACATAGTGGGGGTACCGGTTACTCCGCGGTCACGACCTTCGGCCTGCTGTGCTTGTACTTTATCCCGCAACAAAGAAGCGTTCGATTGTCGGCGAAACTGATCAATATCAAGCTCTAGCTCGGCTGCATATTGTTGAAATTGGGCGTTGGGTGTTGGACTTTGTGACCATGTTTGCTGATTTTCGAATAGCAAATCATGGAATTCATAAAACTTACCCTGTTGCCCAGCTGCTTCTGCAGCCATTGCGGCTTGCACCGCATATGGATGAGCTCGTTCAATCGGGAAATGTTTGTACTCAAATCTAATCTGATCTCCATATTCATCCATCAAACCGAGGATTACTGGAGCCATGGCACCACAGGCCGGACACTGAAAGTCGCTAAATTCTTCTAAAAGTACCGTCGCCTCGGGATTTCCTTTTACATGTGTGAGTTCTTGTACACCTTCATTATTACGCTCCTCTGCTCCTCCAGCAAAATAAAAAGCGGCTGCAAATAATGCGATCGTGATAACCGCTACAATAATCCATGGATTTTTCATATGCGGAGATTATAACATACGTATAAATAGCAAGAAACTGTAACGACTTTGTTACAATATTATCTAGTATGAAACAAACTATACATGAACCGTGGGCGCAAGAACCTGACAAATTAGGCACATTACTAGGTAGCTCACTCACAAAAGGGTTAACTGAAACTGCAGCCACAGAAAGACGAAAAGAAATCGGCGATAACATATTTGAAGAAAATGAGGCGCCATCAATTTTCTATTTGCTCGGCAAGCAATTTGTCAGTCCATTAATCTTGATTCTGTGCGCGGCAATTGTTTTAACAGCTTCGCTTGGAGAATGGCTGGATACAGCAATCATTGGGTTTGCTGTACTAGTTAACGCAATTTTGGGTTTTATTCAAGAATTTAAAGCCGAACAAGCAATCGCGAACCTCCACTCCTACATTACCGAGCGAGCCCGTGTGATTCGCAACGGACGAGAAAGCGAAATCGATGCCCGATATTTGGTACCTGGCGACCTCATACATATCACCGACGGTGTTCGGATTACGGCTGACGCACGCATCATCAAAGAGATCAATTTTTCAGTCGACGAATCTATCTTGACCGGAGAATCATTAGCCGTTGAAAAAGAACCCCTAGAACTCCCAAGTGATACCACTTTAGCCGATCGTACAAACATGGTCTTTGCTGGCACTTTGGCGGTTGGTGGTTCGGCGTACGCGCTGGTAACTGGGACTGGTAAGCAAACAGAAATTGGCGAACTAGCACAACTGGTACAAGATACACAATCAGAAAAAACCCCGCTGCAAAAGGCCCTTGGTAAATTGACATGGGTCATTATTGTAGTCACAACCATTCTCGTCACGGCGGTGTTTTTTATTGGTATCAATAATGGCCAAGACTTCCATGAAATGCTCTTGCTATCAATTGCTGTGCTGGTAGGGTCGGTACCAGAGGCTCTCCCGATTGGCTTGACGGCTATTCTGGCTATTGGTGTCGAGCGAATTGCCAAACGAAAAGGGATCATTCGTAACCTTACAGCGTCTGAAACGCTCGGCTCAACCACCCTCATTATCACCGACAAAACCGGCACCCTCACTGAAGCTAACTTACAACTAAAAGACGTTGACACCACCGCCCAACTGCTAGTTGAGGGTTTTGTTCCTCAGGCTCAAACTGAACCATATAATGATGAACAACGAGCGTACCTCACCCTTGCTCGCTGCGCTTGTGACGTACTCATCGAAAACCCCCAGGCCGACCCAGCAGATTGGGTTATCCCAGATGACGATCTCGAAGCTAACATCGTACGCACTGCTGGATCGCTAGGGATTATTCAAGACGAGGCTGACCGAAGTAATATTCAAACCAGGATCCCGTTTAGTTCCAAACACAAATTTTCAGTCACTCGCATCCCAAGCCACTATCTGCCACAACACTTATCTGAATATGCCAATCCTCACGTTGTCATGGGGGCGCCTGATATTTTGATCGATCGATCAACCATGAGTGAGGAAGAAAAAGCCCAAGCCAGAAAAGCCGTCAACGCTCATGGTAACGCCGGGCGACGGATTCTGGGTATTGGCTTACTAACCCCACAAACAGAGAATGATTCTATTACAGTAGATGATGTGCAACGACTAACATTCCTCGGGGTATTTAGCTTCTATGACCCAATTAGAGAGGGCGTCCCAAAAGCCTTAAGACGGATCGAAAGCTACGGTACTAGGGTTATTATGGCTACTGGCGACCTTCCTGGTACGGCACTAGCTATTGCGAGAGAAATTGGTTGGGATGTCACTGAGAAAAATGTCCTCACTGGCGCTGAGGTTGCGAAACTGAGCGACGAGGAACTATTACCTCTCCTCAAAACGATTTCAATCTTCGCGCGCGTCACCCCACGAGACAAACTTCGTATCACTAAACTTCACCAGTCACTAGGTGAGATTGTTGCTATGACGGGAGATGGTGTTAACGATGCACCGTCGCTCAAAGCCGCTAATATTGGTATCGCCGTTGGAAGCGGTACCGATGTTGCCAAGAGCGTCGCTGACCTGGTCTTGCTCGATAACAACTTTGGCACAATCGTGGCCACTATTGAGGAGGGCAAACAAATTCTTTCTAACATTAAAAAAGTCTTTGTATATTTGATGAGTAATGCCCTGGACGAGTTGGTCTTAGTTGGAGGTGCCATTATCGCCGGAGTAGCCCTGCCGCTCACAGCAGTGCAGATCATCTGGGTCAACCTATTTACCGGTAGTATCCCAGCCATTGCCTTTGCCTTTGATCGTCTACTCATGCGCGAGACAGAAGCTACTAGCAAAACCTTATTTGACCCCCGCGTTACCTTTCTCACCATTGGGGTCGGTACGGTTATCTCTGGTCTTTTACTCGCTCTGTACTTGATCTTACTTGATTCTGGTGTCGCTACCGAAATCGCCCGCACCATCCTGTTCGCATCCTTTGGCTTCTACACCCTATTGATTGCCTACTCATTCCTCGATCTGTCGCGACCCATTTGGCGGTATAAATTCTGGCAAAACAAGATTATGAACATTGGTTTTCTGATTGGATCCAGCCTTATGCTCCTGACCCTCTACCTCCCTTTCTTCCAAAAGCAATTTGATATTGTTTCGTTGCCTACTCCTTGGCTGTTGTTTGTAGCAGTCTGGCTAGTCCTACAGGTCGTTATTGTTGAAGTGCTCAAAGCCGTAGCAAATCGGTTTTTAGTGAAGTATTAGCAAGCAAACTAATCCTACTACTTGCCTCAAGACCGATAAAATACTCTGCTTAATTAAACTGATTCATAGCTGCTTCGACTCCCTGCTCGATAACCGTATCAAGCGCTTTGTGTACTGTATTAAACAACTCTGGCAGCTGTTTCCTTTCACTGGGAGAAAACGGCTTAAGTACAAATCGTTCCAGTTGACCACCGCCAGCCGGTCGTTTTATCTTGCCAGTCCAAAAGCTGGTTGGGGCTATACCGATGCGAATTCGAATGAAGTTTTTTGAACCTAGTTTTTCTATGATTGAAGCCACACCATTATTACCACCACCTCCCCTTCCCTTACTAATTTTTATCTGTCCAAACGGCAAATCAATATCGTCATGCAATACAAGCAAATCCTCAACCGCTTGCTTGGGAAGCAGCTTTGCGACTGCCGCACCTGAATTATTCATAAATGTGTCAGGATACAGCACTGTGACTGGTGCATCAGCGACGTAACCATCGGTCGTGCATCCATTCAGTTTTTTATCTTCGATCAAATGAGGCCACGCTTTAGCCTCGATGATGTAATCCATAGCGAGCCAGCCGACATTATGCCTGGTATCTACGTAGCGGTCACCAGGGTTTCCAAGTGGAACGATATATTTCATTCCAACTAGCATACCAGAAAAGAGCTGGTAGTTTTTAAAGAACCAGTCATTCCTAATACCTAGCTCATACGTTTATTTTGCAAAAAAATATCCTTAACCTAGTCAAACAAATCTTGTTTTTATGGCTACCTGCAAATCTAAAACGCAAATTTGGAGACAGGGTAAAAATCGAGTATACTAGTGAGTAACGTATGAGCACTACACCTGATCTTGAAACCAAAGCCACCTCAGTATCGACAGCTAATGATACAAGTAGTATCAACCAAACTGACTTACCAAAAAAAGAGCATCCTTTAACCGAGATAGTACGTTTTGCACTACTAGCAATCATCATTGTGGTACCAATCAGAATGTTTATTGCTCAGCCCTTTATCGTATCAGGAGCATCAATGGATGACACATTTGAAAACGGGCAGTACCTCATTGTCGACCAACTCAGCTACTATGTGAATGAACCAGCCCGCGGAGATGTGGTTATTTTTCGCTACCCTCGCGACCCATCTAAATTCTTTATTAAACGAGTGATCGGATTACCTGGTGACACAGTCAGTATTGAAGAATCAGAAGTCACTATCACTAATGAAACCTACCCCAACGGGCTTACCTTAAATGAACCCTACGTGAAGTCGATGGAGGCCACCGCACCGTTTGCAGAAGTGCTTGGGCCACGGGAATACTTTGTCATGGGAGACAATCGAGACCAAAGCTCTGACTCACGCGTCTGGGGCGTACTCCAAGAAGAGCGCATCATCGGACGAGCCTGGCTGCGCCTCTTCCCTCCGACCGAAATAGATTTCTTACCTGGGAAGGTACATATTACTGGAATTAGTAACGAATAAACGTATTGCTTATGTCACACACACCAACCGATTTTCTCAAAGTCACCAACAAAACCGCCGAACATTTTGGCTTTATGACCGTCGAACAAATCAAAAAAGCTCCCGAATGTCGTGCCTGTGAAAAAAAAGCTCCCCATACCGTTACCGGAACCAACAAGCGAGTGGATGCTCACCAAGGACTATTAAGCGCCGGTATCGCCACCTACTGTGACGAAAAATTCCATGCGCTGGAGCGTCCAGTTCTCATGTTCAATACACATCAAGTACCCCGAACTGGTGAGTCGGCCGTGACCTTCCATATTTTTAACGTCAATCGTAGTATTGCCGAAGCCATCCTCATCCAGGTTGCTCGCAGTGTAGCGCATGAATTAGGCTACACAGAGAATGTTGTCCGAATCAACTCTCTCGGTTGCAGTGATTCTGTCAGCCGATATGGTCGTGAACTTGGAAACTATCTGCGCAAAAGACTAGACACGATGCCAGCTGGGGCTCGTGAAGCTATGAAAGAACATCCAATGATCGCTCTACAACAACTACTTGATGATAAGCACGAATTAGGCGACACCAGCCCTAACCCACTTGAATACCTGAGTGATACCAGCCGCAAACATTTTCGTGAAATCATTGAGTACCTTGATATGAGCGAAACTCCATACGAAATTGATTCAAAAATGATGGGTCACCATGAATGCTACTCAGACGCTCTATTTGCGCTCGATATTAAAACCGAACACGACACACCACCGATCAGTGCTCGAGGCGGTCGATTTGATGAGTTCGTGGCTCGCAATACCGGAGAAAAAACTCCCGCTGCTGGATTAGTAATTACTCTCAACAACAGTAAGGCTCCAGCTCGCAACCCCCGCTCTAAGGCCAGTAAACCATCGGTGTACGTTGTTCAGCTAGGGTTTGGACCTAAGGTTCGTAGCTTGCTATTAGTCGACTCATTGCGTAAAGCCGGCATTCCGGTCCTCCATGATCTGACCAGTGACTCATTATCAACCCAGTTACGAGACGCCGAAGCTAGAGGAGTTAATTACACAATTATCGTCGGCCAAAAAGAATTTGTTGAGGGGACTGTGATTTTGCGCGACATGAACGCTCGCAGTCAAGAATATGTACCTCAGGACATCCTCATCAAAAAACTAAAGCGACGTAATGGAGTAGTGATGATGTAAACAGAGGATAAGTAAACAAAAAAGCTGCGACACGTCGCAGCTTTTTAGTTTAAGACCATTTCGACAAATCACAACCGTGCACAAGGGTCCACCATACACAAACATCCTTGCACTTCGCTCTTAATATGCTATTCTTGCGCGCATATATGGCAATAAATGTAGAAGTAGAAAAAAATAACAATGAGTCTAGTGCGAACGTAATTCGACGGTTTACCAAGCGCGTACAAGGTGCGGGAATCGTGCCAAAGGTACGTGGCGGTAGATACTACAATCGTATCAAAAGTGGCAATGTCCGACGATCAGCTAAACTAAAAAAGCTTGACCGTGCTGAAGCCTACGAAAAGCTGGTCAAGCTCGGAGTAGTCCAAGAACATCGTGGACGTGGTCGACGATAACAAAAAAACCGCTGCGGCGGTTTTTTTGTTGCGTAAGAAAACATCAGTCTCACTCCAGTCCCTCGCCTCAGAATTACACATAACTCGTCTGCAACTGTTACATAAGACTACTCACGTCAAACACATATTACGTTGGTTGACTCACATCTTTTAAGTACTCTCTGTTATACTAGTGGATATGTCGCTCACTATTACCTCAACGGTCAAATCATACCCCCGACATACATACGCAGATATGGCGGACAGCATTCTTGGTAAGCGTTATGAGCTGTCTCTAGTATTTGTGGGTAAAGCGCGCGCAGCCACCCTCAATCAGAAGTACCGTAACAAATCGTACTCCCCCAACGTTCTTTCTTTCCCCCTTGATGCACGCACTGGTGAAATTTTTATTTGCCCTCAGATTGCGAAGAGTGAAGCTTCTAAATTCAACCTCAGCCCAGACGGGTACGTTGGTTTTCTATTTATCCATGGCTGCCTCCATTTGAAAGGAATGGATCATGGCGATACAATGGACAAGCTAGAAGTCAAGTGGTGTAAGCACTTCAAAATCAAGTAATCTTTATGGCAGATAAAATTATCACTGGGATCGATGTTGGAACCTACCACGTAAAAGTGGCAGTTGCCCGCATGCCTAAAGTCGCCAACGACCACAAGCCAGCCCGACCCGAAATCATAGGTACCGGCCTAAGTGAAAGTCGCGGACTAAAAAACGGCTACATAATGAACGAAGCCGAAGTTGCTCGCAGTATCAAAAGTGCTGTCGCTCAAGCCGAGAAAAATGCTGGTGTCACAATCAAGCGAGCTCATATTGGCATCGGCAGTATCGGCCTAGAAGAGATGTACGCCCACGGTGAGATTATTCCAGCTCGAGCTGACTCAGAGATCGTTCAATCAGACCTTGACAAGGTTATGCAAGATAGTGAGGAACGGGTCGTAGACCGACTGCCCAACCGTAGGATCCTACACGGAATTCCCCTTCGCTATACCGTAGATGGTACCGAGGTCTTAGGAAGACCACAGGGATTGCGTGGGACCAAACTAGAAGTAGACAGCCTCTTTATCACCACGTTTGAGCAACACGTACATAATCTTATATCAACGGTGGAAGGTTTGGGTATTTACGTTGAAGATGTGATCGCTTCCCCGCTGGCTGCCAGTTTTGTCATGCTTAATAAGGCGCAAAAGCGTGCCGGGTGTTTACTCGTAAATATTGGAGCTGAAACCACCTCAATCGTTGTATTTGAAGACATGACCCCAATCTCACTACAAATCTTCCCAGTCGGCTCCAACAATATAACTAATGACATTGCTCTTGGACTGCGAGTGTCACTAGAAGAAGCTGAGAAGATTAAGCGCGGTGGCATGAGTAGCGCAACCTTTTCTAAAAAGAAACTAGATGAGATTATTGATAGTAGACTTAAAAATATTTTTCTACTGATTGACAGCCATTTAAAGATGATCAAGCGCGACGGCTTACTCCCAGCCGGGGTCGTACTTACTGGTGGTGGCGCCAGCAACTCACTGGTAATCGATACCGCCAAACGAACACTCGAATTACCGGCTCGCACAGCTACCCTTGATATAGGTAAATCAGCTAAACTTAAAGATGCTTCATGGGGTGTGGCTTATGGACTATGCATGTGGGGTGCCAGCAATAACGAAGATACCAGCGCCATTGGTGTTGTCAAAAAAACCAAGCACAGTATTCTCTCTTGGTTGAGTCAATTTCTGCCTTAGTTACAAAACAACCTTTATATAACAACATATTTTTCAATATCACAATCACACACATCTCGATTAAATCAAGATCGTGACAGCTTTTCACTAGCCGTGTATTATGTATACATTATAAACGGAAGGGCCTACCCGGTGGGTACCAACCACAACTGATATAGAAACAAGTCGTATGGAACAAATAACTACAGACGTGGAGTCATTCGCACGTATCCGAGTGGTAGGAGTCGGAGGTTCTGGAAACAATGCAGTCAACTACATGCTTAGCTCTAAGGTAAAGGGTGTAGAATTTATTGCCATCAATAGTGACGCACAAGATCTGCATAACTCATTAGCAAAAAAGAAGATTCACATTGGTAAAAATCTCACTCGTGGTCTGGGGGCAGGCGGTAATCCCGACATGGGAAGACGCGCCGCTGAAGAGACAAGGGAAGAAATAAACAACTCGATCAAAGGATCAGACATGATCTTTATCACTGGTGGTATGGGTGGCGGAACTGGTACCGGATGTGCACCAGTGGTGGCTAAAATCGCCCGCGAAAGCGGTGCCTTGACCGTAGGAGTGGTAACCAAACCATTTTTGTTTGAAGGGCAAGAGCGAATGCGACTTGCTCTACAAGGAATTGAAGAACTTAAAAAGGAAGTCGACGCCCTGATTATTATCCCAAACGACCGCCTTCTTGCTATTGTCGACAAGGACACCACTGTTGGTAGTGCATTCCAACAGTGTGACAATATCCTCAAGCAAGCTGTTGAAGGAATTTCTGACTTGATTACCATGCCAGGTATTATCAACGTTGACTTCGCTGACATTCGTAGTGTTATGGAAAACGCCGGATCAGCCCTCATGGGCGTTGGCGTGAGCTCAGGTGAAAAGCGAGCCGAAGACGCTGCCAAGCTGGCGATCAACTCTCCCCTACTTGAAGTTTCAATCACCGGTGCAAAGGGTGTGCTGTTTGCGATTGCCGGTGGAGATGACTTGGGAATGCTCGAAATTCAAGATGCCGCCCGAGTGATTACTGAATCAATCGATCCGCAAGCCCGGGTTATCTTTGGAGCCATCAAAGATGAGAAGCTCAAAAAGAACGAATTGAAGGTGACAGTTATTGCAACTGGCTTTCCCGCTGAAAGTACTAACAACGGCATGCAAGACAACATCATCGCTCGCCAAGCTCAACCATCGCGACCCGAGCCAGAAGAAAAAAAGGAAGTAGAGGAACCAAGTCGAGGTAGAATCTTTAACTCTTTACACAATAATTCAAAGAAACCGGAGCCAGAGAAGACCGAGCAAGCAAATTCTACCCCACCAAAACGTGACCCCAAACCAATCGACCAGGTTGACGAAATGGATGATGATGATTGGGGGGCAGTACCAGCGTTTTTGCGACGCTCCAAGCTTAAATAGATTTTAGTTTAGCGCTAGAGCTACCATTAGAAGCTTCTCGAACATTTAGGGTCTAGGGAGTTGGGTATTGGCAGCACGTTTTTATGAATGTAATACATGAGAAACTTGCGCCGGTACCGATATTTCTGCGCCAAAGTAAGCTAACGTGACATACTACATAAACAGAAACAAAAGTCGACCATCTGGTCGATTTTTTGTTAATTAACTGTTCATGGTATTGTATACAGCACTTACTTAATATTCATTACATCCGCATGTACGACCTGATCATTATCGGCGGAGGCCCAGCTGGCGTTTCAGCTGGCGTTTATGCCTCTCGTAAACAACTAAAAACACTTTTCATTACTTCAGACTGGGGTGGACAAAGTACCGTCTCACCAGATATCCATAACTGGATCGGTACCCCCTCTATCTCAGGCGCTAAGCTAGCAGCAGACCTAGAGGAACACTTACGAGCCTACGCTGGAGAATGTGTAGACATTTTAGAAAAAGAGCACGTAACCGGAATCGAAAAAGCAGACGACTTATTTACTGTATCTGTAGCTCGAGGTGATTCGGTGCAGGCAAAAGCAGTACTTGTAGCAACTGGATCTAAGCGTAGACGACTCACAGTCCCTGGGGCCGACGAACTGGAACACAAAGGTGTCACCTACTGTGCATCTTGTGATGGTCCGATTTTTGCTGGACAGGATGTAGCAGTAATCGGCGGCGGCAACGCGGCGTTTGAGACAGCCGCTCAGTTGCTAGCCTATGCCAAAACCGTCACCCTACTCAATCGAGGTGACAGCTACCGAGCAGATCCCATTACCGTCGACAAAGTACTCGCCCATCCAAACATGACCGGTATCACTAACGCTACCTTAACTGGAGTGCAAGGAGAAAAATTTGTCTCAAGCCTCTCTTTTACAGACGTGAACAAAACTGAACAAACTCTTCCTGTCACCGGGATCTTTGTAGAGATCGGAATGATTCCTAATACAGACTTTGTTTCTGAAGTGGTCACACTCGATAACTACAAACGAATTGAAATTGACCCCTGGACACAACAAACTGGCACCCCTGGAGTATGGGCCGCTGGCGACTGCACCAACATCAAGTATCACCAAAACAACATTTCTGCGGGTGACGGTGTCAAAGCCCTCGAAGACATCTACGTCACCCTGAAGGCAAAATAAGCCCAGATGTAATCAACCAACACAAAAGCGCCCTATGGGCGCTTTTGCTTTGTACAACGTAGAGCTTGACCGATACCCTTTAGTCCGTAGCCTCGGACATAGTATATAGATACTCACCACGAATATCGGTCTATTACTAGGGTAATGCTTATTAGCAATAGGGTCAACACATTCAAAAATAAGGCTTAATGTGGCAACTGTGTACAAGTCTGGGGATAGCGTTTGTATAACTTTGGGTACAAACCCTGTGAATAACCTTGTACAAGTCTTAGTGAGATCGCTCTTCCCCAACCTTGGTAGCTGCTCGTTTGAGTTGATCCATCAATGACTCATAGTATACTACGCCGCTCGTAGCAGCATCAATCAGCATTTCGTCATCGGTCGCTGCGCCCGCACCTGCAATCAACTGCCAGTGTACAATTGCCCCACCAACAAAGAAACTCATCCACTCCAGCACTTCGGCAGAATCGTCCCAATCATCTCCCACATACATATCTCCCATCTTGCTAATTTTTGCAGCGGTTTTTTCCGCTTTTGGCAGCAAAACATCTGACATTTCTGCCGCATCGCATATAGCGTGCAGTGCGGCTCGCTGCTCTGAAGCTGTCGACGCGACAGTATGGGCACTAGCATCCAACAATTCAGTCATAACCGCCTCATTAGCAGCAAAAGTAGTTTCTAATACTTGGGCAAACGCGTACGCTTCACCGATCTTTTTTGTGATTTTTTCATTCATAGCCACATTATAATACCACGTTACTATTTACAGCAAAAAGACTGGATTTTTTACGAGTGTTTGTTATAGTAGTGCCACTTAAATATGTGCCTATCATATTTAATCTAAGCGCAGAACATTGGTCCCATCGTCTAATGGTTAGGACGCCAGGTTTTCATCCTGGAAATCGGAGTTCGATTCTCCGTGGGATCACCAATAGCATTTTTTCGGTTTACAAAGCCTTTAAGATGCAACATGGGGCTAAAATCAACTGTATTTTCATCTACATACAGTTCGGAAACAAGAACACGGGCTATGGCCTCCTTTTCGTGTGAATTAGCGTAATCGTAAATAGGCACAACGTTTTTGATGAGTTCGGAAAGTTTTACCACATCATCGACTAACGCTGCCATTGCTTCATCAGACACACTTTCTTTTGCACGCTCTTGCTCCAATTCTTTTCGTAACAGCCTAAGTTTCAACCCATAAGCTTCTGGAGTAAACACTTCATGTCGCAATAACGATAGACGGTCTTGCTCCATGTACGCAATCTCCTCACGGATTCGTTTCTTTCGAGCCTCAATACGGTCCAGCTGCTTACTACGTTTTACGTCAAGCAAAGCCAGTGCAGTGCTACTGCCTGATTCAAACTGTTCCAGTTCATCATCTGTAAACTCGAAACTTAGAATGATTCCACGCACCATTGCTTCCACAGACTTGCCTGTAATACTTGTGAGCTGATTAGTACAGCCTGGTGCGCATTTAGAACCATAATACATACTTCCTTTCTTTGGATATGGTGTGTAAACTCGATTACAGCACGCACAGCGAATGAGCCCTCGAAATGGATGGTCTAATTTTTCGACATAATGCTTACTCACCCTCTTCTTGTTTAGTAAGTCTTGCACTTGAGCGTACAGTTCTTCTGAGACTAGTGCTTCATGACTGACGCTGCGAATACGAACCCCTTCTGAATTTGGCGTCAGTCCAATGTAGAACGGATTTCGGAGAATACGGCTCATGAGATTTGCATTCAGCGGTCGGCTATATTTCTCTCGCTCCTCTTCCTCGTCTTCATCATCAGCTAACAATTCTTTTTTAGTTCGCCGTTTCCGCATTGGAACTGTTGTAAGACCGTGCTCACCAGCCCATTTAGCTAAACTAATAAGTGACCATTCACCTGTAGCATACTGCTCAAACATCTCACGAATAATCGGTCCTCTAATTGGGTCAATTGGCTTATGCTTCATTGACCCTTCGTTCAAATAACCAATAGGTGCCCGATATGTGACAATACCCTCATCACGTGACAGCTTTGAAGTGAATCCGACTTTTTCTGCAGTTACTCGTGAATGGTGCTCAGAAAACATACTGTCAACATCCATATGTAGTTCTCCTGAACTGCTTTTGTCATACTTGGTCGTTACAAACAGAATATCAACCCCTTGTTTCATCAACTTACGCACCACCGTGTTATCGGACTTATTACGACTAATTCGGTCCCAGCAGAGACATACCACTCCTTTGAAGTATCCACTGTTAAGGTAGTGAACCAGGCGCTGGAATTTAGGGCGTTGAATTTGAAACTGAACCAAACCACCTTCTGTGGTTACCAGTTCCTCCTTTTCTTTATATCCAGAATGTTTCTCAGAAATCACCCCATCACGGCAAAAGCCCTCCACAGTAATTAACGCCACAGGCAGTTTCATGTCTCTAGCGTGGCGACTATTGTGATGCCTTTGATACTTCAGTGAATTTTTCTGACTATCAGCTTCATCCAAACTTTTTCGATTATAGATAAGATACATATCTCGAAAAACACCACGCTCAATAGCTTTGAACAATTCTTCTTCACTACTGTAGTTGAATTCTTTAATCATGCTCATTTACCATTTTACCATCTTTTAACACCCAACCCTCTTTCTTCATGCGGCGATAGATTGGCCTCAAGATAGACCCCAATTCTTCCAATGACTTGATACTGCTAGTACTAAGTGTTTGCGACGCTCGGATATTGAACAGCTGCTGATATGCAATACAAATTCTTTCCGCCAATGTTGTATTAGTCATACTAGAAAGTAATATTATCTACGCTGTCTGGTGCAGTTGTGCCAACAAACCAATACACTGCCGTATTACCAGCTTTCACAGTGTCATCAACCAGCCCTTTATCTGTCTCGGTTAAGTCACGATATTGTTTTGTTTCCAGTAGCCCTTTGGTCACCAGGCTTTTCAGGGCGTTGCCAAGACTCTTATCATCGGGACGGTTAGCTAGACTACGACTAACCAAGGTCTTCTTAGTAAAGAAGTAGTCTGTTTTGTGTTCTTGGCTCAGTGCAATAATCCGGCTTTCCAAGTTTTCTGCAGCATTGAGGTCTGGGTCATACTCCCCGAGATATTCAAATTCAAACCGAAAGCCTGAGTCACTGGTAATATTGTTATGCATCTGCACTACAAAATCCTTCGTCTTCGGTGCGTTTGCCTTCAACTTACGCTGCGAGACTACAAATGTATTATTTTTTGCACTCCTAACACTGAGGTATCCATGTACAGCAGCTGGAATCACTCCAGACCCCCGAGCACTATCAAGCGATGGACTATTAGATTCACCCTGCTGCCCTTTGCGGTCATGATGGATGAAAATAACAGTAATACCAGACCGTGTTAATCGCCGAAACTGCTCTAATACTTCTTGAACCGCTTGAGCGTCATTCTCGTTAGCTAGACTCAAAACAGCTAGGTTGTCTAGAATCACCAGACTGGCGTCATTGGCCTTAGCACGCTCTAGGAGGGCTTCTGACCACTTATCTGACACCTTGAGTCCCGTATTGCAATACAGCTTAATTTTTCCTTTTGTGCGGTCTTTAGGAACCATACTTTGCAAACGACCAGACAATTCATTCTCACTGTCTTCCTCGTTCACAATCAATACGTTCCCTGTGTCTGGGATGTTGAATTTCCCAAACAACGGTTCCCCATACGCTACTGCCAGGGCAATGTTAAGAGCCATGAACGTCTTCCCTTGAGCTGGTGGTGACGCAATCATATTAAGTGACTCCTTGGTGACCAACTGCTCCACCAACCAATCTGTGGTCCCGTCTAGCTTTAAGAAATCCTCTAGGTCAGTTTCAGCCTTGGCAAAGATAGCTTGAGGGTCCAGGGTGCTTCCATTGTTACTGTCGGTGGTGACACTTAGTTCTTGGGCTGGCAGTGCTGATGAACCCTGCAGCACAAAATCCAAAGTTTTTTCCTGGTAGTCCACTCGTTGCTGTGTCTTCTCTCGTTTGGCTAAAGGTGACCCGAGCCATAATTCCCGCACTGCTTCACGTTCATTATTTAGTGTATAGGCAGCATGACTCACTAACGCTGCTTCCGCCTTAGATACATCACCGCCATATGCAGAAGTATCACCGTTATATAGAGCTTCAATTTGTGGTCCATGGGTTGAGCTGAACATTCTTTCTTTGGCAATCTCTTGGTCAAGGTTGTTTGAGCTACCAGACACTACCTCAGCAACAGCTTTTTGTACCGGCTTCCAAGGATATCCAGTAGGTTGCAAAAAATACTCCAGTTCTTCCGGGGTAACTGTGCGTACGATGTTTTGATTATAGAGTTTCTCCGAAAATGTGAAGTAGCGTACCTCGTTATACACTTCAAATTTACCCTTTTTGTTGCCCTGCAAACTCATTGTCTTGGTGAGTTTGAAGTACAAATGTAATCCGGTGCCACTCGGTGAGATATCTGTGTATGTATTTGCTTGTGATACAAATGCAGCAACCACTGGGTCGCTAATTTCTCCATCTGTGAGGCACTTATCAATATCAACACCAACAAAGCTGCCGTCAAACATGAGACCCTTACCATCGTATGCATCCTCTGTCTCAGCTAATGCAGACGTTACCTCATTGTAAGAGAGCCAAGTAGCAGCATTGGAGACGCTGGCGTACTTATTGTCACGAGTAATGGGCATTTTTTCTGACTTTCCACCATCTTCTTTATCTTCATATCGCCATAGTACCCATTGGTCGCCACCGTCAGTTAGGGTGTCTACTGCGTGTTCAATAATCTCTCGGTCAGTCAACAGACTACCGTGTGGGACTGTGTTATTATCCATAAATCAAAACATCTTAAGAACCGAACGCCCGTTTCAGCGGGTGTTCTTTTTTGTCCCAGTTTAATGATTTGATTGTTCCGTATTTCTCAAATGTGCCTACTCTTCTTCAAGACGTGCTTGGCAGCAGGGGCACTTCTTTGGGTTCAGTACTCGTGGCAGCCAACTGTATCCACACTGTGGGCATACCCGTGTAACTAATATATTCGTTATGCTCATTGTATGCAAGTGTTTACCACATCAAGTGGTATCTATAAATTTATCAGAGTCCCAAAATTTCCTGCCCAGTCTTTTAATACTCAGCTGTTGGTACAGATGGATTGCCCTGGATTCAGTATTAAATGAGAGCACAGGGGGGGTTCTCTGGTAGCTTGGTAATCCCCCTCTTTAAGGAGGGGGATATTTACCAGGCAGACACCAGTCACCCTTCTGTGTGTACTAGGTAAAAAGGTAAAAACCACTACCTACCAAGCAAAAACCCTTATACTACGACGTATTTTCTATATTTAACCAAAGGCGGCCCGGTAACTACCATCCCCTTTTCATAGTGAAGTCAAGCCAAATATTTAAAGCTTCAAAAACAGCCCCAGCAGCGAGCGTAACCGTTATCTAGTATCTTTGCGACCAATATGGGACCCATTCCAAACCACTCCCATACCCCTATTCCCGCAGAGGTTCTTGTAACTGGAAGTGTGAAGAGTATTAATCATTCAGGCTTCAACTCTTTGTACTGCGACACATCCAGTACCGCCACAAAATAATCACAATGAATAAAACCAAAGACGCAGTAGCAGACCGACCAGTATCAACCTATGCGGGGTCACCTAAGACCTTGGCTGCCGTAATTTTAGAAATCGAACAACATCCAGAGCTAGGACCCAAGTACGCCAAGAACTTCGACCCCTTCCATGACGCCATGACGTTTGGTGCCTGGCAACGACAAGGCTACCAAGTATCGAAGGGCGCTAAAGCCATCAAGAGTCCAATTTTTGTGGAGATAACCGACGGAGAAACCGGGCAGCCAAAGACCATCAAGAAGACAGTTAATTTGTTCCACCGGTCGCAGGTCACCACTATCAGTTCGAGTAAGCGTAAATAGCCATATGACCCAAAAAATGACCGTAGTAAGCGAGCAAATTGCTAGAGACAGGGTTTGTATACGTATAGCAGACAAACGCCTAGCGATGGCTGGATTCGCACTTGGAGACCTAATTAGTGTCACCATCAAACCAAAGACCGTAATTATAAAAAGACTAACTAAATTAAATAATCATGAATAGTACAACCACAGCATCACGCTTCAGTAGTATGCAGACCGCACAACCAACTAAACATCCAATTCGTGAAGAGATAGAGAAGCATTTGGGCATCTATTCCATCACAGCCACGTTCGAAGAAGACGCTCAGACCAACACTGTATTTAATCATCCCGGACTCATTGCGTATTTATGCACACTAAAAATTGGTGAGAAAGTCATTGGCCAAGGCAGAGGTATGTCGGTCCTGTCCCAATCTAATCGGTATATCAACAACTCCGTTAAATTTGCTTTTTCAAGTGCATTAACAGACGCCTGTGTCCGAGCTGGCAAGTTCCCGAATGCTTTTAGTAACGAGGAGGCTGGTCCAGTACCTAGTTTTGGTATGGACAGTGATAGTTATTCTGCAGCTACCTACCAAGCTTCAGACAAGCAGAAGGATTTCTTGCGGGGACTAATTGATTCTAAAGTGGATGATGAGGACGAGAAGAACCAGATGCTGAGCAACCTGGATACGATGAGCAAACAGGATGCGTCGGAAATGATTCAGCAGCTAAAGAGTTAATACACAAGCCCACATTGCTTAGTTGCTGTGTGGGCTTTTGTTGTGTTGCCGAAGAGTACAGAGTATTATAAACGGATAATATAGTCACCTAACCCCTTGTCGTGAGATAGAGGCATGGTGCAAATATGTGAGTTAGTCACTGCAAAGTAGAAAACCCGTTATCAGGGGTCGCTTTGCAGTGCTATGTCTGGGAAACCTTTCATATGGACTTCGGTCCTACCTGGTAGCGGGCTTTGTGTATCTGTCTGCTACGTAACTTATCTACATATGCAATATTTTAAACCAGCAGCAGCAATCATTATTCTAATTTTCGTCCTTGCTTTGATATACGAAGGAACAACAAATGGAATGGATGAGAATAAACGTCAAACAGCCCTAGAGACTCAAAAAATGAATGAATCAGCTCGTCAAAATAATTACACTCAATGTGTCGAAAAGGCTGAATCGAACAAGGAAAAAACAGCAAGAGTAGGTCGCACTGAATTAGCATTACAACAAAGTAGTGGCAGACATGAAGCTATGGTGGATACTTGTATAGCAAACAACCCACTTTCGGCTACCCAATATAGTCCTGCTCAAGCTCCTGCTAGACAGATGGTTAGGAATAACTGTGAAGCTGCCGCAACAGAATCAATTATGCGGTCACATAATGCCATGCCCGAGGAAATAGAAGAACAATATAAGTTAGATTTGCAAGCATGTGTGGTTAAGTATGGTCAGTAAATTATTACTAGTTGGCAAAGCTGTTTCTCTTTCAGTATTTGGGTGTGTACTTTCACGCAGAGTAGTACAAAAATAATCACCCCTTATATCCTATGAACCTAATTAAAAATAAATACACTGTAATCCTCGTCATTCTGGTTCTGGCTGGTTTAGTTTTCTGTGGACTATACTTCACCACAGATACTCCAACTCCAGATGAGCCACAAACCCTAGTGCCTGAATGTCCCGGTGAAGAATTTGTCTACCGGGCAGGAATAACCTGGAGTGAGGACTTTCACGAAAAGCATCCCGATGCCACAGTCGAAGAGCAGGTAGCTGACTGGAATAGCTTGTTGAGGAAAATGAAGTGTGACGAATACCAAGTATCGACAGATGAGGTGCGATACAGTGGTGTACTTTCAGACCTAATGAACTCCACTAGTACCGGCCAAGTGAAGTGTCCAACCCACGACGAGATGTCAGCTGTGTTCGAGCAGTGGTTTACCTTCTTCGTTAAAACAAATCCTGAGGGAACAGATGCGGCGTTGATGGAAGGTTGGGATGAATTGATGATGCAAAACGGTTGTACAGAGCTGGTAGACCCTTTTGATGGTCAGCTGCCACCCCAGTGACCCCGTCGATGAAATAAAACTGCTACCGCTCACTGAGTACTAAGACTTATAGATGAAGAGGTGTAGAGGCTCTGATTACAATACAAACAGATTTTAGACTCCATTTACAAAAAAGACCATAAAAAGGTAAAATAGTAAATCGCCTTGTAAAATGGTACTATTTTTTCTATGTCAGAGGAACAAAAACAAATACTGGAACGACAATTATGGGCGGTAGCCAACACTCTACGCGGTCGAATGAACGCCGACGAGTACAAGGTATATATTCTTGGGTTCATTTTCTACAAATACCTCTCTGAAAAACTAGCTCTATACGTCGATGAGAAGCTCCTGGCTCGGGAAGACTTCACCTATACCGACATCAACCCGAATTCTAAAGATGGTAAGGAACAGCTTGCCACCATCAAAGACCTTGCCCTAGAACACCTAGGATTCTTCCTCGGTCCCCAAGAACTATTTTCATACATTGTTGCCAAAGGTAAGGGTGAAACCAAGGCCGAATCAACATTCATTTTAGAAGACTTGGTCCGAGTCCTCGACACTATCGAACGCACCGCCATGGGTACCGCCAGTGAAGACGACTTCAAAGGGCTATTTGATGATGTAGACCTATCCTCAAGCAAGCTCGGACGCAGTGAAAAAGACAAGAACGACACAATTATAGAAGTACTTTCACACCTAGACGGCATCGACTTCAAACTAGCCGACAGCAAGAGCGACCTGCTGGGCGACGCCTACGAGTATTTGATTGGTGAATTTGCGGCTGGTGCGGGCAAGAAAGGTGGTGAGTTCTACACTCCTGCCCAAGTATCACGCCTACTAGCTATGGTCGTGACCAACGGTAAAAAGACCCTGCGCTCTGCCTACGACCCGACCTGTGGCTCTGGCTCACTACTACTGCGTCTATCCGACTACGCCACCATCAAGCACTACTACGGCCAAGAATTAAACCCAACCACCTACAACCTAGGACGGATGAATATGATTCTGCACGATGTGCGATTTGACCGTTTTGATATTCGCCAAGGTGACACGCTCAAAGACGACCAACACGAAGACCTCCAAGCCGAAGCCATCGTAGCCAACCCGCCATTCTCTGCCAAATGGAAGAGTGACACCGACCCAGTACTAGCTGCTGACGACCGCTTTACCCAGTACGGCAGACTCGCTCCCAAGGGTGCGGCAGATTACGCTTTTGTGACCCATATGCTCCATCACCTGGCCGACAACGGTACGATGGCGGTAGTGTTGCCACACGGGGCACTATTTCGCTCAGGGGCTGAAGGAACCATTCGTCAATACATCATCGAAAAGCAAAACTACCTCGATGCAGTCATTGGGCTACCGTCAAATATTTTCTACGGTACAGGCATCCCAGCCACTATCATGGTGTTCAAAAAGTGCCGCAAGGACGATGATGACATTCTATTTATTGACGGGTCCAAAGAATTCATAAAAGTCGGCAATCAAAACCACCTGACTGACGACAATGTAGCCAAAATTTTCGCCACCTACCAAAAACGAGAAGTGATAGATAAATTCTCCCACCGTGCCACCCTGGCTGAGATACAAGAAAACGACTACAACCTCAATATCCCACGCTACGTCGACACGTTTGAAGCCGAGGCAGAGGTAGATATTGATGCTGTAGCCAAAGAAATCCAGGAACTGGTCGCAGGTGAAAGCGAGCTGCAGACCAAGATTGCTGGATTCTGCAAAGAGCTAGGAATAACCAAGCCGTTTTAAGTATGAGTACTGCCACCAAACAACAGAAACTGGTCCCAGAATTACGTTTTTCTGGTTTTAGTGGTGGGTGGAGTGAAAATAAAATTGGCTCAATAGTCAAAGTTGAAAGGGGTGGTTCCCCTAGACCAATTCAGAATTATATTACGTCGTCATCAGATGGCGTGCCCTGGATAAAAATTGGAGACTTAAAAAATGGAGATAGATTTGTCACAAAGACAGCTGAAAAAATAAAACCAGAAGGGGTCAAAAATTCAAGGGAGGTATTTCCAGGTGATTTTATCTTATCAAATTCAATGAGTTTTGGACGACCATACATAGTGAACATATACGGCTGTATTCATGACGGATGGCTTGCCTTACGTAATGAAAAGCAGGAAAAAGTAATAAATTCTTTTCTTTATATATTACTTCAGTCTGATGCCACTAAAAAGAAATTTCTATCTCTAGCTGCTGGCTCGGCAGTCAAAAACTTAAAGTCAGAGACCGTTCAGTTAGCGAAAATATCATATCCAAACATTACAGAACAACAAAAAATAGCTGACTTCCTTGGGTCGGTGGATGCGTGGCTCGACAATCTCCGTGGCCAAAAAACCGCCCTACAATCCTATAAGCAAGGCATGATGCAAAAGCTGTTTACTGGACAAGTACGGTTTAAGGATGAGGCGGGTAAAAGTTTCCCAGATTGGGAGAAGAAGGAGTTGGGAGAGCTACTAAGCTACAAACAACCCACAGAGTTTATTGTTGAAAGTACCGAATATAAAGATGAATACAAAACCCCGGTCCTAACCGCTGGTAAAACATTCATTCTTGGGTATACAGATGAAACTAAAGGTGTCTATGATTACGAACTACCCGTTATTATCTTCGACGATTTTACAACAGCTACAAAATTTGTTGACTTTAAGTTTAAGGTAAAGTCATCTGCTATGAAGATACTTGTGCCGCTGGATGGTCACAATGCCCAGTTCCTGTTTGAGGCAATACAACACATTCAGTTTGAAGTTGGAGGGCACGGACGACAATGGATTTCAAAGTACTCACGTATCCCAGTGTCGACACCAAGTGCAGAAGAGCAAAGCAAAATTGGGGACTTTATTCTGAGTGTCGACAAGCTAGTTGCAGCAAAAGAGAAAGAGGTAGCAAAAGTCGAGGAATGGAAGAAGGGGTTAATGCAGAAGATGTTTGTATAACGACTGATAACCAATACTGAATATGAAATTAACCAAAATAAAAATACAAAATTTTAAATCAATCGAATCACTAGAATTTGATGTAAAGAAGTATGGCCGTAGCTATACAACAATGTTGCTAGGGGTAAACGAGTCTGGAAAGAGTAATGTTCTGGATGCAATGTCTTTTCTGGAGACGCCCGAAAACGAACAAGATTACTATTCACTTCGTAACCAAAAAGACGATAAAAACTCACCAGTAGATTTGTGGTACACACTAGCTTTTGAGTCAAAAACTACGTGTGCTGCTCATGTAGCTAAAGGAATGGTTGGAGCTGACCTGCTTACGTTTGAAGTGACAGGTATCGTTAAGAACGTCTACTTACAACATGGTGAGACAAGTTTTTCTCAGTCTTACGATTACATCATAAAAAATTTGAAAGGTGGTCTATTAGTCAAAAAGACCAAGAAGAATGCAACAAATAAATCAGGACAAGCGATTACTATCGACTCTTTTGAAATAAGCAAAAAAAATGACGAAGAAGAATCTTTCGAACCGCTCACAGAAGAGTTACTAAAAGAATATTTTGGAGAGAAGATTAAAGCGTGTATACGACAGCATGAACCTACAGTCACATTCTGGAAGCCATCTGATGAGTATTTAATTTCGACTGAAGACTTGAACGAGTTTGCCGATGATATCTCTACAAAACCTGCACTGAAAAATATTTTTCTGTTAGCTGGGTTTGCTGGGCAAGAAGCAGTTAGGAGTGTGATAGAAACCATTACAAACGGTCAGCAGCGTAGTCGCTTGATTAGTAAATTGCAGGATTCTCTGGACGAGTACATTAAGCAAGTGTGGGACCATAATATTGACGTAGTAATTGAAATTACAGAGACTGGTCAATTTACGCTTTCTATAAAAGATACCGGTGAAGAAAATAAACATGACCGCTTACCAATTGATGGAAGAAGCGAGGGGGCGCGACATTTCTTATCACTGATACTATCACTTTCCATTGAGAGTAATAACGAACAGCGTAAGAACCAACTCATTCTTATTGATGAACCTGAAGCACATCTACATCCTTCTGGCATTAGAGATTTGAGTAAAGAGCTTCTACGAATTGGTACAAATAACTACTTGTTTGTCTCGACCCACTCACCGTTCTTGGTCGATAAGAAGAAGAGAGAACGACATATCATAATTAAGAAAAATACCTCTGCTTTGACTGAAAAGATTCACGTGGACGGACATACCGACATCATTGATGATGAGGTGTTACGTGAAGCGTTTGGATTAGAAGTTTATAAAGACTTATTGAACCCACACAGTATCCTTGTTGAAGGGGCGTCAGATAAGCTCATAGTAGCCAAAGCCCTTGCAGTAAAAGGTAGAGAGGGGTTTGGTATCACTAACGGTCATGGTAGTAACATAGAGACCCTTGCTTCCAAACTGAATGATGTCGACATTTCAATTTTGGTTGTAGTCGATGACGATAAAAGTGGACAGAGTTACAAAAAGAAAATTACAAAAATCGGGGGCTCCTATTCTGCAGATAATGTATTTACCATTCGAGATTTAGCTGGCTCAATAGTTTCAGAAGGCACTATTGAAGATGTCCTTGGTAAAAATTTTGTACAGAGTGTATTTTATGAACTATATTCCAACACATATAATGAAGAAGAGTGCAATCTAGACTTAGATGAAACAAAGCCATTCGTTAAGCAGATGAAGGCATATTTGGGACAAAACAACAAAGATAACCCGGATTTACTAGTTGAAGAAACCAAAGATAGACTTGCAAACGACTTATCGCTTGCGTCAGGAACCTTCACAGCTAACTTTCCACTACTTGAAAATCTCGTTGATGAAATTATTAGTAAATTATCCAAGGTATGACACACCAATCCGAATCGCAGCTAGAAAAATCAATGATAGAGCGGGTGAATCGCTTAGGCTTTACCCCCGTCGTCATCGACGAAACCAACACACTGGAAACCAACCTACGGTCCCAGCTCAATAAGTTTAACGGCACTATTTTTACCGATGGCGAATGGGCTCGCATCATGAACCACTTAATGAAGGGTGACCGCTTTCATAAGGCCAAAACTCTACGTGACCGCTATTCCCTAAAGCGGGATGACGAAACAACTATCTGGATGCAGTTCTTCAACATGGACCAGTGGTGCAAGAATGAGTACCAGGTGACACAGCAGATAACCCAGGTTGGTAAATACGAGAACCGCTACGATGTGACCCTGCTGATTAACGGACTGCCGTTAGTCCAGGTGGAGCTGAAGCGCCGAGGTATCGAGATGAAAGAAGCCTTTAATCAAATTCAGCGTTACCACAAGCACACTTTCACTGGCACGCTCTTTGAATACGTGCAGATATTTGTTATCTCAAACGGCGTCAACACCAAGTATTTCTCGAACAACCCCAAGCAAACGTTTGAACAGACCTTCTACTGGACTGATGCTGACAATGTAAAAATCACCAAGCTTGAAGACTTTACCGACCTGTTCCTGGAGAAGTGTGCGGTCTCAGAAATGATAGCGGAACACATCGTGCTGGCTGAGTCGGAACAGATTCCTATGGTCCTACGACCGTATCAGTATTACGCTGTGAAGGCATTAGAGAAGCGTGTAAGCGATTCAAATAAGAATGGGTACATCTGGCACACAACAGGTGCTGGGAAGACCCTGACAGCCTTTAAAACTAGCCAGATACTCTCACGTAACCCCGACATCAAGAAGGTAATGTTTGTTGTAGACCGCAAGGACTTAGACATCAAGACGACCGAAGATTTCAATTCATTCTCTGATGGTTCGGTTGATGGTACGAACAATACTAGTGCCTTAGTGAAGCAGCTCGGTGACCCGAATCGGAAGTTGATTGTTACCACGATTCAGAAGCTAGATATCGCCATTAGCCGGGAGTCATACCTGAAGCAGTTTGAGTACCTAAAGGATGAGAAGGTGGTAATCATCTTTGACGAATGTCACCGTAGTCAGTTTGGTTTGACCCACGCCCATATCAAATCATTCTTTAATAAAGCTCAGCTATTTGGCTTTACTGGTACACCCATCTTTGCCGAGAACCACGTTGGTAAAGTGACCACCAAAGATGTATTTAGTGATTGTTTGCATAAGTACATCATTACCAATGCTATTTCAGACAACAACGTGCTTGGTTTCTCTGTTGAATATGTAGGCAGATACACCCAGAAAGACCCTGATGTACTCGATGCAGATATTTTTGCTGACGCCATGGTTGAAGGAATTAATACCAAGGAAGTATTAGAAAGCCCTGAGCGGCTAGAAAAGATAGCTGACTATGTGGTGCATGATTGGAAGCGTAAAACTAAGAACGGCAAGTTCAATGCTTTGTTTGCGGTATCGAGTATTGATGTATTGAAGCAGTACTACACACTACTGACGCAGAAGGGTGGTGACAATATTAAGGTGGCGACTATCTTCACTTATCACGCTAATGAAGCAAGTGACGAAAATGCCGACTTAGACGCTGACCCACTCGATACTGAAGGGGCTGCCGTTGACCAACACTCCCGAGACTTCTTAGAGGATTGCATCAAGGACTACAACGCTCTGTATGACACCAACTTCAGTACAGACAAGTTCTACGACTACTACAAAGACCTTCAGAAACGAATCAAAACCAAGCAAGTAGATATGGTGCTGGTAGTCAACATGTTCTTGACTGGTTTCGATGCTGCCAGACTCAATACACTCTATGTCGACAAGAACCTCCGCTATCATGGTTTGATTCAAGCGTACTCACGTACCAACCGACTACTCAATTCAGACAAGCCGCACGGTAATATTGTGTCATTCCGTAACCTCAAGGAAGCAACTGATAAGGCACTGACGCTCTATGGTGATGAAGGGGCTAAAGAAGTAGTGTTCAAAAAGCCATACGAGGAGCAGAAGAAAGAATTCGAAGCCAAGCTGCAAGAAATAAAAGAGGCTGTCCCGACTGTAGAGGACGTAGATTCACTAGTAGGAGAGCAAGAAAAGGCTGACTTTGTGACTGCCTTTCGTGACTTACTACGGATAAAGTCTTCGCTAGAAACATTTGCGGAATTTTCGTTTGAAGACTTAGGTATTACAGAGCAGGAGTTTTATGACTACCAGAGCAAGTATCTCGACATCTACACTGAAACTAAGGCTGCAGACAAGGAAAAGGAGTCTATTCTTGACCAAATTGACTTTGAGTTAGAGCTTACGGTACGAGATTTAATCAACTTCGACTACATTATTCAGTTGATTGCTGGATTGAAGAACGTTACCTCCGATGCAGTCCGAGCCAAGAAAACAGATGATATTTTGAAGGTGTTCGACCGTGATGTCACCCTGCGAAAGAAGAAGGAATTTGTGCGAAAGTTTATTGAAGAGAATCTGCCACAGGTTAGTCGAAGTGAAGACGTTGAAGCCGCGTTCGCTAAGTTCTGGGATAGTGAGAGGTCCGCTACCTTGAAGCAGCTATCCGAATCAGAGCACATCACTCCAGAACACATTGAAGCCCTGATTGGCGAGTACCTCTATACTGACCGACTACCAACTGGGGAAGATATTGTGGAGCGACTCCCAGAGCGCCCACGCCTAATGGAGCACAAGAGCGTAGTGAATCGAATCCGTGAAGCTATTAAGGATATTGTCGATATATTTGAGTGGTAATTAGCTTATGAAGCCCGAAGAACAAATAGATGCAACACAAGTCATGATTCATACAAATGAAGTTTATTCTGTAGATTCAGTGGCAATAATTGCTCTAATTGTCACCATTGCTCTAGCTGCAATTGGTTGGGCCATATCTATCTGGCTTCAACAGAAAAACCACAAACAAGAACAGAGGGCCAAAATTAATTACGAAATATACAGTCAGCTAGTAACTGCCCACAAGGAACTGCAGGATGCAATCGCTTCCTTTAACGCCTCAACACAGGCACCACTAATACTCATGAGTGCAGAATTGATACCACTGGAGATTAGACAAAGACTAGGTGACAGAGCTCTAACACCAGTGGTTAGCGAAGAAGAATGTTTACACAAAGGACGAGTCAAATATTCAAATTGGATATACGATGAAATGTTGGCCAAGCATAGTAAATATCAAAAGAATCTCAGCACTTTCATGTATCTGACAGAAGACTGGACCGCTCCCCTATCTTCAACCAGAACTGCTTTAGAAGCACTGCGTTCTGAACTCAGTCGATTAAATGTTGAAATAGCAACACACAAAGGGGTACTTCAGCGTTATGCTACCAATAACGGCGATGATTGGAGACAATGGAACGATGATGAAGTGCGTGGTCTTGGTGACGCCATTTCTGCAGCCGTTACGAACATCAGCAACTACATTAGTGACTATATGGTACTAGCACACAACGAACTGCTAGCTCCCTACTATGGACACACAAGATTGGTTAGAAAAACATATGATGACAGTTATCAAGTTATCACTAAAGAAGGATTAGTTACTCGTATAGAAGACGACCCAAAAATACGTGCTTATGCAGAATCAGTAATCAACAGACAGCAGGCATAGTTATGGCCAGAAATACACTCCGTTTCTGTGTCACAGATGGTGAGAAGAGGGCTTCAATGTGGAGCATTGTCGCTCACAGGAAGAAGCCCGAGGTGTACATATTTAACAGATTGCTAGGCACTATACATGTTAGTTTTCATGGTTCGGGAAAATGGCACATTAAATTTGGAGACATCGAGGAGAAAAAGCGAGTCAGCATTAACCAAGAAGTAGAGGATGTTTACATGACAAAGTGGGAGCGACCTGACTCTGTCCTTCCCCATGTAACAATCGCTTTTAGAATCATTACATTATGGGGTACTCCACAAAAACCGATGCGGACAGATAAAAAGGAGTTCATTGCTATACCAAACGCTAAAGCAAATCACGCAATCGAAGTACTCATTCTCTTCGTCGATGCTGATAAAGAGTTCGTAGTCAAAAATGCCACAGTCATAGGTTCGCTTACTCTGTCGACTGGAGAACAAGTATTTGCTGTCTACGCTGAAATACCTGCCACAGTAAGAACTCCAAACATACCGAAGACAATACCTGACTTTAGTAATAGGGTCAGTATCTCAGATTTGTGGCGTGGTAACACTGGAATGATTTTCTTTGGTGATGCCTCGGATGGGTCCCGTGTAATGTGGGATGTGGCACTAAAAATCAAACCAAAAGCATTTGTGAAGATAGTATGGCGCAAATGCAAAAGAAGGTTGAGTAACATTACTTTGATGTAACCACCATTTCTTCGAACATCGCTATACTAGACTTGATATAACCATGGTTCGGCATTAGTTCGGAAAGCCATGCTAATGGGTCACCAATTAGAGAGCTGGTTTGAGCACTCGAGAAGGGTCAAGAACGAGCAAACAAAAAACTACTCAATTGAGTAGTTTTTTGTTTGCTACACAATGGCATCAAAATGCTCTCTGACGGTTTTTCCTTGGTAAGACCAGTAAATGGTACCCTGGACTGCTTTCCAGTCTTTATCGAAGTGTTTTTTCAGTATTTCTTGAGCCGACTTTGAAAGTGATGTTTCTTTTCCTTTATATTCAATTTTTCCGTTAGGAAGGACTTTTGCAGAGATATCTTTGTATATTTCACCGTCTACAAACAAAAGTTTTGCTCCAACCGGAATTCCAGCTTTCTCAAACTTACTCTTACTCTCTTTTTCAACTTTAACTTTTCCTTTGTGCTCTCTTATAAAATCACAAACTCGTTCTGGGTGTTCTTCAACAAACTCACGTCTTCTATTGAGACGCTTGTCAGCGAAATGTTTTAATACTTCTTGTTCAAGAATTTCTGCATTTTCCAACTGAAAGCTCTCGTAAACCTGAAAACGAGTTGGCACACCGGTCTTATTCAGGTCATTCAATCGTTTCTCGAGATTGTTCGTAATACCAACCTTGCAAAGACTTGGCATTGAGATATTAGTGATGACGTAAAGTGTTGTTTTCATATTTCTTATACTAACTCTCCATTAAACGCTTCGTGGAGGTAGGCGCGTTCGAGGGATATGAGGTCGGTGAGTTGCTCGTCTTGCAGCGCGCGCAGCTCCGCCACGCGTGCACTGAGCTCATCGAGCTCTTTGACAATTTTTTCTTGTGTTTTTAGGTCAGGAAGAATAACCGTAATATTTTTTAGTGTTGTTTGATTTATTCCAGCTTGACCGATCCACCTACTGCACATTCTTTCGAAAACTTTATCTGACCAATATTTTTGAAAAACATACAAAATCCATTTCGGTAAAACTAACTCTTTATTGAATCTAATTCTTGTTAGGTGATTACTAAATGCGTAAGGAAGGTTTTCACGCACATAAATTGTTTTTCCAACTAGCTCAGCGCTGTTTGTATTATTAAAAACAATATCATCTTTTTCAAGAGTAAAAATACTAGTGTCAACAAATTCTTTGGGAATTTTTATGATTTTATCTAAATTAATATCTCCGCTGAGTGAAATATTATGAGTCCGTAAATGAACAATGCCATCATTAACTTCATTTTGCTTTCCACACGCAAAGCCTGATTTTACCTGCAGACTAATATCATCAATTCTTTTTTCTACCCACCCTTTTTCTTTTCCTTCGGTGAAAATTTCACTAAGTTTTGCGGAGAGGATTTTTTCGGTGTCAGCAATGACGTCTTGTCGAAGCTGAGTCGCTTCTCTCACTTTTCCCAGCTTCTCTTCAATCACCTTCACAATCTTTTTTTGCTCTTCGAGTGGTGGCAGCGGAATTTCAAGTTCATAAACCCTATTTCTATTCAAACCAGGCTTAACACCAGCCGCAAACCTTTGCAGCCTCTGACTTTTTAAGAAATAGAAAAGATAATCAATGTCAACCTTATCATTTCCAAAAATGTAATAAGTAACGTCTGATGGCCAAAATCTATCTGACACCCTGTGTAGCTTTCCAACAGAGCCTTTTCTGCCAACTATAATTCCTTCGCCTTCAACAAGAAATTTATCTGTTCTACCAAGCTCACCATTTGCACCATAGACAACATACTGCCCGTCTTCATGTCGTTCGGTTTTAGATATACCCTTGCCATAAGCAAGCTCGATTACTTCACCTAGTTTTTTTATTTGGCAATTTTTACTCATAATTACTTGCTAGGTGAAGGATAAATTAAACCGTCGACAAATATTACCTCGGGAGAAATGATTCCTTCCTTTTTATTTTTTTCGTATAAATCTTGTAGTTCCTCGACATCAGTTATGGGCTTTCTTTTAGATGGCTTTTCATCTTTAACAATGATCACGACATAAAAAGCATGGCATGCTTTTTCGCCCTTTTGATACAAGGGTGTTTGTTTCTTATATCCTTTTACGATGTCGTTAGTAGATTTTTTTATTTCTACAACTACCTTATTCGTCCGAGAAGTGCCTGCAGTAAAATCAACTGGGCCAGCACTATTTTTTGATTCCCTAGAATGCAAAACGTTTGTATAGGAACAATGAACATCGACAATCCCATGAAAGATCATCTGTGGGACATCCTCTCTATGGGGCTTATCCTTCAGAACAGCATGGGTTTTGGTTCGATGATATAAGAGATTACTATTACCCATATCCTCAACCTGATTTTTAAAGCTCTCGATGATTCTTTTTACAAACTCAACCATTTCTTTACAGTCAGTCAGCTCTGTTTTCTGTGCAGTAAATTTTTTAGCATATTCCTCGATGTATCCCTGCGCACGATAATAGCCCTTAGGATCAAGTGAAATATTGTAACTCTCTGGTTCTGTGTTTTTAAATATCTTGATTAGTTTCTTAAACGACTCTTTAATTACTATTTTTTCTTTGTCATCGAGCTCAGAGATCTTGGCTAATTGTTCTTTAATTATTGGCATTAAAATGCTTCCAAATTCTTTTCGTAATTTTTCATTATGGGCAGCAGCATCCTTAACACTCTCCCAATCACAAGCCACCGGTAAAGGAGAAAGGAATTCAAGAGGCACAAAAACTATCTGGTGGTCCTTAAAAGGATGTTGAGGTAAAAAGAATTTCTTTCCGTTAATGGTAAACTTTTTTGTTTTAAGCTTTAGTTTCTTGCACTTTTTCTGAGTAAAATTACACAAGTCTTCATAAATAATATGCACAAGAAGATCACTAATACTATCCGGTCCATATTTATCAATAAATAAAACCATCAGTTCAATTAGCTCTGGATCATCAATTCCTACTTTTATCAATTCAGCTACAGTATAAATAATCCTTCTTGCTACTGATTCAGGAATTGAAGCGCCAGAATCTCTCTCACTGCCATACCCAATGGATAAACCTTTTGGTTCCTGTATAGCGATCATGTCAACAGCAATTTTTTGTAATTGGTCAGAATCCTCTGAAGATTTAATTACTTTTATCAATTTCTTAAAGTAATCCAGCACCTTATCGCATGAACTGGAAAAACTATCATCAAGGTCACTTACCGAAAAAAGTAATCTAGGGTCAAGAAAATACTTAGTATCTATACCTAAAGAGACATCAAGGATGCCTTCTTTTTCTAATTTTTTTCTTTCAACATCTAAATGAGTGCTTAGTGCTATTGTTTTTCTCATAAGCTCTTTAATCCTTTCAGTATCTCTTCTTCAGTAGCAATAAGTCTTTTCTTTAGCTCTTGAGGACTTAGAATTTCAACGACATCACCGCCATTTGGGTTCTTGAAGTCTAGGTTGTAGTTACGCTCCTGAATTTGCTTAATGGACACTTTGTGAGCATATTCATTTTCTTCACGTTTATTCCACCACTCGCGCACTACATCAAACTCGCGATGTTTGATTGGCTTACCTTTCGTGTACTGCTTCATACCTTCTGGCAATTGCATGTGGTAGTACCACACCTCTTTGGTTGGTTCTCCTTTGGTAAAGAAAAGTAGGTTAGTGTTTACCCCTGCATACGGATTGAAGACACCCTGCGGAAGACGCACTATAGTATGCAAATTACAGGTTTCAAGTAGATGTTTCTTAATTTCTGCGGCGACTCCTTCACTAAACAAGGTTCCGTCTGGAAAAACCAAACCTGCCCGGCCACCATCCTTAAGAAGATGCGTGATGAGGACCAAAAAAAGTAGCTCAGTAGCCTTAGTGCGATACTTAGTTGGGAAATTCTTTTCCACTCCGTCGGCCACCACTCCACCAAACGGAGGATTTGCTACTACTACATCGACTCGGTCACTCGGCCCATACTCAGTAAGGGCTTTTTGCGCCAACATATCATCGTGGCGAATAGTGGTAGGGTTTTCTACGTCATGTAGCATGAAGTTTGTTACTGCCAAGGCGTGTGGCATCTGTTTGAGTTCAACACCCCGGATAGATTCTTGAAGTTGGGTTTCTTTTGCTTGCGTTTTTACTTCACCATTAGCGCGTACATGCTCGAGCGCGTTAATTAAAAATCCGCCCGTACCACACGCTGGATCGAGAACTGTCTCGCCAAGCTTTGGATCAACCATTTCTACCAGAAACTCGGTGAGAGGACGTGGTGTGTAGAACTCTCCGGCATTGCCAGCACTTTGCAGGTCTTTGAGTAACCCTTCGTAAATATCACCAAACTGGTGTCGGTCGTCTTTTTTATTGAAATTGATGTCGTTGATTTTATTGATTACTTGTCTAATCAACGTGCCGTTTTTCATATAGTTGTATGAATCGGCAAATACATTGCGGACGATACCAGCTGGAGAATTTTCATCCCTCACCGACAGAGCTTTTAGTTTTGGAAAAAGCTCTTTGTCTATAAACTCAGACAGTTCTTCTCCGGTCATTCCTTCTCGATCAGCCGCCCAACTCCGCCATCTCAACTCTTCTGGAATCGGTGACTTGTAGCTCGGGTCGATAAGCTCGTGACTTTTCTCTCGGTCATCAAAGATCTTCAGAAACAAGATCCACACCAACTGTGAAAGACGCTGAGCGTCACCGTCAATACCAGCGTCCTTGCGCATGATGTTTTGGATGTTTTTAATTATGTTTTGTATGTCTGACATAGGCTATGCTTCTACGTTGTATAACTGCCTTTCAATCTCACGCACGACTTGCATGTATTCTTCTCGACCACCAAATATACCCTCTACGATCTCTAACGGCGGACCATACTGCGTAAAAGGCGAGACCTGTAGATCTCCAATATCATCTATCGCAGTGATGCCATGCTCGGCATATTTCTCTAGGAGAAGGTCAATAATTTCTCTCGCTTCTCCTTTGTACCTATCAAAGTAACTGCTTTGCTTTACATTTTTAAGTCGTTCACTTCTAGTGAGCGGTTTCTGGCCATAGGCAATGTGCAGGATAAGATCAAACACATCGACATCTTGTCCAACTTCTTTCTGTAGTTCTTCAAAGATAATCCCACGCTCTCGTAATTCAGACACAATAATGTCTTTACGTTCTGTCGCTTGCCAGCGATTGAGGAAATCTTCGAGTGATGCATATAGTCCAGTAATAGCTTGCTTACTAAAGTCTTCGAGTGATGCAGTGATGAGTTTTCCTGTCTTTGGATCAATGTACTGCACTACTTTTTGAATTGGGTCGAAAGAAACGCCTTCTTTGATATAGATTTTCTTTGGTTTTGGGTTTTCTTCGGTTCCGTCGATAAGCACTTCAGATCGCGGATCACTTTTAGTTAAGTCGGCTTCAGATTTTGTCTCTTCTTCAATAGCTTCAGCGATATCTAGCGGATCATTTCCGTTCTTTTCATAGCTTTCTACCGGATCTCCATCAAACTCAGGGTCAGCAAACAGTCTAGTAACGTTACGGAAGTCCATGATAGTGAAATAGTACTTGCCATATTGCTCAGCCACTCGCGTTCCACGACCAATCACTTGTTTAAATTCGGTCATTGAGTTCATAGGAGCGTCGAGCACCACCAACTTCACTGTCTGTGTGTCGACACCAGTTGAAAGGAGCTTAGAAGTGGTAGCAATGACTGGATACTTTTCTTCTGGATTAATGAAGTTTTCGATTTCAAGTTTTCCATAGGTATCATCGCCCGTGATACGTACCACGTATTTAGGATTCTCTTTAGATTGTTCGTTTAGCTCATTGTTCAAGAATCGGCGCATGCGTTCTGCATGATCTTGCTTTGCACAAAAAACAATAGTTTTTTGATACACATCAGTTTCTCTGAGGAAATCAGCGATACATTTAGCTACTGCCTTATTACGTTCTTCAATAACGATATTCCGATCAAACATCGATTCGTTATAAATTTCATCTGGCACCTCATTTCCATTCACATCTACAAACCCTTGTGGTGGTCGCCACTCATCATTATCAAATCGATAACGGATTACCTTATACGGAGCTAAGAATCCATCATCAATACCTTGTTTGAGTGAGTAAGTGTAGACTGGCTCACCGAAGTACTCAAAGTTATCGGCATCATCAGCTGTCTTTGGTGTTGCAGTAAGTCCGATCTGTGTTGCTCCTTTGTAGTAGTCGAGTACTGAACGCCATAAACTATCTTCTTTAGCACTTCCACGGTGACACTCATCAACCACAATCAAATCAAAAAAGTCTGGTGAAAACTGTTTGAATTTTTCGGTCTCGTCGCCACCCATCAACCCTTGATACAAAGCAACATACACTTCATAGGCTGGATCAACCTCTGGCCCATCGACTTTCGTCACAGCCTCACCAAAGTGTCGGAATTCTCCACGGAGTGTCTGATCAGCCAACGCAGTACGATCTACCAAGAACAATACTCGCTTCTTAGTTTTTGTGCGCCATAGTCGCCAGATAATTTGAAATGCTGTGTACGTCTTACCAGTACCGGTCGCCATGACCAGCATGATGCGGTCTTGTCCTTTTGCTACCGCTTCTACAACACGATTGATAGCGTTACGTTGGTAGTAGCGTGGCTCTTTACCGGATCCATCAGTGAAATAGTCAGATAGTACGATCTCTTTTGTTTCCTCTGTTAGATTTTTGGCTGAGGTATAGCGAGAAAACAGTTCCTCAGGCGAAGGTAGTTCATTTATTCCTAGCTCTCTTTCTTCTCCGGTGAAAAAGTCCCTCTCTATAAAGCCAGCGCCGTTTGAACTATATACAAATGGTATGTCTAGATCTTGTGCGTACGAAATACCTTGCTGGAGGCCATCTCCCACACCCTGAGAATCATCTTTTGCTTCTATAAGAGCTAGTGGGAGATCGTTTTTGTAATATAAAATATAATCTACTCGCTTCTTTTCACCACGAGAAATTGTCTTACCGTGCACTTGAATACGGCCGGCCGTGAAAGTGATTTCACGTCGTACTTTATCTTCTGACCAACCAGCTTGTTCAACAGCTGGATCAATCAATTTTGCTCGTACGTCTGCTTCTGTCATATTTGACAACAGTAGCACTTTCAAGCCGTATTCTCAATTTGTAATCGAACTCATAACGTCATCAAATTCAACATCTCCGTTCCTCAACACTAGTCCACTACTTACACAATCAAGCACTGATCTCTGCTCTAGTATCGTCCCCTCGGTAAGAACAAACCTTGTGTAATCACGAACATCTATTAACTCGATTTTCTCAGTCTTTTTCTTTCCAAGGAACATGGCTTGCAACTTCTTGAATTTGCGAATCTCGTCATTCAACTTTGCTGTAATTTTTACCTTATCCAAACTGAGTGTATCGAGCATTTTTACCAACGCTTCAATTAAGTCACTTTCATTAAGCGCTTTGTTTTTACACTTCCTATCCTTCGATTTGGTACAACGATAGTAAACATGACGATTAACACCGCCTGCCTTAAGTTTCTTGAATTTCTCATCAGCAGTAATGCCTGAGCCACATACTCCACATTTCATAATACGCGTGAAAGCAAACTCTTTCCCTTGTGATTTGGTCACTTGTAACTTAATAGAACTTCTAGTCTGGTCAAATAACTCTTTGGTAATAAGTGGTGTATGTATGCCCTCATACCAAATACCAGAATCCTTAGGAAATTCAAATCTCCCATAATAAAAAGTATTATTTATGATTTTGAAAACGTTCCCAAGACTTAGGTGATAATTACGGTGAGTTTTGAAATCAAGATCATATTTAAGCCAAACATGTACTTTTGATACACTCCATTTCTCATATGCAATCTTTTCAAAGATCTGCTTTATAATTTCTGCTCTCTCTGGGTCAATTTCCACTTCGCACTTTGCTAGTCGGTCATTTTTCTTCCGATAGCCTGTTGGTGGTTGAGCTGGGCGCAACCCCATTTCACAGCGTGTACGCATACCACGCCTTACATTAATACTTTTATTATCATTCTCGAGCTTTGCTTGAGAACAAAGAATCATTAAGAGGAATTTATCACTTGGTGAATTAGTGAAATTTTGTCCAAACGTTTTTATGGTAATCAATTTATGCTGATCTATTCGGTCGACTAGCTTTCCTAAGTCGCCTGCATTACGAGAAAGACGGTCAGGTGCCCAAGTAATAATCGCATTAAAAATGCCACTATCTATATCTTTAACGATTTCTTCAAATACAGGTCTCTGACCCGATTCCTTAGCTGAATGTGACTCACGTCTAATTTCAACTACGTTAAGCTTTTCCCGCTCAGCTATCTGAGTCATTTCTTTAATCTGGGAATCAATCGACAAAGCTTGTTTTTCATCGCCTTCTGTCGATTTGCGAGCATACAAGCAGTATTTAAACTCGTTATCTAACACCTCTGTCATATGTATATTAATGACAGATAAAAGCTGGTCTGCTAAGTCTATGCAGGCTAGTGAAAACGTCACATACTCGTATATATGAAAATAGACAATCTTACTGACCTCATTGAGTTACTCACTGAGCTTGAGGACATAGAACCTGATCCAAGACTAGAAGAAGGACAGGTTTTTGCTTCAGATGGAGATATTGTGACGTTGTAGGCAACAGGTCTTAGCAAAAGCTTTGTTTAGCGATACAATTGTTATTAATAGCAGTTATTTGCTATTATGTTCAACACAACTTAAACCTAACCCGACAGCTTGCTGTCGGTATGGTTGCAAATACCGTCCAAAGTAAAGAACTCCTAATCAGAGCTACTTTGGACGGTCATATCGGGAAACTGGTATGGGTTCTCCCTACGGGGTTTACCGGCATGGTTAGGAGCTTTTTGCTACTTGACCAACCAACTTAAATCCGTCCAAAAATATGAATATAAAAGAATCCCCATTTGGGGAGGAGTTTAAGGCATTAATACGTGAACGTATTAAGAACTTTTGGGGTTACGGAAACCTAAACAGTCCATACTGGTTTATTGGGATGGAAGAAGGATGTAGTGATGACTTGTCTTTGCTACAAGCTCGTTTTCAGGAGACAGCAGGACAAAACACCTGTGACATATACGAAGATATGCAGATGGAACCAAGTCATACGGCTTGGTTTGAAGATGGGGCGCAAATTCAGTCAACGTATCGTCGACTGATTGAAATGATGATCTACGCTGAAACAAATACTTTCCCTGACAAGGAAGAGATACGTGCGTTTCAGATTGATAAATTAGGACGTAAAAACTCCAACAATGCTTTGTTGGAGTTAATGCCGTTACCGTCGAAGTCTGTCGCCAAAAAAGATTGGCTCTACACTGAATCAGGAATAGATGGATTATCTTCCCGAAAAAACTATTTAGAAAAATACAAAAGTGAACGAGTTGACGCACTACGAAAGCTAATTCAAAAACATAAACCTAAGTACGTTATCTGCTACTCGCTCTCATACCAAGAAGATTGGCAACAATTAACAGACGCACCATTTATAGAAGTGAACCCACGCCTACTATACTTAGCAAGAGACAGTGATACCACATTCGCAATAACGCCACATTCCGTAGCTCAAGGACTCTCAAACAAAGACTGGCAGATGATAATCGAAGAGCTATTTCTTTAGTTTCTGCTTGCTCTTGGTTACTTTTGGTTTTAGCCCATCAGGTGCAATGATTTCAATCTTCGTTACCGGTATAAATGACTGTTGCTCAATCTTTGCTCTCGGCTTGATGTAGTTCTTCTTATTGTTATCAAGCCAGTACTGAATAGCCCGCATGTTGCCGTTGTTGATATGCGTAATAAGCTTGCTCTCGGCAAGGTCATTCATTGAATCTGTACCTGCCACTAAGGCGGTATCCATTCTCGCTTTAAAGGCAGGATCCTCGCCACGCCATCGGTAGACAGTGTTGCGAGCAATCCCAACTTTCTCACAAGCGAGAGATACATTAGGTACACGTTCCAATTGCTCAAGAAACTTGTTTTCCTTGTAATGTTTCTTCATGACGGATTACGTTTGCTTTGAGTCCAGTCTCAGCTTCAAAGCGTTTAATGGTGAGGTCGCAGAAGATTGGTTCAATCTCCACGGCGAATACTCGGCGTCCGAGCTTTTCAGCCGCCATCAGATTGCTCCCCGAACCATTGAAGCTATCGAGGATGATGTCACCACCTTTGGTGCAGCGCCGTATTGCTTTCTCATAGAGTGCAACTGGCTTCATGGTGCTGTGCTCGTACTCTTTTGAGGACAGACGAGCTTGTGGCCAGATAGTGAATAAGTCAGTCACTTGTTGGATGAGCTCATTTCCAGTGGTCATTTCAGCGTTTAAGACCTCATTCAACTTATTCACGCCTTTGACAAGCTTTGGCTTGCCTCGGGTGCCGTAGGTACAAGGCTCGTAGCATTTGCTGAATGCGACACCTGGCGTTGGGTTTTGTCCATTCTTAAGCCACAGACAGACACGCTTGTTAGTGATACCCAGTTCGCGATACAACGTCTGGATGAGCCAGATGTATGTTTCATCAGACCAGTAGAAGACGTGGGCGTCGGGTTTCGTGACGGTCAGTGCCGCTTCCATGCTCAGCTTGAGAAACTCTTTATACTCACTGTCTGACTTACTATCATCGACAGTTCCTCCATACGCCTGCTTGCCACCAACACCTTTGTTATAGTCGATGGAGATGTTGTATATCGGGTCAGACATAATCATATCCGCTCGTTCATCACCAAATAGACGTTCTAGTGTTTCTGGTCTGGTGGAATCAGCACATATGAGACGGTGCTTGCCAAGCTCGATGATGTCGCCTGGTTTAGTCTTCGCTTTCTTGATCTGCTTAAGTTCCTTCTCGGGGTCAAAGTCCTTCTTTAGTGACTTATTCCAGATGTCATCGAGTTCTTTCTGGTCAAAGCCGAGATCTACGAGCAAATCTAGTTCAAAATCTTTGAGTAGGTCAAAATCCCACTCGCCTTGAATGGCGTTGCTGCCGAGCATATAACGCTCGGCTTCTTCTTCAGTGAGTTTTCTGTTTGGAACACGTACGTCGATGGTGCTATCACCTTGATCAAGGAGTTGAAGCGCCTTGATACGTTGATGACCAGCGAGAATTGTGCCGTCGAGGTCTACTGCTGGGATTTCTACCAGACCGTATGTCTCTAGGCTCTGCTTCAAGCGTTCAGTCTGTTCCTTGCTAATTTTGCGTGGAGTCTTTTTGTGTGGCAGGAGCGCGTCCACTTTTCGCTCTTCTGTGTGCCACTGTAATTGTTGTGTATTCATATTATGAATGCTTATTGATTAAACAAACAAAAGGGCCCCGCACACCAAAATATTGGTTGTGCGGAGCCCTTATTTAAAAGGTCACCCTGCGTAGATGATTACTTTATTCGTTTGTATACTTACTATATCATGGGCGCTCATGACACAAATATCGTTATCTTAAGCCATATTCACTTTTGAGAATCAATTTAAAGTGAGTTGAGAATCACCAAAAGCGGCAATTCGTGCTGAATCAGCGCGTCAGGGAGGGGTTGTGTCCATTCACAAAGTTGTGTATATTGTGTATTAAGTTGTGTTCTTTATCATTGTAATTATCTCTGTTTCGTGATATAATTAAGGGTATGAGGAGCAATACACTCACTTTGAAACAGCAAGAAACTCTTGATTACATCAAGATCTATATTGCTCAAAACGGTGAATCGCCTACGATTACTACAATGCAGAAAGACCTCGGTCTGGAATCTATTCGTAGCGTCACTCAACGGATTGAATCGTTAGAGGCAAAGGGATATATCAAACGCGACCGCTTTCAGCATCGTAGTATTCAAGTTCTCGATACGAATTTACGTTCACCACGAGGAACAATATCAGTTCCTGTGATTGCGACTGCTGGTTGTGATGCCGCTGAAGTATATGCGCAAGAACAGTATGACGAATTTTTGCAAGTAGACACTGCTTTGACAAAAGGTGCGAATGACATCGTTGCCCTTAAAGCTTCTGGTAGAAGTATGGTTGATGCGGGAATTCGTAACGGAGATTACGTCCTAGTCGAAGTGACTGAGAACGTTAGCAACGGTGACCGTGTAGTAGCTATCCTTGATGATATGGCAGTGATAAAAAAACTACACCGCACAGCAGACACGACTATCCTCATGCCAGAGTCGGAAGGCAACGGATATAGCCCGATTGTATTGAGCGGAGAGAATTCAAAGATTTTTGGAAAGGTATTGAGTGTGATCCCAATGTCTTACAAAGACGACTACGAAATTATTTACGACAAACACATTAAGTTCTAATTATTATGACAAAAAAATACATCAAAAACGCTGGGAAACAATGGACACCGGCGGAGGTTAAACAGCTACGCGAACTCGCGAAGAAGAACACACCAACGCGTGTGATTGGCTTGAAGTTGGGTCGCCCAGAGGGCGGCGTCTACGCCAAAGCATCCGAAAAGAATATTAATCTCAAGCCGACTAACCAGTCGCCTTATAATCGTAAGAAAAAATAATATTGAGTATGGATCCGCAGTTCAAACAACTTATTGAAAATATTAAGCTTACTGACCCGCAGAAGCTTGATGCTAAAGCGAAGATTAGATCTGTTGCTAAAACCCTACATGATTACTACTACCCTAGCCTGACTTATGATGGTAGTTCAAAATTAATTATTGGCTCATACGGTAAACGCACAAACATTCGTCCGGTCGGAGATATCGATCTTCTGTTTAAAATGTCAGATGAGCAGTTTGAGCATTACGATAAGCTGTCTGGAAATAAGCAATCGCAGTTGTTGCAGGATGTGCGGGGAATTTTCAAAGACAAGTTCACTACTACTGAAAATATTCGTGCTTTTGGTAAAGTTATCGAAATTACTTTTAGTGATGGGACCCATAATGTTGAGTTGTTGCCTGCCTGGAAACAGGCTGATGGTAAGTTTATTATTCCCAACTCAGAAAATGGTGGGAGTTGGGATATCTGGGATCCAATTAAGGAGTTTGAGAATATTGACAGCTCCAGTAAGCGTACGAAAAAAACACGGTCTTTAATTAGGATGACCAAGCGTTGGTTAGATTATTGTAGTGTGCCACTTAAATCTTTTATGGTTGAGTTATTAGTTGTTGAGTATCTAAGTACTCGTACAGGAAATGAAAATTATTCCAAACTGATGAAAGATTTTTTTGATTTCTTACTTACAAAGCGGAATGCTTCTATTTATAGCCCTGCGTCTTCAAGTTTTATTAATTTAGGCGATCAATGGTATATAAAAGCCGAGAGTGCTGTGACTCGTGCTAAAAAAGCAGACGACTTTGAAGCAAAAGATGATCTGGAGAATTCATCGCGTGAGTGGAAAAAGGTGTTTGGTGATGTATTTCCTTTAGCAACAAATAAAAGTGTTGCAACTACACAGACACACTCATTAGATATAGCTGTTCTAACTAAAGCTTACCCATCTGTTGATGAAGAGGATATTACACTCGACTATAATATTCAGCACAGTCTCGTCAGTGGTTATGTAGTAGACCTTGATGCTGAGGTAACGCAGAATGGTTTTCGTAAAGGAAGCCTGGTTGCTTTCTTGGCCCAAAATTTCCCGCTTTTAAAACAAAAGAAGCTTCTTTTCAGAGCTAAAACTAATGTCCCTAGTCCATATCAAATGATGTGGAAAGTGCGGAATTTTGGAGAGGAAGCAAAACGAGCGAACGGCTTAAGGGGAGAAATTACTCCTGACGGTGGCTTTCGACAAAAGGAGGAACATACTCAGTATATAGGTGACCACTATGTTGAATGTTATGTAATTAAAAACGGGTGCTGTGTTGCTGTCGGAGCAATTCTTGTACCAATAAAAAATGGATATGAATAAAATTGAACTTTTACAAAAAGAATGTGGAACGATTGAGGACAATGCCCGTCACACCGCTGATGCACACTATTTTTCTGCCACTTGGAACAGAAGGTTGGCATTTTGGTTTGAAATGGTACCTGCTTCAGTGGCAGCGTTCTCCAGTCTCTTGGTAGTCGGCGAAGTAATTCCTAGCTGGTGGGGCTGGCTTACATTGGTTTCGTCAGTTATTGCCGCGGTTGGTGTGGTACTAAGTCCGCATAAAACCTATTACGAGGACTTAAAAGCAGGAAAGAATTTCACTAGTATTAAAAACCAAGCAAAAACTCTCTCACATACATATTCTCACCAGTATACGGAAGGTCAATTTTTTGATGCGGTAAAAAACTTGAATGAAAGATACGATCAACTAGTTCAAGTTTCACCGCCAACCGAAGAGTGGGCTTATGAAAAAGCACTGGGCAAAAATAAAAAAGACTAAAGATATGTCTGAAAACAATGCGCACTTGGGAGAAACCAAAGAACAGAGACTGAAGCGTTTTACAGAGAATTCTCCAATTGAGGTTATCGAAACTGTCATTAATTCAATGGCTAGCTATTTTGTTAATGAACTCAGCACTGTATTTGATAATACTGACAATAGACAAACTACGTTGATGCTCCTCGGTACTCATTCGATTGCTTTGACTCTTGCTCACGGTCTTTTTGATGAGGATGGTTTAAAGGGATACAGATTATTCCTTGAACACTTTGTTGATGGTGATACACCAGACACTAAATTCTCAACTGTTGCTACTGAGATACATGAGTGGAGGAACGTACTTGCACATAGATGGATAAACGTAGCAGGGCATAATATTAGTTATAACTTTGAGATGGATGAGGGATGGGTAAAAGACGGAGAGTTCCTAGTTTTAAATCCACAAGTATATTTAAAACAGTTTTTAGAAACTTTCGATTTTCGCGGAAGGATTTATAGATATAATACAATTTTAACTTCTGATGAGTTACTTGAAGAAGCTAGGCAAAGGTTTGTCTCCAAGTACGAACAAAATGCGTAAAAAGTGTCACTTTTGTCACTTTTTGTAATCTGGTATGATTCAACTATATGAAAAAAGAACTAGAGAAGAAAATTGAAGACGCGCTTGAAATGGCTTTAGACACTATGATTACTGAGGGTGATCACCACCGTGTATGGGGACTTGATCAAATAGTACGAATTCTAGCTGGAGATAGATACGAACAAGTGAAAGAGGACTTAAAAAAAGAAACTAATTTTGAATGGGACACTGGAATTGCTCCATAAATCATTCTCTCGAGAAGGGTCGATAGTTATTTAGTTTGAATGCTCACAAAAGCCTTACTGGCCAAGGTATCATTTGGGTTCCATCACGACTCGGCTCACAACATAAAAATGAGCACACCGCAAGGTGTGCCATTTTTGTTTGTGATCCCACGAGTATTTAGTCTAGGAGACTAAATACGTGAGAATCGAAAAGTTTTTGAGGTAGATTTTGAGCGAAGCGAATTAATCTATCCAAAAGGTGAACTGATCCTGTAAGGATTGATTCTCAGTGGGATCACAAATTTAAACAACTCTCTTTAGTGCGCTCTGGTACGAAGGAAACGAAATATCATGAGGAGCATTTTCCACTACAATTAGTTCAGCATTTGTAACTAACCTGGCTGTTTCTATACTTCGATTTTTCAATTGAGGGTATTCGGCACCCTCTTTTTCACCATATAAAATTGTTAATTTAGTATCAATTGATTCTGCAAGTTTCAGAGCGCTGCGAGTTTTTATATCTAAAAGCCTTCTTTTACCAAGATAATTTTTTAACCACTCTGGCATAACATCAATATCCTCTACGAAGTCTGGACTAAGAGAGCATAATATAATTTCTTTTGAAATTGTTTTATTTGCAGTTAAAAGTGCAATTACAGCTCCGAAAGAAAAACCAAGTATTAAATTCTCCGCAGATTTATTTTTAAAGTAAAATTCTAAAAATTCTTCAGCATTTTCAGTAACCGTTTTATAATTCCATGTTACCGGCACAGCTTTAACTATGTAACTTTTACTTTGCAGATACGAAACTAGCCACCGATACTGAGCATCAGCTATTTGGGTCTTGAACCCTGGGATAAGAAAAATTGTTTTTGACATAGTTATAAAAATAAAACGAGCAGGGTTTTGGCCCTGCTCGTGGTGATAGACTGAACGCCTAGCTGACTTCGAACTCGCCGTTCTTAACACCTCCAATGAAGGCACTCCACTCGTCATGATTGAAGCTGAGTGCCGGTCCGCCGGGATTCTTGGTGTCGCGAACCTTAACGGTTCCGTCGTCACACATCTTGACTGCAACACAGCAGCACTTGTGTGTCAGCGACGAGAGCTTGTACCCATCCGCAGCGAAAGGGTTCGGGCTCTGAGTTAGCGGTTTTTTGTCCATGAGGACTTTTTTTTCCAATTATACTTGCAGGAAATCCGCAAGTTCTATCAAAATACAATACTTTAATTTATTAGTCAATTAAAATAAACGCCACCCTCAACCTCCAACTACACTAATCGGTCACAGTTTCGCAAACCATACTCTTACATATATGTGCATCTCTGTAGTGTAAAATATGGAAATGGAAAAGATAGCAATTAAGGATATTCAACAAAGAGAACCCGTTTTAGATGAAATCTCAGTTGAACAGTGGAAGGTACCCCAAATCTAAGACACCTTTTCTAAGTTTTTTAATGATACCTCATGTTGTTCTTTAAACAACCGCGGTGGTACTTTCAGTGCTGAATGTATTCTTTTCTGGTTGTAGTAATTAATCG